>Ga0316576_10002020_pt1 | contig 11370 bp, 9 predicted proteins | sample S0NA_FD_203075 | JGI IMG/M metagenome (GOLD analysis project Ga0316576, IMG submission 203075) | Rhizosphere microbial communities from salt marsh grasses in Alabama, United States - S0-2_050615r3r5 | ecosystem: Host-associated > Plants > Roots > Rhizosphere | place: USA: Alabama | collected... | reverse complement strand
ATGAACCAGCTCTCCCGCACCGCGGTGGTGGCGGCGATGCAAGCCCTGGAGCAGTCAGGGCTCGAGCCGAGCGCCTCGACAGGTGTCGTGATCGGGACGGGACTCGGCGCTCTCGAGGACACCTGCCAATTCATCAGACAGATCCAAGACGATGATCCGTCCCAGGCCAGCCCCGCGCTTTTCCCCACCACGGTGATGAACGTCGCCGCCTCGCAGATCTCGATGGCCCTCGGTCTGCAGGGGTACAACACCACGGTGAACCACAAGGAGATCTCCGGCGAGCTGGCCCTCCTCGTCGCCGTCGAGGCCCTGAGGGTCGGGCGGGCTGACGGGCTCCTCTGTGGCGGGGTCGACGAGCTGACCGGGCCGGTGCACCACGGTTACCGGCGCCTCGGCGGGCTCGCGGCGGGCCGCAACCGACCCTACGCCGTGGAACGGGACGGCGTTGTCCTGGGCGAGGGGGCGGCGGTGATGATGCTGGAGGCGATGGCCGAGGCCCGGGGACGCGGCGCCGACGTGCTCGCCGAGGTCGCGGGAGTCGCGGCGACCGGCGGAGACAGACCGATGGTGGCGTGGGGGCCGGGTCCGGAGCAGGGCCGGGTCGCCGGTCCGGCCCTGGAGGCCGCGGTGGCCGCGCTCCAGGGCGCGCTGGAGCAGTCCGAAATGACGCCGCGAGACATCGACCTGGTGGTCGGCAGCGGCAGCGGGAGCCCTGACCTGGATCGGCTGGACGGCGAGGCGATCGCAGCGGTGTTCGGCGACCGCGCGGTGCCCGTGACCAGCCCCCATGGAACGCTGGGCACGTGGATGGCCTCGGGCGCCCTGCGCCTCGTCAGCGCCGTGGCGATGCTGCGGCGGCAAGAGATCTACCCCACCGTGATGGACGGAGCGCCGGACCCTGCGCTGCGGTTGCCGGGACTGGTGACGCGTCGCCAGCCGGCGAGGCTGCGGGCGGTGCTGGTCTGCGGACACGCCTCCGGCGGCGGGAGCGCCGCCGCGGTGCTGGTGGCGTGATGCTCGGCCTTGTGATCGGACAGCGCCGCAAGGAACGGCTGCGTCGGCTGCTGCGTCGGCTGGCCTTCGGGCTCGCCGCGGTCGCCGTGACGTTGCTCCTGTCCTACACGGCCTTCAGGCGCTGGACCCTGCTCACGCCCCCCGTCGATGAGGGACCCGCGCTGCCCAGCGCGGCCCGCGTCGTCGAGGTCGACGGTACGCCGCGGGTGACCGTGGGCCAGAGCTGGATGGAGCGACGCGAGGGCGTCTGGCGCCTGAACCTGGTCGGGGACCCGCGGACCATGGGGCACGCCCATGGGCTGCTCGCCGGTCGCATCACCAACGAGATCGAGCGCCACCTGAAGCGACTGATGGCCAGCTTCGTGACCACGCCGCTCAGGCGCTGGCTGGCCGACAACGTCGTGCGCTGGCGGTTTCGCAATCTGCCCGAGCACATCCCCCCACGCCGCGTGGTGGAGCTCGCGGCCTACGGCAGGACCATGGGGAAGGTGGAGGGGCTGCCCGCGGAGCCTTTCCACCGCCTCGTGCTCTACCACGCGCTTCATGACATCACCCAGCGCCTCGACGGGTCGCCGCTCATCGGTTGCACGGCGTTTGCGGCGTGGGGCGACAGGACGAGCGAGGGGCACCTGATCGTCGGGCGCAACTTTGACTTCGAGGGCGGCGAGGTCTTCGACCGCGACAAGGCTTTGCTGACGTTCCGCACGCCCGGCCGGATCCCGTTCGTCTCCGTTGCCTGGCCCGGGATGATGGGTGTCGTGACGGGGGTCAACGCCAAGCAGATCTACGTCTCGATCAACGCCGCCCGGACCGACGCGCCCCTGAAGCCCGGTATTCCCATGGCGTTCCTCGTGCGGGAAGTGCTCGAGCGCGCCGGCAGCATCAAGGAGGCGCTGGAGATCATCAAGAAGAACGACGTGATGGTGGCCGAGGGGCTGCTCATCGCCGACGGGAAGGTCCCGGAGGCCGTGGTCGTCGAGCTCGCACCCGACCAGCGGGCCGTCCGCCGTGCGCCGGCGCAGATGATCGGCCTGGCGAATCACTTCCTCGATCGGAAGTACAAGGCGGACGCGAACAATGACTGGCTCCGTCGCTACACGACGAGCGACGCGCGCTACCGGCGGCTGATGGAGCTCCTCGAGCGCTTCGGTGGGCGTATCGACGTGCGCACGGCGGCGTTGATCCTGCGCAACCGGACGGGGCTCGGCGATGTTCCGCTGGGCCTCGGGAACCGAAACGCCCTGGACGCCCTGATCGCGACCCACGGCGTGGTCGTCGATCTGACCACGATGGTGCTGTGGGTCTCGCGGGGGCCCAACCTGCTCGGCGCGTTCACGCCCGTGAGCCTGAGGGCGCTGCTCGGCATGCCGCTCCAGTTGCCCGCCGGCGGCGGCAAGCCGGCGGCGCTGGACCCGGAGCCGATCCCCGCGGACCCCCTGCGGGGTTCCGACGCGCACCAGCGCTACCTGCAGGCCCAAGCGCAGGTCGACTACGCGGAGAGCCTGGCCGGCGAGGGACAGACCGTCGAAGCGGTGGACTACGCCCGGCGTGCCGTGGGGCTGGAGCCCGACTCCGCGGAGGCCCGGTTGCTGCTGGGCGATCTGCTCTGGTCCGCGCAGCGCTGGGACGAGGCGAAGGAGGAGTACCGCCGATTCCTCACCCTTCACCCCCCCTACCTCAAGGACAAGGAGCGGGTGAAGACCCGCCTGGGCCAGTGACCATGCAGACCAAGGGCACACACATCCTCTGCGAGTACCACGGCTGCGACGGCGCCCTGCTCGGGGACCAGGAGCACATCGGCGCGCTGATGCGGCGCGCGGTGGCCGCCGCCGGCGCGAAGGTGGTCGGGTGTCTGCTCCACCCGTTCTCGCCGCAGGGGGTCAGCGGAGTGGTCCTCGTCGAGGAGTCCCACCTCTCGATCCACACCTGGCCCGAGGTGGGATACGCCGCGGTGGACTTCTACACCTGCGGCGACTGCGATCCGCAGCGGGCGGACCCTGTGATCCGGGAGGGGCTGGGCGCGACCCGCGCGGAGGTGATGGTGGTCGGTCGGGGGGAGGCGGGCGGCCTCGAGGTCAGAAGCCGAAGCCGACCCGCAGGTGGGCGAGGATGTTGAAGTCGAAGCCCGACGAGTTGTTGTCCGTCTGAGTGATCGGCTCCTCCGCCCCGCCGAAGAAGTAGTGGTAGCCGATCTCCGGCGTGATGCCGACGGAGAAGACCTTCCAGAACTCGTAGCGCAGGCCGACGCCGGCCCTCGCGCCGACGCCGCGGGTGTTCACCTGGTCGTTGACCGTGACCTCGATGCCCTCGACCTCCATCTTCACGTCACTGGGGAGCGTACCCAGGTAGTAGCCGCCGGCGCCGCGGATCACCAGCCGCCAGCGCTTGGAGAGGTCGATGGTCCAGTCGCCGCCGATGTTGAAGCTGAGCATGTTCGCGCCGGCGTCGCCGCCGAACCAGCGCAGGTAGTCGACGAAGGCGCCGATGAAAAGGATCTTGACCCCGACCTCGAACCCGCCGGCGCCGCCCCGGACCCAGCGGTAGAAGTCGTTGTCCCCGTTTCCGGTGCCCCAGCCGTAGCCGCCCAGGCCCGAGCCCCAGACCTCGACCAGCTTGGCGTGGGCGGTGCCGCTGCTCGCCCCGAGGACCGCGACGGTCAGGATCGGCAGCAGGGCTCTCAGGGCTCTGTGGGTTGTCCGGGCTGGTCTCATTTTTTGTCTCCAAGCAAGGCGTTGAGTCTATCGGGATCGAATCCCTGCATCAGCGTTCCGTTGACGTCGAGGACAGGCACGCCGGAGGCGGAGATGCCGGCGGATCTCGCCTTCCGCAACAGCTCGGCCGCGGCGCTTCGGTCCTGCTCGATGTCCTTTTCGACGAAGGGGATGCCATGTTGCTTCATGTAGTCCCGCGCGGCGCGGCAGGCGGGGCACCAGCTCGTGGCGTAGAGGATCACGCCGGCGCTCGCGCTTTGCTCTCCGGGCTTGGCCGCGGCGCCCGATCCCGCGCGGTTGACCGCGGCGGCCTCGAAGGATGTCCGGGGGAGCACCACGTAGGGGAAGGTCCCGTCCTTGCGCTTCTCGCGCAGGTCGGCGACGTAGACCAGCTCGTGGTCCAGGCGCTTCGTCGGCTTCATCTTCAGGTCGACGACCCGGACCCAGCCGCGCCGGGCCTCGGGGACATCCTTGAGCTTGTCCACGGTCTCGAACGTGCCGTCGGGCCGCGCGAAGGTGAACAGGGCCTTGGCGTCCTCCTTGACCGTGATCCGCGGCAGCGAGGAGGTGGTGACCGCCTCCTGCGGCGCCGGGGGGGCCTCGTGCTTGCAGCTCCAGAGGAGGAGCGGAAGTGTGATCGAGATCACTGAGCGTGCGGGGAGCGGCATCCGCCTCGATTATAGCCCCGTCGGGGGCACGGGCAACCTGACTGGGATCACATGGTGTCTCAGTTGACCCGGCGGAGCAGAACGAGCATCTCCGCAGGAGACCCGACCTTGCCCGCCCGGGCCACCTCGCTCCCCTGGCGATCGAGGACGATGACCTCCGGAAGCAGGGTGGACCGGTACCGCTTCTTCAGCGTCCCGCCGCGGTCCATGTCCAGGTCCACGTCCACCTTGAGCAGCACGAACCGCTCGAGCTCCTTCCGCACGGCTGGGTGCGAGAGGACCTCCGCCTCCATCTCCCGGCACGGCACGCAGGTCTTGGCCCAGAAGTCGATGAGCACGGGGCGCCGCTCTTTCTTGGCGATGGCGAGGGCGCGGGGCTCCTCGTGGACCCAGGGGAGCTTGGCGCTCGGGGCGAGGGCGTAGTTGATGAGGCCGAAGAGCCCGGCCGAGACGGCGAGGACACCGACGAGCTTGCGCGCGGTCTTCAGCGCGCCCTGTCGGAAGGTGAGGTGGACGCCGCCAAGCACAAGGCCGACCACGACCATCCCGCCGTTGATGGCGGCGAAGGTCCAGCTGGCGCTGGAGTAGCGGGAGAGGGGGAGCAAGACGTTTTGCAGGTAGTAGAGGGCCGCCACCACCAGGGCGATGCCGAGGAGGGACTTGACGCTCTCCATCCACTTGCCGCTCTTCGGCAGGGAGACGGCGAAGGTGGCGATGACCCAGAACAGCACGCCGATCCCCAGCGCGTAGGTGAAGAGCAGGGCGCCACCCATCACCACGTTGCGCGTCGTGGCCACGTAACCGAGGATCCCCGCCAGCACGGGGCCGGTGCAGGGAGCGATGAGCACACCGCCCACCAGCCCCATGGCGAAGGCGCCACCCAGCCCCTTGCCCCCCACGTTGGCCATCCGGTTCTGGAGCCAGAAGGGCAGCTTGATCTCCCACAGCCCGAACATCGAGGTGGCCAGGGCGATGAAGAAAGCGGCGAGGGGCACCACGAACCAGGGGGAGGTGAGCACGTTCCCCGCCATCCACCCGCCGAGTGCGGCGAGGACGCCCAGGGTGGAGTACATCACGGCGATGCCGAGGACGTAGGCGGTGGCCAGCAAAAACGCCCCGGCTCGCGACCGGCTCTCCCGGGCGCCGAAGATGCTGACGGTTATTGGGATCATCGGGTAGACGCAGGGGGTCAGGCTGGTCAGCACACCGGCCCCGAATACCGTTGCGAAGGCCCAGAGCGTGCTCTGGGCCATGGTTTGCTCGAGAGACCCCATCATCGTCCCGGAGTCCGCCCGGGGACCCCAGCGTTTCTGCGAGTATAGCCCCATCCGCACCGAGCAGCCACCAGCCCGCCGCGGCGAGCTAAATGCCCTTGACTACGGGATTATTTGGGGTAGGCTGGGCTCTCTAGGGCAGGAGTGTTGTGGACAAGGAACAGCTCACCAAGCTGCTGACGTTCGGCATCCAGCGCGGGGTCTCGGATATCCACTTCGCGGTGGGGCACCGCCCGCACTACCGGGTCAAGGGAGACCTGCTCGCCGCCAAGTACTCGCCGATGACGCCGGAAGACACGGTGGACATCGCGCGGATCCTCCTCGACGATCCGAACTGGGAGCCTGGGACGCTGGTCCGGGAGCGTGACTTCTCCTACAGCATCCCGGGCGTGGGTCGGTTCCGGGTCCACATCTTCTTCCAGCGCGGCTCCGTGGGGATCGTGATCCGCGTCATCCCCTACGACGTGCGGAGCTTCGAGGCGCTCAACCTGCCCAAGGTCCTCGCCGACATCTCCAACACCCGGCGCGGCCTGATCCTGGTCACCGGCGCCACCGGCATGGGGAAGTCCACCTCCATCGCCGCGATGATCAAGCACATCAACGAGACCCGCAACGCGCACGTGGTGACGATCGAGGACCCCATCGAGTTCCTCTACGGCCACGGCAAGTGCATCATCACCCAGCGCGAGGTGGGCAGCGACACGATGAGCTACCGCGACGCCCTGGTCGCGGCGCTGCGCCAGGATCCGGACGTGATCATGGTGGGCGAGGTGCGAGAGGTCGAGACCGCGGAGACCTGCCTCAAGGCGGCGGAGACCGGGCACCTGGTGATCAGCGCGATCCACACCACCGACGTGGAGCGCACCATCCAGCGCTTCGTGGGGATGTTCGCGCCCGAGGCCCAGGAGTCGGTGCGCGTGCGGATCGCCGACTGCCTGGCCGCGATCGTCTCCCTGCGGCTGCTCGTCAACAAGAGCGGCCTCGGCCTTATCCCGGCGGTGGAGATCCTGCGTGGCACGCGCACGGTCCGCGAGGTGATCCGGCGGGGCGATCGCCTGGACGAGCTGCCCCGCTCGATGGAGCAGGGCAAGGACCTCTACGGCATGCAGACCTTCGACCAGCACCTGCTGGAGCTGTACCAGAACGGCCTGCTCAAGCTCGAGGTGGCCAAGGCGGCGGCATCCAACCCCGAGGACTTCGAGCGCTCGGTCACGTTCGAGTAGCCCTCGGCTGGTTCGGCGCCAGGCTTCGGTGACCCGGGCCGGCTACCCCCTGACGCGGAGCACGGCGACCTGCTTCGGCGCGAGCACAAGGGTCTGCCGGCCGTCAGCCAGGCCGACGTCGATGCCGTGAAGCGGATCGGCCTCGGGCACGTCGATGGTCGCGCTGATCGGGGCCCAGGCGTGGTTGAGAATCCAGAGCAGAGGCGGGGCGCCGTCCTGCTCGACGAGGCGGAGCTGGACGCTCGGGTCGTCGGCGCGTGCCGGCCGGTCGAGGCCGGCCTCGCGCGCGATCAATCGATAGAGGCGGTGGGCGCCCGAGCGCGCGGTGCCGTCCGGCTGTCCGGCGAGGTGTCGCTCCAGCGGGTGGCTGAGGAATATCACGCGGCCCGGCCCGTGGGGCGCGCGGACCAGGGCGGGGGCCCCTCGGCCGTCTCGCGCGAGCACGCTCGCGCGCCCCGGCTCGATGGGCAGGAATGAGCGGCTGACCGCGTCCTCGATCGTCGTCGGCACTTGGACGTCGAGGCCGCTGCCGCGGATCACAAGCTGGTCGTCGGGCAGATCCAGGCAGCCGTAGCGCAGCCCGTGGCGACAGCCGGTGAGCCGGTCGATCAGGTGGCACCACGCGCCGTGGAGGCCGAGTGAGTCGCCGGCGTGGTACGACCAGTAGAGCGTGTGCCCCTCGCGGACCCAGTCGAGGATCGCCTGCCAGGTCGGGGAGAGCAGCTTCTGCGTCGCCGGGGCGAGGACCAGCCGGTAACGATCGAGCTCCAGCATCTCCTCGGGGACCAGCTCGGCCTCCACGTCGGCGGCGGCGCAGAGCGCGTAGGCCTGGAGCAACGTCCGGCGCATCCGGGCGTGGCTCTCGAAGGAGAAGGGGTAGGCCGTGTTGAAGTGGGACGGCACGACGATCGCCGCCTGCGGGCGGGGCGGGCGCAGGCCGCCGAGGTCGATCCGTTCGATCAGCCGGGAGATGTCTCGCAGCTCCTGGCACACCGGCTTCTCCGTCCCGTCGGCGCGGGTGATGCCAAAGCCCAGCTCGAAGCCTTGAAAGCGGTAGGGACGCTCGTCGACGAGGTCGAAGTCGGAGTAGCACCATCCCAGGGCGCCGGCGGCCCCGGCGCTGAGGCAGGCGTGGATCGTCTCCCGGTAGTACAGCCGCTGCCCCTCCTCGCTCGCCTGGGTCGAGGAGCAGCCGAACTCCTCGAGCAGCACGGGCAGCCCCAGGTGGGTCAGGCTCCGCACACAGAGCTCGGCGTTGACCGCCTGGCGCAGCGGGTCGGTGTCGGCGTAGTAGGTGTGCGGGCCGACGAAGTCGACGACGTCGCGCAGGGTCCGTGGGTCGAAGCCGTTCTGTCCGCCCTGGAGGTTCATCACCCCGTCGCCCAGACCGAAGGGGCGCGAGCGGTCGTCGAGCGCCGCGCGGAGCTCCTCGGCCCAGCTCCGGATCGTCGCCGGCCTGGCGCCACCGGCCCAGAGTGGCATCTCGTTGCTCGCGAGGTAGGCGAGGACCGCCGGCTGCTGCGCGGCGGCGCCGCTCACCGCCCGGACCAGGGCCCGTTGCCAGGACAGGACCTCCGCGTCGGTGTACGGGCTCCTGCCGGCCTGCCCGGGGAAGTCGTAGTTCTCCCCGGACATGTGGCCGACCAGGAAGGTGGGGAGGGTCCCCAGCCCTTCCTCGTCGCACAGGGTGAGGAAGCGGCCCAGTCGCCCCAGCGCTTGCTCCTCGACCGCCGGCGGGTGCGGCGCGAAGGTCGGCAGGAAACAGAAGCTCCTGCAGACGTTGAGCCCGACGTCGCGCATCTGCCGCAGCTCCCGCCGCACCGCCGCCTCGTCGAACCGCTCCCACATGCGCGGGCCCCCGGCGCGGGACCAGTAGTTCACGCCGAGCAGGAACGCCGGTGCGCCGTTGATGCGCAACAGGTGTGGCATGTCACTCGCCGAGCCCGGGGCAGCGGGGCGTGGCGTCGGAGGCCTCGCCGCACCAGGGCAGGATCTCGCAGGTTTCGCCCGACCGGCAGCGCAGGATCAGCCGGGAGGCCGGGTAGTCGGCGATGAAGTCGAAGTAGCGCAGAAAAGAGCCTCCGAGCACGACGTCGACCACCGCCACGGTCGACGAGAGCTCTGTCCGCAGGCTCTGGATCAGCGGCGCCTCGTCGTCGACGACGGCGAAGCGCACCGCGGCTCCGGGCATGGCGGTGCTCGCGCCGTCGACGCTCTTGTCCCCGATCAGTTGCCGGTCCGCTTCCGGCAGGGGCACCTGGCTGGCGACGAGCAGCCGGCGGCGGAGCGCCAGCTCGCCGCAGGGGTTGAGCTCGTCGGTCTCGTCCGAGACCACCACCACGCGATCCAGGGTGAGGGAGGAGGCCTGCTCTGCGCCGTAGGGCAGGTGGAGGGTCGACCCGGGGGTGGGCGCCAGCGTGGGGTCAGCCACCTGCAGGCGCTGCAGCGCGCTGCGCGAGATCACGGAGGTCCCGAGGCCGGTGGCCACGACGGCGACCACCGGCACGCCGGAGGGCCTCTCGGCGCCGTGCCCACGCACCTTCGTAGGGTCGAAGGTGTCCGGCATCAGGCAGAGGGAGACCACGAGGCGCGTGGCTGGCAGGTCCATGGTCGTGTCGCCGACGGCGACGAGCCCGCCGCCCACCACCGGCGTGTGGAAGACTCCCTGGCAGCGTTGGGTCGCGCTCGTCTGGGGGTCGAGCAGCTTGTCCGGTTCACACTCGCCGGCGAGCTCCGCCTTCGAGTCGGGGATCTTGTCCGAGAGGGTGAGCTGCGCCGTCGGCCCGTAGCTCAGCTCGACCGTGAAGTGGTGGAGCAGCGAGGCGCCGACCACTCCACCCACGGTGAACGGTGTGTCGAAACCGATGGGGCCGATGTCGAGGTCGAGGGACTGGGCGTCGGGGAAGATGAACCGCGAGACGGACGGCTGCAGGCCGTGCTGGAGCCGGATCTCCGTGTTCGAGACCTGACCGTCGCCGCGGAAGTGAACCACGGTGACCGGCGACCCCGTGTCGATGGCGGCGGTGATCGGCCCCTTGCCTCCGATGAGCAGCGGGATGATCGGGGTCTCCTGGATCGTGGTGATCGGGATCGGCTGGTTCAGGAAGCCCTGGTACTCGAAGTCGTCGCAGGCGATGAGGGAGACGAGGAGCAGGGGGGCGAGGGCGCTCGCCCGGCGGGCGGGCGAGGAGCGCGGCGGCCTAGGACTTCTCCTGGAGCTTCTCGCGCATCTTCTTGACCAGGGCCTCGTAGGACTCCTTGCGGATGATCCGGTTGAACTGCGACCGGTAGTTGCGGACGATGCTGACGTCATCGGTGACGACATCATATACCATCCACTTCGCACCCGCCCTCTGCATCTTGTACTCGATGACGATCTCGGTGGTCCGGCGGTTCTTCTTCACCTTGACGGCGGTGACCACCTCGGCCGAGTCCCCCTTGGTCGACTCCTTGCGGTACTCGATCTTGTAGCCCAGGTTCGTGCGGAGCTGCTTGACGTAGCTGCGCTCGATCAGCGCCTTGAGGATGTCGACGAACTCTTTGCGCTCGTCCTCGGTCCGCGCCTCCCAGTGGCGCCCGAGGGCGCGGCGGGCGAGCTCCGTGAAGTCGAGGAACGTGTTCACCTCGCGGGTCACCTGCTGCTTGACCCGCGTGTCCGCGGGCGAGCCGGGCTTGGTCTTCTGGGCCAGCAGCTTGTTGATACGTGCGTGGGCCCGCTTGATCGCCTGGGTCGGCGTCTCGGCCAGCGCGTCGACGCGGCCAACGGACACGAGCAGGAGCAGGAGGGTCAGGCCGAGCGTTCGTGCTTTCATGGTGGTCTCTCCCGGTGGCTCTCGTTTCCCCAGCTTCGGGTTGCAGGGGGCGTGCCACCGTGAGACGCCTCGAATTCGTGGCAAATTCATGTTTCCCTCTGGCAACAGGATGAGTTGTTTGTGCAACAGGTCACAGCTCTCGTTCACGCTCCGGGCTTGGCCCGGGGCAGACCCTTTAGCGTCGCGCCGGTCACCCGGGCCAGCTCGTACCAGCCCGAGTTGACCTCGTACATGGCCTGCAGGTACCTGAGATTCATCGTGAAGTATGCCACCAGCGCGTCAACGAGGTCACGCGGGCTGCTCAGCCCCGCCTCCAGGTTCTGCACCGTGGCCACGAGCCACGACCGCGCCGCCTTCGCCCCTGCCTTGGTCGTGACCAGCCGCTTGTGGGCCTCCGTCAGGTCGAGCACCGCCTTGCGCACCTCGAGGGCGATGCCCATCAGCGCCTCCCGGCGCTTCGCCTCGGTCTCGCCCGCCTCCGCCCGGGCGCCGCGGAGCTTGCCGTACTGCTGCAGCTGGTCCCACTTCCAGCGCATGGCCAGCCCGAACCCGGCGCTGAGGAAGTTGAACGGGTTGTTGAAGAAGCCGTGCTCCGGGTTGTCAACACTGGTCGCCGCGCCGTATCCCGCCCTGGCGACCAGGAGCAGGTCCGGGTAGAAGCGCGACTT
>Ga0316576_10002019_pt1 | contig 11373 bp, 7 predicted proteins | sample S0NA_FD_203075 | JGI IMG/M metagenome (GOLD analysis project Ga0316576, IMG submission 203075) | Rhizosphere microbial communities from salt marsh grasses in Alabama, United States - S0-2_050615r3r5 | ecosystem: Host-associated > Plants > Roots > Rhizosphere | place: USA: Alabama | collected... | reverse complement strand
GACGCGCTGGAGTCCGGGCTACGACCTCGTGTCCGCGCTCGCTGCCTCCCCAATGCCGCGCTATCCCAAGGGGCGATGGTGCGGTGTCCGCGAGGTAGCCAATCTCAGCCTGTTCGGAACGGTGTGCCGCGGGTCGTAAGACCATTACCGCCGGCTGGCGCCCTTTAGCCCCAACGTCAATCACCCGACCATGAACGGCATTCGACGAAGGAGTAGGCCATGGAGCTGGTTCTAACCGTCCGCCTCTACAAGGGCCTGCCGGCGTCCACCGCCGACAGCGTTCATGTCTCCGATCAGGAATGCATCATTGGCCGGCGGTCGGATTGTCAATTTTCGCTCCCGGATCCAGACGCGCTCCTGTCCGGCCGCCACGCCTCGGTCTGCCGCCATGGAGACAGCTTTGCGATCACGGATCTCGGCAGCACGAACGGCACCTACCTGAACGACGAGCGGACCCCGATCCGGCCGCACGAGTCCGTGGCACTGAGCGATGGCGACAGGATCTCACTCGGTCCCTACGAGCTCAGGGTCGCGGTGCAAAAGGGGCGCGAATCAGCCCCTGCGGACCCCTTCGCGTCCGGCAAGGCAGACGGTCTGCCAGGGATGGCGGGCCCAACCTCCGCCCCGGACATCATGGAGCTACTCGGCGCGAAGGAGCTCGCGGCACCGGAACCCCCTCTAGGCCGGCCCATCGACACCCATCCATCGTCGCGCGGCGGCGGAGCTTCGCCGCCCTCCGTCGAAGAGATGCATTTCCCGCTCCCGCCGGCCGAGCCGGAGCCGCTGCCCGAGGCTGCCGCAGATGCTGCGGAGCAGGAGTCGGCCGCGGATCGTGCGTTGCCCCCCGATGATGCTATTCCGGAGGGCTACGATCTGCTCAGCGACGAGCTCGTTGGGGACGCTCACCGCGAACAGGCTGCAGGATCCGCTTTCCCGCCGGAGACATCGACGACTGGAGAGCGTGAGGCAGCGCCAGGCGCAGCGCAGGATGCGGTGTCCGCACAGGCCCCACTACCCCCTGGTCCCCGACCCGGATTCGAGCCCCCTGGGAGCGACAATGGGGAGCAGCACCCGGCCATGGGCCGCCCGTCACCGAGCGAGCCGCTGGTGCAGCCGCCACGGGCCGATCGCCGGCGAGAGAGGCCCGAGCCCGCCCCCGGCGCCGATCTGTCCGCGTTTCTCGAGGGCCTCGGCGTCGGCGATCCAGGTGCTGTCCGCGACAGCGAAGCCATGCTTCGTCTCGCGGGTCAGTTGCTGCGCGCGATGACCGAGGGGCTGATCACCGTCATGATGGCCCGGGCGCGGTTCAAGAGCGAGTTACGTCTAGAGGTGACGATGATCCGCTCGCGGGACAACAATCCCTTCCAATTTTGCGTCGACGCCGATGACGCGCTGGATCGACTGTTGTGGCGGCACGGTCACGGCTTTCTGGACCCGCCGGCCGCGGTACAAAAGAGCTTCGACAACATCCAGGCGCACCAAATGGCCATGATCGCTGGCATCCGTGCGGCGATGAAGGAGCTACTGGCGCGCCTGGAGCCGGAGCGCCTGGAGAAGCAATTCGAGCAGCAATCGAAATTGGAGAAGCTCCTGCCGATGGCGCGCAAGTCCAAGTGCTGGGACCTGTTCGTGTCCACTTTTCAACAGATCGCCGACGATGCGGCCGAGGATTTCTTCCGCCTGTTCGAAGATGCCTTCAATCGTGCCTACGAGGAGCAGGTGCGGCGCCTATCGGCGGCACGGGAGCAGGACCCGGGCTGACGGCGTCCCCAAACCGGCGAAGAAAGACCTCAAGACTGCGGTAAGGACCCATGTATAGACCGATGACAAAATGTAGACAAACATCCGTGGCCTTGCTGGTGATGGTCTTGGTCGCGCTCCAGGGCTGTGGCGGCACCCCGGAACAACCGGCAACGGTGCTTGCCGCCGACCTGGTCGCGACCGGCGATGTGAACAGCGGCGGCGGTGAGCAGGGGCGCCCGGTCATCGTTCGCCTGTACGAGCTGACGTCTGCCGGGGTGTTCTCGTCCGCCGACTTCTTCAGCCTCTACGAACGGGATGCCGAGACCCTGGGGGCGGACATGCTTGGCCGGGAGGAGGTCAGCCTTGCGCCGGGTCAATGGCACCACGTGGAGAAAAAGATCGCCCCGGAGACCACCTACCTTGGCGTTCTGGTAGCGTTCCGCGATATCGATCAGTCTCAGTGGCGGAATGTCAACAGCCTGAAGCCCGATGTCACCAATACCTTCACGGTGAAGGTTGGGGCCAACAGCGTGTCCGTGGCGGCGCGATAGGAGCTGACCGTGACCTGGACGAATCGCGTGATCTGGTCGGAAGGTGTATTCCTCAAGCCTCATCACTTTCAGCAGCAGGACCGCTACATCGAGCACATCGTGGGATCGGTTCGCGGCGCCGGACTTCCGCACCCCTGGGGTCTGCGGCGACTGGCGCTCGACCGGGACCTCCTGGCCCTCGGCAAGCTCGCGATCAAGGAGGTCGTTGGCTTGTTGCCGGACGGAACGCCGGTCGATGCGCCGGACAGCGACCCGCTTCCAGAGCCCCTCTCGGTGGAAAATGACGCCGCCGGGCAGACGGTCTATCTCGCCCTGCCTCTTCGCCGACCTGGCGGTCGCGAGAGCGGCACAGCGGACGAGCCGCATAAGACGCTGCGCTACCGGGCAAGCGACGAATGGGTTCGCGACAACACGATCGATGCCCAGACGGAAGAGCCCTTGGAGGTCGGTTGCCTGGCGCTGCGACTTCTGCTCGACCGGGACAATCTCGACGGCTACGCCACCTGCGGCCTGGTGAGGATCCTCGAATGCCGGCCCGACGGTCAGGTGGTGCTCGATGACAGGTACATCCCGCCGTGCCTTGACAGCAATGCGGCGACCAGGCTGACAAGCTTCCTCAAAGAATTGTTGGGCCTGTGCCGGCGTCGGGCGGAGCGTCTGTCCACCAAGGTACGCGCCGGCGCCTCAGGTGGTGTCTCTCAGTGGGCCAACTTTCTGCTTCTGCAGCTGCTGAATCGTTACGAGCCTCTGCTGGCTCACCTGCTCGACACCCCCGGACATCATCCCGAGGCGGTCTACTGGCAGTTGCTGTGCCTCGCCGGTGAGCTGTCCACCTTCACGGCACAGGGCAAGCGGCCGCAGGCGTTCCCGCCCTACCGCCATGTCGATCTCGATTCGACATTTACACCGGTATTCGACGCATTGCGCCAATCACTCAGCCGCGAGGACGTCGAACCGGCCATCGCAATCGCCATTCAGGAGCGCAAATTCGGCTTCCGGGTTGCGCTGGTCGAAGACAAATCCCTGTTCACGGAAGCCCGCATCGTGCTGGCGGCAAAGGCGCACGTTGCCCCCGAGAAGCTGCTGACCCACTTCCCGGCACAAGCCAAGATCGGACCCGTTGATAAGATCCAGGAGCTCGTTAAGCTGGCGCTTCCCGGCATCGGCCTGCGGGCACTTGCGATGGCGCCGATGGAGCTCCCTTTCCATGCGGGCTTCACCTATTTCGAGCTGGATCACGGCAGCGAATTCTGGAAGCAGCTTCCAGCCTCCGGCGGCTTCGGCATTCATGTCGGAGGCCAGTTTCCCGAGCTCGAGCTGGAGCTTTGGGCGATCCGTGAGCCGTCATGACGAATGATGATCCGTTTTTCTCGGGCGACGATCCGTTTTTCTCGGGTCACGACGGCGGACCAACCGTCATTCGCCCCGTCCCCGGGGGGCGGCGGCCGAGCCCCGCTGAGGCGCTGCCATCCTCGCGTCTGCCGGCGGAGGCATCTGCGGTCTGGGCAGGCGAGCTCACCATCGCCGCCGCCGAAAACCCCCTCATCGCCTGCGCCGCCAGTCTGCTCACGCTGGCCGCGCAGCTCCGTGGCACGGCCTCACATCCCGATCCCGCCGGACTGCTCGATGGTCTCACGGCGCGAGTGCGGGAGTTCGAGACATGCGCCCGCGCCCGCGGTCTGACCGACCCGGTCGTCTTGCCGGCACGCTATGTGCTGTGCGCACTGCTGGACGAGTCGGTTCTCGATACGCCCTGGGGCAGCGAGAGCACTTGGGGCGAGCGCGGTCTTTTGGTCACCTTCCACAACGAGACCTGGGGGGGTGAGAAGTTCTTCCATGCGCTGGACCGGCTACTGGCGTATCCGAGCGGCAATCTCCAGCTCCTCGAGCTCATGTACCTGGGTCTCGCCCTCGGCTTCGAGGGACGCTACCGCGTCCGCGACAGGGGACGTGCGGAGCTCGAGCAAGTACGCGAGAACCTCTATCTGACGATACGTCATCAGCGCGGTGAGGCGGAGCCCGAGCTCTCACCCCGCTGGCAGGGCGTGCGCGAGCGCCGCGATCCCCTGCTCCATGCCCTCCCCCTATGGGTCCTGGCCGCGATTGCCGGCGTCCTTCTGCTGGGATTATTCAGCAGCTTCACGTTCGCGCTGCATCGCTCCTCGGATGACGTCTTCACCGACCTGGCCGAGGTGGGGCGGGACATCCCGATCGTCGTCGAGCGTCCCGACGTCCCACCCCCTGTCGTGGACGACGAGCCGCCTTCCGGAGACCAGATTCGGCCCACGCTGCGCATGCTGCTCGCGGACGATATCGCCGCCGGTCGCGTCGAGGTCATCGACCGGCCATTGGGTCAGACGGTGATGCTGCGGGGCGATGGGCTCTTCCCCTCGGCCAGGACCGAGATCAGGCGGCCCTTGGTCCCCCTGCTCGACCGGATCGGCAAGGCCCTGGCCCAGCTGCCGGGCCGCGTCCTGATCACCGGCCATACCGACAGTGTGCCGATCCGCACACTGCGCTTCCCATCCAACCAAGTGCTCTCGCAGGCCCGTGCAGAGAGTGTGCGCAACCTGCTTGCCAAGCAGATGGGCGGAAGCGAGCGACTGACGGCCGAAGGGCGAGGCGCCACTGAATCCTTGCCTTCGCTGAAACCGACGGATCCGCGCAACCGGCGTGTCGAGATCACACTGATGCCCGGCCCGGCGAATCGGGTTGATACCGATTGACCGGCATGACGCACCGCGCCGACCCTTCCGTCCCGGTTAAGCGTTTGCCATATGTTGCCGCACGCTGCGCCAGTGCACCAACGCCAGGATACAAATAGGCTTTGCCTCGTTGTCGTTGTCGTAATCGAATATCGGCACGACTACGATCACGACTACGACTACGATCACGACAACGACAACGAACGGTCTCGAGACATCTGCCGTGCTGCACTAGCCCTGGCACCGGTGCCGGGGGCTACCGACCATATGTGAATCGATGAAAAAGCTGTTTGGCTTCGTTGGGAAAGGTTGGTTCGTCAGTCTGCTCGGCACCATCGCGCTTGCGCTGCTGATCTGGTACGCCGGCGATCTCGTCAGCCTGGGCGGCCGCGTGCCGCTGTCGTCGCCGACCAGCCGCCTGACGGCCATCATCGGACTGTTCACATTCTGGGGCCTCTGGCGCCTCGGCCGCGCGCTGCTGGCGCGGCTGCGCAACCGGCGGCTGGTGAACCGGCTCAGTAGTCAGGCCCCGGAGGAGCCCGATCCCGCCCAAGCCGCGTCGGCCGAGGAACTGGAGATTTTGAACGAGCGCTTCCAGGAGGCGCTGGGGGTGCTCAAGCGCTCCGAATCGAAGCACCGGCTGGGCGGACGCTGGCTCTACCAGCTCCCCTGGTACCTGATCATCGGCCCCCCGGGCTGCGGCAAGACCACGGCACTGCAGAGCTCGGGGCTGCGCTTCCCGCTGACCGACGAGGTCGGCCGGGAACCGGTCCAGGGGGTCGGCGGCACCCGGAACTGCGACTGGTGGTTCGCCGAGGACGCCGTGCTGCTGGACACCGCCGGGCGCTATACTACGCAGGACAGCTATCAGCAGGTGGACAGTGCGGCCTGGCAGGGCTTCCTGGCCATGCTGAAGAAGCATCGTCCGCGACGGCCGATCAACGGCGTGCTGGTCGCCGTCAGCCTGGCCGATCTCCTCCAGCAGTCGCGCACGGAACGTGCTGCCCACGCTCAGGCGATCAAGAACCGCCTGCAGGAGCTCTACGGCGCGTTTAACGTGCGCTTCCCCGTCTACGTGCTGTTCATGAAGTCCGACCTGATAGCGGGCTTCATGGAGTACTTCGCCGACCTCGACAAAGAGGGCCGCGCCCAGGTTTGGGGAGCCACCTTTGCCTATGATGCGGAAGGCAGTGGTCCATCACCGGTGGACCGCATGGGCGGTGAGATCAAGTCCCTGGTCACCCGGCTGACCCAACGGCGTTTCGCCCGCCTCCAGCGCGAGCGGGACCCGCGCAAGCGCGGCCTGGTCTTCGCCTTCCCGCAGCAGTTCGCGAGCCTGGAGCAGCCGATCGAGGAGCTCGTCCGCGAGGTCTTTACACCCAGCCGCTACGAGGAGCGCCCGCTGCTTCGCGGTGTCTACTTCACCAGCGGGACCCAGACCGGCACGCCGATCGACCGTGTTTTGGCGGCCATAGCGTCAAGCCTGGGGGTCGCACGCCCCGCGCAGACGGCATTCCAGGGCACCGGCCGCGGCTATTTTCTTTCCCGCCTGTTTCAGGACGTGGTATTCCCCGAGGCTGGGCTCGCAGGCCTCAATCCGCGGGTGGAGCGCCGCCGCCGTCTGCTGCGGATCGGGGCCTATGGCGGAGCGGTGGCGGTGACGCTCTTGGCGGCGCTGGCCTGGACCCTGAGCTACAACCGCAATCTCGCCTACACAGACCAGATCGCGCAGTCCCTGGTGGAAATCGACGCAAGGATCGACAACCTTCCCCCGACCGAGCGCGATCCGCTGACGTTGCTGCCTCTGCTGGACACGGCCAGGAGCATCCCGGGAGGCTACGCCGACCGCGACAAGCCCGTGCCCCTGCTGTCCGGGCTCGGGCTCTATCAGGGGCGGAAGCTGAGCCCGCAGGCCGAGCGGGCCTATCGGCGCATCCTGCGCCGGACCTTATTGCCCTTGGTCATCCTGCGTCTGGAGGATCAGATCCGCGAGGCGGCCGGCAATCCGGAGTTCCTCTACGACGCGCTGCGCATGTACTTGATGCTGGATGCCCCGGACCACTATGACGGGGAGGCCCTGCAATATTGGGTGAGCCGCGACTGGGAGCGCACCCTGCCGCGGGCCACGACCTCCGAACAGCACGAGGCGTTGAAAGACCATTTGCAGGCCCTGTTGGAGCAGCAGCCGGCGCCCCTGCCGCTAGAGCTTGACGGGGCGTTGGTCGCGCAGGCCCGCGCGATCCTCAACAGCACGCCGCTGGCGGAGCGCATCTACGACCGGCTGCGTAACATCGGAATCGGCTCGCGATTCCAGGATTTCTCGGTGGCCGATGCTGCCGGTGATTACGCCAAGCTGGTCTTCGAGCGACGCAGCGGCAGATCGCTCAGCGACGGCGTGCCGGCACTGTATACCTACGAGGGCTACCACCAGGGCTTCACGGCACAGGTTGCCAGACTGATTGCCGAGGCATCCAAAGATCGTTGGATTCTGGGCCCGCAGGCCGGTCTTGATCTGGACGTCGAGCAATCCCGCCGACTCATGGACGACGTTCGGCTGCTCTACATGCGCGACTATGTGGCGGCCTGGACCGAGCTCCTGGACGACATCCAGATCGTCGCGCCGCGGGACCTGCACCATGCGGCAGAGCTCGCCCGCGTGCTTGCGGACAAGGAAGAATCGCCGTTGAAGCGCCTGCTCGTGGCCGCCGCCGCCCAGACCGAGCTCGATCGTACCGATGAGTCGGACGGCGCCCCGAAGTTGAAGGCCGCCCGTGCAGCTTCCGGTTTCATGGAACGTGTGAACCGCTATTTCGGTGACGAGGAGGAGTCTGAGCTTGTCGTGGAGGAAAGTCCGGCGGCCTATGTCACACGCCGGTTCACCTGGCTTCACGATTTGGTGGCCGCGGACGAGGGACAAGCGCCGCCCATCGACGGCACCCTCGAGGCCATCGATCGGCTGCATCTGCAGTTGAAATCCGTCGGAGCGGCGGCCAGCACGGGCCGCGTCATGCTGGCCCCGGAACAAAGCAGCGAGATCAGCGAGCTGCAAGAGGCGGCCGGCGAGCTTCCAGAGCCGGTCGCCCAGGTGCTCTCAACGTTGGCGCAGGACAGCGCCGACATCATCCACGGCGGCATGCGGGCACAGCTCAACCGGATCTGGACCGCAGAAATCCTTCCGTTCTGCCGCGAGGCCATTCACGACCGCTATCCCTTCGAGCGGGGCAGCTCCCGGGAGACGACGCTGCACGACTTCGGGCGGTTTTTCGGGCCGGGTGGTCTCATGGACGCCTTCTTCAAAGACAACCTGAGTCCGTTGTCAGACACCTCGGGGTCTCGCTGGCGCTGGGTTGGAACAGGTATCGGGATCTCGGACGACATACTGGCTCAGTTCCAGCGCGCGGCCGTCATCCGCGAGGCCTTCTTCCTGAGCGGCGGCAAGCTGCCCTTGGTCGACTTCGAGCTCGAGCCCTTGTCCCTGGACCCCAGCGTACGCCAGATCATGCTCGACCTGGGCGGCCAGCTCGTCGACTACCGGCAGGGTCCGCCGACAGTCTCCAAGCTCCAGTGGCCCTCTCCCGTGGCTCCGGGCCGGGTCCGCCTGGTCATGGTGGACAACGTCAGTGCCCGTCCGACATTGATGTTCACCGGGCCCTGGGCATGGTTCAGGCTGTTGGACTCGGCAGCCATGCAGCCGACGAGCCAGCCGGAGCTGTTCAAGCTTCGTTTCTCTCTGGCCGGCTACGACGCCCTCTTCGATCTCAGGGCGGTCAGCGTGCGCAATCCGTTCAACCTGACCGAGCTTCGGGGTTTTCGATGTCCGGACCGGCTGTGACGCCGACCACGGTTCCCGGCTTCTTCGGCAAGCTCCCGGAACAGGGCGACTTCCTGAGTCGGCGACTCCCCCCGGAGTTTCTGCGGGTTTGGGACCCTTGGCTGCAGGCGTCCCTGGCGGAGAGTCACGAGGTCCTCGGCGATCGCTGGCTGGACGCCTACCTGACCAGCCCGATTTGGCGCTTCGTCCTCACCCCCGGCATCGCCGGCCAAGCATCTTGGGCGGGACTGTTGATGCCGAGTGTCGACCGCGTGGGCCGTTACTTCCCTTTCACGGTCGCCCGCGCCGTCCCGAGAGGCGGCAATCCCTTCCAGGTGCTCGCCTCAGGCGCCGACTGGTTCTCCCGAACCCAGTCCCTGATGCTGGCCGCCCTCGAGGGGGATCTGACCGTCGAACAGCTCGATGCGCGCCTTGGCGAGGCGGCCCCCCTCGACATCCAGCCCCTGAGCGGCGCGGCTCCCACGGATATCCGCACCTCGGAGGCTCACGGCTGGCGCCTGCCCCTGCAGGATCCGTCGCTGCTCGCGGACAGCCTGCCGGCGCTGCTCCACCACGCGCTGGGAGAGCTCTTCTGCGGCTACAGCCTATGGTGGTCGCGCGGCTCGGAACAGCTGCCCCCGTCCTTGCTGGTCTGTCAGGGGCTTCCGGCGGATGCGGCGTTCAGCGCCCTGTACACCGGCGACTGGACCCAGGGTCCCTGGTGGAACCTCGGCGATCTCGCCACCTGATCGCCCCGGATTCAACCCTCGATGCCTAGCTCCCGACCGGTTCGATACTGGATCTCAGCGGGCGCGACGCACCGCGGCCGAATCCGCACGCGCAACCAGGATTCGTTTCTCGACCGGCCGGATCTCGGACTCTGGGCCGTCGCCGACGGCATGGGCGGCCACGCGCACGGCGATCGGGCGAGCCGCCGCGTCATCGACCTGCTCTCCGGTCTTCCTGCGCCCCGATTCCTCGGCCGCGCGGCGCGGCAGATCGAATGGCTGCTGGCGGAGGCGAACAGGCAGCTGATTGCCGATGCGGCGGCAGAACCCGGCGGGCGAACCATCATCGGCACGACAGCCGTCGCCATCGTCGCTGTCCGCGCCGCGGCCGCGCTGCTGTGGGTCGGCGACAGCCGGGCCTATCGCCTGCGCGACGGACGCCTCACCCTGCTGACCCTCGACCACACCGAGATCCAGGACTGGATCTTGGCGGGCCGCATCTCTCCGCGAGATGCCGAGAACCATCCCTACAGCTCGGTCCTGTCACGAGCCATTGGTGCAGAAGAGAATCTCGTTGTCGACCGTGCCATCGAGCGACTGCGTGACGGTGATCGCTACCTACTTTGCAGCGACGGCCTGACCAAAGAGCTCGACGAGCAGCAGATCGCGATGATCCTCTCTGCCTCCGAGCCTCGGGAATCTGCGCAGAAGCTTACCGAGCACGCCTGCGCGGCAGGAGGACGCGACAACATCACGGCCGTCGTTATCGACTTTCGCTCGGGCCGGACACCGTCATGACTGCACCCTTTCGTCCGCGTGGCGCTACCGGCTTCACACCGTCCCCCTCCGTTAGGCTTCGTATTTAGGCACGCCCTAAGCTTTCGCTGCGACCTATGGTTGCCCGACTTCCGAAAAGCAGTTTTTGTGCTACATTAACAACCGATGCAGTGAACGTCCGTCGAGCCCTGCGGACGTAGGCTCCCGACAGACGCCGCCATTGCCGCCCGGCATTCTTCGTCTGTCGCAATTGGACGAGCTAGCACGCCAGTGAAAAGCAGCGGTACGGTCCGAAGCTCCATGCAACGCGTAGGCGACCTTATGGAATAGGCCTGATGGAACGCACGCAAAAGGACCGTTCACTTTCGATCTCCACTCCCTTGGGTGAAGACGTCCTGATGTTGCGCAGCATGACGGCATCGGAGCAGCTGAGCCAGCCATTCGAGTACCGCACGGAACTGGTCAGCGAACAGGTCGACATCAAGCACGAAGATCTGCTGGGCAAGCCGGCCACGGTCCGACTGGCGCTCTTCGACGGCGGCCAGCGCTACTTCAACGGCATCGTCAATCGCTTCACCCATGTTGGCTTCGATGGCGGCTATGCGGTATTCGAGGCGACCCTCGTCCCCTGGCTCTGGTTCCTCACGCGCACGGCCGACTGTCGCATCTTCCAGGAAAAGACCGTCCCCGATATCGTCAAGGAGATCTTCCGCGAGCATGGTTACACCGATTTCGAGGAGCGCCTGAACGGCGAGTACGCGCAGTGGGTGTATTGTGTCCAGTACCGAGAGACCGACTTCAATTTCGTCAGCCGGCTGCTGGAGCAAGTGGGCATCTATTATTTCTTCACGCAGCAGGACGGCAAGCACACGCTGATCCTGGCGGACAACTACAGCGCCCACGAGGCAGTGCCGGGCTACGAAGAGATCCCCTATTACCCGCCTGACGAGACCGCCCTGCGTGAGCGCGACCACATCAGCGAGGTCCTGGTCGAGCGGGCCGTCCAGCCGGGGGCCTTCGTCCATACCGACTTCGACTTTACCGCGCCGCGCAAGAAC
>Ga0316576_10002018_pt1 | contig 11379 bp, 10 predicted proteins | sample S0NA_FD_203075 | JGI IMG/M metagenome (GOLD analysis project Ga0316576, IMG submission 203075) | Rhizosphere microbial communities from salt marsh grasses in Alabama, United States - S0-2_050615r3r5 | ecosystem: Host-associated > Plants > Roots > Rhizosphere | place: USA: Alabama | collected... | reverse complement strand
AACGGGTTCGGACGTATCGGGCGGAACTTCTATCGTGCGGTGGAGGCGCTCGGCGACTCACAGACCGAGTTCGGCAATGAGCCCATCGAGATCGTGGCCGTGAACGACCTCACGGACATCAACACTCTGGCGCACCTGCTGAAGTACGACAGCGTGCTCGGCCGCCTTCCCGGCGAGGTGTCAGCTGAGAACGGGATCATCATCGTCAACACCAAGTCGATCAAGGTTCTGGCCGAACGCGACCCCGCCGTCCTGGGCTGGGGTGACCTCGGGGTCGACTACGTGATCGAGTCGACAGGTCATTTCACTAAGGCCGACGACGCCCGGAAGCACCTCGACGCGGGCGCCAAGAAGGTCATCATCTCGGCGCCGGCGAAGGGCGAGGATGCCACGTTCGTCATGGGCGTCAACCACAAGGACTACAACCCGGCGCAGCACAACGTGGTGTCTAACGCCTCCTGCACCACCAACTGCTTGGCCCCCATGGCCAAGGTCCTCGTGGACAACTTCGGCATCGAGAACGGCATGATGACCACGATCCACGCGTACACGAACGACCAGAACGTGCTGGACTTCCCGCACAAGGATCTGCGGCGGGCGCGCGCCGCCGCGATCAACATGATCCCCACGACCACGGGTGCGGCCCGGGCGATCGCGCTGGTGATCCCGGAACTCAAGGGCAAGTTGGACGGGTACGCCATGCGGGTACCGACCCCGACCGGGTCCGCCACCGACCTCACGATCAACATGTCGCGAGCCGTGCCGGCCGACGAGATCAACGCGGCCATGCGCGCCGCTGCCGAAGGGGAACTCAAGGGCATCCTGCGCTACACCGAGGACCCGATCGTGTCGACCGACATCGTCACCGACCCGGCATCCTGCATTTTCGACGCCGGGCTGACCAACTCCATGGACTCGATGGCCAAGGTGCTCGGCTGGTACGACAACGAATGGGGCTACTCCAACCGCCTTGTCGACCTGCTGCGCTACATGGCCTCCGTCGACTGAGCACCCGGCGATGAGGACTCTGAGCGACCTCGACCTGCAGGACGCCTCGGTGCTGGTGCGCCTGGATCTGAACGTCCCGCTGGCCGATGGCCAGATCACCGACGACGGCCGGATCCAGGCGGCGCTGCCGACGCTTCGCGAACTACTCGACGCCGGAGCCAGACCGGTCGTGGTCGCACACCTCGGCCGTCCGAAGGGGGAGGTGAAGCCGGAGTTGTCACTGGCCCCGGTCGCCACCCGCATGGCCGACCTACTGGGGGTCCCTGTCGATCTGGCACCGTCCGGGGCGATCCTGCCCGGTGCGCCAGGTCGGGTGGTCCTGCTGGAGAACATCCGGTTCGATCCGCGGGAGACCAGCAAGGATTCGGCCGAGCGGGCGGAGCTGGCAGCCGAACTGGCCGCGGGAATGGATGCCTACGTCAGCGACGGCTTCGGTGTACTGCACCGCGAGCAGGCCAGTGTCACCGAGGTGGCGCAGTTGCTTCCCAATGCGGCGGGCCGACTCGTCGAGAAGGAGATCCGCTCCTTCTCGACGGTGCTCGAGAACCCCGCCCGTCCGTACGCGGTGGTGTTGGGCGGGTCGAAGGTGTCGGACAAACTCGGGGTGATCGACAACCTGTTGCAGTCCGTCGACCGGTTGATCATCGGGGGCGGTATGTGCTTCACGTTTCTGGCGGCCCAAGGGCACGCGATCGGAGACTCCCTGTTCGAACCGGACTGGGTGGACGCCTGTCTGCAGATCCTGCGAGATGCACAGGACCGTGGCGTCAGCGTGATGCTGCCGACCGATGTGGTGATCGCCGAGGATCTGGATGCCGAGGCGACGACCCAGGTTGTGCGGGTCGGGGAAGGCATCCCTGACGGGTGGAAGGGCTTGGACATCGGACCGACCACCGCGGCCGCCTATGCGCAGGCGGTTCTCGACTCCGCCACTGTGGTCTGGAACGGACCGATGGGCGTGTTCGAACTGGAGCCCTTCGCCGCGGGGACGAAGGCGGTCGCCGAGGCACTCGCGCGGACCGACGGGTTCACCGTCGTCGGTGGCGGGGACTCGGCCGCCGCGGTGCGTCTGCTCGGGATCGACGCCGAGGCGATCGACCACATCTCCACCGGTGGCGGCGCGAGCCTGGAACTGCTGGAGGGCAAGACACTGCCCGGGATCGCCGTATTGGAGGACTCATGAGCCGTAAGCCACTGATGGCGGGTAACTGGAAGATGCACCTGAACCACCTGGAGGCGATCGCCCTGGTGCAGAAGATCGCCTTCCTGCTCAAGGATGACGACTACGCGGCGTGCGATGCCGCGGTGTTGCCCCCGTTCACGGACTTGCGCAGCGTCCAGACCCTCGTCGAGGGCGACAAGCTGAAGATCCAGTACGGGGCGCAGGACGTGTCCGAGCACGCTGCCGGTGCCTACACCGGCGAGGTGGCCGCCCACATGCTGGCCAAACTCGGCTGCACGTACGTGACGGTCGGGCACAGCGAGCGACGGACCTATCACCAGGAGACCGATGCGGTGGTGAACACCAAGGCGAAGGCCGCACTCGACAACGGGTTGACGCCGATCGTGTGCGTCGGCGAGCACCTCGAGATCCGGCAGGCCGGAGCCCACGTCGAACACGTGTCGGACCAACTCGTCGGCAGTCTCGCGGGTCTCACCGAGGAGCAGATGCTCTCGGTGGTCATCGCCTATGAACCGGTCTGGGCGATCGGGACCGGTGAAGTGGCCTCTCCCGAGGACGCCCAGGAGGTGTGCGGAGTGATCCGTTCCTGGATCGCAGAGCGGATGGGGGCAGGGGTCGCCGAACAGACGCGGATCCTGTACGGCGGCTCCGTCAAGTCGACCAACATCGCCGGCATCATGGCCAAGCCCGACGTGGATGGCGCCCTGATCGGCGGTGCGAGCCTGGATGCGGAGGAATTCGCGACGATCGTGCGGTACCGCCTGCACCCGCAAGTCGCCGGCTGAGGTTACTCTGGTGATTGCCGCATCGGAGGAAAGGAACCAGGGGTGATTCTCGCGCTTGAAATAACACTGCTGGTCACCAGCGTGCTCCTGATAGCTCTGGTGCTGCTGCACAAAGGCAAGGGCGGCGGGCTCTCTGACCTCTTCGGAGGCGGTGTGAGCACCTCGCTGGGGGGCTCGAGCGTTGCCGAGCGCAACCTCGACCGCGTGACCGTGGGGGTGGGCCTCATCTGGGCGGCCACGATCCTGGCACTCGGACTCATCACCCGTTCCTGAACTGGAAGGTTTCCTCGTGGCCGGTGGAAGTGCGATTCGTGGCAGTCGTGTTGGAGCAGGACCCATGGGGGAGGCGGAGCGGGGCGAAGCCGCCCCTCGCAAGCAGGTCTCCTTCTATTGTGCGAACGGGCACGAAAGCCGTCCCAGTTTCGCGCGGGACGCCGCCCCTCCGACCGAGTGGGACTGTCCCCGGTGCGGCCTGCCGGCGGGCACCGATCAGGAGAACCCCCCCGCACCGCCCAAGGTCGAGCCCTACAAGACGCACTTGGCCTACGTCAAAGAGCGACGGTCCGGCGGCGAGGCGGACGCCCTGCTCGACGAAGCGATGAAGAACCTGCCGGAGTCCTGAGGATCCGACCACCCGGTGACGCTCGGTGGCCTAACGCTGCCGCGTCAGGCCGGGCGGCAGATGTACCGCAGCGGCGTCGTCCACCACCAATACCGTCAGGTCCGTGCCGTGCACGCCCGCTGCCGGAACGGCCAGCGGCCCAGGGTCGTTGATCAGGAGCCCGACCGCGTCCGCCTTTCCCGCGCCGGATGCGATCAGGACGATCTCGTGAGCACGGTTGATCGTGTCGAAAGACATCGAAACCCGAACCGGGGGTGGTTTGGGGGAGTCCGGCACCGCGAATGCGGGATCCGAGCGGAGCAGGCCGGGGTGGCCCGGGAAGAGGGACGCCACGTGGCCGTCCTCTCCCATGCCGAGGATGCTCACGCAGAAGATCGGGCAGGGATCGCCGAACTCGGCCAGTTCGGCCGCATATGCCGCGGCCGCGGTCGCGACGTCGCGGTAGTCGTCGGTGGAAGGCATGGCGTGTATGTTTCCGACGGGCAGGTCCACGCGCTCCAGCAGCGCTTCACGGGCCATGGTGTCGTTGCGGTCGTCGTCGCCCGCGGCCAGAAAGCGTTCGTCGGACCACCACACGTGAACGCGGCTCCAGTCGATGCCCCGGTCCCGCGAGAGACTGGCGAGCGCTCCGTGTCCGCCGCGGCCACCCGTGATGCAGATGTGTGCGATGTCCGACTCGGACAGTCTGCGCAGGATCGCCGCGGCCATGCGGTTGGACACCGCCTCCGACACCGCGTCCGGGTCCGGCAGGACCTCGATGTGCATCGCGTTCATGCGTCGCTGTCGCCCTGGGACTCGGTGGCCGGCTTCCTCGCGGCGCGCTTTCGGCGAGCCGGCTTCGGTACCTCCACGGCAGCCAGTGCCTCCGCGTATGTGTCGTCGGGATCGAGGCGGCGCAACTCCTCACCGATCAGATCCCGCAGGTCGCGGCGGGGCAGCGGCACATCGTGGGCGTTGACGTTCGGGCGGGACAAACGAGCGGTCCGACCATCCGGGCGGGACAACTCGATCGGTCCGTCCGCGGTATGGATGGTGACGTCGGTGATGCCCGGGCCCTGGCTGCGGTGCAGTTGCACGGGAACCTTCAGACAGTTGTGCAGCCAGGCCTGCAATAGGACCCCGGACGGGTTCGACCTCTCACACCGGACATCGACTCCGGTGATCCTTGCGAACGGCAGGTCCAGAGCGGCTGCGAGCATCGAGCGCCACACGGTCGTGCGCGTCCACGCGAGGTCGGTGTCTCCGGCCACGTAGCCCGTCTGCCGCGTCAGCAGTGAGTGGAGTGGGTGATGCTCTGCGGCAACGTCCGTGATCCGACGCTGGGCCAGGCTTCCGACAGGGTCCTCGGCGGGCACCTCCGGGGCCCGGGTCGGCCACCAGACGACCACCGGGGTGTCCGGCAGAAGCAGCGGCAGGGCCACGGAGGCGGCGTGGTCCGCGAGGGCTCCGCGCAGCCGCAACCGGACCGTCTCGCCGGGGCCCATCGTGTCCCCGACGTCGATGTTGGCGTCCAGTTGTGGCTCGACGCGCCCAGGCCGGGGTATCAGCGTGATGATGCGGCAAGGATGCTCCATCGCCGAGTAGGAGGCGGCCCGCGTGGCATCGGACTGGTTCTCCTCGTCGGTGACGATGATCAGGGTCAGCACCATGCCGGTGGCCGTGGCACCGATCCGGTGACGTTCGGCATTGATGGTCCGGACGATCTCTCCGGCGGTGGTGTTCTCGAGTCGTGTGGTCATGGCCGCCGCCACACGCGGCCGTCGCGGGCCAGCATCTCGTCCGAACTGGCGGGACCCCAAGTACCTGGATCGTATTCTTCGGGTTTGCCGTTGGCTGCCCAGTTCTGCAGGATCGGATCGAGGATCTGCCAGGACATCTCGACCTCCTCATGCCGGGGGAACAGCGGAGGGTCGCCGAGGAGGACGTCGAGTATCAGCCGCTCGTACGCCTCCGGGCTCGATTCCGTGAATGAGTCACCGTACGCGAAATCCATGGTCACGTCCCTGACCTCCATCTGAGTGCCGGGAACCTTGGAGCCGAACTTCATCGTGATGCCTTCGTCGGGTTGCACCCGGATGACCAGGGTGTTGGATCCGAGTTCCTCGGTGTCCGTGGTGGCGAAGGGCAGGTGCGGAGCCCGCTTGAAGACCACTGCGATCTCAGAGACCCTGCGTCCAAGCCGCTTGCCGGTGCGCAGGTAGAACGGAACGCCTGCCCAACGACGGGTGTCCACATGCAGTGTGATGGCGGCGTAGGTCTCGGTTGTCGACGTCGGTGGGATGTTCGCCTCCTGCATGTAGCCGATGACCTCCTCGCCGCCCTGCCAGCCGGGCCCGTACTGCCCGCGGGCAGTGTGCGCGTCCAGATCTTCGGGCAGTACCACGGATGCCAGGACCTTCTCCTTCTCCAGCCGCACGTGTTCGGCGGCGAATGACACCGGTTCCTCCATCGCCGTCAGAGCCATCAGTTGCAGCAGATGGTTCTGGATGACGTCGCGGGCGGCGCCGATGCCGTCGTAGTAGCCCGCGCGACTGCCGATGCCGATGTCCTCAGCCATGGTGATCTGGACGTGGTCGATGTAGTTGCTGTTCCAGATCGGCTCGTACAACGTGTTCGCGAACCGCAGTGCCAAGAGGTTCTGGACGGTCTCCTTGCCCAGATAATGGTCGATGCGGAAGATCGAGCCGCTGGGGAAGACCTCGTCCAGCACCTGGTTGAGTTCCTGGGCGCTTGTCAGATCATGCCCGAAGGGCTTCTCGACGACCACCCGCCGCCAGCCGCCCCGGTCGTCCGAGGCCAGACCGGAGCGTTTCAGTTGCTGCACGACGAGCGGGAACATGCCGGGCGGGATGGACAGGTAGAACGCGGTGTTCCCTCCGGTGCCCTGCTCGTTGGCCAGTGCGGTGACGGTCGCGGCCAGCGCGTCGAAGGCCGTGTCGTCGGAGAAATCCCCCGCCACGAAGCGGAAACCCTGGGCCAACTGGGCCCAGACATCCTCCCGGAATTCGGTGCGGGAGTATTCACGCACCGAATCATGGACCTCCTGCGCGAAGTCCTCGCCGCTGTAGTCCCGGCGGGCGAAGCCCACCAGCGCGAAGCTCGGCGGCAGCAGACCCCGGTTGGCGAGGTCATACACGGCGGGCATCAGCTTCTTGCGGGACAGATCGCCGGTGACGCCGAAGATGACCAATGCGCACGGACCAGCCACGCGCGGCAGTCGGCGGTCGAGGGGGCTGCGCAGTGGGTTGGCGCTGTCGAACTCCGCCTGTCTCATCGCGATCGCCTGTCGGCGTCCAGGGCCTGGTCCACGGTGTGCAGCAACTCCTCCCAGGCGTTCTTGAACTTCTCCACGCCCTCGTTCTCCAACTGGTCGAAGACGTCGACCATGTCTATCCCCGCCGCGGCGAGGTCGTCGAACACCTGCTGGCTGGCGGGACCTTGGCCATCGAGAGTGTCACCGTGGACATCGCCATGATCGGCGACCGCCCGCAACGTCGGCTCCGGCATCGTGTTGACACATCCCCGACCCGCCAACCCCACGACGTACATGTCATCGGGGAAGGCGGGATCCTTCACACCCGTGGAGGCCCATAGCGGCCGCTGTGGGAACGCCCCGGCAGTCTGCAGGTCCCGCCACCTTTCGGTCTCGCGGAACTCCTGATAGGCCGCCCAAGCCAGCCGAGCGTTGGCCAAGCCCGCCCGTCCGCGCAGTCCATCGGCCTGCTCGGTACCGATCTTGTCCAGCAACGCATCGACTGCCGTATCCACCCGGCTGACGAAAAAGGATGCGACCGAGTGCAGTCCGTCCACCGGTTGTCGGGCCGCCAATCGGCGTTCCAGACCACTGGCCCAGGCATCCAGCACCTGCCGGTAACGATCGACGCTGAAGATGAGCGTGACGTTCACGCAGATGCCTTCGGACAAGGCCTGGCTGATGGCCGGCAGCCCTTCGACCGTGCCGGGAATCTTGATGAGCAGGTTGGTCCGGTCCACCTCGGACCAGAGGTCCCGGGCCTGTTGGATGGTGGCGTCGGTGTCACGGGCCAGACGTGGGTCTACCTCGATGGAGACGCGGCCGTCCACCCCGTCGGTCCGTGCCGAGACATCGGCGAGCACGTCACATGCGTCACGCACGTCCTGAGTCGTCATCTGGCGGACGGCGAAGTCCCGGTCGCCCTGACCGGCGGCCAGGCTGGCGACCTGCGTCGCATACGCAGCCGCGCCCGTCGAGATGGCCTTCGAAAAGATCGAGGGGTTCGTGGTCACGCCCACCACGTGGTCGTCGGTGATCATGCGAGCCAGACCCCCGGTGGTCAACCGACTCCGGTCGAGGTCGTCGAGCCAGATCGAAACTCCGATGTTGGAAAGCGCTTGCAGACGATCAGTCATTGCTCCTCCTTAGGTGCCGACGGTACAGACCCGTGCCGACGTTCGCCGGGTGAAGACCACGCGTTCAGACCAGTGTCATTGCCCATGTGCCCGCAAGGTGGAGCATCAGACCGAAGGGGACCAAACCGAGGGAAGGTACGAGAGCGCGCCATCGCCCACCGGGTGCGAAGACCAGTGTCGCGGCGACACCCATCAGTTGGAATCAGTTGGAATCAGTTGGAGACCGAACACCGGGTCGCGGCCTAACGACCGATCCCCGGTCCAGTACCGGCGCGAGCACCTCGAGGAGGCCCCACGCGAGGCTGGCCAGACCGACCTCGATCTGAACGTTGTTGCGTAATCCGAGTTCACAGCGCATCCGCGCGGCGTCGGACCGGCTGACGGCCGATCGCCGCCTGGAGTACAGGATCACTACCGTGCCCAGCGCCAGCAGACATGCGCAAGCCAGATCGGGCGACTCCGAGCCGAGGGTCACGAAGGCGAGCGCCAGTCCGGCCCCACCGACGACACACGTGGCCAGCATCAGGCACTGGAGATGCGGGGTCGGCCGTCCTGCCGGCAACCATGTTTAGGCGTCCGAAATGCTCTGCCTCGCAGCGTCCACGATCGCGTCGGTCGTGATGCCGAACTGCTCGTACAGGGTCTGGTACGCCGCCGAGGCACCGAAGTGTTCCAGGCTGACGCAGCGTCCGGCCGAACCCACGTACTTGTACCAGGGCATCGCGCGACCTGCTTCGACCGAGACCCGGGCCGTCACGGCGTGAGGCAGCACCGACTCGCGGTACTCCTCGGACTGATCCTCGAACCACTCGGTGCACGGCATGGACACCACGCGGGTGCCGATGCCGTCGTCCTGCAGGACCGAGCGGGCCGCCAGGGCGAGCTGCACCTCGGAGCCGGTGGCGATGAGTATCACCTTCAGATCCCCGTCGGCTTCCGCGAGTACGTAGCCGCCGCGTACTGCGTCCGCAACATCGGCGACTGGCATCGTCGGAACGTTCTGCCGGGTCAGTGCCAGGGCAGCGGGCCGGCGGTTGCGAAGGATCTGCAGCCAGCATGCCGACGTCTCGTTGGGGTCGGCGGGTCTGACCACATCCAGGCCCGGGATCGCCCGCAGTGCGGTGAGGTGTTCCACCGGTTGGTGCGTGGGTCCGTCCTCGCCGAGTCCGATCGAGTCGTGGGTCCAGACGTATGTCACAGGTACCTGCATGAGTGCGGCGATCCGCACAGCTCCACGCATGTAGTCGGAGAACACCAGGAAGCTGCCCCCGAACGGCCGGGTCAGTCCACCCACCGCGATCCCGTTGAGTATCGCTCCCATCGCGTGCTCCCGGATCCCGAAGTGCAGGATCCTGCCGTACGGCGTGGCGCCGGGGGCCCGGGAGTCCGCAGGGAGGAACGATCCGCCCCCCTCGATGGTGGTGAGGTTGCTTTCAGCCAGGTCGGCGGACCCACCCCAGAACTCGGGCATGACCGCAGCGACCGCGTTTATGACCTCACCGGAGGCCTTTCGGGTCGCCATCGGCTTGTCAGTCTCGAACGTGGGCATTGCGGCGTCCAGGTCGGCGGGGAGTTCCTGGGCGATCAGCCGGTCGAGCAGTGGGATGCGATCGGGGTGATCGGCCTTCCAGGCGTCCAACCTCTCGTTCCACTGGGCGTGCACCTCGGCGCCCCGAGCTTTCACCGCGCGCACGTGGTCGAGCACCGCCGGTGAGACCGCGAAGTCGTTCCCCGGATCCATTCCCATCAGGGTCTTGGTCTTGGCGACCTCCTCGTCGCCGAGCGCGGAGCCGTGCGCCTTGCCGGTGTTCTGCAGGTCGGGGGCCGGCCAGGCGATGATCGTGCGCAGCGAGATGATGCTGGGACGCCCGTTCTCCGCCATGGCGTTCTGCATTGCCGTGGCGAGTCCTTGAATGTCCACGTCACCGTCGAGGCCAAGATCGACATGCTGGGTATGCCAGCCGTAGGACGCGTGGCGTGCCAACACGTCCTCACTGAAGGACACCTCGGTGTTTCCCTCGATCGAGATGTGGTTGTCGTCATAGATGACGATCAGGTTGCCGAGTTCCTGGTGCCCCGCCAGGCTGGCTGCCTCCGAGGTGATGCCTTCTTGGACACAGCCGTCGCCCGCGAAGACCCAGACCTTGTGGTCGAACGGGCTGCGACCCACCTCCGCCACAGGGTCGAAGAGCCCCCGCACGTACCGGGAGTCCATGGCCATGCCGACTGCCGTGGCGTACCCCTGACCGAGCGGCCCGGTGGTCGTCTCGATCCCGATGGTGTGGCCGTATTCCGGGTGACCGGGGGTCTTGCTGCCCCACGTGCGGAAGGATTGCAGGTCCTCGAGTTCTAGGCCGTACCCGCTGAAGTACAACTGGATGTACTGGGTGAGGCTGGAATGCCCGTTGGAGAGTACGAACCGGTCCCGACCGATCCAGTGCGGATCCGAAGGGTCATGACGCAGGAAGCGCTGGTACAGCAGATACGCCGCCGGTGCCAGGCTCATCGCGGTACCGGGATGGCCGTTGCCGACCTTCTGCACGGCGTCCATCGCGAGTGCTCGGATGGTGTCCACCGCCTGGCGATCCAGATCCGTCCATTCGACTGTCAACTGTCTGTCCTCTCCGGCGCGTCTCGATCCCCGAGCGTATAGCGTGCGGGCCCCCGGTCGCGTCCTGTCACCCCGCCCGCGCCGCCGACGATCGGTACACGAGGTCTCCGACTTCGCGACATACCTGTTCGATCCTTTCCATACCCCCGGGGACGACCCCCATCCCGAAGAAGCCGTGGACTTGATCGTCGAAGCACGTGTCGCTGACCTGGATTCCCGCCTCCCGGAGGCGATTGGCGTACGCCATGCCCTCGTCGCGCAGCGGATCGAAACCCGCCGTGTAGATCGTCGCCGGCGGGGCGCCCACGAGGTCAGCCGTAAGAAGTGGCGACACCCGGGGATCGCGAGTCAGGGCCGGGTCCGTGAGGTAGTGCCCGCGGTACCAGAGCATGTCGGCCTTGGTCAGCAGGAACCCGGTGGCGAACGTGTCGATCGACGGCGCGCTCATCGTCAGATCAGTCGCCGGGTACATGAGGGCCTGTGCCACCGGGGTGGGGCCTTGCTCGCGAGTGAGCAGGGCGACGCTGGCGGCCAGAGTCCCGCCTGCGCTGTCGCCCATGACGGCGACCGCTCCCGGAATCCCGGTGAACTGCCGGGGGTGTTCGTGCACGTAACGGAAGGCGGCTAGAGCGTCGTCGAGTGCGGCGGGGAACGGAGACTCAGGGGCCAGACGGTAGTCGACGGACACGACCGCGCACCCGGAGTGCGTAGCCAGCATCCGGCAGGTCCCGTCGTGGCTGTCGAGGTCACCCACCACCCACCCCCCGCCGTGGTAGTACAC
>Ga0316576_10002017_pt1 | contig 11381 bp, 8 predicted proteins | sample S0NA_FD_203075 | JGI IMG/M metagenome (GOLD analysis project Ga0316576, IMG submission 203075) | Rhizosphere microbial communities from salt marsh grasses in Alabama, United States - S0-2_050615r3r5 | ecosystem: Host-associated > Plants > Roots > Rhizosphere | place: USA: Alabama | collected... | reverse complement strand
GGCGAGCGGCGCTTCCCGATCGACCATAACGCGGGCCACGCCCTGCCGGCCCAGATGCGCAAGCGCGCGCTCGAGGACGAGGGCGCGAGCGCGGGCTGGCTGACGACCCACATCTGTCGTAGCGGGTCGCGACCCGGCGCCAGTCCTTCAGGCGACCGAACATGATCTCGATGCGGTTGCGTCGCTTGTATCGGCGCTTGTCATGCGGGACAGGCTTGCCGCGGGACTTCCGGCCAGGGATGCAGGGTCGTATCCCCTTGTCCTGCAGGGCTTCACGGAACCAGTCGGCGTCGTATCCGCGGTCGGCAATCAGCCATCTGACCGCCGGCAGGGAGCTGCACATCGCCCGCGCGCCGACATAGTCGCTCACTTGGCCAGCCGTGATGAAGAGGCGGATCGGTCGCCCGACGCTGTCCGTGACGGCATGCAGCTTGGTATTCATGCCGCCCTTGGTCCGGCCAATCAGGCGCCCGCGCCCCCCTTTTTCACCGCCAGGCTGGTCGCCGTGCGGTGGGCCTTCAGGTAGGTCGCGTCGATCATCGCCGTCTTCTCCTCGGGTTCCTCGGCGGCGAGCCCCACCAGGATCCGGGCGAACACACCCTTGTCGCTCCAGCGCTTCCAGCGGTTGTAGAGCGTCTTGTGCGGACCGTAGTCTTTGGGCGCGTCGCACCAGCGCAACCCATTGCGATTGATGAAGATTATACCCGACAGAACGCGCCGGTCATCGACTCGGGGCTTGCCGTGGGACTTCGGGAAGAAGGGTTCAAGACGCGCCATCTGTGCGTCCGTCAGCCAGAAGAGATTGCTCATGTCACCGCTCGATTTTCGAGCTGTGAATCAGATCTTTAGGGCTTGATCAATGGGTCCTGACCCTAGCAACTGCAGGAGACGGGGCGTCCTTGGCGAGCCCGTGCGGCTTCTTTTGATTGACCCTCGCTCCATGGATTGGATTACAGTTGGGTGTCGGAGGTGGAAATCACTTGCCAGCCGAGGGAAACAGCTTCGGGTTCGAGGAGTGGCGCAGCTTTGCTGCCCCGTTTTTCGACGTGATCCCCATTGGCTCGCAGGACGCGTTTCGCGCCCACGCCACGAGTAAGAGGCTTGGCCGGCTGGTGGTAAGCGAGGTCGGGTTCGACGCCGCGATTTTTGATCGCGACCCCGGCAGGCTGAAAGGTTTCGATACGGAATTTCTCCTGCTCGAGACCTACGACAGGGGGACAAATCGCGGCCGCGCCGGTGATATCGCGACCGGTCTGGAAACCAGATCGGTTCAGGTCTTCGACATGGCGCATCCCTGGCGCACCCAGACGACTGAAGTCGCGTGCCGGAGTGTGGTCATTCCATATGCCGCCATCGGCTACGACGCCGGCCAGCACCCCGCCTATGCCCGCCTCGACGCGGGTTCGCCGCGGAACGAAATGCTTCTGGCCGCAATGGGGGCGCTCTTCGACGCCGATGCGCAGCTTGATCCCAATGAGGCGGAGGCGCTCGGCGATGGCTTTTGCGCTCTCGTGCGGCGCCTCATGTTCAACCAGCCCGACCGCGAAGCCGAAGACCCAAAGGTACATGACCTGATCCTCCGGAAGTTCATCGACGATCGCATCGCCCAGTCCGATCTCAGCCCCCAGCGTCTATGCAATGCGCTTGGGGTTTCCCGGGCAACCCTCTACCGGATGCTTGCGGAAGATGGCGGTGTCCGCGGTTACATAACCGCCCGTCGTTTGGACCGCTGTTTCGACGAACTCCGCGAGGGCCGACCCAAGCGCGGGCGTGTGCGCGAAGTTGCAGAGCGCTGGGGCTTCTTCGACTCGAAATCGTTCAATCGGGCCTTCCGCGCCCGGTTCGGGATCGCACCCTCCGACTGCATGGATCAAAGCGGGGAGATCGAGGCGGGCAGCACGGTCGCCCACGCGATGGTCGACTGGATGCGCCGGCTCTGAGACCGGCGCCTCGCCGCGCCTCCACGACGCGCCATCCGAGGCTTCGCTCCGCTTGAGAGAGCGGAGGGTGAGACGCTGCGCCAATGAAAATTGAGACGCTGAGCCATTGATGGTCCGCGACGGGCAAGAGACCCTCGGGTCAGGAAGATACCGCGAGTGCATTGAGGGGACTCGTTATGAATTCGGCGACCTTTTCCATTTCGGGGAGAATGTCGGCGCTGCGACGGTTGGAGCCCGTCCACGCGATGTCGCATTCCGGACTCCCAGCCGCCCTCACGGGAGTCGATGTCGGCTGCCCTGAGAGCGCCGCCTGGAAAATCGCACGTGAAAGTATGGGGCCGCTGGCGGACCCCACGAGACCGCCGGGGCGTGACCGGCCGGGGAAGACCCCGGCGCCGCCACACCGCCCCGGCCAAGGAGACCGAGAGCCATGAGCCTGCCCATCCTCCCCATCGGGACCAGGGACCCAAGCGATCAATTCGTCTACAAGTCTCCGGGAACAAGCCATCCGGAAACGGTCTGGATCTACTATGGCGGTGCCTGGTTCCAACCGACGCAAACTTACCCGGACGGCCCGCTGCGGGATTCCTACTCGGGCTTCCACATCGACATGCTCGACCAGGGCGGAGGCGCGGGTCCCAGCTTCTCCATGCCCACCGACAAGCTGACCGCGCAGTTGATCGCGCCGGATTACCGGTGGGTCGAAGGGTGGACGAAGGGCGCCAGCGTGATCGAGGGTCCGCTGATCCTATATTTCGACGCCGACGACCTGATCAACGGGCTGAACCAGCGCGACCAGATCTTCAGCGGTCCGGGCGACGACACCATTACCCTGAACAGCGGCGACGACTGGGGGATCGGCGGCGACGGCGACGACGTCATCCATGGCGGCAGCGGTACCGACCTGATCTATGGCGACTGGAGCAACGTGCCGGTCTACAGCCCGGCGCTGAGAGCGGGAACGGACGTGCCGTACTCGGGAATCGCCTACGACTTCCCGATCTTCTACGACTTCGCGATTCCGGACGAGAATTCGCCGGCGCGATCGAAGCATTTCGACGAGACCGGCACGCTCGTCGACGGCGAGCCTGTCGGCAACGACGTGCTCTTCGGCGACGAGGGCAGCGACACGCTCTGGGGCGGGCCGGGCAACGATCAGCTCGACGGCGGCCCGCGCGGCGACGGCTGGACCGACCTGCTCTATGGCGGCCCCGGCGCCGACATGTTCTACCTGAGCTACGAGACCGCCAGTTCGTCGCCGGAGACCCAGCAAAGCTGGTGGGCGTCCTGGGGCGAACAGGTCGCGAAAGGGAGCGCCGCGGCCGTTACGACCAAAGTGATCGAAGGGCTGGCGAAGAGTGCTGCGGAGAACTTTTTCAAGACGGTGGTCGGTGGCTCGATTCTGGGCGGCGTGGCCGGGGCCGCGGCCGAAACGGTCAAAGACCTTATCGGCGACCTGTTCAAGCACAGCGCCCCGCAGGCGCCGCCGGTCACCACCGAGGACGTCATGGTGGTTGCGGATTTCGACCCGCGCGAGGACGTGCTGTTCCTGCCAATGGAGAAGAACAAGACCCTGACCGCGCAGCCGGCCTACTTTGCCAGCGCGGCGGTGGCCGACAAGCAGGGCTGGGGCGCGACCTTCTCCACCATCGACGGCGTCTATGCCGAGGTGTTCCTCGACGACGATTTCCTGAACGAGTTCGGCGTGAGCAGCGGCTCGCAGGGGGTCGAGCCCTTCATCAAGAACCTGTTCAACACCGGCCTCAAGGTCGGGGACACGAGCCTGGCCAGCGCGACCGGCGGCATCGTCAACCCGGATTCGGTCTACCCGTTTCAGGACTACACCGCGAGCGACTACACCGACGGGGTCATTCCGGAATACGCCAACTCCACGCCGCTGAACCTGACCGCCCCGTCGGGAAGCCAGTCAACGATGTTCGGCGCCTTCGCGCCGCAAGTGGTCTACGGCCCGGCCATCGGCTCCGGCCTCGCGCGGGTCGCTGGCACCAACATGGCCGACGTTCTCAGCGTCAACGCGACCGGCTTCGCACCGTGGAACTACCTGGATCCGGCCAACCTGCTCTACGAGGACGCCTCGCTCATCAAGGGATTCGGCGGCAACGACATCATCTTCGGCGGCGCGGGCCAGGACGCCCTCTACGGCGGCGATGGCGACGACCGGCTCTATTCCTTCTCGACCGGGCTGACGACCTCGGGGCCGCTGCGCGAGTCGCTCTACGGCGAGGATGGCGACGACATCCTCTATACCGGGGGCAGCGCCGCCAACCTGGACGGCGGCGACGGCACCGACACCGCGTCCTTCGCGGTCTCGCCCTTCGCCGTATCGGCCCTCCTCTTCAACGGGTCCGCCAGCGACGTGGGCCACACCGACAACACCTATGTCCTCGCCGATATCGAGAACCTCGAAGGCTCGGCGCAGGGCGATCAGCTGATCGGCGACGCCAATGCCAACGTGATCTCGGGTCTCGGCGGCGACGACGCCCTGACCGGCGCGGCCGGCGACGACACCATCATCGGCGGCGACGGCTACGACTCGGTCCGGTTCGCGGCGGGGTCGGCGGGCGTGAGGGTGGACCTCGCCTACAACGACGGCAGCAGCCTGACCGGGCTCTGGCTGGATGCGTATGGCGGCTCCGACACCGTCGACCGGGCGAGCGTCGAGGCCTATTACGGCACCCCGGACGACGATCAGTTCAAGGGCAACGGCGGCAACGGCACCAATGCCCTCTATTCCGCAGATTTCTACGGCCTGGGCGGCAACGACACGCTGGTCGGCAGCGGGCTCGGCGAGACGCTCGACGGCGGTGACGGCAACGACACGATCGTTGGGCTGAGCGGTGCCGACACGATCAGCGGCGGCGACGGCAACGACACGGCTTCCTATGCGGAAAATGACGGCAAGGTGGTGGTCGCTCTTACGATGGGCACCGCCGACGAGTACGACGCCGCCGGCTCGACCGTCCTTTCCACCGATACCCTTGTTGGGCTCGAGAACGTCATCGGCTCGGCTTTCGACGACGCGCTCACCGGCGACGGCAACAACAACGTGCTCTCCGGCCTCGGCGGCGACGACATCATCGTCGGTGGCAACGGCCAAGACTATCTCTATGGTGGCGACGGCGACGACGATCTCTATGGCTTCTCGACGCAGTCGCCGTCCGGTGGCAACTTGAAGGAGCTGCTCTACGGCGAGGACGGCGACGACGTCCTCTATTCCGGCGGCAGCTATGCACTGCTCGACGGTGGCGATGGCAATGACACGGCATCCTTTGCGTACTCGCCTTATGCCGTGTGGGCCATCCTCGCCACCGGTTCGGGCTACGATATCGGCCATCCCGACAACACCTACGTCCTCGCCAACCTCGAGAACCTCGAAGGCTCCGCCTATGGCGACCGGCTGAACGGCGACGATGGCGACAACGTGATCTCGGGTCTCGGCGGTAACGACGCCCTGACCGGCAGAGGCGGCAACGACACGTTGATCGGCGGCGACGGATATGACTCGGTACAGTTCTACGGCGGAGCCTCCGGTACAGGCGCGACAGTCGATCTCGCCTATGATTTCGGTGACGGGCGCGGCACCGTGGGCCTATGGCGCGATGCTTATGGCGGCTCCGACACCGTCGACAGGGCCAGCGTCGAGGCCTATGTCGGCACGGCTGGAGACGACCATTTCAAGGGCGACGGAGGCAACGGCACCAACCCCCTGCATTCAGCCGATTTCTATGGATTGAACGGCGACGACACCCTGGTTGGCAGCGGCCTTGCCGAATTGCTGGACGGCGGCGACGGCATCGACAACCTGCAAGGACTGGGTGGTGCGGACACGCTGACCGGCGGCGCCGGCAACGACACCTTCAAGGATGACGCCGCCAACTGGAGCGGCGACATCGTCACGGACTTCGAAACCGGGGACACGGTGGTCGTTCTTGGTTTCAGTGCAAGCGAGGTCACGTTCGATACGCCTGGCGCCATCGGCGCGACGGTGAAGCTCGATGGCGCTGCGGCCATCCAGCTTCAGGGCCCGGAGTTCGACAACAAGAACCTGGTTGCGACACAGTCGGGCAACGACACCTACGTCTTCGCAACGGCCAGTGTTTCCGAGACGCCGATCACCGATGGCGGCAACGCCACCGGACGCGGTGAGACAATCGACGGCTCGAACGAAGCCGACCTTCTGATCGGTCGGGGCGGGAACGATCGGCTGAACGGCAACGGCGGCGACGACACCGTGATCGGTGGTGCTGGCAATGACTCGCTCCGCGGCGAAGACGGCAACGACACTCTGAGGGGAGGCGCCGGCAACGACACCATAACCGGCAATGACGGCAACGACACGCTGACCGGCGGCAGCGGCCGGGACAGCCTGTACGCCGGTCGCGGCGCCGACCGGCTCGACGGCAGTACCGGCGACGACATTCTAGACGGCGGTGAAGGCAATGATGTCCTTCGCGGCGGCAATGGACACGATACGATTGAGGGCGGCGATGGCGACGACACAGTCAGCGGGGGCCGTGGCAACGACACCGTGAACGGTGGCGATGGCAATGACAGCGTTCATGGCGGCAAAGGACGGGACGCTGTGGAGGGCGGCGATGGCGACGACATCGTGCGTGGTGGCCGCGGCGGCGATATCGTTAACGGAGGCGACGGCGACGACATAGTTCGCGGGGGCCGTGGCAACGACACCGTGAACGGTGGCCATGGCAATGACAGCGTTCATGGCGGCAAAGGACGGGACACCGTGGAGGGCGGCGATGGCGACGACATCGTGCATGGTGGTCTTGGCAACGATACCGTGAGCGGTGGCGACGGTAACGACACAGTCAGCGGTGGCCAAGGGAATGACGTGCTTGCTGGCGGACCCGGCAGCGATTTCTTGATCGGGGGCTTGGGCATCGACACGTTTGTGTTCGAACCGGGGGGCGGAACGGACACTGCCAAGGATTTCGAGCTGGGCGTCGACCTGATCGCTCTTGCCAACGATTTGTCGTTTGGCGACCTGTCTTTCGACGGTTCGGAAATCTGGCTGGGTGGCGAGCTGCTGGCAATCCTGGACGGCGTCGATGCGGGGACGCTCGGCGCGTCCGACTTCCTCATGGTTTAAAAAGGCATGAGGTCATGATGGAAGGAGTGAAATCATGAATATCACAGACCTTGAAGCGTTCAGGAATGTGCCGTTTCTCTGTTGGGTCAAGGACGAGGAATGGCGCTACCTTTGGGGCAACCGGGCGATTTGCGATCTCGCGGGAGAGGACGTCGTCGGCAAGAAGGATGCCGAACTCGCGTGGAAGGCGGATGCAGGGGCTTTAGTCGCAAACGATGCGGAAGTCCTGGCGAGCGGCAAGGCGCATTTCATGCACGAGGTCGTTGGCCACTCTGAGCACGGCAAGGCGACGCTGAGCGTCTGCAAGTGGGTCGACGACCTCGACGGGCGCCGGCGCGTTTTTGGAATTTCGTTCGTGATTCCCGAGTAGTGATGCCTTCAGGCAGTTGGCTGGTAGAGATCTAGTTGGAGAGAAGGGCGACCTTCCATAGACTATGTACTTGCATCCCATCACGTTGATGTGCTCGCGAGACCCACGATCATGCACTTGTGGCGAACTGCGGAAAATTCCGCACACACTGATTTCCGGAGAGCGGCTTCACTGCGCCGTGCATCAATGTGGTCAACTGATTCGGCAGTGCGGCAGGCGCGCCAAGAGGTTGGTCATGAGGGGCAAGCCGTTGGAGTATTCTGAAATTACTCCGCACCTCCAAAGCGTGTTGCTTGAGTCAACGGCAGCATTGCGCAGGTAGCTCCAGTTGGCCGCGCGAGGCCGAACGGCCGGACTGTCCGCGCAGCCGACCTTCACCCTCCGAAAATGCTGCACGATGGACGAATGGCCGGTCTGGTGAACGCTGCGCCGCCGCGCCCGGCGATGTGTTGAAGGTCCGGAACGGGCCGGCTTTGCAGGCGGCCCGCGCATCGATCGGAAAGCGTGCCTGCGCTTCACGTGCGGGGTGGGTGCAAGGTTCGGCGAAAGGAGGCATCCAGTCCGCCTCGCGCCCAGATTCACGGCGCGCTTGGCGGTTCACCACGCGGACCGTAGACTGCGGGGCATGGGGTATGTCACGTCGCTCTTCGCTCGCAAGGTGGTCGCCGCGGCGGGCGATGGGGTCGATGCCGCCGCGATGCTGGCCAGTGTCGGGCTCGACCCCGACGACCCCTTGGACTACGCGCGGATGGTTCCGGCCCAGACCTATTACGACATGCTCGAGAGGATCGCCGATCAGATCGACGCGACCGACCTACCGGTGCGCACGGGGGCCTCAATGCGGCTTGACGAATACGGCGCGCTCGGGCTGGCCTTCAAGGCGGCGAGGACGCTCGGGGCGTCCTACGCGCGGGTGGAGCGCTATGCGCGCCTGTGGACCAGCGTCGTCGAGTACGAGCTGCGGCCGACCGCGGGGGGCTCTCTCTTCATCCTGCATCGGGCGGGCGAACGGCGCCTCGGGATGCGGTTGTCGAACGAGGCGACCCTTGCCAGCGCCGTGTCGATCGCGAGGCAGGTCTGCCCAAGGCCGCTCGCGCCCGTCGAGGTGCTGGTCCGGCATCCCGCCCCGCGATCGATCGCCGCGCACGAGGAGTGGTTCGGCTGCCCGGTGCGCTTCGGCGCAGACCTCGACGCGATCCGTTACACCGACGAGATGCTGGCCCGGCCCAACATCCTCGGGGACGAGGGTATCTCGCGCTACCTGCTCACGCATCTCGACGCGGAACTGTCCGAGATCACCCGGGAGCCCGCGCTTGTCACGCAGGCGAAAGCCGCCATCGCCCAGGCCCTTAGCGAGGGGGCGCCGAAGATGGCCGAGATCGCCCGCGGCCTCGGGCTCAGTGCGCGGTCCTTCCACAGGCGCCTTGCCGAGCACGGGATGACCTATCAGAGCCTTGCCGAGGAAACCCGCCGCGACCTCGCCAAGGGGCTCTTGCGCGACCAGAACCGTTCACTGGCCGAAATCGCGTTCCTCACCGGGTTCTCCGAGCAGAGCGCCTTTACCCGCGCGTTCAAGCGCTGGGTCGGCACGACGCCTGCGACCTACCGCAAGGAGATCTCCCCCCGCTGACGGACGCATTGGCGAGAGCGGTCAAAGGGCTGGCATCGCCGGTCAAGACCGCGCGGCATCCCCGCGCCTATTCCTTGGCGACCGACACCAAAGCCAGGGAGGCACCCCATGAAGGACCAGGATATTCTCGTCATCGGCGCAACCGGCAAGACCGGCCGCCGCGTCGCCAACCGCCTCGATGCGCGGGGCCTTCCCGTGCGCCGCGGCTCGCGCAGCTCGGCCACGCCCTTCGACTGGGAGGCGCCGGAGACCTGGGCGCCGGCGCTCAGCGGGGCGCGCGCGGCCTATGTCACCTATTTCCCCGATCTCGCCTTCCCCGGAGCCGTGGAAAAGCTCGAGTCCCTCTGCGAGACGGCCCGCGACGTGGATGTCGAGCACCTCGTGCTGCTGTCGGGGCGCGGCGAACACCACGCGCGGCTGGGCGAAGAGGTGGTGCGCCAGTCCGGCGTGGATTTCACGATCGTCCGGGCCGCCTGGTTCGCGCAGAACTTCTCCGAAGGCTATCTGCGCGATCCGGTCCTGGCCGGCGTCCTTCCGATGCCCGGCGGGGATGTCGCGGAGCCCATCCTCGACATCGACGACATCGCCGATGTCGTCGTCGCGGCGCTGACCGGGGAGGGGCACAAGGGCGCGCTCTACGAGGTCACCGGACCGCGCCTGATGACCTTCGCCGAGATGGCGGCAGAGCTTTCGCAGGCCATAGGCCGCGAGATCCGGCACATCCCGATCGGCTTCGAGGAGTTCCATGCGGCCATCGCCGAGGCGGGCGGCACCTTCGTGGCCGACGTCTTTACCGCCATCGCGCGCGAGACGCTGGACGGGCGCAACGCCCACACCACGGATGGCGTGATGCGCGCGCTGGGGCGCCCGCCTCGCGATTTCGCGGATTTCGCCCTGGCGGCCGCCCGGGGCGGCGCCTGGACACAAGCCGCCTGACCTTCTTGCCGGAGAGGACACCGACATGAAACCGACATCCTTCGAGAAAACCGCACTCGGCCTTTCCGGCCTCACTGCGCTTGTCATCGGCGCTTTCATCCTGTTCGCGCCGCACGCCTTCTACGCCGGCTACGGCATCACGCTCGGCGAAGACGCCGACCTGCTGAGCGAATTGCGCGCCCCCGGCGCCGGTCTGGCGGGGTTCGGCCTTCTGATGCTGCTGGGTATCCGGCGGCACGCGATCCTGCCCGTCGCCATGGCAGCGGCCCTGACGGTCTTCGTCTGCTTCCCGGTCGGGCGGCTGGTTGGGCTCGCGGCGGACGGGATGCCGTCGGGCAACGTCATCGGCGCCCTCGTCGTCGAACTGATCATCGCCGCGCTCTGCCTCGCGGCCTTCCACCGCCGCCTTTGGCACCCGGCGCCGCGCCTCGCCGCGGCGGCAGGGCCCTCGACCTCCTGCCGCCGCCCCGTCCGGGGAGCCCGTCCGTCGGCATGATCGTTCCCGCCGCAAAGCTCCGATGGACGCCGTCGACAATGAAGAGAGAGGGAGACCGGGCATGACTGAACCGCGTTTCCGCCGGGCAACCGCGGCCGACCTGGAGGCGATTGTCGCGCTGCTGGCCGATGACGTGCTTGGTGCGTCGCGGGAAAACGTTTCGCCAGCCGAAGACGTTTGCTACAGGGCGGCATTTGCGGAGATCGATGCCGACCCGAACCAGTTTCTTTGTGTGGTCGAGGATGGGCAGCAGATTGTCGGAACCTTGCAACTCACCTTCATCCCGGGTCTCTCTCGGAATGGTGCCAAGCGTGGACAGATCGAGACGGTGCGGATCGCGAGCGATCGTCGGGGTGGCAAGCTTGGCAAGGCGATGTTTTCCTGGGCGATCAGCGAATGCCGGGCACGCGGGTGTTCGTTGGTTCAACTCACCACGGACAAGGCGCGGCCAGACGCCCATCGCTTCTATGACAGTCTGGGCTTCGAACCGACCCATATCGGATACAAGCGACGGATCTGAGGAAGGGCGGCCAGAGACCCTTCGCGCACGGGCGCCCGCGGATGCGGCGAGGATGGCGACCCCGGGGCGAACGTCCGGTCTGGCTGGCCGCAGCGCAGCACAACGCCGTTCGCACAAATGGCAGCTGAGGGCCGACCTCGACGCCGCGAGGTGCGCGCGATTCGGGGTATGCTGCGACGCGACAGAGGTCGGCTCCGAGCCCTGAGCGGCCGGGTTGAAATCGTCGCTTTCGCTCATGCAGCGCAGACAAACCAAGTTCGACAGTTCAGGTCCTGATTTTCGGCGATCGCATCTGGCGGGTTTCGTGATTTCAATGGGTTAGATGCCTGCAGGTTGGTGAATTCTGCGGCCTATGTCATCA
>Ga0316576_10002016_pt1 | contig 11382 bp, 10 predicted proteins | sample S0NA_FD_203075 | JGI IMG/M metagenome (GOLD analysis project Ga0316576, IMG submission 203075) | Rhizosphere microbial communities from salt marsh grasses in Alabama, United States - S0-2_050615r3r5 | ecosystem: Host-associated > Plants > Roots > Rhizosphere | place: USA: Alabama | collected... | reverse complement strand
TCAAAACGTCGGCCACAATGGTGGTATAGGCATGTCCGATATGCGGTTCCGCATTTACATAATAGATGGGGGTTGTCACATAAAATTTTTCAGCCACCTTTTTCGTCCTTTTTCTGATGGTAGTTGCCTGTGTTTTCTTTTTTTTCGCTCTTTCTCTGCTTCGAGTGTCGCTTTTTCTTAAAGAGACCATCTCTTGAAAGATCTTCAAAGGTTATTTCCTTTTCTTCGCCCGAATCCAGTAAAACGGCCATGGTTTCCTTCAGGATATTCTGCCGGAGAACTTTTCCTTCTCCGAATTTCGTCTTCACCCGCTTCCCAATCTTGGGAATATTCTTCTTGACCTTTTCGTAGTAGGGATGTTCGTACTTCAGACAGCACATGAGTCTGCCGCACATGCCTGAGATTTTTCCCGGATTCAGGGAGAGGTTCTGCTCTTTGGCCATCTTTATGGTCACGGTGCCAAAGCTGTTCAGAAAAGATGCACAGCACAGTGGCCGTCCGCAAGTCCCCAAACCGCCCACCATTTTTGCCTGATGTCTGACGCCGATTTGACGCATCTCTATTCTGGTATGGAACTTGTGCACCAGATCTTTCACCAGATCTCTGAAATCGACTCTGCCGTCCGCAGTGAAAAAAATGAGCGTCTTGCTTCCGTCAAAACGCCGCTCCACCCCCACAAGACACATGGGGAGAGCTCTCTCTTTTATTTTCTGCAAACAGAAATGATAGACATCCCTTTCAATTTCCCCCCCCTGCTCGTACTTTCTGACCTCGTCTTCAGTTGCGAGCCTGAAGATCTTTTTCAGCGGCCTTGTCGGCATTTCCGGACCAGGGACCCTGGGTTCACTTCGCACGCACCCAATGGCAGGTCCCTCTTCAGTAATTACCATAACCTTGTCCCCCTCTCTGAGGACAAAATGTCCGGCGTCGAAATCATACACCTTTCCGCTGTCTTTAAACTGTATTCCTACAATCTTGCTCATAGCGAGATTCCTGTATCGCATGCGTCATGAACGGTTGCCGAAAGGCCCCACACCACGTCCCGATTCTTCGGTGGTGACGGCTTGTTCTTCCCAACGCAATGCATCCTTTTCAAAGAATGATGCGCATTCAAAAAGAGGGCGGTCTCTTGAAATATCCCGACACCTTCAGTTGGAAAAGGAGTGGGAAGAAGAGCCGCTGAGGTTCCTTAACTGCACAACGAGATTTTCCATAACCAATGCGGCATTCCTGTTTTCCAGCAGATCCCTGCTTGCGCGGTCAATCAGGAAGAAGCTTTTCACCAAATTTTTTATACTAAATCCCCTGGATGTTTTTTTCAAGTTTTGTGAAAAGTCCCTGTTCAACACAGAGACATCTCCTGCCGCTGCTTTCGCCAAAAGAAGATCGCGATACCAGCACTTCCAGATATCAAACACTGATGCCGGCCCCCATCCACCTCCCTGATCGCCCTCGCTCCCCCCCCCTTTGAGCTCCTCAGCCCAGGAAAAAGCCTGTCCCAGGGCTCGTGTTCTTGATAGTCCCGGCAACTCCGCAATCCTCCTCAGCCACACTTCTCTCTGCTCGAGAAACCCGGTCTCGAACATGTCCCAGGCCCGTCCCATGCTTCCCTGCGAAAGGTCCGCCAAAGTGTCGGCCTCTTTTTCTGAAAGCCCGGCTTTCTCAACCAGCAATCGGGACACCACCTTCGGTGGAAGGGGGCGAAATGAAACCCGCTGACAACGGGAAACAATGGTCGGCAGTAAGTCCAGGGGTTCGCTGGCAGTCAACACAAAAATAGTCCCCAACGAGGGCTCTTCAAGGCTCTTCAGAAAGGCATTTGCCGCTTCCGGAGTCATGTTTTCTGCGTGGCAGATAACAAATATCCGGTACTTCGCCGTGAGAGAAGCAAAAATAAGTTCGTGATTCAGTTCGCGTATCCGGTCAATTCCGATTCTGCCACGCTCCGGTACTATTACGTGAAAGTCAGGGGCATTTGCAGTCAGGATTCTGCGGCACGAAGGGCATTTTCCACACGCATCGCCATCCCGCTGCGAGGAACAGTTCAGCGCCATCGCCAATGCCTGCGCAGTGCTCTTTTTCCCCACACCCGGTATTCCCGTAAAAAGATAGGCATGAGGCATCTTATCTCTCGCCCTGACCGCTTTCAGAAAAGAGCAGGCCCTCTCCTGCCCCAGAATGTCCGAAAAGGGCATAACCGATATCCTCAGCTATTTTTTTCTTGGTCTAGGAATAGCCGAACATGGCTGAAAATAGCCGCTTCCATCTTCTCTTGATCGAGGGTTGCGTCGATCAAGATAAAACGGTGCTTTTCAGCGGCGGAAAGCTTCAGATATCCCTTCCGCACCGACTCATGAAACGCTCTCTTCTCCAGTTCGAACCGACCCTGATCTTCAAGAGCCATTTCCCGGTTGCGATCCACTGCCCTTCTCAGCCCCACTTCCACCGGGCAATCCAGAAGAAACGTAGTTTCTGGAACCAGTCCCCCGGTGGCCGTTTCATTAAGCAGGTGAACCAAGTTCATGTCAATCCCCCGGGAGAAACCCTGGTAGACCGTGGTAGCATCATGATACCGATCGCACAGGACCCATTTTCCCTGCGCCAATGCCGGCCTGACCACATCCTGCACATGCTGTGCCCGATCCGCTGCATAGAGAAAGAGTTCAGCAAGGGGCACAAGGTGTTTGTTTCCCGCGTCCAGGAGCACGGCCCGAATCTCCTCGCCAACCGGTGTTCCCCCGGGCTCCCTGGTGACAACCACAGGAATGTCAATTTCCGCAAGGTGTTTTGCAAGCCTCTGAACCTGCGTCGTTTTTCCACACCCTTCAATTCCTTCGAATGAAATGAACACGTATTTTTCCCTTCTCCTACTGCTTGGAGTGGACAGCGCCTCACCTTTTTTCTGCACGCGAGTATAGAAAATATGTGGTGAGGAATCAAGAGACAAGCGTTCTTCAATGCATGCGTTTGGTGATCTATGGCATTTTTTTGGTGTTTTTTTTGGTTGACAAAGTGCCAAAAATGACTAATATTCCCTCGCTTCCAAACTGATTACGGCAGGTTAGGAATAGCATTTTGCAATTTTTTTCTAAACGGGAATCCAGCCGCTCTCCATTGATTCGAATTGAAAGCAGAATTCCCGAATGATAGCCATAGGGACTCATTTTACCACTATAAGCATCGAGGATATGTGTTTATTTATAATTCTATCACACGTGAGGTAACAGAATGAATGATAACAGGGAATATTTTCTTTCACAATTAGCGGAGAAGAAAAGAGAATTCGAGCAGGCCCTTAAGCGTCTCGTTGATAAGCAGAGGGAGTACCAGGAACATCTTGAGGGTGAATCGTCGATGGACGAATCAGATCAAGCCTTGCGGGAAATCTCGGCCTCCAGTAATTATGGACTCATAGAGAGAAAATCCCGAGAACTCAAAAGAATAGATCGGCTCATCAGGCAGGTGCTTGCAGATACTCATTTCGGGATATGTGAGGAATGTGGAAATGCCATACCCCCCGCCCGACTCCTGATCGTGCCCGAAGCGACTCTTTGTGTGGGCTGCCAAAGGGAGCTTGAAAAAATGGATAACATGAAAAGAATTCCAGGCAGCAATGCACTCCGTCTCAAAATGCAGCCCAGGGAGGACGACGAAACAGAAAGCGCGCTTCCCATCATTGATGATGAAGTCATCGATTCCGACCTGGAGATAACTCCTCTTCTGGATCTCGACGAACCCCTGGGAGCGGTTTTTTCCAAGGACGCCCAATGATTCTTCATCAAAAAGGAACCGTGCCGCAACGCACCCGGGTAGAAAACCGTTTTTCAGAAAAGAACATGCGTTGTGTTGTTTGCCGCTGAATGCAGGGAAACCACGACGAATTTGTTTCTCCCCTAAGGAACTCACCGGCCTTCTCAGCACCTTACCACGGCACGGTTTCCTGGCAGGTCAGATTGATACGTTCCCCCTTCCAGATGATGGCAGAATAACCTCGCCTCTTCCTGCGACAAGAACACTTCACGCGTTCTCATCCGCCACCGTTTTTCCCCGGAAATCGGTTGACGATCCTCACCCCCTCTGATAAGAATCTGAACGCACTCTCTCGGTCAGGAACGAACCTTGTGGCTCGATCCGGAGTGTAGTACTAGGCCCTTTTTGGGCGGTTGAAAAAAACGAAAGAGGTTCAAGTGGAATTTACTGCTATCAAGGGATTTAAAGACATACTGCCTGAAGAGATAACCTACTGGCAGTTCCTGGAAAAGAAGGCCCGCAGCATCCTTCGACGCTTCTGTTTCTCGGAAATACGGACCCCTCTGCTGGAGAAAACAGAACTGTTCAGCCGAGGAATCGGCCAGGATACGGATATTGTTTCAAAGGAGATGTATTCTCTCAACGACAGCAAAGGCAGAAGCCTTTCCCTGCGACCGGAGGCTACCGCGGCCGTGGTCCGTGCCTATATCCAGAACCGTCTCTTTGAAAAAAAGCCCGTTCAAAAGCTTTTCAGCATCGGCCCCATGTTTCGCCACGAGCGCCCCCAGAAAGGACGCTTTCGGCAATTTCATCAGATTAACGTGGAGATTTTTGGTGACCCGGGTCCCACAAGCGACGCCGATGTCATCATCCTCGCCCGTGAGCTCTTCCATGCAATCGGTTTGAAAGATTTAACGCTGCACCTCAATACGCTCGGCTGTCCGGAGTGCCGCCCGCGGTTTAAGACCCTGCTGAACCGGTATCTCGATGACAAAAGAGAAGACCTCTGCACCGACTGCAAACGCCGGTCGGAAACAAATCCCCTGCGTGTGTTCGACTGCAAGGTTCCCGGGTGTAGGGGCATCATGGAGCATGCACCGTCGATCGTAGACTCCTTATGCCCTGCGTGCGTAGTCCATTTTGAAGCGCTCAAAGAGTATCTGACACTGGCGGAAGTCTCTTTTACCCCTGATCATAGGCTGGTCAGAGGACTCGACTACTATACGCGGACAACATTCGAGTTTCAAACAGAGCAGCTCGGTGCACAAAATGCCGTGTTGGGAGGCGGCCGCTACGACGGTCTCATGAAACTGCTGGGAGGCCCTCATTGCCCCGCCATCGGATTCGCCACCGGCATGGAGCGGATTATTGCCCTCCTCAAAACGGTGGGCCCCTGCCGCGAGCATCCCCCGGAACTGTTCGTGGCGGCCCTCGGAGAACCTGCCCAAAAGCGGTCGTTCACACTCATTCAACAGTTGCGAGAGATGGGAAGAGTGGTTGAGATGGATTACGGATCCAGAGGACTCAAAGCACAACTCAAATACGCCGATCGGCTCGGCGCGAAAAAAGTGCTGATGATCGGAGAAAACGAACTGGAATCAGGCAAGGTCATCCTCAGGGACATGTCCTCTGGTATGCAAGAGGAAATGCCTCTCGACGATCTTGTGGAAAAACTTGGGGAGGCAGTGCCTGCACATGAATGAACACATGGCAATGAAGATCGATTCACTGGGAGATTGGAAGAGAACCCATGACTGCGGTTCCCTTCGTTCGGGCGATGTCGACAAAGAAGCACTGCTCATGGGATGGGTAAATAGCAGGAGAGATCTTGGTGGACTGATTTTTATCGATCTTCGAGATCGCGAAGGAATCACTCAAGTCGTGTTTGACCCTAACGAGAACCCGGAAAGCCACCAAAAGGCCCAACTGCTCAGAAATGAATGGGTTGTGGCGGTGCGGGGGAAGGTCTCTCCCCGTCTCCGGGGTCAGGAAAACCTGGATCTTTTAACAGGTGCTGTCGAGCTTCGGGCACAGGTACTAAAAATCCTCAATAAAACCGAAACCCCTCCATTTCAGGTAAACGGCGCTGTCGATGCCGCCGAGACCCTTCGCCTGAAATATCGTTACCTGGAACTGAGGCGCCCCCGAATATTTGATCTCTTCAGAAAGAGACATGTCATTGCTGCGACCATTCGGTCGTATCTTGATGAACGGGCCTTTGTCGAAGTAGAAACCCCCTTTCTGACCAAAAGCACCCCGGAAGGGGCTCGGGATTATTTGGTCCCCAGCCGGGTCAACCGGGGAATGTTTTATGCGCTGCCCCAGTCCCCCCAACTGTTCAAACAGCTGCTGATGATGGCCGGTTTCGACCGTTACTACCAGATCGTACGCTGTTTTCGAGATGAAGATCTCCGGGCCGATCGGCAACCGGAATTTACTCAGGTTGACCTGGAGATGTCCTTCAGCGGTGAAGAACAAGTCATGAGCCTTTTTGAAGGTATGATGGCTGAACTCTTCGACAAAATCCTTGGTGTTCAAATAGAAACCCCGCTCCCCCGATTGACCTACCGCGAGGCCATGGAAACTTACGGTACCGACCGCCCCGATGTGAGGTTCGGAATGCCCATTCAGGATATCGGGGACTTTGCCGAAAAATCGGAATTCAAGGTATTCCTTCGCGCTCTGGACGAGTCTGGCCTGGTCGCAGCTATCGTCTGTAAAGAAGCGGCCGCAACCTTTTCACGCAAGGCCCTTGACGAACTGGCGGAGACCATAGTGCCCTGCGGGGCAAAAGGTCTGGCCTGGATCAAGATCAACAAAGACGGTTGGCAGTCCCCCATCGCCAAATTTTTTTCCCCCGGTCTTCAAGGGTCCCTCTCGGATTTCCTGGAAACCAGGCCCGGAGATCTCGTCCTGATCGTCGCTGATCGCCCTGCGGTCGTTCATGAATCCCTGGGAAAGCTGCGCCTTGCAGTGGCAAAAAGCATGAATCTGCTGGAAAAGGGAAGCCATGCCCTGGTCTGGGTGACCCGGTTCCCGCTCTTCGAGTACGATGAAACAGGTAAAAGACTCACAGCGGTCCATCATCCCTTCACCGCCCCCCTTGAAGAGGATCTACCGCTGCTGAAAACCAATCCGGTAGCTGTTCGGTCACGGGCCTATGACCTTGTTCTGGACGGGGCCGAAATCGGCGGAGGAAGTGTCAGAATCCACAATACCGACCTGCAGGAAGAGATATTTCGCACTCTCCATATTTCCCCTGAGGAAGCGCAGGCGAAGTTCGGATTCTTTCTCGAAGCCCTACGATATGGAGCTCCTCCTCACGCCGGAATGGCACTGGGCTTCGATCGGCTGGTGGCCCTTCTCTGCGGGGTAAAATCCATCCGTGAGGTAATTGCGTTTCCCAAGACGACAAGCGCCACCTGCCCGCTTACCGATGCGCCTTCCCGGGTAGACGAAAGACAGCTTCGGGAATTGGGTCTCTTCCTTGATCGAGCCGATTCCTGGACGAAGTGAGCGTATTCGCTTATCGTCCAGTGGTTTTTACGGTTTTTGAACTCCCCAGCGCGAAGACAGGAGGGGTGCGAAACGATCCGCAAGAAATCAAGCTCCTCCCGCAGAGCGGAAGAAATGGCTTCCTCCCTGAGCAGCACGCACTTGCGACCCCGGAGAAGTAGAACCTAAGCGGGGTCTCCACCAGAGGCGGAGGGTTTCAGCAAAACTTAACACGGAAGGTTGACAATCAGAAAACCGTTCTTAATTTCCTTGACAACTTTCCAGCGGTCGTGCATAAAAAGCGGTTTATTTGAAAATCATAAAGAAAGGATGTGATACCCATGGTTTGTGCAAGCGTGAAAGAAGGATTGGATTGCTTTTTCATGAGCAAGCAAGGGTGCCAGTTCAACGGAGGCACCTGCCACCATATCGTCGAGCAGTGTGAAGGCTGCCAGAAAGCCCAGGAATTTCCCACCGGCAAATATTGCCTTGTCTTTCCTGACCCCGCCGCTAAATGGCGCATCGGCAAATGCAGCATGGCAACGCACATTAAGGAAAGCAGCGAAAAGGGAAACGGAAAGCTGAATCCCTTGAAGGCATCCAAAAGAAAATTCCACTGATTTTGAAGTGCTGAAGCCGGAAGTTTCTTGCCTCTGTTGCGATGCGGGAGCCCCATAATATCGGAACAGCGGCTTCATCTGGTAAGGTAGATCAAAAACTCACGGTTGCCTTTCTGTCCAAGAATGGGGGAAGGGATGCATCCTTGTACATCCCACCCCTCGGACTCGGAGAAGGCTGAAAGACGCTCGACGACTTCCCCGTGTTTTTGGGGGTCCCGTACGATTCCCCCCTTGCCGACCTGCCCTTTTCCCACCTCAAACTGAGGCTTTATCAATGCGATAATGAACGCCTCAGAATGGAGTAGTGCACCCACCGGCGGCATGACGAGCCGAAGAGAAATAAAGGAGACATCGATCACCGCCCCGTGGAAAAGCGTCAAGAAATCCTCCGGACGGAGATTTCTGATGTTTGTCCTTTCAAGCACCTCCACTTTGGGATTCTGCCGAATTTTCCAGTCCAGCTGGCCGTACCCGACATCCACCGCGAATATTTTTTCCGCGCCATGCTGAAGGAGGCAATCGGTGAATCCACCAGTCGATGCACCTATGTCCAAGAGCACCTTTCCCTCTACGGAAACCTCAAAATAGTGAAGCGCCGCTGCAAGTTTCACCCCGCCTCTGCTCACAAAACCGGAATGGCGAGGGCTCACAACAAGATGTGCCGAACAGGGGACCTGTTTTCCCGGCTTATCCACGACGGTTCCATCGACTTTCACCTCTCCAGCCATAATCAACGCCGCGGATTTCGCCCTGCTTTGGGCGAGCCCCCGCTGGACAAGAAGTTGGTCGAGCCTCACCTGCTCCCTATTCCCGGAGGAGACGTCTGACCTCCCTGATGATTCCTTCTGCATCCAATCCATATTTCTCTCTGAGGAAGCCGGGCGATCCCTGTTCCACAAATCGGTCCGGGAGCCCAATCCGTCTCAACCGCACCCCTTCTCTGTCTTGATCATTCAGAAGTTCGAGCACGGCTCCACCCAAGCCTCCCTGACGGATTCCTTCCTCCACCACCAAAATGCGCTTCGTTTTCGCAGCCCATTCACCGATCCTTGGGTCCAATGGTTTCACGAACCGGCAGTTGACCACGCCCGTGGAAACGCCCTCTTTTTCAAGGACTACGGCGGCTTCCAGGGCGGGATAAACCATGCTGCCGTAGCCAAGCAGTAAAACATCATCTCCCTCTTTCACAACCTCCGCCTTTCCCAGGGGCAGCGCCTCGTATTCATTGTCAAGCGGTACCCCTCTTCCTGTTCCCCTAGGATACCGAATCGCCACCGGCCCGTTGTATGACAGGGCACTAAACAACAGATGCCGCAGTTCATTTTCATCCTTCGGGGCCGCAAGTATCATGTTCGGAAGGCCTCGCAGGTAGGCAATATCAAAATGCCCGTGATGCGTCGGTCCGTCTTCACCCACCAATCCCCCTCGATCAATCGCAAAGATAACGGGAAGATGGGGCAGGCAGACATCATGAATGATCTGGTCGTAAGCCCGCTGAAGAAAGGTGGAATAGATGGCCACAACCGGCCTGAAGCCCTCCAAGGCAAGGCCGGCGGCAAAGGTGACTGCATGCTGTTCCGCGATTCCCACATCCAGGAAACGCTTTGGATACGCCTCTGCGAACCCGGTCAAGCCGGTCCCCTCTGGCATTGCAGCGGTTATGGCGAAAAGCTTTTGATTCTGTTGCCCCAGATCAACCATCGTTTGTCCGAAGACAGCGGTGTATGAAGGAGCGGATTTCCCTCGGTCCTTCGGGGTCGCTCCGGTTGCGATTTCAAAAGAGCCTACACCGTGGAAATGAGCCGGGTCCTTCTCCGCCGGCCCATATCCCTTTCCCTTGACCGTCATGACATGAAGCAACACCGGTCCTTTCAAATGTTTTATGTTTTCAAAGGTTTCGGTCAAGAGTTCCAGACGATGACCGTTGATGGGTCCCACATACTTGAATTTGAATGCCTCAAACAGCATGCCCGGAGTAAAAAATGTGATCAGAGAATCCTCACTTTTCCGGACAAGGTTCATTATATTTTCCCCTACGCCGGGTAAAGAACGAATGAAATTTTCCAGTTCCCTCTTCACACTCACAAACCGTTTTCCGGTCATTTTCCTGCTGAGAAAGGAGGAAAAAGCCCCCACATTCGGGGCAATGGACATGGCATTATCATTCAAAACGACGATCAAATCCTGTTCCGTTTCCCCCGCCTGATTGAGCCCTTCAAAGGCCATGCCGGCGGTCATGGAGCCGTCGCCGATCACTGCGATCACTTTATCGCGCTCCCCTTTGAGGGACTTCCCGGTCGAGATACCGAGACCCGCTGAAATAGACGTACTGCTGTGTCCGGTATCAATCGTGTCAAAGGGGCTTTCCTCTCTCTTGGGAAACCCGCTCAGCCCCCCATACTGCCGTAACGTGTGAAAACGGTCCCGCCTACCCGTGATCAATTTATGGGCATAGGCCTGGTGTCCCACATCCCAGATGATTCTATCCCTGGGTGTATCAAAGACGTAATGGAGGGCCAGCGTCAGTTCCACAACACCGAGACTGGGGGCCAGGTGTCCGCCGGTTCGAGATACCGTTTCAATAATCTGTTTCCGTATCTCTTTTGCCAGTATCTCAAGTTCCCGCAGGGACAGCTTCTTCAGGTCGGACGGGCTATCTACCTTTTCGAGGAGTCCTTCTTCTCGTTCTTCCCTATTCATTTCTTTCTCTCAATAATATACCGTGCAATAAGCCGCAGCGGATCAGCCCGGCCATCAAATTGCTCCAGGAGTCCTACCGCCTCACTCACGAGCGCCGCCTCAATCCCCTTTGCCTTATCGAGACCCACCAGCGCCGGATAGGTGGCTTTGCCTTTCTTTTCGTCGGATCCGGCGGATTTTCCCATGGTTTTACCGTCTCCTTCAATATCAAGGATATCATCGGATATCTGGAAAGCCAACCCGATCTTCTCACCATATTTTTTCAGGGTGTCAACTTGGTTGTCATTCCCCCCTCCCAGGAGTGAACCGGCAAGCACCGCAGCACGAATAAGGGCACCCGTTTTGTGGTGATGAATATATTCCACCACGGGAAATTCCACCCTCTTTCCTTCCGAGAGCACATCCGCCACCTGGCCTCCCACCATACCCTTGCTTCCTGCAGCATCGGCAACAATGGATATAACCTTCAGAAGGACCGGTGCTTCACAATACTTCAGAGCGGACGCATGGGACAGGAGAACGAATGACTCTGTGAGAAGGCCATCCCCTGCCAGGAGGGCTATCGCTTCTCCGAAAACCTTATGGCTGGTCGGCTTCCCGCGTCTGAGATCGTCGTCGTCCATGGCCGGCAGATCATCGTGGATAAGGGAATAGGTATGAATACACTCTAACGCGCAAGCCACCGGCAGTACTTCTTCCTCCCTGCCCCCTACTGTTGATGCCGCAGCCATGCACAAGACAGGCCTCAGCCGCTTTCCGCCGGCAAAGAGGCTGTATGTCATGGCCTCGGCAATAACAGCAGCAGGGCCTTCTAGGG
>Ga0316576_10002015_pt1 | contig 11383 bp, 10 predicted proteins | sample S0NA_FD_203075 | JGI IMG/M metagenome (GOLD analysis project Ga0316576, IMG submission 203075) | Rhizosphere microbial communities from salt marsh grasses in Alabama, United States - S0-2_050615r3r5 | ecosystem: Host-associated > Plants > Roots > Rhizosphere | place: USA: Alabama | collected... | reverse complement strand
GTCGTAGCCGTGAGGCGGCGGCTTGCTGTTGAAGAGGGGCACGGGGAGCTCGAGAGCCAGGTACCACGAGCGGGCCCCACCCGTGAGAAAGTGCGCCCGCTTGACGCCACGCTTGCGCAGCTTGCCGGCGAGCCTGGCCCCCTCCTCGTCCGTGGCCGCGACCACCAGGAGCCGGCCGTCGCGGGCGAGGGGCGCGAGCCGGGCCGCGCCAGCGCCGGGCTGACTGGCGGAGCCGGGCAGGTGGTAGAGCCGATACCGGTCCGCCGGGCGCACGTCGACGATCGGGGCCCGCTCCTGGGAGACGAGGCGCAGGCCCTGCCAGACATCCACCCCGGCCTCCCTCGCGACGATCTCCGGTGGGGTCTGGGAGGCGGCCGAGTGGCCCGCGGCCAGCGCGGCGACCAGGTAGACCAAACCGGCACCGAGCAGGACCCCGGCGCCGACCTTCGTGTTGAAGCGCATCATCGGCTGACCTCCTTCCCGGCGAGCCGGGCACGGACCAGCCCCTCGATGCGCCCGGCGCCCCAGAGGGAGAAGACGGCGAAGCCGGCGACCAGCGGGACGATCACCGCGGACGGGACGCCGAGGTACTCGTGAAGCAGCACCCGCCCCATCGCACCCGAGTCGACGAAGCCGGCGAGCCAGTCGTAGCTCACCGTGACCGCCAGCGTGCCGAGGAACAGGCCGGCGACGTAGAACAGCCCGTCGAGCTTGCCGCTCACCGTGGCGACGAGGGAGGTCCCCGGGCAGTAGCCGCCGACCACCATGCCGGCGCCGACCAGCGCCCCGCCAAGGGCCGCCGGCCCGAGGTATGTCGGCAGCAGGCCGATGTTGCCGATGGGCATCACGCCGACGAGGTCGAGCCCGTAGACGCCGACCATGCCGGTGACCACCGCGGTGAACATCACCCGCATCACCCGGAAGTCGCGGCCGTAGAACAGGGCGGTGATGTTGTCGGCCCGGCCGAACCCGGCCCGCTCGAGGACAAAGCCGAAGCCGAGCCCGACGAGCAGGGCGATCACCATCTGGGCGCCGTGGCCCATGTTGGTCGAGAGGACGAGGGGGGCTTCCATGGCTCTCTCCTGTTACGTCCACTGCCTGCGGACGAAGTAGGCCAGACCGTAGGCGGCGCCGAAGGCCGCGAACATGAAGACCCAGCTGCCCAGGGCGAGCTGGGCGCCGCCGGTCACCGCCTGGCCGCTGGTGCACCCGCGGGCGATCTGCGCGCCGACGCCGCCGAGGACGCCTCCCACGAGCGCGAGCACCAGCCGCGGGTCACGGCCGATGCGGGGGCCGCGGACCGTCTCGCGCCGCAGGCGTCCGGCGGTGAGCGCGCCGATGAAGCCGCCCACCGCCACCCCGAGCACGAGAAAGACGATCCAGCTGTCCAGGGGGCTGTGGCCCGGCGTGAAGTAGCCGCCGATGTTCGCGTTCTCCTCGGCCCAGGTCGGGCTGGCCCGGTGCAGCAGGGCGGCGCCGACGTGCTTCACGGCGCCGCTCGCCCCCAGGCCCTTGCCCGTGGTGACGAAGCTCGCGAGGAGCACCAGGCCGAGTGCGATCCCGGCGACGTAGGGGTTCCAGAAGGGCTTCATGAGCTCTGCTCCTTGTGCTTCAGCTCGTCGACCCACTTGCGGCTGTGGTGCTCGGCGTGCTGGCGAGAGACGTAGCCGGTGACCATCGAGCGCAGCGCGGGGCGCTCCTCGGCCATGATCGCCGCCATCGTGATGTGCACGCTCAGCCCGGCCAGCGCGAAGAGGATCGCCAGCTTGTGCGTCATGATCGCGACCCGCATCACCTGGGGCGAGCCGAGGTGGAACGCCATGACCAACCCGCTGGCGATGATCAGGCTCGTCCCGATCAGCGCGGTGATGGCGAAGATCTTCTGGCCGGCGTTGTACTTGTCCTGGGGCGGGAGGGGCTGGCGGGAGAGCCCGAGCAGGGCCAGCGGCTTGCGCACGATCCAGCGCAGGTCGTCGGCGGTCAGCCACACCTCGCGCACCGCCTCGAGGCCACCGCGCTTGAAGTAGAGGAAGAGCGGGACGATCACCGCGGCCCAGAGCAGCCCGCCCACGACGTGGAAGCGGATCAGACCGGGCTGGCCGCCGAACAGCCCGGAGACGCGGCGGGCGAAGCCCGGGCCGAACAGCGCGAAGGAGGGGGCGATCATCAGCGCGGTGCCGGTGAGCAGCAGGAGGACCCAGCTCAGCAGGTTGAACCAGTGCAGGAAGCGCATGCCCAGCCGGTGCCGCGGCAACTCCTCGCCCGGCTCCGCGGGCCCCTCCTCCGCCTCCTGGCGCAGCCGCACGCGCCGGGCGAGCAGGTTGGCGCCAAGCCCGCCGATGCCGGTGAGCAGGGCCAGGGCCGGCACACCCCAGCGGGCGAGCGGACGGGTATAGCCCTGCCACAGGCGGGTCAGCGCGGTGGAGCGGGTCGGTCGGATCGCCCCGCTCGCCAGCACCACCTCGCGCTCGGCGGCCGGCGCGTAGTAGACCTTGGGGCCGATGTCCAGCTCCGCGGTGCTGAGCGGCGCGGCCTGCCGCTCGCGGATCAGGCGGACCAGCTCGCCCTTCGCGTCATCCAGGTCGCCGAAGTGCCGGCACCCGGCGAGGCAGGTCGCCACGCAGGCCGGCTGCTCGCCCCGGGCGACGTAGGGCGCGCAGAAGTTGCACTTCTCCACGATGCCCTTGGTCGCGTCGGCGTGGCGCGCGCCGTAGGGGCAAAGTGCGATGCAGTTGCCGCAGCCGATGCAGACGTCGGGGTCCACGACCACCACGCCGTTTTCGTCGACGTAGGTCGCCTCGGTCGGGCACTCGGCGGTGCAGGGGTGGTCGGCGCAATGGTTGCACAGCCCGGGGTAGAAGGTCAGGCCCAGGTCGCTGCCCCGCTTGCCGTGCTCCAGCTCGAGGACCCAGTCCCGGGCCGCCTGCGGGCCGCTGTCCCAGCGCTCCTTGCACGCCGCCACGCAGGCCTGACAGCCGACGCAGCGGTCGAGCTCGATCATCATCCCATAGCGCACGGGTAGAGCTCCTTGTCGGGGTTCACGGGCCGGATGCGGACATACTGCACGCGCATCCCGGTGCCGCCGGTGATCGGGTCGACCGCATAGTTGTCGATGACGTCGGTGTCGCTGCCACCCGAGCAGCAGGCGAGCCGCATCTGCTTCGAGCGGTGCCCGAAGCCGTGGATCATGTAGACCGTCTTCTCCTGCATGCGCTCGGTGAGCTTGGCCGGCATCGGCCCGGTGCGATCGCCGTGGCTGTTCTCGACCATCACCGGCGCGCCGTTCTTGATGCCCAGGGCCGCGGCGCAGCGCGGGTTGATCCAGAGGCAGTTGCCCGGGTCGAGGTCGAAGAGGATCGGGTTGTTCTGCGTACGCCCGAAGGTGTGCAGGGGGCTTCGGCCGTAGAGCAGCCGCATCATCCCTCGAGGTGGGTCAGGCAGGGGCGCGTGGCGCGGCAGCGGGTCGAAGCCCTTCTCCGCGAGCTGCTTGCTGTAGAGCTCGACCTTGCCCGACGGGGTGTGCCAGTGGAAGGGCGTCACCGGGTCGAGGTAGGGCGGCTCCGACGGCTCCTGGAAGTGGATCCCCTTGCGCTTCAGCTCCTCCAGGGTGGTCCCGCTGCCCTTGAGCCGCTCGGTCAGGTACTCCTCGAAGGTCTCGAAGGCGAAGAAGTCTCCCACCCCGAGCTCCTTGCCCAGCTCCTTGGCGATGCGCCAGGCCGGCCGGGTGTCGTGGGGCGATTGCACCGCCGGCTGGCGCAGGCAGACGTAGGGGCGCTTGCCCACCCCGGCGGACAGGTCGTCGTAGCGCTCGAGGTAGGTGTCCTCGGGGAGCAGCACGTCGGCGTAGCGGGTTATCTCGGAGGGCTGGATGTCACTGACCACGAGCATGTCCAGCTGCTCGATGGCCTCCAGCGTCTCGTGCACGTTGGGCATCGACTGGACCAGGTTGGTGGCGTGCACGAGCCAGCCCTTGATCGGGTAGGGCTTGCCGGTACGGGTCGCCTCGCGGATGCCGTTGGTGGTCACTTCCTTGGCGAAGGGGAAGCGGCCCGCGGCGCGGTCCACGTCGGGGGGCAGGTCGGGCAGGTCCGGCGTGGGGAAGTCAGCGAGCTTCGGCCGCGACGGGCGGTAGATCCCGCCCGGCGCCCACCAGGCGCCGAGCAGCGCGGTGAGGATCGCCTGGGCCCGGGCGCGCTGGGTGTCGACCTCGCCGTACCAGGCCACGTGGCGGCCGGGGTGGACCACCACCGCCGGCATCGCGGCGACCATCAGCTCGAGGGCGCGCTCGATCTGGGCGGCGTCGACGCCGGCCTGCCCGGCGGCCCAGGCCGGCGTGAAGGGCTCCACGTGGCGCGCGAGCTCCTCGAGGCCCGTGCACTGGTTCTCGACGAACGCGCGGTGGTAGCGACCGCTCTTGATCAGCAGGTGGATCCAGGCGAGGAGCACCGCCGTGTCGCTGCCCGGTCGCACCGGGAGCCAGACGTCGGCCTTCGAGGCCACGGTGCTCATCCGCGGGTCGAGCACGACCAGGCGCGCCCCCCGGGCCCGGGCCTGGACGAGCTCCTGCACCTGGCTGTTGTGGGCGTTCTCCCCCAGGTGCGAGCCGAAGAGCACCACGCAGCGGCTCTGCTCCAGGTCGAGCGGCTCGGGGCTGGACAGCGTCTCGCCGAAGGTCAGCTTGTAGCCCACGTCCCGCGGCCCCTTGCACTGGGCGTAGGCCGGCGCGGCGTAGTTGGGCGAGCCGTAGGCCACCATCATCGTGCGCAGAATGGGCCCGCCCTTGCCGTGGTAGAACAGCGCCAGCCCCTGCGGGCCGTAGCGCTCCTTGATGCGGGCGAAGCCTTCCGCGATGGTGCGGTAGGCCGTCTTCCAGCCCACGCGCTCGAACTTGCCCTCGCCGCGCTTGCCCACCCGGACCATCGGGTACTTCAGCCGGTCCGGGTCGGTGACGAAGCCCGCCCCGCTGTTGCCCCGGCCGCAGAGCTTGCCCTTGGCGCCCGGGTGATCGGGGTGGCCTGTGAGGTGCATGATCCGGTTCTTGCGCACGTGGGCCACCAGGCCGCAGTTCCAGAAGCAGACCTCGCAGAAGCTCGGCACCTGGCGCTCGGCGACGGGCGCCTCGGGAGGCGGCAGCAGCCGGAAGGCAGCCGCCTCCGAGGGGGCCGCGACGACACCCGCCGCGGCGCCGGCGCCGACGAGCTTGAACAGGTCCCGACGGCTCACACCGCTCTTCGCTGCCATGATCTCCTCGTTACCTGCATCCCTCGATGCAGCGGATCAGCGCGGGCAGGCCTGGCTCCGCGACGTGGTAGAACGCGTGACCGTCTCTCCGCTCGACCCCCACCAGGCTGTGGTTTCGCAGGATCCGCAGCTGCTGGGAGACGATGCTCTGCCGGACCCCGAGCTCGTCGGCCAGGGCGCTGACGTGGGTCGGCCCGGCGCAGAGCAGGGCCACGATACGCAGCCGGAGCGGGTGGGCCAGGGCCTTGATTCTCTCGGCGGCGCTGGAGGCTCGTTGACGGTCCGCCCGCAGCGTCTCGCCCACCCCTGACATCTCCTCTGCGTTATATCCAAACATTTGCTTATATGCTTTTCACTATCTATGCCAGCATCACGGGCCAGTGGTTTCAAGATCTTGAAGCGGGGAAACGTCGCAACACGCCGCGTCGTCGCAACGCGACGCAACGCGGCCGTTGCAGATACGCAACCTGCCGGGAGGGGCTTCAGACAGCGGCGGCGAGGGGGAAGGTCTGGTCGGCCTGCCCCTGCCAGGGCCCGCAGAGCTCGAGGGTCAGCCCCTCCCGCGCGGCCCACGTGCCGGGGAAGAGCTGGCGCGCCCGCTGCTCGATCTGGAGCACGGCGACGTCGTCACGCGTCGGGTCGTGGTGTGTGAGCACGAGGGTCTGGACCCCGGCGGCGACGGCGAGCTGGACGGCCTGAACATAGGTGCTGTGACCCCACCCCACCTTGCCCGCCTGCTCCTCGGGCAGGTACTGGGCGTCGTGGATCAACACCTCGGCGCCGGCCGCCAGATCCACCAGCGCTGGATCGAGCGTGACGCCCCGCTGCTCGTGGTCGACCGCGTAGACCACGGCGTGGCCGGCGTGCTCGAGGCGGTAGCCGATGCAGCCGCCCGGATGGTCGAGCGCCGTGGTGGTCACCGTCACCTCGCCGACCTGCAGCCTCGCCCCCGGGGCCACGTTCTCCAGCGTCAGCCCCGCGTTGAACGCCTCCATGCTCACCGGGAAGACGGGGCCGGACATCTGACCGCGCAGGGCCGCCTCGAGCCCGGCGGGCCCGACGAGCCGCAGGCGGCTCTGCGGATGGAACAGCGGGCCGAAGAAGGGGACGCCCTGGATGTGGTCCCAGTGCAGATGACCGAAGAGCAGCGTCGCCTCGAGCGGCGCCGGACCCCGGGCCTGGCCCAGCGCGCGCAGGCCGGTGCCGCCGTCAAGCAGGATGCGCTCGCCCGCGAGACAGATCTCCACGCAGCTCGTGTTGCCACCCACCCCGGTGGTGTGGCTGCCAGGGGAGGCGATGCTGCCCCGCACGCCCCAGAAGCGAATGGCGTTCGATGGTGCGTTTGCTCTCGTCATGGCGATCCTCCGTGCTTGCCGATTGTCAAAGCAAGGGGGATGCCAGCCCGCAGCGCAGTGATTCCAGCCGCGTTGGCGAGCGAGCCGCAAACCGGACGATCAAAGCTGGTGCGACTGTTCCAAGGTGGGGCAGCCCTCAGCGGGCGAGCCGCATCAACCGCACGGGGAGGCCACGGTTGCTGAAGGCGAGCACCGGCTCCCAGGGCAGCCCCGTCGCTCTGGACAGGCCACGCCGGCCGGTGAGCATGAAGACCGGACCGAGGTCCTCGCGCTCGCGTAGCAGGTCGCCCAGACGGCGGTACACCTCGCCCTCCCCGCCGAGGCGGTGTCCGTAGGGCGGGTTGGTGACGATCATCGTCCCCGCCGGCACGGCATCGGCGACGGCGGCGAAGTCCCCCTGGCGAAGCTCGGGCGCGAGCCCGGCGGCGGCGGCGTTGGACGAGGCCGCCTCCAGCGCGTCGGCGTCGACGTCCGAGCCCAGCACCGACGCAGGGGCGGGGCACGGCGACGGCAGGCCAGCGCGGAGCTCGGCGAAACCCGCGGCGTCGTGGGTCGGCCAGGCCTCGAAGGCGAAGCTCCGGCCCGCACCAGGCCGCGTGCCGGTGGCCAGACCCAGCGCCTCCAGCGGGAGCGTGCCTGCGCCGCAGAAGGGATCCCAGAGCGGCCGCGTCCCGTCGTAGCCCGCGGCGCGCAGACAGGCCGCGGCGAGGGTCTCTCGCATCGGGGCCTCACCGACGTGTCGCCGATAGCCGCGCCGGTGCAACAGCTCGCCCGATGCGTCGACGCTGACCTGCACCCGGTCACGCTCGAGGCGCAGGTGGATCCGCGGAAGCTCGGGCGAGGTCTCGCCCGGGGCGTCCAGGCGTTCGGCGAGCGCGTACAGCACACGCTCGGCCACCGCTCCCGAGTGGTACAGCCGCGATCGATGGCAGGTCACCCGCACCTCGGGCAGCGCGCTCCCGCGCGGCAGGTAGGCGGCCCAGGGCAGGCGGAGCAGCCCGGCGCGAAGCTCGTCGAAGGTCCGCGCCGTGAAGGCCTTCCCCAGCCGGACGCGCGCCGACTCGGCCAGTCGGCTGCACAGACAGACGCGCCACAGGGTCCGGCGCTCGCCGCCGAGCTCGAGCCCGCCCTCGAGCCGGTCGCCTCCGCGAACACCGAGCTCGTGGAGCTCCTGCTCGAGCAGGTGCTCCAGCCCGGGGGTCACGCTGACGAAGATGCGGTAGCGCGTGCTCATGCCCGCTCGAGCTTGGCATGATGCGGCGCCGAACGTAAGTCGCTTGTGCTCGGGATGCGGGGCCTACAGGCCGAGGGTCGCCGCGATCTGCGGCGCGCGCATCGCCCCCTGCAGGCGCTGGGCTTCCTGGCCGCCGCGGAAGAGCACCATGGTTGGTATCGCCCGGATGCCGTAGCGCTCGGAGGTTCGCGGGTTCTCGTCGCTGTTCAGCTTGGCGATGACCAGCCGGCCCTGCTGCTCGCTGGCGAGCTTCTCCAGCTCGGGGGCGATCATCCGGCACGGGCCGCACCACGGCGCCCAGAAGTCAACCAGCACCGGCACCGCGGACTCGCGCAGCAAGGCGTCGAAGGTCTGGTCCGTGACCTCCACCGGGTGGTCCACGACGAGCCGCTGGTGGCAGCGGCCGCAGACCGGCTTCTGTTGCAGCCGGCCCAGGGGCACCCGGTTCACGCTCCCGCAGCCCCTGCAGCTGATCTCCAGCGAGCGTCCGGTCGCGTCCAGCCTGGTCGCATTCATCTTTACCCCTTTGTCCCGGCCCCGGGCCCGCCGTACGCTAGGCGGCATGGGCCGCGCCTGCCTTCTTCTTCTCTTTCTTATGGGGCCGGCGGCCTCCTGTGGCAAGCCCCCTCCCCCACCGATCCAGCGGCCGGCCACCCGGCCCGGGTCGGGGGCCTCCGGGCAGCTCCCCTCCGTCCTGCACCGCCGTCGGCTCCGCGTCGACGGCAACACGATGGGCTACCCGGACGCCCCGGTGCTCGTCGAGCTCTTCACCGACTTCGAGTGCCGGTTCTGCGCGGAGGTGCACCGCAGCCTCGTCGGTCTGGCCCGGCGGTACCCGGCGCGGATCAGGCTCGAGCACCACGACTACCCCCTGGACCGCTCCTGCAACCCCGCGGTGGGGCCGGGGTTCCACACCCACGCCTGCCGCGCCGCCCGCTTCGCCCGCTGCGCGGCGCGGCAGGGCCGCTTCTGGGACTTCACCGCGCGCGTGTTCGACGACCAGGGCGCGCTCTCCGCCGACGATCTCCTCGATCACGGCCGGCAGCTCGGGATGGACGTGGAGGCGCTCGCCGTGTGCGTCGATCAGGCACGGGTCGACGCGGCGATCCAGGAAGACATCCGCCTCGGCGACCGGCGCGGGGTGACCGGCACGCCGACTGCCTTCCTCTCCCTGCGCGGCGCGGCGCCCGAGCGGATCACCGGCCTGCGGCCACGCGAGGTCTGGGAGGAGCGCGTGGAGCGGCTCATCGATCGCGCGAACCGCGCCCGGTCTCCCTGAGCCGCTCAGTGCTCGTCGATCCGGATGGCGTGGCGCTCGCAGATGGACACGCAACATCCACAGGTGGAGCAGCGCTCCCGGTCGATCACCTTCACTGTCGTCACGGTGATCGCCCCGTCCGGGCAGACGTCCGCGCAGTGACCGCAGGCCGTGCACCGATCGGGGTCGACGACGACCTCACGGAACGACACCTGGCGCGTCTTCATGATGCGCGCCTTGACTTCTCGGGGATCCTCGCGAGCGGCCCGCGCGGGAACCCAAGAATCGACGACATTGGGCGGGCGGCACGGCAAGTCCTGCGCCGCAGGCCCGCGTGCCCCGGTGGCCGTGGCCGGCCTGCGCCAGAGCTGGAGAATGTCCCTGAAGAAGCCCATCTGGGACCGGGGGGCATACTAACGCAATCCCCACCTCAGCGCGAACCGCGCCCCGGCGCGCCCAGCTGGAGGTCATCCCCCGGCGGCACCGGGACGAAACGAGCGCCGTCCCGCACCATGAGCAGCCCCAGCTCCTTGACCGCCTCTCCCGTGCAGCGCCGGAGGGCCTCGGCGTAGAGCCGCACCTGCGGGGCGTGACGCCGGACCAGCTCGTCGTCCGAGCGGCCCGGGCGCTCGGTCTTGTAGTCCACCACGACCCAGCCGTCGCCCTCGTCAAAGGCGAGATCGATCACCCCGCGGACCACCGTCGGGTGGGGCTCGCCCTCCTGGAGCACCTGGAACGGCACCTCGCTTAGCCGGCGGCGCGCGAGCCGCGCGCGCTGCCAGATCCTCGAGACGAGGACGCCCGAGACCGTCTCCACCGCCAGGGCAGCGTGGCCCGGGTCGAGGGCCTGCTCCGCCAGCGCGGCCCGCGCCAGGCGCAGCAGGTCCGCCCGCGGGTCGCCCATCGCCGCCTGGAGCAGGGCGTGGATCACCGTGCCCCACTCGGCGCCGTGCTCGCCCTCGTCGGGCAGATCGGGGCCCGCGGCGGGCAGCTCGAACATCGGCGCGGCGCCGGCCTTCCACCGGGCGTACTCCCGGGCCGGCCGGGCGCCCTGGGTCGGCGCTCGCACCAGGGCCAGCTTCTCCTCCACCGCGTCGCGCGCCGCCTTGACCTCCTGGGGCGTGAGCAGGTCGCCCGGGGAGACCTCGGCGAGCGGGGGCAGCTCCGCTCCGGAGATCGCCGGCGCGCCGAGCAGGGCCGGGGCGAAGTCGGCCCACGGGTTGCGGTGGTTCGCCCGCTCCCGCTGGGTGATCACCAGCAACGAGCCGGCCCGGGTGGCGGCGACGTAGAGCAGGCGCAGGCGCTCCGCGTCGAGGAAGCGCTGCTCCCGGGCGGCGATGGCCTCCCACCCGTCGGGGAGCGCCAGCAGGGGGGCGACGCGTGGACCGACCCGCTCGCCGTGGATCGCCAGGTAGCCCAGGGAGCGCTCCCCCGAGCGGTCGACGTGGATCCGCACGCCGTGCTCGTGCTGCCCCGTGGGGTCGGCGAGGAAGACCACCGGCGCCTCGAGCCCCTTGGCCTTGTGCAGGTTCATCACCCGCACCGCCTCGCCCTCGCCGGGCAGCGCCCGGGCTCCGTCGTGGAGCTCGGCCCCGTCGGCGAGCAGGCCGAGGTAGTCGACGAGCTGGGCCAGCGTCCAGCTCTGGCGCTGGGCCACGCGGAGGAGCTCCAGGGCCTTGGCCAGGCTCCCCGCCTCGAGATCTCCGCCGGGGCGAGCGGCGGCGAGCACCGGCAGGCCGAGGTCGGCGGTGAGCTTCTCGATGGCCGCGAGCGGCGGCAACGCGGCGAGCCAGCGCTCGTAGGTCCGCAGCCGCTCGCAGGCGTTGCCGATCTGGGCGGCCACCACGGGGTCGAGCTCCTGGGGCAGCTTGGCGTGAAAAGAGAAGCGCCCCCCGGCGCGGTGGAAGGCGTAGAGCGCGGCGTCGCTCACGCCGAAGAGCTCGCTGCGCAGCGCGGCGACCAGCGCCAGCGGATCGTCCGGGCGCACCAGGGCTTCGAGGCAGCGCTGCAGCAGGCGCAGCTCGGGGACCTCGTTCAGCGCCGTGCCGCCGGTCACCTGGTGCGGGACACCGACGAGGGTCAGCTCGCGGGCGTAGACCGAGAGGTTCGCCCGGCGGTGGGTGACGATCATGAAGTCCCCGGGGCGCAGGCCGGCCGGGTGCGAGGCAGCGAGGTCGCGCACGCCGGGTGGCACGGGCCGGTCCCGGTCGATCCAGTCGCGGATCGTCCGCGCGATGCACCGCGCCTCCTGCCGCACCGTGCCCGCGTTGGTGCGCGAGAAGTCCTGGGGGATGG
>Ga0316576_10002013_pt1 | contig 11385 bp, 9 predicted proteins | sample S0NA_FD_203075 | JGI IMG/M metagenome (GOLD analysis project Ga0316576, IMG submission 203075) | Rhizosphere microbial communities from salt marsh grasses in Alabama, United States - S0-2_050615r3r5 | ecosystem: Host-associated > Plants > Roots > Rhizosphere | place: USA: Alabama | collected... | reverse complement strand
CCGCCGTGATGGCCGGTCAGCAGCGCATCGATCTCGCCGATGATCGACACGATACGCGCGCCGGCCGGGCCGTCAGCGCCGTAGACCTCCTCGGCCATCGGCCGGATGGCGCAATCGGGCGGCAGGGGGAGTTGGCGGATCAGCAATTCGTGCAGCTTCGGCAGCAGGATCCACTGTAGCCACTGATCGAAGGTCAGGATGTCGACCGAGAACGGTTCCGTGCTGCACAGCGCCCCGGGCGGGGGCGGCAGCTCGTCCCACCGCCGCTGCGCCCGCAACTCGGTCTCGAGGCGCTGCAACAGCAGACTCAACTGATCTCGCACGGCACCTCCAGCAGTACGCCCGGTGCGGTTATCCTTGCATGCGGTTGCGGTGAAATCCACCGCGCAGCGGAGGTTGAAGAGCTTGCCCAGACAACGCAAACGGGTTGCACAGGACACGCGCAGTGGTGCGATACCGGCGGCCGATCTGGAACTGATAGAACGCTTCGCCGACGCGATCTGGATGGAACGCGGCCTGTCGAGGAATACGCTTGGCGCCTATCAGTCCGACCTGCGCCACTGCGCGCGTTGGCTGCACGCCGGTGGCGCGGGTCTGCTCCGCGCACGCCGCGACCAGCTGCTCGGCTACCTGGCGGCCGCGGTCGATGAGGCGGTGCGCCCGCGGACCAGCGCGCGCCGCCTGTCGAGCCTGCGCCAGTTTTACCAGTGGGCCCTGCGCGACCGGCTGGTCGTGGCCGATCCGACCGCCCAGATCGAGGCCCCGCGACTTGGCCGCCCGTTGCCCAAGTCGCTGAGCGAGCGCGAGGTCGAGGCCCTGCTCGATGCCCCGGATGTCGATTCGCCCGAGGGGCTGCGCGACCGCGCGATGCTCGAGGTGTTGTACGCGACCGGGCTGCGCGTGTCCGAGCTGGTCGGCCTGCAGCCGGATCAGCTGAGCGTGGCGCAGGGCCTGGTGCGCGTGACCGGCAAGGGCGGTAAGGAGCGCCTGGTGCCACTCGGTGACGAGGCGGTCGACTGGGTGCGGCGCTTCCTGGCCGGGGCCCGACCGCAGCTGCTCGACGGGCAGCCGTGCGATGCCCTGTTCCCCACGCGCCGCGGCGGTGGCATGACCCGCCAGGCGTTCTGGTACCGGGTCAAGAAGCACGCGCTGCAGGCCGGTGTTGGCCAGTCGCTGTCACCGCACACGCTGCGTCATGCCTTCGCCACGCACCTGGTCAATCATGGTGCCGACCTGCGGGTGGTCCAGCTGCTGCTTGGCCACAGCTCGCTGTCGACCACTCAGATCTATACCCACGTCGCGCGCGAGCGCCTGCAGGCACTGCATGCGCAGCATCATCCACGTGGCTGACGCGATGGCCGCGGGGCTGCGCCACTGCGTGCTGATTCTGTGGGCCGCCTGTGCGGCGGCTTATGCCGCCGATCCCACGCTCACTGCCGGCAGCCGCTTCGGCTTTCGCGCTGTGGTCGAGGGCGAGGCCTTCGAGGCGACCTTCGGCCGTTTCGCGGTGACGCCATCGCTGGGTGCGCAGCGCAGGCCGCTGGGGTTCGATGTCGAGGTCGACCTGCACGCGATTGACAGCGGCAACGCTGACCGCGACGCCGAGATGGCGACCAGCGCGTGGTTCGACGTCGCCCGTTATCCCAGTGCACGCTTTCGCGCCACGCGGGTCGAGGCAGTGCCGGCCGGCGGTTACCTGGCCCACGGCGACCTCAGCCTCAAGGGGGTGACCCGCCCGGTCACGGTGGCCTTCACCTGGCAGCCCGGGCCGCGGCAGATCGAGATGCGCGGCCAGGTCGAGCTGGACCGGCGCTGGTTTGGAGTCGGCGCCGATGAAGACAGCTCGGTGGCGGCCGGCGTGACGGTGTTTTTCGACCTGGCCTGGCTGGCGCAATGAGCAGCCGGCGCCGCCGTAGCCTGGCCGCCGCGACGCTGGCAATGGTACTGCTGGCCGGGTGCGCGCCCCGCCCGGACACCGGGCCGGCCGCCGACGCGCCGTCGGGCGGAGAAGCGCTGCCGCCGGCCTGGGTGACCGAGCCGGGGACACCTTATGCGCTTGACCCTGCGCGCAGCGCGATCAGTGTGCGTGTCTACCGGGCCGGGCGATTGGCCCACCTGGGGCACAATCACCTGGTCGAGGTGCGCGGCCTGCGTGGCGCGCTGCGCCGGCTGAATGGCGGCGGTGGTCTGGCGCAGCTGGGCTTCCGGGTCGACGAGATGCGCGTCGACGACCCGGCGGCACGGGCGCTGGCCGGCAGCGACTTCGCGCAGACGCCGGATGCGGCGGCCGTGACCGGGACGCGCGCCAACATGCTGGGCGAAAAGGTGCTGAACGCGGCGCGTTGGCCCGAGATACAGGTATCGGCGCGGATCGCGGACCTTGCCGCCGCGCAGCCGCTGGCCGATATCCAGGTCAGCCTGCACGGGGTCGGTCGCCGATATCAGACGCCGGTAAGGATCCAGGCATCGCCGGGACGGCTCAGCGTAACGGGATCGCTGTTCCTCAGGCAGAGCGATTTCGGCATGGCCCCGTTTTCGGTGCTTGGCGGTGCGCTGCAGGTCAGAGACGCCATCGAGGTGGATTTCCGGGTCGTCGGGCGCAACTCCGACGACCCCATGTGATAGCCTTGCTACGTTTTTTTATGGAGCCTGGCCATGCCGTCATTTGATGTCGTATCCGAGGTCGACCTGCAGGAGGTGCGCAACGCGACCGACCAGGCCAACCGCGAGGTCGGCACGCGTTTCGATTTCAAGGGCAGTGACGCCCACCTCGGTCTCGAAGGCGATGTGGTGACAATGCATGCGCAGAACGAGTTTCAGCTCGAGCAGATGATGGACATCCTGCAGCTGAAGCTGGTCAAGCGTTCTGTGGACATCGCTTGCCTGGATATCGCCAAGCCCGAGACCGCCAACAACAGGGCCCGCCAGGCGGTGACGATCCGTCAGGGTATCGATACCGATACGGCACGCAAGATCGTCAAGGACATCAAGGGCTCGAAGATCAAGGTACAGGCGCAGATCCAGGGCGAGCAGGTACGGGTCAGCGGCAAGAGCCGCGATGACCTGCAGGGCGCAATCGCGTTGCTCAGGAAGGCCGACTATGGCCTGCCGCTGCAATACATCAATTTCCGGGATTAATCGTTCAGCTATGAAAAGATTTACTTTTTTGCTTTGTTTTCTGCTGCTCGCGGCCACTGCGTGGGCCGCCGAGGTCAACCAGGCGACGGAAGAAAAGATCCGTAACTCGCTCAGCGTGCTGCTGCCAGGTCTGGTCCCCGACGCGGTGCGTGACACACCGGTCGACAACCTTTACGAGGTCACCTTCGGTACGCGCGTGGTCTACATGACCGGCGACGGCCGGTTCCTGATCCAGGGCAAGGTGATGGACCTGGAGACCCGCGAGGAGATCACCGAGAAGCGCCTGTCCGAACTGAAGCTGAATGCACTGGCCAAGATCAGCGAGGACCAGATGCTGGTCTATGGTCCTGCGGACGCCGCACACACGGTAACCGTGTTCACCGACATCGACTGCGGCTTCTGCCGCAAGCTGCACGCGCAGATGGCGCAGTACAACGCCGCGGGCATCCGCATCCGCTACCTGTTCTATCCGCGCGCCGGTGTCGGCAGCGACTCGTATGACAAGGCGGTCTCGGTATGGTGTGCAGACGATCGCAAGTCGGCGATGGATGCCGCGAAGGCCGGCAAGAAGATCGACGCCAGGACCTGTGAAAACCCGGTGGCCGAGCAATACGAGCTGGGTCAGGCGCTGCGTGTCCAGGGCACCCCGGCGCTGATCCTCGAGGATGGCGAGATGCTGCCCGGCTATGTCCCGCCGGACAAGCTGCGCATTCTGCTCGACCAGCGGCGGGCCGCGGCGGGGGGCTGATGACCGGGCGTCGATCTGGATTCGCGCGACCTGCGATGGTTGCGGGACGCTGAGGGATCATGGCAGTAAATTCGATTGAGTTGGCGATCCGTACCCACCAGGGACTGGTCCGAACGCGCAACCAGGACTCATTCAAGGTAGATGCCGGTCTGGGCATTATCGTGCTGGCCGACGGCATGGGCGGGCATCGCAGTGGCGAGGTCGCGAGCCGGGTCGCGGTCGAGGCGGCAATCGCCGACCTGCTGCCGGCACAGCGTGAAGACCTGGGCGATGGCACGCAAAGCCTGCTCAGGGTCGGCCACGCGGCCGAGGTAGCCAACCGGGCCCTGCTCGACATGTGCGTCATGCACCCGGAGCTCAGCGGCATGGGGACCACCGTGGTCCTGGCGATCTTTCGCGACGGCCGGATCTATCATGCGCATGTCGGCGACTCGCGTCTGTACCGGGTCCGTTACGGGCGCATGCGTCGCCTGACCCGCGACCACTCTCTGATCCAGCGCGTGATCGACGATGGCGTGTTCCTCAACCGGGCAGAGGCTCGCGAGGCCGGGATTCGCGACAATGTGCTGACCCGCAGTCTCGGCATGCAGCGCCAGGCGGATGTCGACGTCGGCGATGCGCTGCTCGAGGTCGGCGACACCTACCTGATCTGCAGCGACGGCCTGCACGGCATGCTGCCGGACAGTCTGATAGCGAAGATCCTGCGCGACCCGCACGGTGATCTCGAAGAGCAGGTGGAGAACCTGCTCGGTGCGGCGTTGGCCGCCGGCGGTAATGACAACGTCACCGCGATCCTGGCAAGACCGATCCTCGCCTAGCCTGCAAATTGCATGCTGCCCCGTCGATAATGGGCCAGTTGGCTCGGCCGCCGGCCATCCCCCCAGGGCTGTTGCGTGTTCAGCGCTCGAGCAGTTTGAGCTTGTCCGGCTTGCCGTCCCATTCCGCGGCATCCGCGGGTGCCGGCTTCATCTGCGTGATCACCGGCCAGCTCGCGCACAGCTCGGCGTTCAGCGCGATGAACTGCCGCTGATCCTTGGGCACATCGTCTTCGGCAAAGATTGCATTCGCCGGGCACTCCGGCTCGCACAGCGCGCAATCGATGCACTCGTCCGGATCGATGGCGAGAAAATTCGGGCCCTCGTGGAAACAGTCGACCGGGCAGACCTCGACACAGTCGGTGTATTTGCACTTGATGCAATTCTCGGTGACCACGAACGTCATCGTCTCTCCCCTCGGGTGGCAAACGAACAAAATCCAGGTGCAAGGACGCAACCGCGGCGGACCAGGGTCACCTCGTAACGCCGTGCGTCAGCGCAGGCGGGTCGCCGAGCGGCAGCGTATGCCGATGCCGTTCGCCGAGCTGCCGGATGCAGCCTTGCATGCCAGGCGTGCCTGCCAAGTCTACTCGGCATCGCGCAGTGCCAGAAGTTCATACAGGGCATCCAGCGCCTGGCGCGGTGTCATCTGATCGGGGTCCAACTCGGCGAGCCGCTCGCGCAGGGCGTCTGGTACGGACGCCCCAGCGCTGTCCGGCGGCGGTTGAAACAGCGACAGCTGGTTCGATTCGGCCTGCGCGTGGCGCTGCGCGGCCTGCTCGAGTTCGCGCAGGCGCCCGCGCGCCAGGTCGATCACCTTGCGCGGGACGCCGGCCAGGGCGGCGACCTGCAGGCCATAGCTCTGATTGGCCGGTCCTTCGCGCAGTGCGTGCAGAAACACGATGCCGTCACCATGCTCGACCGCGTCCAGGTGGACGTTGACTATCCCCGGGTGTTCCTCGGGCAGCGTGGTCAGTTCGAAATAGTGGGTGGCGAACAACGTGAATGCACGGATGCGCGTGGCCAGTTCGACCGCACAGGCCCAGGCCAGCGACAGCCCGTCGAAGGTGCTGGTGCCGCGTCCGATCTCGTCCATCAGGACCAGCGAGCGGGGGCTGGCGTTGTGCAGGATATTGGCGGTCTCCTGCATCTCGACCATGAAGGTCGAGCGGCCGCCGGCCAGGTCGTCGGATGCCCCGATGCGCGAAAAAATGCGGTCGAAAGGGCCGAGCTCGGCAGTCGTCGCCGGCACATAGCTGCCGGCATAGGCCATTAGCACGATCAGCGCCGATTGGCGCATGAAGGTCGATTTGCCGCCCATATTGGGTCCGGTGATGATCAGGATGTTGCGCCGCTCGTCCATCAGCAGGTCGTTGGCGACGAACGGCGCCTCGCTGACCTGCTCGACCACCGGGTGTCGGCCACCACTGATCGCGAGTCCCGGCGCGTCGCGAAAGTCCGGTCGGCACAGGTCGAGGCGCTGGGCGCGTTCGGCGAAACAGTTCAGCACGTCCAGGCGGGCGATCGCGTCGGCACTGCGCTGCAGCGCGGGCAGCGGTGTCATCAGCGATTCGAGCAACTCCTCGTACAGCGCCTTCTCGCGTTGCAGAGCACGCTCACGTGCCGACAGCACGCGGTCCTCGAAGCCTTTGAGTTCGGGGGTGATGAAGCGTTCTACGCCTTTCAGGGTCTGGCGGCGGATGTAGTCGTCGGGCACCTGGTCGGACTTGCTGCGGCCGATCTCGATGTAATAGCCGTGTACACGGTTGTAGCTGACCTTGAGCGTCTCGATCCCGCTGCGTGTGCGTTCGCGCTGCTCGAGGTCGACCAGGAACTGGTCGGCGTTGTGCGACAGGTCGCGCAGCTCGTCGAGTTCGGCATCGTAACCGCGCGCGAGCACGCCGCCGTCACGCAGTACGACCGGCGGGTTGTCGATGATCGCGCGGACCAGCAGCTCGAGCGTGTGCGGGTGCTCGCCGATGTCCTCGCCGAGCGCCTGCAGGCCCGGGTCATCGACGTCGCGTAACAGCTTGAGGATGTCTGGCAGGATGGCCAGGCCGTCGCGCAGCGTGGCCAGGTCGCGCGGGCGGGCGCTCTTCAGTGCGACTCGGGCGAGGATGCGCTCGATGTCGCCGACGCCGCGCAGCAGATCCTGCAGGCGCTCGACCAGGTGCCGGTCAAGCAGGCTGGCGATCACCGCATGCCGTTCGCGCACCGCCCGCTGGTCGCGCAGTGGCCGGCTGATCCAGCGCCGCAGCAGGCGGCTGCCCATCGGCGTCGCGGTACTGTCGAGCAGCCCGGCCAGGCTGTGCTGACGCCGGCCGGAGGCGGCCTCGACGATCTCCAGGTTACGTCGCGTGGCGGCGTCGATCACGATGCCCTCGTCCGGGCGCTCGACCTTCAGTCGCGTGATGTGCGGCAGCGCGCTGCGCTGAGTATCACTCACATACTGCAGCAGGGCGCCGGCCGCGCCGACCGCCAGCGGCAGGTCGACGCAGCCAAACCCGCTCAGGTCATGCGTGCCGAGCTGGCGATTGAGCAGTCGCACGGCGCTGTCATGCTCGAAATGCCAGGGTGGGCGGCGGGTGATGCCGCCCTCGCGGCCGGGCAGCGGGGGTGGCGCCTGGTCTTCCGGCAGCAGGATCTCGGCCGGGTGCAGGCGTTCCAGCTCGCCGGCCAGCGCCTCGCGGCCGGCGAGCTGTTCGATATGGAAACGACCGCCGGTCAGATCCAGCCAGGCCAGCCCAAAGCCGCCTTCGCCTTGCAGCAGCGCGGCCAGCAGGTTGTCGCGCCGCTCGTCCATCAGCGCCTCGTCGCTGACCGTCCCGGGGGTCACGATCCGCACCACCTGGCGCTCGACCGGTCCTTTGCTGGTCGCCGGGTCGCCGATCTGTTCGCAGATCGCGACCGACTCGCCCAGCCTGACCAGCTTGGCCAGATAGCTCTCCGCCGCATGGTAGGGGACGCCGGCCATCGGGATTGGCTCACCGGCCGACTTGCCGCGCTGGGTCAGGGTGATGTCGAGCAGGCGCGCGGCCCGTCGCGCGTCGTCGTAGAACAGCTCGTAGAAGTCACCCATGCGGTAGAACACCAGACGATCCGGATGCTCGGCCTTGATACCGAGGTATTGACGCATCATCGGCGTGTGCTGATCGGCGTTGCTGCTCAACTTGTCATCCACGGCTTTCGTTTGTTCGGTGCAAGTGCCCGGCGCATGCAAGTCCCGCACCGCCCTAACCAGGTCACGCAGGCGGCGTGGGTGCCGGTCTCCGGGCGCGGTCCGCAACGCGCGGCGCCCGATTCAGCTTGCTGTTCGCAAGGTCGATCCGTGTGCGGTGCGTGATATAGCGCTTGGACCGCGATGCACGGCGCAGGCGTCGGCCGGACGGCCTTGATTGTGCCTCACCGGTGGCGGAGTCTAGCAAGAAAGTCCGAATCGGCTTGCGGGGGAGACGCGTCGGCCCCAGGGCCGCGGACGTCAAGCTGCGCCAACTGAGCACCGCCAGGCGACCGAGCACAAGGGCGCTGGGTGCATGTCGGATAGCCGGTTGAGCCGCCTCCGGCGGCCGATTGTCGCCTGCCATCCCGACCGGCCCGTAAAACATTCACGACGATCGATGACTTTAGCCTGTGCTGCCCGTACACGTACCCGTGTCTGCAGCGTGCGATGGCTCGATCCTCCCCGGGAAGCGCCTGTTGCCAGCCGCATTCACCCCGGGGTGTACTCGTTTTCTTCGGATCGTGGCCGAAAGATTGACCACCCAACGGACCCGACCGGACCATAACGCGTTATGGTTGTCCCCGGAATTTTGCGTTCCCCCGGGCAATGCAAACGGGGTGAGGCGGGTAGGGCAGAGCGGATGGCGCGGCGGGAACGCCGTTTGTCAGCGACAAACCGTTTCAGGGACGCCGCAAGTGGCCGAATCTGTTTCACGGTGCGGGGCACGAGTACGGCCTGTATCCGGCGCCACCGCCAGCGGCAACCAGCGGTCCGGCGGCCACGGCGCGGATTGCCGATGTTGCGTATCGAAAGTTGGTCGATCGGATAGACGCGAGCGGCAAGGCCCGCGTAATCGTCCAGGTCACCTCACCCGAATTGACCGCCGCCGCCGAGGCGCGCAGATCCAAGACTCGATCGTCCAGGATCGCGGTGCGTGATCAGATCGATGCCGCGCAATCGAGGCTCGAGCGTAGACTGCGCCTGCCACACCGCTGGGTTTCGCGAAAGTTCAAGCGCATTCCCTTTCTTGCAATGGAGGTGGACCAGCAGGCGCTGGACGATCTCTTGCGGGATTCGGAGGTAGCCAGCGTCGAGGAGGACAGGATCCATTTTCCGCTGCTTGCTTCGAGCAGCGCTGTTATAGGGGACGACGACCTGGCAGCGCGGGGCTTCACTGGCAGCGGGATGGCCGTCGCGGTGTTGGATAGCGGGGTGGACACGACGCATGCCTTTCTGAACAGTGCGGTCGTCTCGGAGGCCTGCTTTTCGACCACCTACGCGCCACACAACGCGACTTCGCTTTGCCCCGACGGCAGCGACGAGCAGATCGGCACGGGTGCCGGTATAAACTGCAATACGGGGCTGTCCGGATGCGACCACGGCACACATGTCGCCGGGATCGCCGCGGGAAACGGCGCGAGCGGCGGGACCAGCTATTCCGGCATTGCCAGGGATGCGAACGTCATTGCCATCCAGGTGTTCAGCAGGTTCGATGACGGCAGCGGGCCCTACATCGCGGCGTATACCAGCGACATCGTCGCGGGACTGTCGCGCGTCCTCGAGCTCAGCGAGGATCCCACGCTTGGCGCACAAATCGTGGCCGCCAACCTGAGTCTCGGCGGGGGCTTCCACACCAGCGCGATCGCCTGCGACAACAGCAATCCGTCGACCAAAGCGGTGATCGACCAATTGCGGGCGGCGGGGATTGCAACGGTCGTGGCGGCTGGCAATGACAGCAACGCCACCGGGATGTCCGCGCCCGGCTGCATCTCGAGTGCCATCAGCGTGGGCGCCACCTTGGATTCGGATGCGGTGGCGGGTTTCTCGAACAGCGCATCCTGGTTGTCGTTGTTTGCGCCCGGTGTATCCATCGACTCGTCGGTGCCCGGGGGCGGTTACGCGCGGAAAAGCGGTACCTCGATGGCGACGCCACACGTCACCGGTGCGCTTGCCGCGGTGCGCGCCGCGGCACTGGCGCTGCGTCCCGGTCCGCTGCCGACACTGGAGGAGACGCTGGCCAGTCTGAGCAATATGGGGGTGCCCGTCGCCGACTCGCGAAATGGTGCGGTAGTCCCGCGCATCCAACTCGATGCCGCCATCGATACGTTCGACGCGTGCCTGGCGCCGGCCGCCAATGTGATCGTGGACAACGCCTATGTGGACGTCGTCGGGTCCATGACCCGCGGGGGGTTCACCACCGCGAGTGGCACCGCCTATTTCCGCGGGACGGCGCTGCAGAGCAACACCGCCGGCGTCGACAGTTTCCGTTTCACGCCGGCGCTGCAGAGCGCAGGCGACTACAGGATATCCGCCTGGTGGGCACCCGATGTGGCCAATTCGGACCGGGCGACCTTCGGCATCCGGCATCAGGGGGGACTGGATACGGTGGTCGTCGACCAGCAGGCCGACGGTGGCCGCTGGATCGACCTGGGCATCTATCGCCTGGCCGGCGATGGCAGCGACTACGTGGCAGTCTCGGATGTCGACGATCCGGGCAGCCAGGCGATTGCCGATGCCGTGCGCTTCGAATTCCTGCAGACACCGACCCTGATGGTCATCGACACCATGGACCTGCCAGATGGAGTGCGTGGCCAGCCCTATGACGAGACGCTGAGTGCGACCTGCGCGCAGAACCCGGTGACCTGGCGCCCTGGCCACTGGAAGCAGCCTGCCAGACGGGCTGGTACTTGACGCGGCCACCGGCCAGCTGCATGGCATTCCGCTGACGGCCGGCGCGGGCAGCTTCACGATCGAGCTCGAGGACGCGGGTCTCAACACGGCGAGTCGCGGCTACCTGCTGGTGATACAGAACGGCGCTGCAGTCGATCCACTGGCGGTGGCGACGGTCGGCCTGCCGACGGGGCGTGTCGGGACGGCCTACAGCGAGGTGCTGAGCGCCAGCGGCGGCACGCCGCCGTACAGTTGGGCGCTGGCCGGCGGTGCGCTGCCGGCGGGGTTGGAACTGGCGGCGGACGGGACGCTGGATGGTGTGCCGGTCGAGGCGGGCAGCTTCGCGGTGACGGTGCGGGTGACGGACGACACGGGCGCGACGGCGACGCGGGGACTGGCCCTGTCGATCGCGGACGGTAGCTCGGCGCTGTTCTTCGACGATTTTGGGGACGGCAGCCTGTCACCGTGGAACCAGCTGTCCAGCGGACGGGTGCAGCTGGTCGATGATCCGAGCTTCGGCTGGGTGCTGCGCAAGACGGGCAACAACGACCCGAACGGTGGCTGGGCGCCGCTGGGGGCGACGGTCGGAGACTTCGACCTGGTGCTGTACACGCGCAAGGTCGACAGCACGGGGGGCAGTTACAACCGCTACAGTCTGACGGACGCGGCCGGCAACGGCTATGGGGCCTATCTGTCGTACTCGGGGAATGAGCTGGGAGTGGAGCGGCGCTCGGCCTGGTCGGCGACCCTGTTGGGGGCAACGGTGGCGGTGCCGGGCGGTCTGCAGCTGGGGC
>Ga0316576_10002012_pt1 | contig 11387 bp, 10 predicted proteins | sample S0NA_FD_203075 | JGI IMG/M metagenome (GOLD analysis project Ga0316576, IMG submission 203075) | Rhizosphere microbial communities from salt marsh grasses in Alabama, United States - S0-2_050615r3r5 | ecosystem: Host-associated > Plants > Roots > Rhizosphere | place: USA: Alabama | collected... | reverse complement strand
GCGTGGTCGTTCACCTCGGTGCCGGCGGGGAGCACGGCGTCGCTCAACGACCCGACGGCGATGATGCCGAGCTTCGTGGTGGATGGGCCGGGCGACTACGTGGTGCAGCTGATCGTGTCCGATCCGACGACCTCGAGCGCACCGGACACGGTGACCGTCAGCACGACCAACTCGGCGCCGACGGCGGACCCGCAGTCGCTGGCGACGCCGGAGGACACGGCGGTCGGCGTCACGCTGACCGGGTCGGATGTCGACGGTGATCCGATCACCTTCGAGGTGGTGACCGGACCGAGCCTCGGTGCGCTCACCGGCACCCTGCCGAACTTGACCTTCACGCCGTCGGCCAACGCGTTCGGTCCGGACAGCTTCACCTTCCGTGCGTTCGACGGGGCTTTGTACAGCGCGCCGGCGACGGTGAGCATCGACGTGCTGCCGGTCAACGACCCGCCGACGGCGGACCCGCAGTCGGTGACGACGCCGGAGGACACGGCGGTTGGGATCACGCTGACCGGCGGCGATGTCGACGGCGACCCGCTGACCTTCGCCATCGGCAGCGGTCCGACGCATGGCGGTCTCACCGGCACGCCGCCGAACGTGACCTACACGCCGGATGCCAACTACAACGGTGCCGACAGCTTCAGCTTCACCTCGAGCGATGGGACGCTGACCTCGCCGGCGGCGACGGTGTCAATCTCGGTCACCCCTGCAGCCGATCCCGTTCTGACCGTGGTCGATGCGAGTGTCATTGAACCCGATGCAGGATCCGCCACTGTGGCGGTGACGATCACGGTGACCGATCCGGGACCGAGCGACATCACGGTCGATTTCACCACCGCCGACGGGAGCGCGACCGCCGGGCTCGACTACGCGGCGGCCTCGGGCACTGCGACCATTCCGGCTCTCGTTACCGCGCTCGACCTGGAGTTCGAGGTGCTCGGTGATCCCATGGACGAGCCGGACGAGACGTTCTCCGTCTCCCTGTCGAACCCGTTCGGCGCATCGCTCGGATCGCCGTCGGTGTCGACCGTGACGATCCTCGACAACGACCCGATGGCTCAGCTCAGTGCCGCCGACGTGTCGGTCGGCGAGGCCGCCGGCACCGCCGATGTGCAGCTCAGCCTCGACGAACCGAGCGGCTTCGACGTGACGGTGAACGCGGCGACGGCCGACGGCACCGCCACGTCGCCTGGAGACTATGGCGCGGTCAACCAGCCGGCCACGATTCCGGCGGGCTCGACGTCGACAACCGTGTCCGTGCCCATTGTGGACGACAGCGTCGTCGAGCCGGATGAGACCTTCACCGTCGACTTCAGCGCGCAGTCCAATGCGGTGTTGTTGACGCCAAGCGTGACCGTGACCATCAGCGACGACGACGGCTGCGACATTCCTGGCGATGCAGATCTCAACTGCGTGCTGGACGCCAACGACATCGCACTCATCATCACGATCATCGACGACCCGTCGGTGATCGTGCCCGGTGACCCCGACTGCGACGGCAGCGGTGCGGCTGGCGCCGCTGATCTCGTCTGCGTCGTCGAGGGGACGGTTGCTCAGTAATCCGTCAGGTCAGGACGGATCCGACGGCAGGATCTCAGCCCACGACGCGTCGCAATCGAAACGACCTTCCGTCGGCTCGGTTCGACGCCCCTTCAGTTCACTCCGTCGTTGATATCGATCGCCGACGAGGTCTCGATCGAATCGTGTTGGGCCCTCGATCGGGGTCCCCATCTCTCGATCACGCGTTGCATTTTGTTCACGCTGTCATACACGACGCAGAGAATGAGCTCGCACTCGGGTACGTCGCAGTCGGTTCTCGATCTCTCGACGAGCTCTGCGAGCTCGTCGCAGATCTTGGTGATTCGGTCCAGGTGACCCTCACACGTCATCAATGCCCCCCAATTGACCGCTCGCGCGAAGAGCCTCGGCCAGCGATCACTGATCGACAATGCAATCTGCGCGCCAGCCAGCGTGCTTCCGGGCGTCGGCGACGATCGGGGGACACGCGGACGAAACCGCGGGAGTCACCCGGACCGAGGTGCCCACCCCAGGAACCGTCACGAGCGTCGATGTGGTCTTAAGTGAATCGATGCTTCGAGTTAACCTGCGACAGTCCGAGCGTCGCGCGGCCCGTACTGCGGTGCCGGCACGACCGCTGCCGGCCCGCCTCTGGGCTCGGCGATTACCCGATCCAGATGTGACCGGTGTCCGGTGTGAGACACTCGAGACACTTACCCGTGAGACACTCGCGGCTGTCAGCCGAGCGCAGGATGCTCACCCAGAAAGCGGTAGAGCGTGGCGCGTGACACGCCGAGGTGCTTGGCGGCCCGGCTCTTGTTGCCGCCCGTCGTCTGAAGCGCCTCGCGGACCTTGACCTCGTCGAGCTTGCAGCGTTGGGCTTTGGCGGATGCCGGTTTCCGGCTGCCTCTCACCTGAAGCGGGAGGTGTGAGGGACGAATCACGTGCCCCTGCGACTTGATCGCGGCGAACCGGACGGCGTTCTCGAGCTCACGAACGTTGCCCGGCCAGGTGTGCTGCTTGAGAGCCTCGAGGGCCTCGTCCGAGAACCCCGGCAGATGACGAGCGGTCTCCTCCGCGGTTCTGGCGAGGAAGAAACCGGCAATGTCGGGGATGTCTCCAGGGCGCTCAAGGAGCGGAGGAACGGTGATCGGAACGACGCAGAGTCGGTAGTACAGGTCGGCCCGGAACCTGCCGGCCTCGACCTCGGCCTCGAGGTCGCGGTTGGTCGCGCAGATCACCCGGGCGTCGACCTCGACGGTGCGCTCGCCACCGACCCGTTCGAACGTGCCGTTCTGCAGCACGCGCAGGAACTTGACCTGCATCTGCGGGCTCAGCTCGCCGATCTCGTCGAGGAAGATGGTGCCGCGGTCGGCGAGCTCGAACCGGCCCTTCTTGTCTCGCACGGCGCCGGTGAAGGCCCCCTTGACGTGGCCGAAGAGCTCGCTCTCGAGCAGCCCGTCCGGCAGCGCGCCGCAGTTGACGGGAACGAGCAGCTCTCCGCACCGCGTGCTCTCGGCGTGCAGCGCATTGGCCACGAGCTCCTTGCCGGTCCCGCTCTCGCCGAGGATCAACACCGGGACGTCGAGCGGTCCGACCTGCCTGATCGTGTCGAAGAGCTCGAGCATCGACGAGTCGCCGCCGACCATGCCGAGCGTCGTCGCAGCGGTGTCGGGCTGCTGGAATCGTTCCAACCGGCTGATGTCCTCGATGATGACGATCGCGAAACGCCCCTGCTCGCTTTCGAACGGAGCCGCCGTGAGGGTGAGCGCGACGTCCTCGACCCGTCCCTCGACGGCGATCTGGAAGTGCACCTTCCCGCGCCGGGTCTCGCCCGAGGAGATGGCGCCGGCCGCGAGCTGGCGCGCCTCGCAGATCTTGCAGGCGTCGGTCAGAACGTCGACCGAGTGACAGTGGCCGACCGCCGCATTGAGGCAGCCGATGGCGGCGCCCTCGCACGTGCCGATGGCGGCGTCCGGCTGGAGCCCGGTGGCGCGCGCGAAGATCTCGTTCGCGGCCCGGATCATCCGATGCTCGTCGACCACGATGACGCCGCACGGGATCGCATCGAAGAGCGTCGTCAGAAACCGCCTCGAGTCGGCGAGATTTGTCGGAATGTTGAGCGGCATGTCGTTCCGATGCCTCCACGAGGGCGCCAACGCGTCGACTGTGCCCCCCGATTCCCGAACGTCGTCACTCGAGCGTACACTGCCTTGTCTGTGCCGTCAAAAAACACGTGTTGATGAGACACTGCACAATCCGGCGATGAGCGGACAGCGCTGCCTCGTCGGTGATAGGCGCAAGTGGCCAGATCATTTGCATTTGCCTGTCTCGATCAATGACAGGTAGAACAACGTGAGAAGCCGGCCGGACGCTGTCTCATCGTGTCTCACAGCCACGCTCGTGAGACGGTTCGAGAGCTCTGGATCGAGACGCAATCTGGCGTGAATCCTGCACGAGACCCGTGTGATGATCACCTCGGTCGTCACGACTGGCGGTGAGCCGCGCCGCACGGCCGAGCGACCCGACAGAGAGTTAGGATAGGATTTCAAGCAACGCATGCGACACCGAGGTTCAACGCCGCGACATGATTCGAGCCGCCGATCGGGGTTCCGTTTCGTGAAGGCCTTGGTCGTCCTCGTCGTTTTCGTGGCGCCCTACGTCGCCTCCGTCGACGTGCCTGCGGCCGACGAGGGTCGCGCGGCGGTGGAGCTGTGCCACTGCGGCTGCGGCAACCCGGAGGGGCGGTGCTGCTGCGCCGCGCGCTCGACCTCCCGCCTCGGGATGAGCTGCAGCCAGCGGGACGACGCACCGATCGAGATCGGCAGCTCCGATGCGGGCAAGTTCGTCGGCCCGGCTCCGAGCCCGGTGCTTCCCGGGATCCTCCCGGCACGCGAGCGGTTGGTTGAGATCGAGCCGGCACGCTCCGAGTTCGATCCCTCTCCCGAGGTCCCACCACCTCGGACCTGACGTCCCTTCACCTCCACAGCAAAGCCCGTGTGTGTCCGGCGCCGGTGACCGTGTCATCCGGCGTCGAGAAGGGATCGATCATGTTCGGGAGAATGAGGACGGGATGGCGGCGTTGGGCCGGTTGTCTCGTCGTGATGATGTGTTCGTTCGCGGCGGCCGATGGCGCCGAAGAGAGTTCGTCAACCGGCCATACTCCGGTCGTCCACGGCAGCATCGACGTGACCGCCGAGGCCATCGCGGTGCCGGCCGTCACGCTCATCGATCGGGAGGCGCTGCGGGAGACCGTTCCGATCGGTGACGGCTCGGAGGTGCTCAGGAACGTCAGTGGCGCCGACCTCGGCCGGATGGGGGGCCACGGCCTCGAGCCCTTCGTGCGCGGCCTCAGCCAGGGCGACATCACGGTGCTGCTCGACGGTGCGACGGTTCACGGCGGGTGCCCGAACCGGATGGACCCGTCGACCTCGTACGCTGCGGCGGAGACCACCGACAGCGTGATGGTCATCCGCGGTGTCCAGACCGTGCGCTACGGCCCCGGCGCACCGGGCGGAACGGTGATCTTCGACAGGGTCGCGCCGTTCTTCCAGGACTCGACCTGGAAGGCCGATGTCGCCGCGGGTGGGACGAGCTGGTCGTCCGATCCCGAGCTCGGTCTGGATGCATCCGTCGGCCTCGGCGACTGGAGCCTGCGGGTGCTCGGCTCGTACCGCAACACCGACAACTACGAGGACGGCGATGGGGTCGAGGTCCGGTCGGCGGCCGACAGCGCGTCGGGCACGGTCATGGGCGGCTGGCGGCCCGATGACGCGACCATGCTCGAGCTCAGCTACGAACACAGCACCACCGACGACGCACTGTTTGCCGGAGCGGGGATGGACTCGCCGGAGAGCACCGCCGACATCGTCCGATTTCAGACCGAACGCAGCCCGTCGGGCGGTGGGCTGGGCTGGCGGCTCGACGCCTTTGCCGACACCGTCGACCACGTCATGGACAACTACTCGCTGCGTCCGCTGACCGCGCCGATGGCCATGCGTGCGCCGTCGGACACCTCGACCTGGGGTGCACGGGGCCATGTCGATCTCGGTCGGATCGCGCCCCTGCTCATCGGTCTGACCGTGGAGTCGGCCAATGCCGACGCCACCCGGTTCGCCGGTCCGAACCCGGGGATGGTGTCGATGAAACAGTCGATCCTCTGGGCCGACGTGACCACCACGCAGGTCGGCGCATTCGTCGAGGGATCCGCCACTCTCGGCGCGTCGACCCGGTTGGTCTTCGGCGCTCGCGTCGATCGGTTCTCGGCCGACGCGGCTCGGGCGGACGAGGTCACACTGGGCGGCAGCGGACCGGCGCCACGTCAGCTTTGGACGAGCTACACCGGTCACGGGAACGACGACTGGTCGAGCACCGAGTTCGGGGCACTCGTCCGCGTGCAGCACGCCGCCGGACCGTGGCAGCTGTTCGGTGGTCTGAGCCGCTCGGTTCGGGTCGCGGATGCCACCGAGCGGTATCTCGGCGCCAACAGCCCGACCGCACCGATGCGGTGGATCGGCAATCCGGGCCTGGCGCCGTCCCGAACCCACCAGCTCGATCTCGGGGCCGGCTGGAGCACAACGTCGGTCAATCTCAGCGCCGCGGTCTTTGCCGCCGATGTCGACAGCTTCATTCTGAGGGATCGCGCCCACGGGCAACCCGGCATTCTGCAGAGCGACGGTGCGACCGTGTACCGCAACGTCGACGCCCGGCGCTATGGCGCCGAAACCGATGTCTCGATCCAGCTGATGACGCCGCTGATGCTGACCGGAAGCCTGTCCTGGGTCTGGGCGGAGAACACCACCGACAACCGGCCGATCGCCCAGACGCCGCCGCTGCACGGCAACCTCGGTCTGGCCTGGCGCCACGGGCGTTGGGGTGCCGGTGGCACGGCGCGGTTCGCGGCCAAGCAGACGAGGGTCGACGACGACCCGACGACCGGAAGCGGGCTCGATACGGGCCAGACGCCCGGCTGGGCGGTGCTCGACCTCGACGGCAGCATCGAGATCGGCGCCGGTTTCGGCCTTCGGATCGGCGTCGCCAACGCTTTCGACCGGACCTACGCCAACCACCTCAACCGGGGCAACCTGTTCGACCCGGAACCGGTGCAGGTCAACGAGCCCGGACGGACCTACTGGGTGCGACTCAGGTGGAGCGGCGGCGGGTGAAGATCGACGTCGTGGGTGCCGTCGCCCGCGGGGACGTGGGCGCTCCGGAACCGCGGACTCGCGTGCAGCACAGGCGTCTCCGCCTGCGATGGTGCGATGGGATCTGCGTCGATCCGCGCGATCTGCGGTTGCTCCGTACGATGGCCCTCAGTCAGTGAAGCCTCTGTGCCTCTGTGGTGACGGCACGGACATTTCGCGAACGGGATCGGGATCGGGATCGAATCGGGCGCGCACCCGGACGCGGGAGGTGCCGGAGGGGCGGGCGCGACACCCGACGGCGACTCACCGTCGATCGTGATCGGCGATGAGGCGGCGGCAGCGCCAGCCGAGGTACCAGACGAAGAACCAGAAGTTCCGGAACGCCGGGTTGCGGGTCTGCCTGTTGTGGTAGCGGTAGTAGATCTGCTGCGCGATGACCGCCAGGCGAAACAGTCCGTAGACCTCGTAGAACGCCCAGTTCGACGGCCGCTCGAGCCCCGAGCGCTCGAGGTAGGTATCGACCAGCTCGCGTCGGGTGAGCATGCCCGGCAGATGGCTCGGCTGCCGCCGGGTCGAACGCGCGATCCGATCGTCGTCCGCCTCGACCCAGTAGGCGAGGCTGTTGCCGAGGTCCATGAGCGGATCGCCGACGGTCGCCATCTCCCAGTCCAGCACGCCGAGGATGCGGTCGGGAGACCCGGGATCGAGCACCAGGTTGTCGAGCCGGAAATCGCCATGGATCACACACGACGCGACGTCGTCGGGCGTGTGGCGGTCGAGCCAACGGCGGGTGCCGGCGAGGGTCGGGACGTTCCACGTGCGTGCCCGGACGTAGCGATCGCACCACCCGTCGATCTGGCGGCGGGCGTACCCCGGGCCGCGGTTGAAGCGGTCGAGGTCCGTTCCGGTCGGGTCGACGGCGTGCAGGGCGACCATCGCATCGACCGCGTTGCGACAGAGCTCGCGCGCGACGCTCTCCGTGACGACGACGCCGTCCGGCACCCGCCGTCGGAGAACCACGCCCGGGAGCCGCCGCATGACGTAGAACTCGGCGCCGATCACCGACGGATCGGCGCAGTGTCCGATCATCTCGGGCACGAGCGGATAGACCGGCCGGAGCGCACGCTGAATGCGAAACTCGCGGCCCATGTCGTGCGCCGATTTTGCCTTGGTCCCCGCCGGCGGCCGTCGCAGCACCAGGTCATGATCGGGGTAGCGGAGTCGGTAGGTCCAGTTCGATGCACCGCCGGCGTACTGGGTCACCTCCGGCGCCTCCCCGAGACCGGGCAGACGCTCGGCGAGCCAGCGGTGCACCGCGTCGACGTTCAGCTCCTCACCCGAACGGACCCTGCCGGCGCCGGTCAGGGGATCTCGTGAGGTCATCGCGTCGACCTTTCAGCGGGATGAGCTTCCCGGGAGTCGCTCGCCGTGATCATCGCGGCTTGGGCTCGAGACCGTACGAGCGGAGGATCCGCCGCGCCACGACCTGTTTGTGGACCTCGTCGGCGCCGTCGTAGATGCGCGCCGCCCGCTCGTGCGCCCACCACATGGCGATCGGCGTGTCGTCGGTCATGCCGAGACCGCCCAGGGTCTGGAGCGCGCGGTCGAGCACCCGCTGCAGGGTGCCGGCAACCGAGAACTTGATGAGCGAGATCGCATCGCGTGCTGCCCGAGCGCCCTGGTTCTCGATCCGCCACGCCGCGTGCAGCACGACGAGCCGCGCGGCGTCGATCTCGGCGCGGCTGTCGGCGACCCACTCCTGAACCGTCTGCTTGGTGCCCAACGGTCGACCCGGGGCGAGCTCGCGCGTCGCCGCGTGCCGGCACATGATGTCGAATGCCCGCTCGCAGACCCCGATCCAGCGCATGCAGTGGTGGATCCTGCCGGGACCGAGCCGGCTCTGGGCGAGTGCGAACCCCGCCCCCTCGGCGCCGAGCAGGTTCGCGACCGGGACCCTGGCGCCGTGATACGCGACCTCGCCGTGGCTCGCCCAGTCGCCGCCGCGATCGCCCATGACCGACAGGTTGCCGACCAGCTCGTAGCCGTCGACGTCGGTCGGCACGATCAGCATGCTCGCCCGTCGGTAGGGATCGGGGTTGTCGGGATCGGTGAGCGCCATGCAGATCGCGAAGGCGGCGCCGTCCGCGCCGGTGGCGAACCACTTGTGGCCGCGGATCACCCAGTGGTCGCCGTCCCGGGTCGCGGACGTCCCCATCCACACCGGGTTGGAGCCGGCGAACTCCGGTTCGGTCATGGTGAAGCAGCTGCGGATCTCGCCCCGGACCAGCGGCCCGAGCCACCGTTCCTGTTGCTCGTGCGTGCCGAACTCCATCAGCAGCTCCATGTTGCCGACGTCCGGCGCCTGGCAGTTGAAGACGTAGTGGCCGAGAGGACTGCGGCCGAGCTCCTCGGACAGGTGGGCGAACTCGGTGAGCGACAGGCCCCCGCCGCCGTGCGCCTCGGGGATGTGGGCCGCCCACAGCCCGGTCGCCCGCGCGCGTTCGCGACAGCGCTCGAGCTCGGGCAGCAGTGACGAAAACCCCTCGGCGAGCAGCGCGGGCTCGAGGGGGTGGACCTCGCGGTCCATGAAGCTCCGCGCCAGCTCGAGCATGGTCGTGACTCTGGGCGAGATCGTGAAGTCCATGGCCCGATCATAGCGATCGCGGAGGATGTTGACGAGATGCGGCCGGCGTGCGGCGGCGCGTCAGCAGACTGAATCGCAGTCGCCGTGGTAGAGTGTCGCAGAATTCTAGAGAACGAGGAAAAGGGGAGAGATCATGACGGCTGCGGAACCGATTGGTGGCGGCACCACGAAGACTCCGGTGCATCTCTGGATCGTCGGCATTCTGTCTCTGCTGTGGAACCTGATGGGCGTCTTCGACTACCTGGCGTCCCAGCTGGAGTTGGATTTCTATCTCAGCCAGTTCACACCGGAGCAGCTCGAGTACTTCAACGCGATCCCGGCCTGGGCGGTGGCCGCCTGGGCGTTCGGCGTGTGGGGCGCCTTCGCCGGTTCGATCGGTCTTCTGCTCCGCCGGGCGTGGGCTCTGTGGGCGTTCGCCGTGTCGATCTTCGGGCTGCTCTTCAGCTCGATCTACAGCTTCGTGCTGTCACGGGGCGTCGAGGTCATGGGTTCCGGCGCGATGGTCTTCAACGGGATCATCTGGGTCGTGGCGATCTTCCTGCTCCTCTACACCCTGGCTCAGCTGCGCAACGGAGTCCTCCGCTAACGCTGCAGGACTGGAATAACTCCGGATCGGCCGGCGGTTGGTGTTTTCGATCGAACGGACAGGAGAACGTTCGCGATGCCACTCGTCGACATCACCGAGGACAGCTTCGAGGACACCGTTCTCGGTGGCGATGTCGTGCTGATCGACTGTTGGGCGCGGTGGTGCAAGGGGTGCAAGGACTTCGAACCGGTCTTCGCGGCCGCCGCGGAGCGCCACCCGGACCACACCTTCGGCAGGGTCAACACAGGTAGCGAGAAGGAGCTGACGAAAAAGTTGAAGGTCCAGCACATCCCGACGCTCATCGTGTTCCGTGAAGGCATTCTGCTCATGCGGCAGCCCGGCCACGCACCGGCAGAGGCCCTCGACGAGATCGTCGAGAAGGCAGCGGCGCTCGACATGGACCACGTCCGCTCCGAGCTGGCAAGGGAGGCAGCGCAATCCGAATAGAACACGTCGCCCGCGGTCAACGCTGGCCGCTTCATTTCCACACGAAAACAAACTGGAGGCAAACAATGGCCGAGATTCAGGAAGCCAACGTCGAGTTCAAGAAACAGCTGAACGTCAAGTGGGTCAAGGGTGAGTCCGGCAACACGTACCTGTGCCCGGTGGACGCGCTCAACCGGCTCGACAACCCGACCGAGGCGCAGCTCAAGACGATCTGCGTCGACGAGTCCGCGAACCCCCACAATCAGTGATTTGATCCACGTCGGAGAGAACGACTCTCCGGACGACGATCCCAGCCGCCGCACCGCGTGAGGTTCGGCGGTTTTTTTCAAGAGGAGACCTCATGCCCAGCCTGGTGACCCGGCCTGCACCCGACTTCAGCGCCACAGCCGTGCTCGGTGACGACAGCTTTGACGAGGCTTTCACGCTGTCGTCGCTGCGTGGCAGGTACGTGATTCTGTTGTTCTACCCGCTCGACTTCACGTTCGTCTGCCCGACCGAGATCCTCGCGTTCGACGAGGCCCTCGACGAGTTCCGCGCGCGGGACGCCGAGATCGTCGGCATCTCGGTCGACTCACACTACAGTCACCTCGCGTGGCGGCGCACACCGGTCGACGACGGCGGGATCGGCGCGATTCGTTTCCCCCTCGTGTCCGACCTCAAGAAAGAGATCGCACGAGACTACGGCGTGTTGCACGATGACGAGGTGGCGCTCCGCGCGCTGTTCCTGGTCGATCGAGAGGGCATCGTGCGCCACACCGTGATCAACGACCTCCCGCTCGGTCGAAGTGTCCACGAGGCCCTCCGGATGGTCGACGCGCTCCGGTTGTACGACGAACGAGGCGAGGTCTGCCCGGCGAACTGGAGCTCCGGCGAGCAGGGCATGGAGGAGAGCCACGACGGGGTGGTGGATTACCTGTCGAGGTTTTCCAAGTAGGCTCAGCGCCGCCACTCGACGGACGGCACCCACTCGCCGTCGCGTTCGACGGACCAGACCATGGCGTCCTCGTCGGGGAAGCTCAACCGGTACTCGGAGAGTTGAGTGCCGACCATG
>Ga0316576_10002011_pt1 | contig 11388 bp, 8 predicted proteins | sample S0NA_FD_203075 | JGI IMG/M metagenome (GOLD analysis project Ga0316576, IMG submission 203075) | Rhizosphere microbial communities from salt marsh grasses in Alabama, United States - S0-2_050615r3r5 | ecosystem: Host-associated > Plants > Roots > Rhizosphere | place: USA: Alabama | collected... | reverse complement strand
AGAGGCCCATCATGCAGCGCTCTGCCAGGCTCATTGCACAATTCCTCTGCTTGCCAATCGCCCTATTGGCTGGCTGTGGTTCGGATGACGACGACGACACGGCCGGAGACGCCGGCAGCGCCGGAATCGCAGGCACAGCATCAGGCACTGGCGGCACTGCAGGTGCTGGCAACGCGTCTGGCACGGGCGGCACCACCGGAGGGACCGGCGGCACCGGCGGGGAAACCGCGGGTGCCGGCGGGACGACTGGCGGCACGGGCGGCACGACCGGAGGGACCGGCGGCACGACCGGAGGGACCGGCGGCACCACCGGGGGTGCCGGCGGGACGACTGGCGGTACCGGCGGGGAAACCGCGGGTGCCGGCGGGACGACTGGCGGCACCGGCGGGGAAACCGCGGGTGCCGGCGGGACGACTGGCGGCACCGGCGGGGAATCCGGCGGGACGGGTGGCGCCGCTGGAACGGGTGGTGCAGCAGCCGGAGCCGCTGGCGCGACTGCTGGAACGGCTGGCGCTGCCGGAGCGGCTGGCACTGCCGCTGGAACGGCTGGTGCTGCCGCTGGAACGGCCGGCGCTGCCGCTGGAACGGCCGGCGCTGCCGCTGGAACGGCCGGCGCTGCCGCTGGAACGGCCGGCGCTGCCGCTGGAACGGCCGGCGCTGCCGCTGGAACGGCCGGCGCTGCCGGAGCGGGCGGCGGCGTAGACTCGGCCGCGTCCTGGATTGCGGTAGCAGAGTCCGGTACCGTTATCCGTTCTGTCGACGGCGGGGTCTCCTGGGAAGCAGCCAGCGACTCCGGTTCGGCCACGACCAACGACTTGTGGGGCGCGACCTACGATGGGGTCAGCCACTACGTCGCCGTTGGCGATTCCGGCACCGTGATCTACTCCGCAGACGCCGGCGTGAGCTGGACTGAGGCGACCGATGCAGGTCAGGAGACGTCAAGCCGCCTCTACGCCGTTGCCAGTGGAGACAACAGACTCGTTGCCGTAGGCACGAACGGAACGGTCATACTCTCCACCGACGGCGGCGAAAGCTGGACTTCCGCAGCTGATTCCAGCGTCGAGACGTTGGCAAGCCTCCACGGTGTCGCCCACGGCTCAGGTGACAGCTGGGTTGCCGTTGGAAATGACGGGACCGTGATCTACTCTGCGGACGGCGGTGCGAACTGGGACACCGCGACCGACTCCGGCGTCGAAACGACGAACTTCCTGACGTCCGTCGCTCACAACGGGTCCGATACCTTCGTTGCGGTCGGCGATGTCGGAACTGTCATCTACTCGCAGGATGGCGGCGCCAGCTGGACGGCGGCCACGGATTCGGGCTCGGAGACTACGTGGACCCTGTATGGGCTGGGCTACGACGCCAGCGCAGCCAGGTTCGTCGCTGCCGGCTCCGGTGGTGCCGTGGTCTACTCCAACGACGACGGGCACAGCTGGAGCACGGCCGCCGACTCCTCCTCGGAGACCACCAATCCCCTTCTGGGCCTTGCGGGAGATGGCCGCGAGCCCCGGTACGTGGCGGTGGGCGCCAGCGGTACGGTCGTCTATTCGACGGATGGCGGTCTCAACTGGGACACTGCGACAGACTCCGGAGTGCAGACAACAGTCAGCCTCCGTGCGGTCGCATGCCAGCGGTAAGAGGTAGTCGCTACCGGTTGCCCGACTCCGGCCGGCCCTCAAGGGCTTGGAGCTGGACAGCCCGGCTCTGAACCCGTGCTGTCCCATTATTCGGTCGCCACAAATCCAGCTGGAATCGTGCTGGGCGGGGTCGGTCGGTCCACGGAGCTACCGGCCGCATCACCCTGCCCGCCATGAACAGTCTTGTCTTCCAACTCTGCATCTCAGCCGTGGCTGGGTGGATCAATCGGGGCTAGCAGCAGGTGATCGAGTACCTCGTCGAGGAGAACCGGGTTCTGCGCGAGCAGCTCGGTGGTCGGCGCCTCCGGCTGACCGACGCCCAGCGGCGTCGGTTGGCGGGTCGCGCCAAGGCTCTCGGCCGGAAGGCGCTGATGGGCGTCGTATGCATCGTCACGCCAGACACGCTGCTGCGCTGGTACAGGAAACTGGTCGCCCGGAAGTGCGACGGGAGCCGCCGTCGACCGCGGCGCCGAGCGTTTCGTCGCGGCGCACTCCCAGAATCAGGATGTTGCCGACCCAATGGTTGAGGTCCGGCGGGCAAAGCCGTCTTGCCAACTCGGCCGGGCTCAGCGGCTGCCCATCCCGCAGGCCAAAGACCACGAGCTCGCCGTGCGTCTGGTAGGCGCCGTACTTGGTGACCGGAGCGCGGACCTGCAATTGTGATTCTTGGCTCGGGAAGGGCAGAAGGAGGATTTCGCCGACTCCGGAGGCCGCCTGCGGTTCGAGCGAGGCCCCTAGAAAGAACTCGAGGAGGAAATGGGTTGCTGGGTGGTCGTCGGGGTGGTCGGTGTGGACCAGCAGACCAACCTGGGGCAGGGCCCCCAGATCGGGCCTGAGCCGCTCCTCGAGCACGCCCATTGGGACGTTGCGATCGGCAATCAGAGTACCGCCGTCGAGCTCGGAACACGCGACACGAGTTGCCGGCTGCTCAGGCAAGGCGCAGTGGACGGTGCCATCCGCCGAGACCACGTGGGCGGCACGGTAGTCCCCCAGCCGGGGCGCGCGGGGAACGCGCGGCCATTCGGCAGCCTGTTCGAAAGCATCGCGAGCCACCTTCGCCCGGGATAGGGCGGCGCTCACCCCTCCGTACGCGGCGGATACCTGGAGCGCAGCCAGCGCTGCGGCACCCGCCCAAGCCAGGCGTTGGCGCGGACGGGTGGCCGATGCGCGCGGCTTCGGGATCCGGCGCGCCCACAGCCACCACGCGGTGCCAGCCACGGCCGCGTCGAGAACGCACCGCAAGAGCGCGCGATGCTGGGCGGCCATCTGGACGGCGACGTTCGAGTGCAGGGTGAGGGAATCGACATCCGGGCGGTACTCCGAGATCGCGTGAACCACGTGCACCTGCAGCCCGGCCCAGTCGAAGGCAACCAGGGAGGCGGCGGACAGGGCGAATGCGGCGCGTGTGGTCGCTGGGCGCCAGAGCCACGCAAGCAGCATGACGAGCAAGGGCGCCAGGGCCAACCATCGGATCCCAGCGAGGTCCTGGGCGGGTACCGGGCGCGGCTCGATGACCCGTACCAGAAGCGCGGCCACCAACAGCCCTGCGCCGAGGACCAGGTGCGTGCGGCGAACGCGGTGGCGGCTCGCGTGCGGCGCAGTCGTGAGCGCCACGGCCGCGGCGTACAGCAGCGCCAGGCCCGCCGCGACCAGACTCGCCTGGAAGTATGCCAGCGCGTCGGCGTGTTCCCTGGCGACCACCATCCCAGATCGCGTGTACTGCGCGACCAGGACCGCAATCCGGAGCGCCTCGCTCGCTCCCGCCGACACCGTAGTCAGGGCGAGAAGCGCTGGCGCGCCGAAGTCTGCGTGGCCGGAGCGGGCTCTCTGCCCCGCGACCACGGCGGTCACGATCGAGAGCAAGCCAGCGCCCCCAATCCCCAAAGGGATTTCCAGCCGGAATCCGACTCCTCGTGCGACAGGGAGCGCCAGCAGGGCGCCGGTTCCCACTACCGCCAGTGCGCCCCCGATGAGGCCCATCCACGTCCGTGGTCGGGTCGGCATCATTTCGGATCGGGTAGCTCCTGGGCGCACTGCCGCGGCGATCCCCGCCAGCCCCAGCATCCAGGTCAGGGCGCGGCTGAGCCACAGCGCTCCCGGTGGCGGAAACCACCCATCCTGCAGCTGGGCGACCGCAAGCAGGCCAAGGGTCCAGAACAGTCCGAGTGACCCAATGACGGACCAACGGTTCGGGAGCAGAGTGCGGCGACCTGGTTGGACCGCCGCGTACGCTCGCAGCATCTCTCCCCGCAGGCTCGTCCAGTAGGCGAGCTGGACGCAGAGGCCTGCGTTGAGCGTCGCACCGCTCCGCTCCGCAAACGCCGTCCCTACCAGCCAGACGGTGACGATTGGGCAGGCCGCCATCAGCGACAACTCGAGCGCGGAGGGCGTGGCGGCGGCGCCCGAACGACGTCGATGTCGGCGGACCTTCGCCCACAGGCCCACTTCGCCGAGCTCGTGGACCAGCAGCAGCCCCAGTACCGTGAAGAACGCGATATCGTGCACGTGCCCGGGCGTGGTTGGGGTCCACGCCGTCACGCCGAGCGCGACCGTAGCCAGTACGCCCAGCCCAGTGACAGCCCCTCGACGAACGCGAGCCTTTCGAACCGCCGACTCGACCGACAGCAATCGCGCCCGAACCACCACGGTTGTCAGCACCAGGAGCGCAAGCAGAGAGAATCCCGTCACGAAGACGAGCCGCTCGGGTGATTCGAGGCCAAGCAGGGTGGGCATGGGAACGACCCCCCTTTTCCCGTACTTGGCCAGGTGTCCTTCGCTGAGCGCGATCCAGAAGCCCACTCCGTAGGTGACCAGCGCCACTGCGAACGCTGCCCATGGTAGCAGCGCGAACCCGAGGCCCAACCGGCGCGGCCCCGCGCCTGCCAAGCCCTTCCGCGCGCGCCTCCGGGCGAGGAGCCACGGCCAGATCGTCAGCGCAACGCCGACCACCCAGAGGCCGGCGAGCCCGGCCAGCGCCGGCATCACCCGGGTGGGCTCGCTCAGGCGCAGGCGGCGGAGCGCGGCTGATCGGGCGGGCGGGGTGGGCAGTTGACCGCTCGGTCCGTACCGAGCTTCCGATAGCAGCGCGATGCGAACGCCTTCCGGCCCGACGTCGGTCACCGTGAAGGTTTGGTAGACGTGCGAGATGGGCTGGTGGGCGAGGTCGGCAGGATTCCAGCGGAACCTCTCCGGCCGTATCAACGGCAGGCGGTCGCCATTCGGCGCTGTCGCGTGGACCCGTGCCAGCTGCTCCTGCGTGAGCGTGCGGTGGCGGTCGACGCGCAGCTCGCCGTCTCCCTCCCAGAATCGGAAGTCTTCGAAATCCTCCATCCCGAGTAGGGTGACGGAGACTCGAGGCGGCTGGTCGGGCACGGTCGAATCGGCCGCCCGCGCGTCACGCGGGGCCACCAACAGGCCGCAGGCGACCGCCAGGCAGAGCAACCCTCGGAACATGCGGGTTGCGCATCGGACGCTGGGGGTGTGCCCTGCGTCCCCGGACCGGGCAGCGTCTGCGCGTGCGTGACATCGCAGGGGGCGACGCGGCCAGGGTCGACGATGGGACCCGCGTGCGACCGAGATCGCGGTTGTCAACGCCCCAGGCAGCGAGGCCACGTAGTCAGTCGAATGCCTCCTGGCGCGTGCGTCAAGCTGGGCATCGCGGAGTCTGACTCAGACCCGTCGGGTTCGAGAGCCGGGGCGGCGCTTCCGGCAGGTGGGCGAAGGGTCCGGGAACCGCGCAGCGCTTGTGATGGAATGCCGAGTCGTGAGCCGAAACGACGCAGCAATCGGCAGGGGTCGGGTCAGTCGGAGACGCCATTCGTCGTTCGACGTTCAGCCGTCCGCGTGCGCCGAGATGAAACATAGTCTGAACGCCCGCTGGCGTCGCCGTACACTGGGTTGGCGCACGGCGAAGGAGGTGTGGGAGAAACGACCACGACTACTCACGGACCGCGCCGAGCTGCGCGATCAGGTCGAGCATCGGAAGGAGCGGCTGCGCCGCCAAGACGCCTTCCGGAACGAAGCGGACGACGTCGTCGCCCGCTTCGCCATCGAACAGGAGCTGACAAAAAGAGGTTTCATGAGCCAGACGCTGGGAGGGTGGTGCTAACAGATAGGCGACTCACGAAACGCTCATCAAAGTTGGCGCGTCACAGGAGCGTCCGACGGCGACATGAATCGCTCGAGACGACGCACCGACTCGCCAGCGCTCGCACGCACGGGGACGCGGAAGACGACCTGGCACCAGTCTCGCGGAAGCCTGGCCCTGGCCCGGATCACGCCGACGGAGGCGTGACCGCCTTCCCAAAACACGCGCCAGAGCACTGCGGGCAGGTGCAGCCGTAGACCGCGAGCGAATCGTGCTAGACTTCCCAGCGTGCAATCGTCAGAGAGATCCGGCGTCCGTGTGATGGCGCCGGCCGCTCCTGGCCAGACGCCAGCTTTGATTCTTGTGCTTCCGCTGCTTGCGGCTGGCTGCGGGCACACCGGAGCGGATGAAAGCGGTGGGGACGCCGGCGGCGGCGGAGCGGACAGCCAGTGCACCGTGTTCTACCCGGACGATGATGGCGACGGCGTAGGGCACTCGGACGAGGAGCGCGATACGTGCGCGGACCCCACCCAGGCCCCCGCCGGCTATGCGTACGGAGCCGCCGGCGAGGACTGTGCGGACGATGACCCCACGGTCAGCCCCCATCAGGCCGAACTCCTCGGAGATTCGGTCGATTCCGACTGCGATGGGGCTGCCGATCCCGAGTGCTTGGACCACCCGCTGGTTGACGGCCGCCAACTTCCAGACCCGTCCTCGACCACGCAGGACTGCGCCGGATCGCCAGACCTCGCCATTGTGGGACTCCTCGGGTGCTATGTGTATTGCGCCTACCATTTCTACGTCGTGGTCGGTAATCTCGGCACTGCACGGCACGAGGGGTCCCTTGTCATTGACGCCACCGACTTACTGCGGAGTCCGCCCGAGGCAGTCCGTCAGGTCGAAGTCGACGTTGCTCTCTCGCCTGGCGAGGGCACTGCCCCAATACTGCTCGGAACGCTCGCAAGCGCGGTTGAAGTGCGACTCGCCACAGCGGGTACTGGCGATTGCGATGCCTCGAACGATTTCGTTGCCTTCGACGGCGTTACAGTGGACTGCGTGCCTTGATGCTTCCCCCACCGCCGGCTCGGCGCTCGGTTGCAGCGCACGAGAGTTCCAGCGTTGGTGCGACCCCTGGGTGTAGCTGCCGTCGCCGTGCACGCGTTGCAGCGTTCCTCCTGGTGCCGTTCCTGGCATGCTGTGCGGCCGCCGACTCGAGCGAAGTCGCAGCGTCCCGATCCGACGTAGGGGCTCCCTGCATACCCCACGACGAAGACTACGGCGATTTCTCCGACCACGGAGATGGCGTCAATCTCTACTGGGGAGAGCCCTGTGAGAGTGGCCTCTGCCTAGCCTACGACTTTCTTGGCAGGGTTTCCTGTCCCTACGGGCAGACCCAACAGGAAGTAGAGACGCTCCCTGCCGACGCTCCAGCGCGGTGCCGTACTCCTCGCACTGGCGAGCCCGTCACCGTTCCCGTGCAGCCACAGTCGGTGGACCGTCCTCCCGAGCTAGCCGTCATCTGCTCGTGCAGGTGTGATGGTCCCGAATCTGAGACGGACTACTGCGCCTGCCCCTCCGGAATGGAGTGCCGACATCTCGTCGATGACGTCGGGCAGGCCGCCAGCGATTTCGCCGGATCGTACTGTGTTCCGCAAGGCTACAACCCAGGCGACGATGTTCCGCCGGGTCCACTGTGCGACAAGGAGTCCTTGGACCCCGCGACTGACTGCGGCAACGATCGGGAGAACCCATAGCCGATTCTCGGCGTGCCTTGGCACAATCGGCGCACCTGCGAACGGCGAGACTAGCGACCTCGTCCGGGGGGACCCCGGGCATCGGACCAACGAGCTGCTCTCGCCGTGAGACGGCAGGGTCATTCGAGAACACCGACCTCGGCTAGCGGGTGGGCCATGCGCGTCGAAGGGCTCCACTGGGGGGCCCTTCGGGATGGCTGCTAACAGCTCGGAACTGTTGGCGGAGAGGGTGGGATTCGAACGATCCACCGAGTTCCGAACACCGCCGGGTGGAGGGGCGCAGGCACGTGCCGATCCGGATTTAGTAGCTGAGGACCGCAGCTGGCGAAGCCAGCGAGGACCGGAAGCCACCCACGGGCGCGAAAGTGGATGCCAGACGCGTCACCGCCGCCAAGAGGGCTTGGCGGCGGGAATGGGCGGAGAGGGTGGGATTCGAACCCACGGTAGCGTTGCCACTACACATGATTTCCAGTCATGCACCTTCGGCCTCTCGGTCACCTCTCCTGGTTTGGATTGTCGGGTCTGCCCCGAATGAGGCTCGGGGTGAGGGTCGGAGGCTTACCGGTGAATCCGGGCACCGGCAAGGGATTTGGCGGCTTGGGGGTGGGACCGGCGCGGTGGTCTCGGGGGAGCGGTTGGATGGGAGCTGCGGAGCGGAGAAAGGCTTGGCCGCCCGCTGGCGCGGGCGGCGGGGAAGAGGACGCCGCCTGCGGCGGCGGTAGCGGTGTCGCGCGCTGGCGCGGGCGGGGGGGCTAGACGCGTTTGCGGCGCCAAGAAGACTTGGCGCCGCGGGTTAGCGGAGAGAGTGGGATTCGAACCCACGGTGCCCTTGCAGGCACACCTGATTTCGAATCAGGCACCTTCGGCCTCTCGGTCATCTCTCCGCGGCGGAATGTGGCAAACGGGTGGGGGTCTGTCAACCAGGCGGAGGGGCTGCCGGGGAGGCCGAAGAAGCGGCCCGGATGGCTAGGGGCGCACGCGGTAGTTCGGGGCCTCTTCGGTGATGATGACGTCGTGGACGTGGCTTTCCCGCAGGCCCTGACTGGTGATGCGAACGAAGTGGGCCTGGGTACGAAGGAGCTCGATGTTGGAGCATCCCGTGTAGCCCATTCCCGCTTTGAGCCCGCCGACGAGCTGGGCCAGGATGGAGGTGAGGGAGCCCCGGTGGGGGACCCGTCCTTCGATCCCTTCCGGTACGAGCTTCTCATCGGAAATGCCGCTCTGGGCGTAGCGATCCCTGCTGCCCTGCTTCATGGCTCCGAGCGAGCCCATCCCCCGGTAGACCTTGTAGCTCCGGCCCTGGTAGAGCACGAGTTCGCCGGGCGCCTCGTCCGTGCCGGCGAAGAGCGAGCCAATCATCACGCTCGAGGCTCCGGCGGCGATCGCCTTGGTCACCTCGCCCGAGTACTTGATGCCGCCATCGGCGATGATTGGAACGTCGTGGGCATTCGCCACCTTGGCGCAGTCTGCGATGGCGGAGATTTGCGGCACGCCCACCCCGGCCACCACTCGCGTGGTGCAGATACTGCCAGGACCGATGCCGACCTTCACGCCGTCGGCGCCCGCTTCGATCAGCGCGGCCGTGCCTTCGGCGGTGGCGACGTTGCCCGCGATGATCTGCATCTCCGGGTGGCGGGCGCGGGTGTCCTTCACTGCCTCGAGCACGCCCTTGCTGTGCCCGTGAGCGGTGTCCACCACGATGACGTCGACGCCGGCGTTGATCAGGGCTTCGGTACGGACCAAGCGGTCCGGGCCGGGGCCGATGGCGGCGCCGACCCGGAGGCGGCCCCGGTCGTCCTTGACCGCGAGCGGATTGCGTTCTGCCTGCAGCAGATCCTTGATCGTGATGAGTCCGGCCAGCTTCCCGCTGCTGTCGACCACCAGTAGCTTCTCGATTCGGTGCTCGTGCAGGAGCCCGCGTGCCTCCTCGGTGGTGCAGCCGGGAGACACCGTCACCAGCCTGCGCGTCATCAGCGCGCTCACCGGCTCGTCCAGGTTCTTGGCGAAGCGGATGTCTCGGGCGGTGAGGATGCCGACCGGGCGATCCCCCTCCACGACCGGCACGCCCGAGACCACGTGTTCGCGCATCACGGCCAGGGCTTCGCTCAGCGACTGCGAGGGGCGTACCGTCACCGGGTCGATGATGATTCCGCTCTCGGCCCGTTTCACGCGTAGCACCTCGCGTGCCTGTGCCTCGGGGGGCAGGTTCTTGTGGATGATCCCGATGCCGCCCTGGCGGGCCATCGTGATCGCTGCGCGGGCCTCCGTCACCGAGTCCATCGCGGCGCTCAGGATGGGGATGTTAAGCTTGATGCGACGGGTCAGGCGGGTGCTGACATCGACGTCGGCGGGTATGACGTCGCTGTAGGCCGGCACCAGCATGACGTCGTCGAACGTCAGGCATTCGCGCAACTTCTGGTCAAACATGGCCCTTACTACACTGCCTGGGCGAGGCGGTCACCGCCGAGCGGGCGCGGCCCCGAACGTCAGCGAAATCCGGGGCAAATTTCACCGCCTTCCTACCGGATCTGGGCGCCAGGTCGTGATAACCTCACCTTCCGATGGTCAAGACCCACGAGGATTTGGAAGCGTATCTGAACCGCCTCGAGCGACGCTTCGAGCGTACCGAGGATGGCACCTATCTACTCTCGGTCCCCGGCAGTCAGGTGCCCGTCGCGGCGCGGATGGCGCCGCCGGTGCTCGTGATGCAGGTGGAGATCGGGCCCGCCCCGACGGCCAATTCTGAAGTCGAGGCGCGCGTGTTTCGGCGGCTCCTGGAACTCAACGCGCGAGATCTGCTCCACGCCGCATACGGAGTGGAAGGCGACACCATTCTGCTGAGCGCTGCGCTCGAGCTGGACAATCTCGATCTGAACGAGCTGGAGGCGACCCTGGCAGACGTCGGGTTGGCGCTCTCCGCCCACGTGCCCGCCTTACGCGAGATGGCGCAGCAGCCAGCCTAGAGGGAAGTCATGGGAATCTTCGCTCGCATTGCCAGGCTCATCAAATCGAACCTGAACGACCTCATCAGCCGCTCCGAGGATCCGGAGAAGATGCTGAACCAGATCGTCATCGACATGAACGCCCAGCTGGTCGAGGCCAAGAAGCAGGTCGCGGCCTCGATCGCCGACGAGAAGCGGCTGGCCAAGCAGGCCGAGCAGGAGGCGTCCAACGCCGCCGAGTGGGAGCGCAGGGCGATGATGGCGGTTCGCGCCGGCGATGACAACCTCGCCAAGGAGGCGCTGACCCGCAAGAAGGAACACGACGGGCTGGCGGAGCAGTTCCGGGCGCAGTGGCAGAAACAGAAGCACGCCGTGGACCAGCTGAAGCTGGCCCTACGAGCACTCAATCACAAGATCGAGGAGGCCAAGCGCAAGAAGGGCCTGCTCATTGCCCGGAAGAAGCGCGCTGAGGCGCAGAAGGCCATCCAAGAGACGATGAGCGGTCTGCGCAACGCTAGTGCGTTCGATGCGTTCGATCGGATGACGGAGCGGATCGAGCAGATGGAGGCCGAGGCCGAGGCCGGCGCGGAGCTGAGTGAGGAGTACTCCGGAGACGTCCTGGCAACGAAGTTTGCTGACCTGGAGGCGACCGCAGGGGCGGATGAGGATTTGGTCTCGCTCAAGCGCAAGATGGGGGTCCTTCCCCCGGAGCCTGAGCCGGCACCCCCCGTACGGGTCGACGAGAAGGTCGAATTCGAGGAGCTCGACGAGGCCGAGCGAGCCGAGCTGGCGCAGGCCCTGGCCGAACTGGAAGCGGAAGAGCAGCGCGAGCTCAGAGTCAAACGCTAGCCGTATGCCACCCCGGTCCCTGGAGGGGCCGGCCGAACCTCACCGCGACGGGCCCTCGGGGGCCCGTCGCGGGGAACGAGAATGGAAAGGTCCAACGCGATGTTTCGTCACGTTCTGAC
>Ga0316576_10002010_pt1 | contig 11389 bp, 10 predicted proteins | sample S0NA_FD_203075 | JGI IMG/M metagenome (GOLD analysis project Ga0316576, IMG submission 203075) | Rhizosphere microbial communities from salt marsh grasses in Alabama, United States - S0-2_050615r3r5 | ecosystem: Host-associated > Plants > Roots > Rhizosphere | place: USA: Alabama | collected... | reverse complement strand
CAGAGGCCCTGTCAGCTTGCGTCCCGGCTCCCGGATCCCGGTCGGTCCCGGAGGCGGCAGCGCTGCGCTCCGGCGCCTCCGCTGCCTTCTCGCGCGCCGGGCCGGTCGCGTCGGGGGACAGCGCGGCGGCCTGTTCGGATTCCGCCGGCGGAGCGGCGGGCGTCTTGCCGGCGTCACCGTCCCAATCGTGGGTCATCATCCAGCGCAGGACGAGCAGAACGATCAGCACCTCTCCGGCGATCAACAGCCAGGATCCGAATTTGCCGCCTTTCCGTCCGTCCGACATTGCCCGCTCTCCCGGCGTGAACCCGCCGCCACGCGCGCTTGCGAGAGAATACCAACCCCGGTATCAGGGGTCCAGTTCAGCAGTTCCCGAGACCGTCATGACCCCTGAAAACCGTTCGATCTGTGTCTTTTGCGGCTCGCGCGACGGAACGCGCCCGGCCTATGCGGCGGCGGCCGAGGCCGTGGGGCAGGCGATCGCCGGCGAGGGGTGGCGGGTCGTCTACGGCGCGGGCGATGTGGGGCTGATGGGGCGCGTCGCGCGGTCGGCGATGGCGGCGGGCGGCCAGACCTTCGGCGTGATCCCCCTGCATCTCTTCGAGCGCGAGGTGGGCAAGCGGGATCTCTCGACCTTCATCGTCACCGAGAACATGCACGAGCGGAAGAAGGTCATGTTCATGAACTCGGACGCGATCGTGGTGCTGCCCGGCGGCGCGGGCTCGCTCGACGAATTCTTCGAGGTCCTGACCTGGCGCCAGCTCGGCCTGCATGCCAAGCCCATCTTCCTGCTCTCGACCGAGGGCTTCTGGGCGCCTCTGGAAGGCCTGATCGACCATTTCATCGCCGAAGGCTTCGCCGACCCGACGCTGCGCGACTATGTCGGCGTGGTGCCCGACATCGAGGCGCTGATGGCGGCCCTGCGCGCCGCCCTGTCCTGACGCAGGCTCTCGGCCGAGTAGAGCGCCAGCGCCGTCCAGATCAGCCCGAAGGCAAAGCCGTGCCACGGCGTGAACGCTTCCCGGAAAACCAGCGTTGCAACAAGGAATTGCAGCGTGGGGTTGATGTAGCCGACAAGCCCGACCGTGGCATAGCTCGCGCGCTTGGCGGCATAGGAGAAAAGGATCAGCGGGGTCGCGGTCAGCGGCCCCGACAGCATCAGCAGCAGGCTGTCGGACAGGTCGTGGCCGAAGGTCCCGAGGTTGCGCCCGGTCAGCCCGGTCCAGCCCGCTTCATGCACGCCGTAAAGCCAGATCAGCGCCAGCGGCGTCAGCAGCACCACCTCGCCCGTGACCGAGACGACGGGGCCCGCCGGCACGCCGCGCTTGACGAGGCCATAGACCCCGAAGGTCAGCGCCAGCACGAGCGACACCCAGGGCGCCGCGCCGAGGCCCCAGGTGAGCCCCGCCACGGCCAGACAGGCGAGCCCCACCGCGACCCATTTCAGCGCCGAGTGCCGCTCTCCGAGCAGCAGGTATCCCATCGCCACGGCGACCAGCGGAAAGATATAATAGCCGAGCGAGGCCTCGACGGCCCGGCCCACCTGGATCGAGTAGATGAACAGGAACCAGTTCGTCGAGATCATCGCCGCGGCCGCCGCGACGAGGGCGAGGTTGCGGGGGCGCGCCAGCAGGCGGAGGAGGTCGGCCAGCCGCCCCTGCGCGGCCAGAACGAGGCCGAAGAAGACCAGCGACCAGATCGTCCGGTGGCTCAGCACCTCGAGCGGCGGCACATGCGCCAGCAGCTTGTAATACATCGAGGAGAGGCCCCAGATGCAGCAGGCCGCCGCCATCGCGAGCAGGCCCCGCCGTGCCTCTCTCTGCCCGGTCATCGCGACGCCATGAAGCGCGCGAGGCGGGCAAGCCCCTCCTCGATATCCGCACTCGACCGCGCATAGGAAAAGCGCAGCGTCCCCGCGCCGCGCAGGGGGTCGAAATCGAGGCCGGGCGTGACCGCGACTCCCGCCTTTTCGAGAATTTCGGCCGCGAAGGCGCGGCTGTCCTCGGTCAGGTCCGACACGTCCGCATAGACGTAGAAGGCCCCGTCGGGCGGCGCGATATTGGCAAAGCCCGCCTTCGGCAGCCCCTCCAGCATCAGCGCGCGGTTCCTGCGGTAGACCGCCATGTTCGCCTTGAGCTCGCCCGTGCAGTCGAGCGCGGCCAGGGCCACGATCTGGCTGGCATGCGGCGGGCAGATGAAGAGGTTCTGCGCCAGCCGCTCGACCCGGCGGATATGGTCCTCGGGCACGACCATCCAGCCGACGCGCCAGCCGGTCATCGAAAAATACTTGGAGAAGGAATTGATGACATAGGCCTCGTCGGTGATCTCGAGCGCGGTGACCGCCTTCCGCTCGTATTCGATGCCGTGATAGATCTCGTCCGAGACGAAGGCCGCGCCGCGCGCCGCGGCGGCGTCGATCAGTTCGGCCAGCGCGGTCCGGTCCAGCATCGTGCCCGACGGATTGCCCGGCGAGGCGACGAGCAGCCCGTCGAGATCGGCCGGCAGGTCGTCGGGCACCGGCTGCAGGCGGTGCTGCGGCGCGCATTCGATCATCACCGTCTCGAGCCCGAGCGCCTGCAGGATCGCCTTGTAGGACGGATAGCCGGGCGCGCCGATGCCGACCCGCGCGCCCACGTCGAAGAGCGAGGTGAAGGCCAGCGTGAACCCGGCCGACGAGCCCGCGGTGACCACCACCCGCTCGGGGTTCAGATCGACACCGTACCATTCGCCGTAAAGCCGCGCGATGCGGGCGCGGAGCTCCGGCAGGCCCAGCGCAACGGTATAGCCCAGCGCGCCTTCCTGCATCGCGCGGGCCAGCGCCGCGCGGGCGCCGGCGGGGGCCGGGGTGCCGGGCTGGCCGACCTCCATGTGAATGATGTGACGGCCCTCTGCCTCGGCCCGGCTGGCGGCCTCCATCACGTCCATCACAATGAAGGGATCGACATCGCCCCGCCTTGAAACCCGCATGTCCGCCTCCGTAGGGTGCCTGTCATGCGGGCTTTCTTCCAGCGCGGGGGCACAAGGTCAATGGCAGCGATCCGAACCGCCCCGGCGTCGCGGGTGCTCGTCGCGCTGGCGCTTGCCGCGCTTCTGGCGCTGGCGCCCGCCGCAAGCCGTGCCAAGACGCTGATCCGTGACGCGGAAATCGAGCATGCCCTCAAGCAATTGCTGCGGCCGCTGGCCAATGCCGCGGGGATGAGCGGCGGCAGCCTCCGGGTGCTGGTCATCGCCGACGATTCGATGAACGCCTTCGTGCTCGACGGCCAGACCGTGGCAATCCATTCCGGCCTGCTGCTGCGGCTCGACAGGGCGGCCGAGGCGCAGGCGGTGATGGCGCACGAACTCGCCCATATCGCGAACGGCCACATCGTCCGGCGGCTCACCAACATGCGCAGCGCGAAGACGACCGCCGCGATGGGCCTGCTGTTGTCGGCCGCCGTCGCGGCGTCGGGCAATGCCGGGGCGGCCGCGGGCCTTGCGATCGGCACCCAGTCGACGGCGCAGCGGCTCTTCTTCGTGCATACCCGCGCCGAGGAGGCCTCGGCCGATCAGGCGGGCATCCGCTACATGGCCCGGGCGGGCGTCGAACCGGAGGCGATGGTCGACGTTCTCAACATCTTTCGCGGGCAGGAGGCGCTCAGCGCCGGGCGGCAGGACCCCTATGTGCGCACGCATCCCCTGACGGCCGACCGGCTGCGCTCGATCAAGGGCTATGCCGCCGCCTATGCCGGCAAGACCAAGGACGACCCGGAGGCCGATTACTGGTTTGCCCGCGCCAAGGGCAAGCTCGGCGCGTTCCTGCAGAACCCGCGCTATACGCTCCGCCGCGTGGGCAACGACAGCTCGACCCTGGCGATCATGGAGCGGGCGATCGCCTATCACCGCCTGCCCGACCCGGACAAGGCGATCGCCGAGATGGCCCGGCTCGAGGCGGCTTTGCCCGACGACGCCTATGTGCTGGAGCTCAAGGGGCAGATCCTTCTTGAATCCCGCCGCTTCGGCCCGGCGGTGACGGCCTATGCGCGGGCGGTTCAACTCGCCCCCGGCGAGCCGCTGATCCTCGCGGGCTATGGCGAGGCGCTGCTCGCGCCCGATACCCCCGATGCCAACCGCAAGGCGCTTGCCGTGCTGGAGAAGGCGCGGGCGAGCGATCCCTACAACCCGAAGCTCTTGCGCAATCTGGGCGTGGCCTATGCGCGGGCGGGCAACAACGGCATGGCCTCGGTCGCCACGGCCGAGCGCTATGCGCTGACGGGCCAGCTTGGCACCGCCGCGATCCACGCGAAGCGCGCCATTGGCCTCGTGCCGCGCGGCGCGCCGGGATGGATCCGCGCGCAGGACATCCTCTCCGCAGCCGAGTCCGCCGGTGTGCGGAAATGAGGCGCGCGGCGGCGGTCTCGCTGGCCCTTCTCTGCGCCGCCGGACCCGCGGCCGCGGGCTGGCTGAGCCCTGCGGAACGGCAGGCGTTCCGGGCGGAGCTGCGGGCCTATCTGCTCGATCATCCCGAGGTGATCGAGGAGGCGCTGTCGGGCGCCGAGGCGCGGCGCCAGCAGCGCCATGCCGAGACCGACCTCGCCCGTCTCGACGCGCATGCCGACGAGTTGTTCCACGCTGCGGCCGATTGGACCGGCGGCAACCCAGAGGGCAGCACGAATGTGGTGAGCTTCATCGGCTATGGCTGCGAAAGCTGCGAGCGCGCGCTTGCCGCCGTGCGGGAGCTGGCGCGGCAGGACCCGGATGTCCGGCTGATCGTCAAGGACGTCGCCGCCCCCGACGATGCCGAGGGCGCCCGCGCCGCCCGCTTCGCCCAGGCGGTGCTGCATCTTGCCGGCGCCGCCGCCTACGAGACGGCCCAGGCGGCGCTCTTCGCCGCGCCCGATTTCTCGGCGGCCACGCTCACCGTGATCGCAAGCGGGCTCGGCCTCGATGCCGAGGCGGTCACGGTGGCGATGGACGGCCCGGAACCAGGCGCCACCGTGGCGGCGAACATGGCCCTCACGGCGGCGCTCGATCTCGGGCCGGCGCCGGCCCATGTGCTCGACCGGATCATGGTGCAGGGCGACGTTCCGGCCGTCGCGCTCGCCCGCATGCTCGACTCGACGCGCCGCAAGAAGTGACCGCCTCACGGCGAATTGTCCATTGGCGCGACCGGCAAGATGTGATGGAAGGGGTCGACCTCGAACGATGCCACACGGAGAGACCACCCGATGACCCGCCTTCCCGCTGCCGCGCTGCTCCTCGCCTTCGGGCTCGCCGTTCCCGCCCAGGCCTTCGACGTCACCTCGATGACGGATGCCGAGCGCGACGCCTTCCGCGCCGAAGTGAGATCCTACCTGATCGAGAATCCGGAAGTGCTGATGGAGGCGATCTCGGTCCTCGAAAAGCGCCAGCAGGATGCGCAGGCGGTGAATGACGAGACGCTGCTCAAGGTCAATGCGGAGGACCTGTTCAACGACGGCTATTCGTGGGTCGGGGGCAACCCGGATGGCGACGTGACCATCGTCGAGTTCAGCGATTACCGCTGCGGCTATTGCCGGAAGGCGTTTCCCGAGGTCTCCGAACTGGTCGAAAGCGACGGCAATATCCGCTTCGTCGTGAAGGAATTCCCCATCCTCGGGGATGATTCCACGGCCTCGTCGCGGTTTGCCATCGCGGTGAAGCAGGTGGCGGGCGACGACGCCTACAAGACGGCGCACGATGCCCTGATCACCCTGCGCGGCAAGGCGACGAACGAGACACTGCGGCGCATGGCCGTGGATATGGGGCTCGACGCCGACGCGGTCATGGCGCAGATGAATGCGCCCGAGGTCGACGAGGTGATCCGGAAGAACCACGAACTGGCGCAGCGGCTGCAGATCTCGGGCACCCCGACCTTCGTGATGGACGACAGGATGCTGCGCGGCTACGTGCCCCTCGACGGCATGCGCGAAATCGTCAAGGACATCCGCGCGGGCGGCTGAACGGCCGCCGGGCGCCCGCCGTCGCACCGCATCGCCGCGCCCGGCGGGCAGAACGCGCTGGATCGAGAGACGCCCGGCGTCTAGAGTGGCGCCGGTCAGTGACGAGAGCGCGAGAACCCGATGTCCGAAACAACGACCGTTGCGGTTCCCGAGCATCTTCCCTACTTCATCACCCGGCCCGGTGAAACCGACATGGTGATGGTCAATGTGGCCATCTTCATGGTGCTTGCGGTCTTTGCCGTCGGTGTCTTCTACCTGAAGCTCCACGCCATTCCCGAAAAGATGGCCCATGGCAATCACCGCGGACAATATCAGATCGTGGCGATCCTGGCGCTGCTCGCGCTCGTCAGCCACAACAACCTCTTCTGGATCGCCGCGCTCCTGCTGGCCGCGATCCAGCTGCCTGATTTCCTCACGCCGCTGAGATCGATCGCCCGGTCGCTGCGCCGCCTGGCCGATGCCGGCGCCGCGCCGCCGCCGGCGACGGCCGCCACGCCATCCGCTGCAGAGCCACCGGCCGCGCCCTCTGCCGCCTCCGCGCCTCGCCCCGAAGAGAGCTGAGCGCATGTTCGAATTGCTCTTCTGCGCAAGCCTGACGGTGCTGCCGGATTTCCTCATCCGGCGTTATGTCCAGGACAAGCGGATCGGCCGCGAGATCGACCTCTTCTCGGTCTGGTACGAGCTGCGCTACGGAATCACCGGCTGCCTGATCCTGACGATCCTTCTGATCACCACGGTCTTCTACTTCCATCCCTCGACCAGCGACGTGACCTCGATCTTCCGCACCGTGACGATCCTTCCCGAGCGCAGCGGACGGGTGAAGGAGGTCTATGCGGCGAATGGCGACCTGCTCGAGGCCGGCGACCGGATATTCTCGATGGAGGACGACCAGCAACGCGCCGCCGTGACCACCGCGCAAAAGCGGCTCGAAGAGGTCGAGGCGCAGTTCCGGCTGGTCGAGGACGAGCTTGCTGCGGCGCGGGGCAACCTCGATCAGGCCAGAGGCGCGCTGAAAGAGGCCCAGGACGAGCTTGAGGATCAGGTGCAACTCGTCGCCTCGAACAGCCCGGCAGCCCGTGCGCGCGAGGTGGAGCGGCTTCAGAACCGCGTTTCCAGCCGCCAGGGTGCGGTCGACGCGGCCCAGGCCAATCTGACCGCCGTCGAGACCAAGAAGACCACGCTGTTGCCGGCGCAGCGTGCCTCGGCCGAGGCCGCCCTCGAGCAGACCCGCATCGATCTGGCGCAATCGGTGGTCTATGCCAGCACCAGCGGCGAGTTGCAGCAATTCGCCCTGCAACCCGGCGACGTCGTCAGCCCGGTCCTGCGCACCGCCGGCATCCTGGTGCCGTACGATGTCGGGCAGGATGTCTATCAGGCCGCCTTCAACCAGATCAATGCGCAGGTGCTGAAACCCGGCATGCTGGCCGAGATGACCTGCATGTCCCTGCCCTTCAAGGTCGTCCCGATGCGGGTCGACCGGGTGCAGACCTTCCTGCCCTCGGGCCAGTTCCGTCCCTCCGACCAGTTGATCGATCTGCAGGATCGCAGCCGGCCGGGCAGCGTGCAGGTCGTGCTGAAACCGCTGTTCGGCCAGTCGCTCGGCGCGATCCCCCGCGGCAGCACATGCATCGCGAATGCCTATACCAGCTTTCAGGACAAGCTGGCGACCGAAGATCTGGGGCTCGGCACCCGGGTGGCGCTGCACGCGGTGGATACGGTCGGCCTGCTGCATGCGTTCATCCTGCGGGCGCAGGCGCTGATGCTGCCGGTCCGCACGCTGGTCCTGTCGGGCGGCCATTAGGGCCGCTGACCAGGGCCGCCCGACGAGGGCCGAGGCCCCCGGACCGACCCGGTTTCCGGCAGCGCGATTTACCGATATTGGCGATGGCGGCCGCCCCAACCGAGGGTGCGGCCCTGCGCCCGCCGTGGGCGCGCCGGTACGGCTCGGCGCGCGGGCGTCGGGCGGCTACTCGGCCGCCTGCACCTCTTCGGCGGCCTCGGCGGCCTCGATCTCGGCGGCCTTCTTCTCGACCTCGGCGACGATGTGATCGACCATCTCCTCGTTCGAGATGCGGTGATCCTGCTTGCCGGCGAGATAGACCATGCCGTTGCCCGCGCCGCCGCCGGTGAAGCCCACATCCGTCATCAGCGCTTCGCCCGGCCCGTTGACGACACAGCCGATGATCGACAGGCTCATCGGCGTCTTGATATGCTCCAGCCGCTTCTCGAGCTCGGCCACCGTCGCGATCACGTCAAAGCCCTGCCGTGCACAGGACGGGCAGGAGATGATGTTGACGCCGCGATGGCGCAGGCCCAGCGATTTCAGGATCTCGTAGCCGACCTTGACCTCTTCGACCGGATCGGCCGAGAGCGAGACGCGGATCGTGTCGCCGATCCCCGACCAGAGCAGGTTGCCGAGACCGATCGCGCTCTTGATCGTGCCCGAGACGAGCCCGCCCGCCTCGGTGATGCCCAGATGGATCGGCGCGTCGGTCGCCTCGGCGATGCCCTGATAGGCGGCGGCGGCGAGGAACACGTCCGAGGCCTTCACGCTGATCTTGAACTCGAAGAAGTCGTTGTCCTCGAGGATGCGGATATGTTCCAGCGCGCTTTCCACCATCGCCTCGGGGCACGGCTCGCCGTATTTCTCGAGCAGGTGCTTCTCGAGGCTGCCGGCATTGACGCCGATCCGCATCGAGCAGCCGTGGTCGCGGGCGGCCTTGATGACCTCGCGCACGCGCTTTTCGTCGCCGATATTGCCGGGATTGATGCGCAGACAGGCGGCGCCCGCCTCGGCCGCCTCGATGCCGCGCTTGTAATGGAAATGGATGTCGGCGACGATCGGCACCGGGCTTTCGGCCACGATCTCTTTCAGGGCCTTGGCCGAGGCCTCGTCAGGCACCGAGATGCGCACGATGTCAGCGCCCGCCTCGGCCGCGCGCTGCACCTGGGCGACGGTGCCCGCCACATCGGTCGTGACCGTGTTGGTCATCGTCTGCACCGAGATCGGCGCATCGCCCCCGACAGCGACGGGGCCGACATGGATCTGGCGGGATTTGCGGCGGTCGATATTGCGCCAGGGGCGCACGGCGTTGAGCGACATCTGAAGACCTGTCCGGGCGTTTGGAAATCGCCTTCGGGATAAAGGATTTCGCGCCCCGGTGCAACGCGCCCGCGTGCCGCGCTCGCGCTATTGCGACCCGGTGCCGCCCTCGTTCTGCGCCAGGGCCACGGCGAGGTCGGGATCGGCCTTCAGATCGGCCAGTTGATAGCGCTCGGCCAGCGCCCCTGCCGAGAGTTCCACGTTCTTGGCAATGTTCGCGCCGGGCGCCGCAGGACCGTAGGTCTGCCCGTTCACCGAGAAATAGACCGAGCCCGAATTGCCGGCGCGGAGCCGGGGCGGCACCTCGGTCTCGGGGACGACATAGCGTTCGCCGCCATCGAGGATCTTTTCCAGAAGCACGGTTCCGTCCGCCGCCGAGACCCGCACCCAGGCCGGCCGCACCGCGATGATCGCAAGCTCGGGCGCGGCGCTTTCCGCAACGACCTGAACGTGGCCGGCAATCGAGGGATCCGCCAGAATCGCCTCGGCGACCCGGTCTTCCTGGTAGGCATGCGCGAGCCGTTCGAGCGCGCCGGGCGCGGCATCCTGCATCGGCTGACGGGCCGGACGGTCGGAGGCGAGCACGCCGATCTCGCCGGGATCGAGCGTCACGATCGGGCCATCGCGGGCCACCATCACCGGCAGGTCGAGCGCCTGCGGGCGGTAGAGCCGGTCGAGCGCCTCGGTGGTGGGCGCCGCGGAAACGGGCGCGTCGGAGGCCAGCGCCGTCTCGGCGCTGTCGAGCGGGTCGACATCGGCGATGAGGTCGGGTTGCTGATCCACGGGGGCAAGGCGCACCTGCTGGATCTGCTTCAGGACCGACCAGCCGCCATAGCCCAGAACCGCCGTCAGCAACAGCAGCACGAGCGTGGATCCGATGGCGCCGGGTTCGATGCGCGAGAAGAAGGCCTCGCCCCGCGGCACGAAGATGGCGTTCGGGTCGGCCAGCGGGTCACGCCCATCAAGCGGCTTGCGGCGGGATTGCTGCGGCGCCCGGGCCGCCGAGGCGCCGGCCTCGATTCCCCGCACGGTCGCGAACTTGCCTTCCTCGCAGAAGCGGCGATAGGCCCATTCCGGGTCGAGGCCGAGATAGCGCGCATAGGAGCGGACATAACCGGCGATGAAGCCGGGCGTCTCGAAGGCAGTCGGGTCCGCGTTCTCGATGGCGGCGATATAGGTGGCGCGGATCTTGAGTTCGCGTTGCACGTCCAGCAGGGACTTGCCCAGCGTTGCGCGCTCGCCGCGCATGACATCGCCGAGACGCAACTCGAATGCGTCGAAACCTTTGGGTGTGTCTTGAGAGCCCTCAGCCGCCACTGTGGGCTGCCTGCGCCTGATCATCGAACCCGCCTGCGCCTGCCTTTATCGTGTCCCCAGACGGGACGGCGATCTAGGGAATCGCCGCCCCTTTTGTCAAAGGCTATCACAAGCGCGGGAGCCATGCACCCGCAGAAGGGCTATCACGCTGTCATTTCGGCGCGATTCAGCGCACAATGCGACCAAAGTTCGTCCATCGCGCGGATCAGGGCATCCATCTGCTCGGGCGTGTGGACCGGCGAGGGCGTGAAGCGCAGACGCTCGGTTCCGCGCGGCACGGTGGGGAAGTTGATCGGCTGAACGTAGATGCCGTAGCCCTCGAGCAGCATGTCGGAGATGCGCTTGGTATGCACCGGGTCGCCCACGATCAGCGGCACGATGTGGCTGCCATGGTCGATGCAGGGCATGCCGAGCCCCTTGAAGCGCGCCTTGAGCACGCGGGCGCGATCCTGGTGGAGTTGGCGCCGCTCGTTGTCGGTCTTGAGGTGGCGCACCGAGGCGGCGGCGCCGGCGGCCACGGTGGGCGGCAGCGACGTGCTGAAGATGAAACCGGGCGCATAGGAGCGGACCGCGTCGCACATCTTCTCCGTAGCGGCGATATAGCCGCCGAAGACGCCATAGGCCTTGGCGAGCGTGCCGTTGATGATGTCGATCCGGTGCATCAGCCCGTCGCGCTCGGCCACGCCGGCACCGCGGGGGCCGTACATCCCGACCGCATGCACCTCGTCGATATAGGTCAGCGCGCCGAATTCGTCGGCAAGGTCGCAGATCTCCTCGATCGGGCCGAAATCGCCATCCATCGAATAGACCGATTCGAAGGCGATCAGGATCGGCCGCCCCTTCTCGATTTTCTCAAGGATTTCGTGGAGATGCGCCGTGTCATTGTGGCGGAAGATGTGCTTTTCGCAGCGGCTGCGGCGGATGCCCTGGATCATCGAGGCGTGGTTGAGTTCGTCCGAGACGATCACGAGGCCCGGAAACAGCACCGGGAGCGTGGAGAGGGTCGCGT
>Ga0316576_10002009_pt1 | contig 11391 bp, 8 predicted proteins | sample S0NA_FD_203075 | JGI IMG/M metagenome (GOLD analysis project Ga0316576, IMG submission 203075) | Rhizosphere microbial communities from salt marsh grasses in Alabama, United States - S0-2_050615r3r5 | ecosystem: Host-associated > Plants > Roots > Rhizosphere | place: USA: Alabama | collected... | reverse complement strand
GGGACGCCGCGCGCACGGAACAGATCCAGACCGGCGCTGCGGCGGGCCGACACCCGTCCCCCTCGCGGACCACGGCGTAGGCCCAGCCCCGGGGACCAACGAGCCACTCGTAGGGCGCATCGAGGGGCCAGTCCGCGGGGCGCCAGGCCAGCGGCCGGCCCCCGGCCAGCCGGCCAAGCTCGCGGTGCTGCCCCCCGCCGCCGCAGGCCGCCTCGGAGCCGGTCATCAGCTGCAGGCCGCCGTCGAGGTCGACCCCGATCTCGGCGCCGGCGTTGCCCACCTCGGGCAGCCGCAGCGCGCGCCAGCTGCCCCCGCCGTCGAGGGAGACCCGCACCGGGGGCGCCTCGAAGGACCCCTGCGCCTGACCGATCCAGACCAGCCCCTGCCTGCTCGCCTCGAGCCGCTGCGTCCGCCCAGCGAAGGGCAGGCGGCGCCACCGCGGCGGCGCCCCCGCGGCCACGCGGAGCATGCGCCCCTGCCCGTCGAGCAGGTACAGCGATCCGAATCTGTCGAAGGTCGCCGTCACCGGCCGGTAGCCCTCCGGAACGACAAAGCGGTGCCATGCCCCGTCGAGCTGGCCGATGGTCAACCGCCGCGCGTCCCAGAGCGCCACCAGGCCGGCGTGCCAGCGTGAGGCGACGAGCCCGACATAGCCTCTCGCGGCCGCCTGGAGATCCCCCGTCGTGATCGGTCTGTCCCTTTGCAAATGCGAATCGGGGGCCGCCGCGGAGGCGTCCGCGACCCCCGCCGCGACGCCGCCGTCCGCGCGGGGGCCGCGCAGAGCCGGCCCGCCGCCGCAGCCGGTGAGCACGGCGACGGCGACGGTGATCACGCTGATGGCCCAGAAAAGCTTGCGTGCGAGGCTCATACCTCGTCTTTCAAGCAAGCCGCGCGCCAACGAAGGGCCCTGGAAAGTCAGCGGCTTGGCTGCCGTGTGGGGCACACCACACGGCGCTGTGGCCCGAGCCCCACAACCTCGGGCAGGGATCGCCAAGCACTCGACCCGGGCGCTGACCGTCAGTAGAATGCGCCCCAGGTCATGGACCACCGCAAGCGCAACATTCGACTGGGCGTGCTCATGGTGCTCGCGCTGATCGCCGCGGTTGGCGGCATCGGCATGTTGGTCTGGAACAAGATCCAGGACCCCAAGGACATCTACTTCGTGCTCTACCGGGACTCGGTGAGCGGGCTCGAGGTGGGAACCACCGTCCGCATGAAGGGCGTCAACGTCGGACAGATATTCAAGATCGACATCGCCGAGCACTCCGAGGGGGTGCTGGTCACCCTGGCCCTGAAACCCGGGACGCCGATCTCCGTCGACACCCGGGCCACGCTCACCCCGCTCGGCATCACCGGGCTGAAGTTCATCGAGCTCAGCGGGGGGAGCGCCCGCTCCACGCCGATCATGCCCAACACCCGGCGCTCGATCATCCGCCCCGGCGATTCGGTGCTTCGCCAGATGATGAAGCACGCCCAGAACATCGTCGGCAAGACGGACCAGCTCCGCGGCAACCTGGCCGGCCTGACGGCCAGGGTGCGGGCGGGCCGCGCCGCGAAGCTCAAGCACAACACCGAGGCTTTGTTCGCCACCCTGGGGCGGGTGCAGCAGAGCAACCGCCAGCGCATGCGGCGCATCTCCCACCGCATCGACCGCGTGACCCGGGCGATGGAGCGTGCCTCCCGGGCCCTCGGCCGGCTGCGCGAGTCCGTGGACCAGCAACTGCCCGAGACGCGCCGCTCGGCCCTCGCCGCCGTGCGGGCCCTCGAGCGCGCGGTGAGCGAGCTGAAGCTCGAGCAGACGGAGGAAGCCGTGGAGCAGGCGGTGAGAGCCGCCAAGCGCCGCGGCGCCACGTTGAACCTCGACAGCACCGCCGCGATCTTCTCCGCCGCGAGCCAGCGCCTGGGCCGGGTCAGCGACGAGCTCGCGAGCTCCATCAAGCGCACCGACACCAAGTGGTCCGAGGTGAAGAAGAACCTGCGCGAGGCCGGCCTGTTCATCGAGCAGCTCAAGCGGCGCTACGCCAAGTAGCGCCCGGCGCCTGGCGCCGCCCCCACCGCCGCGCTAAGATTCCGGCATTCTCGCCGGAGGCGATCCATGGGCTTGAAGTGGCTGCGGCTGCGTGGTTGGTACGCGCTCCACCTCCGCGGGCGGGTCCTGCCGGCCGTGGCCCTGCTCGCGCTCGGGACCCTGGCCGCGCTGTACCTCGCGGGCGTGATCCCGGAAGACGTCGCCGGGTTGATCCTGGCCGGGCTGATCGTCGTCGGGCTGAGCGGCTACGCCGCGATCCAGCTGCTCGGGACCCAGATCCCCACCGCCCTCGCCGTCGGCCTCCCCGTGGCCACGGCGCTGGTGGCCATGGCGCCGGTGATCGCCACGCTCCACCCGGGCCACCCGCTGGTCCACGGCTCGCTGACCAGCGCGGGCCAGTCCCTGCCGGTCCGCGGCTTGCCCCGCCACGTCCGCGTCCTGCTCCACGCGGACTTCGGCACCGTGACCGCCTCCTCCGTCGACGTGGTGCTGGGGCTCGGGTCACGGCAGGTGGAGGGACACCTGGACCGGCAGGTCAGCTGGGGCCGCGTGGGCCGCGGCCGCGGGAAAGTGACCCGGGAGCACAACAGCCAGTTCGTCAGCGCCGACCTCCCGGCAGACGTCTCCACCGTGACCCTACAGGACATGCGCGGCGTCGTCCCTGGCGGCCTCGAGGTCGAGGTGTTCCGTGACTGGGTGCCGTTCACCTGGGAGTCGGCGGTGGCCGGCGTGCTGCTCCTGGTCGCCGTGGTGCTCGTCGGGCCCCTGCGCTCGGGCGCCGGGATCGCCGCCGCGCTCGCCGTGCCCCTCGCCTTCGGGCTGGCGATCTACAGCATGGCGACGCCCGACTTCGCCGTGCGCTCGCAGCTCGGGGCGCTGCTCGTCGCCGCGCTCCTCGGCACTCTGGCCGGCGGCACGCTGGGCTGGCTCTCCGGCCGGCTGCGACGCGCCGACTGACCCACGAGCTCGGGGTTGCCAGCCGGCGGCGACGGCACTATAGCCGGCGCAGGAGGGCACCATGCGCGCGACCACTTCTCTCTGCCTCGTTGTCCTGCTCGGGGCGGCCTGCCCCGGCCCGGCCCGACCCACCGCGCGGGACGGCGCGCCCGGCCCCGCGGCCAGGGCCGCCACCGCGGCTCCGGCGGCCGGGGCGCCGGACCGGCTGGGGCAACCCCTGCCCCCCGCGCCGCCGGCGGGGACCGGGGCCGATCTGTCCGCCAGGCGCTCGCCCACCGACCCGGCCGACCGCCGCAAGAAGCCGATGTCCATCGAGGCGCTCTACAGGGTCCGCCCCGTCGGCGATCCGCGCTGGTCGCCGGACGGCGCGCGGCTCCTGTTCACGGTGACGGAGCACGACCTGAAGGCGGGCAAGAGCAACACCGACATCTACCGCGTCGACGCTGACGGGAAGAACCTGCAGCGGATGACGACCCACGCGGCCTCGGACAGCCAGCCCCGCTGGGCCCCCGACGGCCGCTCGTTCCTCTTCGTCTCCACGCGCAAGGACGGCGCCCAGATCTGGCGCATGCCGGCGGACGGCGGCGAGGCGCAGCGGCTGACCACCCTCTCCACCGGGGTCGAGGACCCGGTCTGGTCCCCGGACGGCACCCGCATCGCCTTCGTCTCCCGGGTCTTCCCCGAGCACGGCGCGGACGACGCCAAGAACAAAGCGGCGCTCGAGGCGGCGAAGAAGAGCCGGGCCTACCTCGCCGACGAGCTGCTCTACCGCCACTGGGACTCCTTCCGGGAGGGTCGACGTCGCCATGTCCTGCTGCTCGACGTCGCCAGCGGAAAGGTCAGCGACGTCACCCCGGGGGACTTCGACTCGCCGGCCTTCTCCCTCGACCCGGAGGAGATCGCCTTCTCCCCCGACTCGCGCGAGCTCTGCTTTTCGAGCAACCGCCAGCGGCCGGGGGAGCGCGCCTGGACCACGAACAAGGACCTGCTGGTCGTCCGTCTGGGCGAGACCGGCGCGGCCGGCCCGGCGCTGAACATCACCGCCGCCAACCGGGCCTACGACGGTTGCCCGGCCTACTCGCCGGACGGCCGCTACATCGCCTACCTGCGCCAGGAGCTCCCGGGCTACGAGTCGGACCGCTTCCGGCTCGCGCTCTACGATCGAGCAAGCGGCAAGGTGCGCGTGCTCACCGAGCGGCTCGACAGCTGGATCTTCGACTTCGCCTGGGCCGCGGACAGCCGCACCATCGTCACTCGCGTGGCGGACAAGGGGCGCTATCCGCTGCTCCGCGTGGGCGTCACCGACGGCGCGACGCGCCGACTGGCCCTGCCCTCGGCGCGCGCCCACGCCCTCTCGCCCCGCGGCCGGCTGGCCTTCACCTTCCACACCGTGGGCAAGCCGCTCGAGCTGTACACCGCCGACGGGGAGGGCCGGGACGTCCGCCGGATCACCGCCTTCAACGACGCGCTGGTCCGGGGCCACGACATCCGCCCGGTGGAGGAGCTGTGGATCGAGGGCGCGGCGGGCAAGAAGGTGCACACCTTCATCGTCAAGCCCCACGGCTTTCGCCCCGGCGTCCGCTACCCACTGATCGTCAACGTCCACGGCGGCCCGCAGTACCAGTGGGAGGATGGCTTCCGCGGCGACTGGCAGGTCTACCCCGCCGCGGGCTACGTGGTCGCCTTCCCCAACCCCCACGGCTCCATCGGCTACGGCCAGGCCTACACCGCGGCGATCTCCAGGGACTGGGGCGGAAAGGTCTACGAGGACATCATGAAGGTCACCGACGCCCTGGCCCGGCTGCCCTACGTCGACGCCTCCCGCATCGGGGCGATGGGCTGGTCCTACGGCGGCTACATGATGAACTGGATCGCCGGGCACACCGGGCGCTTCAAGGCCCTGGCCTCGATGATGAGCCTCTACGACCTGACCTCGTTCTATGGCGCCACCGAGGAGCTCTGGTTCCCGGAGTGGGACCTCGGCGGCACCCCCTGGGCCAACCCCGAGGTCTACCGCCGCTGGTCCCCCTCCACTTACGCGGCGCGCTTCAAGACGCCGACCCTGGTGCTCTCGGGCATGCTCGACTTCCGCTCGCCCTACACCCAGAGCCTGCAGCTGTTCACGGCCCTGCGGCGCCAGGGGGTCCCGGCCCGCCTGCTGCTGTTCAAGGAGGACGGGCACTGGCCGAGCTGGGTCAAGTCGATGCCGCTCTACTACGCCGCGCACCTCGACTGGTTCCACCGCTACCTGGGCGGGGCGCCGTCGCCCTACGACGTGGGCAAGCTCGCCCGGGGTCAGGGCTTCGGCGACTGAGCGCCCGGCTCAGAAGGGGAACTCCACGCCGGCGAGGAGCTCCAGCGACGAGGCCACCGCCACGCCGCCCCCGAAGGACGGCCCGACCGAGATCGTGCCCTCGATGAACGCCCCGAAGCCGGGCGACGAGTAGTACGTCGCCCCGCCGCCGGCCCGCACGCCGAGGACGAACGCCGTGGTCGACTCGGCGAGCACGGCGAGCTCCGCCAACACCCGCACGTAGGGCCGGACCTTGGACTTGGTCGGGGGCCACCTGAGCTTGATGCCGGCGTCCAGGGCGAAGTTGGTGTTCCGGTGCACGATCACGGTCGTGGCCAGGTCGAGCCAGAGGATGCCCTTGAGCCAGCGGGCGTAGCCGCCGCCGAGCATGAAGCCGCTGCGGTAGCGGTGGATCTCCACCTGACCGCCGACCAAGACAGAGACCGCGTTCGGGTTCAGCTCGTCCACCGAGCCGCTCTCCGCCCCCTTCTCCTCCGCCGGCGCCTCCTCGTCGGCCCGCCCGACCCCTGGCGCCAGCACCAGCACCAGCAACAACGCTCCGCTCGTCAATCGCATGGACCGATTGTCGCCCGAAAGGCCTGGCGGGCCAAGAATGTCAGACGGTGACACACCCTGGCACACCCCATCTGCGCCAAGCCTCCGACATCAGGCCACCCCGCCATGGTCCACCCTTTGCTCTTGCCCGGCCCGTCAGGAGGTCTCGCATGAAAGCACTCGGTTTGGCGCTCATCACCGCCTCGTTTCACCTCCTCGGCGGCACGGCCGTGGCGACTCCCTACTGCAACCACCCCGAGGATCCGCAGGTCTTCCCCGGCTCCGGCGGCTGGGAGCTCGGCTATCCGCTGGGACCGTCCGACCTGGGAGCCGGGTGTCCCATCCACCTGCTGGCCAAGACAGCGCTTTCGGAGAGCGATCTCGCGCTGCGGGACGCCGAGGGCGATCTGCCGTTCACCTTCACCGAACAGGCCACGGTCGTCTCGACCTATCCGGCTGGCTACGACTGTGACTGCACGGTGCTCTACGCCACGGAGTCCTTCCACCACTACACGCTCACGCCCGGTACGCTGCCCTACCTCGCGTCGATCTCGCTCTACAAGAGGGCCGATGGGTTCGAGCTTCAGCTGGCCGACTTCACGATCTATGAGATGGAATGCGATCCGGACGCGGGAAAAGCGATCAAGGTCCTCTGCTCGACCTGCGACACGTGCGGCCCAGATCCGCAGAGCCCGGACGCGCAGAGCCCCGGAGCGGCCAGCAAAGACGGCGGGGGCGAGATCGACGGCACCCCGCTCGCCAACGTCGAGCCCGGCGGGTGCTCGCTGGCCAGCGGATCGAACGCATCGGCCTTGCCGGCCTCACTGCTCTTGTTGGGGATCGCGCTGGTGTGGGTGCGGCGTCCGGCCCGCTGACGTCAGCGGAGCCAGGCGCGCCAGCGCCGATCGAGCGCCTCGGCCCCGCCGATCCCGTAGAGCCCGGCGAGGTCCCCCTCGCCCCGCATCAGGCGCAGGAGCGTCTCGCGCCCGGAGAGCTCGAGCAGGAACCGCACGAGGGAGAGCGCCTGGGCGTAGTAGAGCCGGCGGAACGGCGGATCGGGGTAGGACTCCATCGGCATCAGCTGGGCCAGGGGGAAGAGCTGCCCCCGGGCGCGGTAGTGGCCAAGGACCGCGTCGTAGCCCGCCTGGGCCTGCTCCGACATCGCCAGCACCGCGAGCCCCTCGTCGGCCCAGCGCGGCGCGTCCTTGGACCCCATCAGCCCGCCGACGATGATGTGCGAGACCTCGTGGGGCAGCAGGTCCTCGATCAGGCCGTATTCATCGGCGGCGAGGTACATCACCCGCTGGAGCGTCTGGCCCCGCACCAGCCGCGAGCGGCGCGAGGCGGCGGAGCCGGCGCGGGCCGCGTCCCCGCCGCTCCACCGCGTGAGCAGCCGTCGGGTGGGGAAGAGGTGGAGGTCGCAGCGCGGCCGCCAGGGGGAACGGGGCTTGGGGCCGAGCCACAGCTTCTGCTGCCTGCGGCGGGTCTCCTCGGCCGCCCGGGCCACCCGGGCGGCCAGCCCGGCGTCCTCGAGGTAGAGCACGCGGAAGCTCGGCGTGTCCAGCGCACGCCAGCGCGAGCCCTCGGGCAGGTCCGCCACCTCCTCCGAGAGCCGGTCCAGCATCTTCAGCGTGCGATCCTCCCGCGCGCGAGGCGCCTCGGGGGTGGAGCAGGCCACGAGCGCGAGCAGCGCCGTTGCGAGGGTCGTGCGCATCATGGATCGGTGTACTGGATGTCAGCGGCGCGCGCCAGCCGCCAGGCCAGGTGCGTGTGGCGATCGACGACCCGGTTGTTGCGCACGGCCAGGCCGAGGGCCCGCCGGCTGCCGATGATCACCACCAGGCGCCGACCGCGGGTGATCCCGGTGTAGAGCAGGTTGCGCTGCAGCATGGGAAAGTGCTGGGTGTGCAGCGGGATCACCACCGCGGGGTACTCGCTGCCCTGGGCCTTGTGGATCGAGCAGGCGTAGCCCAGCACGAGCTCGTCCAGGTCGGCGGAGTCGTAGCTCACCTCTCGCTCGTCGAGACGGACCACCAGCTGCCGCTCGACCTCGTCGACGCGCAGGATCTGACCGATGTCGCCGTTGTAGACGTCGAGGTCGTAGTTGTTGCGGACCTGCATCACCTTGTCCCCCACGCGGTACATCCGGCTGCCGCGCACGATGGCCTCGCCCCGGGGGTTGAGCAGCGCCTGCAGCTCGGCGTTGAGGTTGCGCGAGCCGAGCAGCCCCTTGTGCATCGGCGTCAGCACCTGCACCTCGCGCAGCGGATCGAGCCCGAAGCGCCGCGGGATGCGCTCGCGCACCAGCTCCTTGAGCGTCGCCAGCACGGCTTCCGGCTCCTCGCGCTCGACGAAGTAGAAGTCGGTGAGCTCCTTGCCGGCCTCGCCACGGGGCAGCTCACCCCGGTTCACGGCGTGGGCGTTGACCACGATCAGGCTCGCCCGGGCCTGGCGGAAGATCTCGGTCAACACCACCACCTCCACCGCCCGCGAGCGGATCAGGTCACGCAGCACGCTCCCCGGCCCCACCGAGGGCAGCTGGTCCACGTCGCCGACCAGCACCAGCTGGCACGCGTCGGGCACAGCCCGCAGCAGGTGGTGGAACAGCACGGCGTCGACCATCGAGGTCTCGTCCACCACGAGCAGGTCGGCCTCCAGCGGGGCCTCGGGGCCGCGCTCGAAGCGCATCTTCTGTGGGTTGAACTCGAGCAGACGATGGATCGTCTTCGCCTCGTGGCCCGAGGCCTCGGCGAGGCGCTTGGCCGCCCGCCCCGTGGGGGCGCAGAGCAGCGTGCGGCGGCCCTTGCGGCCGAGGATGCGCAGGATCCCGTTGACGATGGTGGTCTTGCCCGTCCCCGGCCCGCCGGTGATCACCAGCACCTTGGCCCGCGCCGCGCGGCGCAGCGCCTCGCGCTGCTGCGCCGCGAGCTCGATCCCCTCCCGCTCCTCGAACCAGGAGAGCGCCCCCTCGACGTCGAGCTCGAGCTCGTCCGCCGGGCTCTCGAGGATCGCGCGCAGCCGGGTCGCCGCTCCGACCTCGGCCCCGTGGAGCGCGACCAGGAACACGGCCGGCCCCTCCTCGTGATCCTCGAGCACCACCTGCTCCCGCGCGGCCAGCGCGTCGATGGCGGCGTCCACCCCCTCCGGCGCGATCTCGAGCATCTCGCTCCCCCGCTGGACCAGCGCCTCCCGCGGGCAGAACAGGTGACCGTCGGCGGCGAGCTCGGAGAGCACGAACAGCACGCCGGCCTCGGCGCGACGCGGCGACGACGGCTCGACCCCCAGGTTCGCGGCGATGCGGTCCGCCGTGCGGAAGCCGATGCCGTAGATCTCCTCGGCCAGGCGGTAGGGGTTCTCCTTGACGAGCTGGATCGCCTTCTGGCCGTAGCGCTTGAAGATCTTGACCGCGAAGGCGGTGGAGACGCCGTGGGACTGCAAGAACAGCATCACCTCCTTCACCGCCTTGTGCTCGGCCCAGGCCTCGACGATGCGCGCCTTGCGCTTGGGGCCGATGCCCCGCACGTGGGTCAGGCGCCAGGGCTCCTGCTCGATCACGTCGAGGGTCGCGAGGCCGAAGCGCTTGACCAGGCGCTCGGCCATCACCTGGCCCATGCCCCGCACGAGCCCCGAGCCCAGGTAGCGCTCCATGCCGACCAGGGTCGCCGGCTGCACCGTGAGGTAGCTCTCGACCTGGAACTGCTCGCCGAAGCGGCGGTCCTGCTTCCACTGCCCGCTCAGCCGCAGCGTCTCGCCGGGCTGCACCCCGAGCAGGTTGCCCACCACGGTGACCGGCTCGGCGCGATCCGCGGTCTGCACGCGCACCACGCTCCAGCCGCTCTCCTCGTTGACGAAGGTGACGCGCTCGACCGCGCCCTCGATGGTCTGCACCCGGGGCATTGGACGAATCAGACCCGATGCGCTCGCCGCTGTAAAGCGACCTGTGGTAGCGTGCGGTCGTGCGAAGGGTGGCCCTGTTGATCGTGCTGCTCTCGCCCGCGGCGGCCCGGGCCGGGGGCTTCGACAGCCCCGACCCCGGGGCCCGGGCCCGCGCCGCCGGGCGGGCCGCAGAGGGAGAGGGCGAGGCGCTGCGCGCGCTGCTGCGGGACGAGAGCTGGAAGGTCCGCGCCGCCGCCGCCCGGGCCCTGGGCCGGCTGCGCTACCAGCCGGCCCGGCGCGAGCTGATGGTCATCGCCCAGACGGACTTTTCCGCCCGGGTCCGCGCCGCCGCCGCCGAGGCGGTGAAGCGGATGGCCCCCCTGGCCTACGCCCAGAACCTGGCCACGGCCGACCTGCCGCCGGTGCGGCCCGCGCCGCCGACGACGACGGCGCCCGCCCCCTCGCGCGCCGTGCTCTTCGGGCTCGCCGCCGCAGCGAACGCCCTGCGCGTTGACGAGAGCCTGGCGGGGCAGGCCGCCGCCGGCCTGCGCTGGCGCCACGCCGACGTGCAGCTGACGCTGAGCTTCCCGGCCCTGGCCGTCGCCGGCCAGGTGCGCTGGAACATCCTGCCGCGCTTCGTGCTCGTCCCCTACCTCACCGCCGGCGCCGCGGTGGCCTACAACAACCTCGCGGAGGCGCCGGGCCCGGCGGCCTCGCTCTTCGTCGGCGGCGGGCTGCGCGTCGGGCCCCTGTCCGCCCGATCCACGCCCTGGCGGCGCTTCTACCTCTACGCCGAGCTGCTCCCCAACTGGGTTGTCTCCCAGCGGCGCCCGGCCGGCGTCCCGGTGGAGCTGCGCACCTTCTCCCTGCCGCTGATCGTCGGCGCAGGCGCGGAGCTCTGGCCATGACCGCGGCCTTCCGGTCACTCCCCGGGCGCTCCGCGCGGGCAACAGGGCCGTCGGCGCCCGGCGTGTGGCGACCGACCGTCGCTCAGACAGTCCTCGGCGCCGGGGGCACCAGGTCATCGAGGCCCGGCGCACAGTGGCACGCCGTCGCCCGCCGCCCGTCGCCTGCCGAACTCGCTCCGGCCGGTCCCACACGACCGGCCGCCGACGGGTCGGGCACGGCGACCCGACTGCTCGTCATGCTCCTGCTCCTGCTCCTGCTCGCCGGCTGCCGCGAGTCGCTCTACGCGCCGGCGCCCGAGGAGGTGCCCTGCGGCACCAGCGAGGACTACCCCTGCAGCTTCGACTGCGAGCTCGACTGCGCCGCCGCCGTGGTGGAGCGAGCGACGAGCTGTATGCAAAGCCTGCAGGGCGCCTTCGACGCCAATCGCACGCGCTGCGAATTCGTCGACGGCGGCCAGGTCCGCTTCCCCTGGCCCGTGCCGGCCGCGGGCAGCGACCTCACCGCCCGGGCCTGGAAGCTCGAGCTCTCCCGGGCCGGCGCGAGCTGCCTCGCCGTGGACGCCGAGCCGCTGCCCTGGGCCTCGGGCAGCTTCAGCTCGAGAACCGAGGTCACGGTGCAGGGCGCGACCTACCGCCAGGTGTTGACGATGAGCGCCACCACGGCGCCGGTGGGAGACGGCGGCGGACCGGCCGCCGAGGCGATCGCCGTGGACTGCCTGGACGGGCGACGCTTCGAGGCCGCGGGCCCCGGCGTCTGCGACCGCTGCCAGGAC
>Ga0316576_10002008_pt1 | contig 11392 bp, 11 predicted proteins | sample S0NA_FD_203075 | JGI IMG/M metagenome (GOLD analysis project Ga0316576, IMG submission 203075) | Rhizosphere microbial communities from salt marsh grasses in Alabama, United States - S0-2_050615r3r5 | ecosystem: Host-associated > Plants > Roots > Rhizosphere | place: USA: Alabama | collected... | reverse complement strand
GTTTTTCCGGGGTTCTCGGTGGCAGTTCGTGCAGCATCATCTAGCTGGCTCCAGTAGTGTGGTATCTCGTGGTAGGTGTTGCGGAAAACGGCGATCTGGCGATACGCTTCATCTTCGTCTAGCTCAACGCCCATGTCCGCCGCGTAGGAGACTAGGCCAGAGCCGGAGAGCTGGTAGCCCGCCCCAAGCACGCATGGCTTATAGTAAGTGCGCTGCTGCTTGGTGATCTGCTCGTACGGGATACCTTCAGACTCAACAGCGAAGGACTTATACGTGTCTCGCCCGCTGTGGAAGATATCCAGGATCGTGGAGCAGCCGGCGAGCCAAGCCAGCACGACGCTCTCGATGCTGGTCAAGTCGGCGACGACCCACTGCTTACCCAGCGGCGCTTTGAGGCACGCCCGGATGCAAGAGGACAGCGTCTGTAGCGGCGCCCCGGGCTGGAACGCCTGCAGGAGGTCCCGGTCCCCGAGGGCGAGCAGCTCGGCCGCGGCTTCGGGGCGCTCGAGGCTGGGCCGCGGCAAGTTGGCAGGATTGAGCACCCGCCCGCCGACGCGGCCGGTGCGGGAGGCGCCGTAGAACTGCCAGCCGCCCCTGAGTCGCCCGTCCTCGCCGGTGGCGCTGCGCAAGGCGGCGAACTTCTTCGTGCTGGCTTTGGACAACTCGAGGCGTAGGCCGAGGACCCGGGCCACGCTTGCGGGTGTTTCCGGGTGTTCAATCGTACGGGCTACTTCGGCCTTGGCGAGACTGGGCATCGGAGCGCCCTGCTCGGCGCACCAAGTCGAGAGCTGCTTTACGCTGTTGGGGTTCTCCAGCCCGGTGAGGCGTTTCATCTCGTCCATGAGGTGGTCGGTTTCTTGGTCGATGATCTGCAGCGCACCGGTCACGGCCTTGGTGTCAATGGGCAGGCCGCGGCGGTTGATGCGTCGGTAGATCAGCTCCTGCCGCAAGATCGGGGCGATCCAGGGGGCAGTGCCCAGGCGTTGCAGGCAAAAGCGTAAGAGCCGCCGCTCGACGCGGACGTCATCGGCGCAGTAGGTGATGAACTTGTCGTAGAGGTCCGGGGCCTCGTACCAGGCTTTCTTCAAGGTGCTGAACGTGCTGATGCAGCGTGCGCCCTCGGGGTTCTTAGTGATGTCGACGAAGACCTGCTTCAGGACGTCGTCGAGGCGCCCGGCAAATCCCAGGACGTAGGCCAGCACCAGGATATCGATCCAGCGCTCGGGCTTGGTCGGGTAGCCCTGCCGCGCCAAGGCGGACCTATCAAACTCACAGTTAGCGGCGGCGAGGATGACGGCGGGATCCTGGATGGCCGCGGCAAATCCCGGGGTGATGCGCTGTCCGCGGGCCTCGTGGTCGAAAACTTCCGCCTCCTCCGCGTCGAGCCAGCCGACACCCGTCATCAGGACTCGTGTGTCGGGGTGCGCCCAGTACACGTGCTGACCCTGCTTCTTGATATCGACGGGGCCAGCGGTCTCGGTGTCGATGACGAGGATGCGGGCGTTTGGTTCAATCATTCGGCGTGGCTCGTTCGTCGTGCATGGTTCAATCGCCTGAGATGGCTCGTTCGATGGGCATGGTTCAATCGAATTCGATGGCTCGTTCAAGCTTTATGGTTCAGTCTCGCTAAGTGGCTCGTTCGCGCAGCATGGTTCAATCCAAGAACGTGGCTCGTTTCTGGGTTATGGTTCAATCGAGGCCGATGGCTCGTTCGAGAGTTTTGGTTCAATTCGCCGGCATGGCTCGTTCGGTGATCATGTTTCAATCAGCGGCGGTGACTCGTTCGGGGGCTGTGGTTCAATCGCCTCCATTGGCTCGTTCGGTGGGCGTGGTTCAATTCGCCGGCGTGGCTCGTTCTTGGGCCATGGTTCAATCGACATCGCTGGCTCGTTTGGCCACCGTGGTTCAATCTCGCGGACTGGCTCGTTCATCAGCTCTGCTTCAATTCATCACCGTGGCTCGTTCGCGGTCCATGGTTCAATCCGCGACGATGGCTCGTTCAACGGATTTGGTTCAATCCAGGTCGATGGCTCGTTTCATCGATTTGGTTCAATCGTTCATAGTGGCTCGTTCTGGCCAGGTGGTTCAATCGCGGGCTGTGGCTCGTTCTTGCAGATTGGTTCAGTCCAAGTACGTGGCTCGTTCTGCAAGCTTGGTCCAATCGATCTACATGGCTCGTTTCTTGGTCTTGATTCGATCGTCGATCATGGCTCGTTTGCCGGTCATGGTTCAATCGATATCGTTGGCTCGTTCGTCAGTCATGGCTCAATCTACTAACGTGGCTCGTTCCGCGGTCATGATTCAATCAGCGTGCTTGGCTCGTTCTCACCTCCTGGTTCAATCGCCGATGATGGCTCGTTCGCGTCATATGGTTCAATCGATGGGCATGGCTCGTTCGTCGGTCATGGTTCAATCGAGGGGCGTGGCTCGTTCCTTCTGCATGGTTCAATCATTGCCGATGGCTCGTTCGTGCATTCTGGTTCAATCGTCGGCGATGGTTCGTTCATCAGGTATGGTTCAATCCTGCTCCCTGGCTCGTTCAACGCCTTTGGTTCAATCCACGTCGGTGGCTCGTTCGCGGCTCATGGTTCAATCGTCACGATTGGCTCGTTTTTCACCCATGGTTCAATCCCGCTGTATGGCTCGTTCTTCCCGCATGGTTCAATCCGGGTGCGTGGCTCGTTCGAAGTCGATGGTTCGATCTGCGGCGATGGCTCGTTCCCGGGTTGTGGTTCAATCAGCCTTGCTGGCTCGTTCGTTCATTGTGGTTCAATCGGCTTGCCTGGCTCGTTCGTTGGCCATGGTTCAATCGCTGCTCTTGGCTCGTTCACGGCCTGTGGTTCAATCGAAGGACGTGGCTCGTTCGCATCTTCTGGTTCAATCCTTTTACGTGGCTCGTTCTCACGTTTTGGTTCAATCAAGCCCCGTGGCTCAGCCGTCCCTGGCCCCGGATCTCCCTAAATTTTGATCGGCGACTTCTGGGGCGGCGCAACATAATGAGCATGCCCTTGGATCGCGATGCTGAACGGCTTTACGATCGGCAAGTTCTCCTGCTCGCGCCAGCATTCCCAAAGGTGGCTCAGGAAGAGCTTGCGCACGTACCTGGTCGCCCGATTGTGGATGTGGGCGGGCGGGAGCATCGGCGTGCCCCGGCCCTCCTCGGCCAGCACGTCCTTCAGCGCGATGGGATTGTCCTCACGCAGCAGGGCGCGGACCTTGTGCGCATCAACGGCGCCTGAGTACCACGCATAGGCATCGGTCGATTTGCCGATAGCCGTGGTGGCCAGCTTCTGAGCCGCGGCGTCGGCGAACCCGCCGTACACATTTTTTTGCCATTCCGCTGCTTTGCGCTTGGCGTACTCCCGCCCGTAGAACGCGTCTTCACGATTCTTGACCTTCACGAAGCTCTCGCCGGCCTTCCAAAGCAGGGTCTTGAACGGCCGGTTGTACGGGATCCGGCACAGCGCCTTGATCGCCTTGTCTCGGGTGAGCTTGCCGGTCTTGCCGGTGGCGTGGTTGGTAGTGGCGTCCCGGATCACGGTGTCCGAGCGGCGCCCCAGCACCTTGCACATGACCTCGATGGTGTCCTCCAGGTGCGCCTGCTCATGCTCTTCCCAGAGCTTGCGCACCGTCGCCTCGCTCTCCCAGCGCTGCGTGGGCTCCATGCCGGCGAAGCGCCAGAGCGCACCGGCCGTGGCGGCTTTCTTAATGTCGATGTGGGCGAGCAGACCGGCCGAGATGATCGGCCCGATGCCGACGGTTTGCGCGAAGAACCAGCCCATGGGATGGGTCTCGGCATACACGCCGAGGATGCTCGCGAGGTTCTTCTCCAGGAGCGCGAACTGGCCTTGAACAAAGTCGAGGGCGTCGTGGGGCTCGGCCTTGTTCTTCTCGCGCTTGGCGTCCCGCTCCAGCCCCTTTACGCGGTTGTTCGAGCGGATGCGCGACTCCTGCATTTGGTAATAGGTGTCGACGAGGTACCGGGCCTCGGAGTCGGTGACGCCACCAACGCCTTCGCGGTCAGCTTGGCCCATGGCGCGATACAGGTCACGCGTGAGCCGGTGCATCGGGGCGATCATCGAGGAAAGGTCGTTGTCGTTTAGCATGCTTCGATCTCTCGTAGTGGTCTATGGAAAGCCATCCCTGGCTGGGGTGGGTTAGTCCTCGGAGCTGTAGCCCAAGCGCTTGAGGGCGTCCTCGCTTCGCATGCCGAGCCGAGCGCCGAGCTGGACCTCACGGACTCGCTGGTTCGAGAATCGCGTTGAGATCTGGCTGCTGATGTTCAGCGCGCGGATTTTCTCGAGGTTGTTTAGCCTCGTATCGTTGGCGGCTTCAGAGGCTATCTGGAAACCAGCCTCTACCAAGTCCGCGTCATTGGCGATGCGGAGTTCTTTGCTTACGTTATCGGCCATTAGGAACCTCCCAAAGGTGTAAATGGCGTGAATGGAATGCCGCAGGTGCGGCGGTTTGGGCTCGTTTGGCCTGTATGGTTCAATCGCGGGGCATGGCTCGTTCTTATCCGATGGTTCAATCTCGCGTGATGGCTCGTTCGAGTCGGTTGCTTCTATCTGCAAACTTGGCTCGTTCTTCCACCTCGGTTCGATCCAGTTCTGTGGCTCGTTTTTCTCCTGTGGTTCAATCCAACCATGTAGCTCGTTCGCGGCCGTTGGTTCAATCGTCGATTTTGGCTCGTTCCGCGCCAATGGTTCAATCGAGGCCGTTGGCTCGTTCTGGGCTTGTGATTCAATCGCAAGCAGTGGCTCGTTCGCGCTGAGTGGTTCAGTTGGCAATCGTGGCTCGTTCGCCGTGTAGGGTTCAATCGACGATCATGGCTCGTTCTGCAATCGTGGTTCAATCTATCTCTGTGGCTCGTTCGAGGACCTTGGTTCAATCGAACAGTGTGGCTCGTTCTTGTTCAATGGTTCAATCGTCCGCCCTGGCTCGTTCCAACTTCTTGGTTCAATCATGCTCGCTGGCTCGTTCGTGGCACATGATTCAATCTTATCGAATGGCTCGTTCGACCCTACTGGTTCAATCTATCTTTGTGGCTCGTTCCAGCATTCTGGTTCAATTGAGCTGAGTGGCTCGTTCGGCCGGCGTGGTTCAATCATGCGATATGGCTCGTTCCTCTGGCATGGTTCAATCGACCTGCATGGCTCGTTCCCGCACCTTGGTTCAATCCTTGTCCGTGGCTCGTTCTCGCATCATGGTTCAATCTGGGCCGTTGGCTCGTTCGCACGTTGTGGTTCAATCGGACATAGTGGCTCGTTCGGTGGCCATGGTTCAATCGCCGAGGTTGGCTCGTTTTTCCACTGTGGTTCAATCGACTTGCTTGGCTCGTTCGGGATGGTTGGTTCAATCTGAGCCGTTGGCTCGTTCTATCTTCTTGGTTCAATCGACGGCAATGGCTCGTTCGCGCTCTTTGGTTCAATCGCCTGAGATGGCTCGTTCGTAGCTTTTGGTTCAATCGGCATCGGTGGCTCGTTCTAGCGCCCCGTCCCTGGGGCAATCCCTACTCACGCATCCCAAGGCGCCGCCGGCGGTGCCGCGGGGTTAGCCGGCGGCTGTGGGGCGGCCGGCGGAGGCGGAACCGCCCCGCCTATCTGCGGCGTCGGTGCCTTGACGTTGGCGAAGGCGGTCTTGGCGCTGATGCGGCTGTCGAAGCGGCCGACGTCGACGCCGGTGAGCAGCAGCGCGTTCAGACCGCAACCAATCCCGTAGGACTGGGCGCTCGTGTTGTACGAGAAGAACCCGATCGACGCCCAGACCTGCATTCCGCTATAGATCATGCCCCGATCGGTCTGCGGGTCTAGCGGCAGTTGCTGAGCGCCTTCGAACTTCATCAGCTGCGGCGGCGAGTTCTGGTTGGCGCTGGCGTTGATGACGTAGCAGCCGGCGATGTTCTTGTCATCGGGATACTGCTGGTCGGCGTCGACCAAAGGCCAATGCAATTGGTTGCCGGCGCCCTCGGGCCACGCCCGGGCCAGGATCTCGCGCAGTACGGCGTCGATCTCCTGGATGACGGCGGTCTGGCTCTTGTCGATGACGATGCGCGCCGAATACTTCGGATCCCCGGCCGGCCTGCCGTTGATGACCGGAATCTTGGGCTCCAGCAGGTCGGGGAAGGCGAGGCGCACGGGCTCTGGCAGGCACTGGATCTGAAGGGATGTCTTCTGGTAGGGCATTAGCTACTCCTGAGGTTTGACGTGGGCGAACGCCTGCGTAGCGTCCACACGTGGGTTTGCGACGGGCTGCCGCGGGTCTTCGATAGGTGCGAGGGTCGGTCGGCCCTCTGGCTTGATAATGAGCCGCTGGAAGGCGGCCCACCTCGTGCTTTCCTTGTCGACACCGCCGAGGGTGAGCACGGTCTCCAGCTGCGCCGGGGACTTGATCTTTTCCACCATGACATCCTTTTTGCCGAGCGCGCGGTCCTTTCCCTTCTCGGCGTCGTGGATCTTGATCTTCTTCAGCTCGGCGAAGAGCGCCTCTTCATCCTGCTCGGCCCACCGGCGTTGCGTGCGGCCGGGCACCACCTTGTACCTGGCCGCCAGCTCCAGTGGCGCGTTGTCGCCCTTGAGCAGATCCACCGCGTGGGTCTCGACCGCGTTGAGCATGCCGGCCAGGGCTTCGCGGACGTCCAGGATGGCCACGATCTGCTGCGGGCTGAGCACGCCGAGGTCGTTAGCGACGACCTGCTGCGCCGCGGCGGCCAGCGTGTGTCCGTGTTGCGGTAGGGGCTCCTCCTCGTCGACGATGCCAACTGCGGCGAGCTGGTGACGGACATACGTCTCGCAGACGTCGCCACGGGCGTCTCCGCCGACAGCGCAGAAGCGGCACCAGTCACCAGCCTCGAAGTGGTCCGTTGTGGCGTTCGCTTGGTTGATCTTGTGGCTTATCTCGCCCCACCAGACAGACGCATCGTCGATGACCCGGCTGCGGATGCGAGGCTCGATCTTGTCGCAGCGCGGTTGGATGATGGTCAGGGCGAGGTTGATGTTATTGAGCGCGTCAAGATCGTCCTCGGGCAGAACGCCGTCCCTGTACATACCCGCCAGCGTGCCAAGCATGTATAGATCGTTCTGCGGATCGTCGACGTCGACGGGTACGCCCGCCCCATGCTTATAGTCGATGTGCTCAATCGAGAAGATGCCCTCGGAGGTGGACGCGATGATGGTGATATCGCTGGTGCCGTCGTGCTCATCGGTGCCGAGGATGTACTTCAGACTGACGCGGCGCTCCGGGAGCACCTTGACGGTGCCGAATGCGCCCATATCCGCGACGCGCTCCGCCACGTAGTCCAGGCATACTTGCACTGCTGCGGCATCCTCGGCCTCGAAGCGGACCAGCCGCGGTCCCTGCGCCGGCTCGGGGTGCTTCTCGTTGAGCGCGACCGAGGCCGTGCAGTGCATCCAGCGCTTCGCCGAGGAGGGGCTGCGCCGGGCGTGCGGGCCGTCGGTGACCTCGACGTCAGCGCCGATCCAATTGGACGCTGTCACGGGGATGCCCATGTCATAGATCATCGAGAGGCACTGCTCCAGGACCCAGTGGGCGGCGGTGCCTTGGTCGGCGTAGATGCTGCTCATTCTGCGTCATCCTCTTGTCTGAAATTAGCTTCCCATATAGCGCTCAGCAGCTCGAAAAGAGGCATGCCGCTAAAGTAATTCGCTTTCCACGGGTTATTGCCAGAATAGCTATTGATGTAGGTCGGCGGCAGGTTAAGCCGAGACAGCAGATCTTCAAATTCCTGCTTGGATTCGATGACTACCTCCAAGCTGAACGGCTTGAAGGACGGGTCGTCCTCAAGGAGTTCAACTTTCACTGTGCCTGCTCCAGCTCGGCGATGAAGTTCTGGTACTGGGCTGGGTCGACCGCCGGCGCACCGCCGCCGTTGGGCGCGTAGCGGGTGAGCAGCGCCTTGGCGGCGGGGCCGCGGTTAGGATTATCGCGGATCAACGAAACAACTTTCGCGTTGAACTGCTCGAGGGTCATTGTGCCGCCGGGAGCCGGGGCGGGCGCTGCCTGCTCGGCGGTGACCGGAACGGACGACTCTGTAGAGTGGGCGAGGACGTCATAAAGCCCGTCGATTCCATCCGCCACTTGACGAAACAGGTTCGCCAAGTCAGAAAGGTGGGCCGCTAGTTTTTGATCTTGCATAGTTGATCCTCTCGGAAGTGAATAAGACGTTTCTTTCACGCCTTCGTTGGTTGAGGCCTTACGCCGATGATGGGCGAACTCTTTTGTGCATTCGCCTTTATTCAATTGTTTAACCCAAAGAGTCTTAGGAATACTGACGTGGGTGGTATCACGTTCCTTCCCGTCTGTTCTTTTACGGTGCCTACCAGAAGGATGAGCTTTTCGCTCAAAAACCCATCCGCTTGCTTTCAGAGACGCGCCGTTCTCGCTCTCAAATATGTAAGTCTGTATTCTTTCGTATCCTAAAGCTTTTCCAGCTCTGGCGGCCGCGGAATACAGCATGGAGCATATATTTCCTGTACCGTCTGAACAAAGGCGAGTGACTTCTAATATTTTCTTTGGGTCAAGTCCGCTTGTTGGTCTTCCAACGACTGCACATCCTAATAAATTGTCGGACTCGTCAACCACTCCTATAGAGAACCTATGACCTTGTACTCGCCCATGATGTCGGTGATGCTCTTCTATATGCGTGTTCGCTTCGCGCAGCTCTAGCGGTACTACTCGTAATTTCATCGGCAATGCCCTTTATAGGGCGATCGCGAGGTGCTTCTTAGCGCGCGTCATCGCAACGTAGGTCAGCGCGTTGCCCATGATTCCGCCGACCGAGAGCAGCTGTTTCGGGGCGGTGTATGCGTAGTCGACCGTCTGGCCCTGTGCCCGGTGGACTGTGGTCGCGTAGGTGTACTGCACGCGAACAAAATCACTCATGAGCCGGCGGTAGGGCTGCCAGTCGTCGTCCTCCTTGCCGAGCTTGCGGGCGGCGGCCAGGGCCTGCTGCATCTGGGCGCTGCCGAGTTTTGTTGGGTCGAGGGATGCCTCGGTCTGGCCGAAAATCAAGCGCACGGGCATCTGCTGGTTGTCGAGCTGGGCGATGATGTGCGGGATCTCGATCGTCTCGTTGTCGGCGCGGAAGGTGTAGACCGCCTCCTTGTACGAGAGGACTCTGAAATGCTGGCCGCTGTAGTACCGGGTGCCGCCCATCTCGCGGCCCACGCCGGCGGGATAGTCAGTGGTGGCGAGGATCATCAGCGCCTCGTCCTCGACGACCACGGGCAGGTCGGTGCTGCCGTGCAGCGCCTCGCGGATCCGCTGGTTGGCATCCATGACGCCTTTGCGGGTGAACAGGTACAACTTGTGCAGCCCGCGGTGCGCACGGTACTGGGCCACGTAGTGCTCAATGAGCGCACCGGTGGAGGTGAACACGGCCACAGCTTTCGAAGAGGTCATGTTGGAGTAGCGCCAGAGCACGGTCGGGTCCCGGCGCATCGCCTGCTCCACCTGATAAAGGCGGCTGTCGGTGCTATAGCGCATCGGCACGGTCAGCGTCGGGGCCTCGGGGAAGGCGCAGGCGGCGCTGATGGTCTCCTGCCCGACCGGGGGGAGCTGGTGGCTGTCGCCGACAAAGATGAGCTTGCCGCCGTGGATCTCGGCAGCGGCGATGAGGTCAATGGCGAGATCATCGGCGATCATCGAACACTCATCGACGACCAACGCATTGCCCTCGCTGAGGATATTGCGCAGCACGTCCGGGGTGTCCTCGGAGTAGCCATAGACTTCCTTGTCGCCTTCCCACGTCTTCTGGAACTTGAGCATGCGAGCGACGGTGGCGCAGTCGATGCCGACGGGCTCCAGCACCTGGGCGAGCACCTGCGTGGCGACGTAGGACACTGCTGTCGCGCGGACTTTGTAGCCTTGGCGGATCAGCGCTGCGCCCACCTGCGCGGTCGTGAAGCTCTTGCCGTAGCCGGCACCGCCGAAGAGCTGGGCCACGGAGTCGGTGTCGAGCTGCGCGAGCGTCTGCGCAGCGATCTCGGCCTGGTGCTCGGTTAAAGTGATAGTGCAGGCGTCGGCCTTCGCCCGCGCGACGTCCTGCAGCGCTTGGCGCAGCTCAGCGCGGTGCTCATCGACCCAGCCGTGCTCGGAGGAGGCGAGCAGCCAGTTGACGTAGCCGGGCTCTTGTGTGGCCAGCTCGGTGATGCTGGTGCCGCGGTGCTTGCCGAAGGGGATACGTGACATAGTAGTGGCCTTATCTGTGGTTCTCTGATCCGCCGGTATTATGTCCAGCGTGAAACGTCCCTGTCAAGCACTTTCTTAGAGCATCAAATGTTCCTTTGTCCTGGCGAGGCAGACAGGACCCATGCCGATGGCGATGGACTCGGGCACGGTCAGGACCCGCCCGCACCGCGAGCAGTTGCCGGAGGTCCAGAACTCCAGCTGGGTCAGTTCCTCGGGCGCCCGGTGGATCCGCTCGAAGAACCAAGTCAGGATGGTCTCGATTTTCCGGGGGCAATCCCTGTCGGGACGGAAGTGGTCCCGGTCCTCCTTGACCACGTAGCCGGCGTAGGTGTAACTGTCTGTGTTATCCGGCCCGGAGAGCCATTCGACGAAGAAGACCCGAGGCTTCGCCCGCACCCGGACGGTGTACCGATTGCCAGTCTTTTTGGAGACCAGCGTGAAGACGGCCTTGCCGCCGAAGACGTAGGGCTTGATGTCGGTGGTGTTGGTAAGTTGAGCGGTCATATTCAACCCCGCGAATCGACGATGCTCTGCGCGGATGCGACTGCCATCTCCCAGAACTCGCACATCTGCAAAGCGCGGTCTCCGATAGCACCGAACGTTGGGGCTTCGCCGCTCTCGCTGGCGCTCGTCATCGAAGCGTTCAGGTAGCCGCTGTCGCGAGCTTCTTGGTCGAACTTGTCGAAGCGTGCTTTGGCCGCTGCCAAACGACGCTCGTTCTCTGCTCCCAGCTTGCGGATGATTCCGTCCAGCCGCGCGCCTTCCTCAGCGTCATCAATTTCCCAAGCGAAATCGGCATCTTGTTCGATCCGGCGAATCTTCTGGTTGATGGTCATGGCGTGGGTCTCGGTTGTTTGTTGGTGTGGGAGTATTAGAACACATCTTTTCCTAGTGTGTCTAGCTTTTTTTTATGCGGACGTCCTTGTCCCTGGGCACTCAGTAGATCCTTGTGGTTTGCAGGGCGATGGCCCCGCTCGCGTTACGATGAATCCGGCGGCTAACCCGCTCCGCAACACTGTCGCCGCCGTAGCGTTGCCACTCCGATTTGGCGTTGTTCTCGCGGGTCCAGTGCTCGTTAGCGAGCATGTGGGCGGCATCGCGCTGGCCGGCGGCGACGAGGGAGGAGATCAGATCGGGGATGTTGGTCATGGTCGTGTCTCGGTTGTTTGTTGGTGTGGGAGTT
>Ga0316576_10002005_pt1 | contig 11400 bp, 12 predicted proteins | sample S0NA_FD_203075 | JGI IMG/M metagenome (GOLD analysis project Ga0316576, IMG submission 203075) | Rhizosphere microbial communities from salt marsh grasses in Alabama, United States - S0-2_050615r3r5 | ecosystem: Host-associated > Plants > Roots > Rhizosphere | place: USA: Alabama | collected... | reverse complement strand
GTGCAAAATTTCTTTATTTCCGCCAATACCATGGTTCAGAAAGCCGGTATCGCGGCGCTGCGCGAGGCCGAGGAAGACACGGCCCGGATGAAAGCCATCTACAACAAACGCCGTGTTTTCATGATCCGCCGTCTGCGCGAGATGGGCCTGGGCATCACCGTGGCGCCTACAGGTGCCTTCTACGTTTTTGCCAATGCACGCCATATCTCCGGGGACTCTTATCGTCTGGCCTTCGATATCCTTGAGAAGGCCAAAGTGGGCGTCACGCCCGGCATTGACTTCGGCCAGAACGCGGAAGGCTATCTGCGTTTCTCATACGCCAATTCCCTTGAAAAAATCGCCGAGGGCCTGGACCGCCTTGAGCGCTACCTGGCGTCGGCCCGGAAATCATCCTGAGGTCATGATTGTTAAATCCGCCGAATTTGTCACCAGCGCCGTCAAGCCGCAGCACTATCCCCCTCCGGATTATCCGGAAATCGCCTTTGCCGGACGCTCCAATGTCGGCAAGTCTTCACTGATCAACAAACTTGTCAACCGCAAACGGCTGGTGAAAACCAGCAGGACTCCGGGACGGACCCAGCTTCTCAATTTTTTCCGCATCGACGACGCGATCTCCTTCGTCGACTTGCCGGGGTACGGATACGCAAAGGTGCCGCCCGCGGTGAAAAAACAGTGGGGGCCGATGATCGAAACCTATCTGGCTTCCCGCGAATCGCTGCGCGGCGTCATCCTGATCGTGGACATCCGCCGCACCCCCGGAGAGGAAGAGCATCATTTGATCCACTGGCTGGAAAGCCACCGGCGGCCTCACCGGATCGTCGTCACCAAGGCGGACAAACTGTCCCGCAACAAACAGGTGCGCCCGTTACGCTCGATTGCCGAGCATTTTGCCTGCCCCCCGGAATCCCTCCTGGTTTTTTCCGCCAAGACCGGCCAGGGGGCAGCCTCTTTATGGCACGCCATTGACGCCATGATTAACTTGTCGACATGATCGAAGAAAGCGTTCACGATTTTAAAGGGTTTCACTCCGGATTCGTGGGCCTCCTGGGGCCGCCCAATGCCGGCAAATCCACCCTGTTGAACCGTTTGCTGGGGACCAAAATCTCCATCACGTCCCGCAAACCCCAGACGACCCGCAACCGCATCCTGGGCATCGTTCATCGCCCCCAATCCCAGCTGGTTTTCATCGATACCCCTGGCGTCCACAGGACCCGACAGCCGCTCAACATCCGGATTGTGGACACCGCGCTGTCGGCCCTGGGGGACGTGGATCTGGTGCTGCTGTTGGCCGACGCCAAGCGGCCCGATCGCCAAACCGAGGCTTTTCTGCTCGAACGCCTTTCCGAAACCCGCAAGCCCGTGATTCTGGCCCTCAATAAGATCGACAAGATTGCCTCGGTTCGTTTGATCGCCCTTCTTGATCAGTGGTCCCAGCGCTTTGCATTTGCCCACCTGTTACCAATTTCCGCTCTTCACGGCACCCAGGTGGAAGATCTGTTGCAGGTGCTGGAAAACATGCTCCCCGAGGGGCCGCCCTTTTACGGGACCGACATGCTGACCGACAGCGCGGAGCGTTTCATCGTGGCCGAGTTGATACGGGAAAAGGTCTTTCGCCTCACGGGAGAGGAAATCCCCTACGCTACCGCGGTGACGGTCGATGTTTTCAGGGAAGCCCAACGGGGGAAACCTATCCATATTACCGCTACTATCCATGTCGAAAGGGACTCGCAAAAGGGGATCGTGATCGGCCGGGGCGGCGAAAAACTGAAACAAATCGGCCGGGCCGCGCGGGAAGATATCGAGAGGATGCTGGCCGCCAAAGTCTATCTGGAGTTGTTTGTCCGGGTTCAAAAAAACTGGACAAGGGACACACGCGCCATGCGCAAATTCGGTTATTGACCGCCAAAATGATTCTGTCTTATCACCCGCTATATGAAGGCGATCAGCATCGCCTGTGTGCCGGACGCGATCCCGACCGGGATGACCTCGCCGCCATGCGCAAAGCCGATGCCGTCATTCTGCCCCAGGGATGCCGGGCATCGCTATATCAGGCGGCCCGCCAATGCTGTGCACGGGTTTTCCCCGACTACGACGCGCGTTTCGCCTACCCGGGCAAGATCGGGCAGATGAGGCTTTTCCAACAGATGGCGGTGCCCCACCCGCTGAGCTATTGCTACACCGATACCCGTGCTTTTTTCCGGCACCAGCCCAACGGCATCCTCCCGTTGTCTCCGCCGGCGGTCCTCAAACTGGACTGGGGTGGGGAAGGCGACGGGGTTTTTCCACTGATGACAAATGAGGAGATGACCACGCTGATAGAACGCCTTCGGTCCTATGAATCTACGGGGCAGAGCGGCTTCATCGTCCAGCAGTGGATTCCGGCGGACGCCCGCTCCCTGCGGGTTGTGGTCACCGGTCATGAGATGGTTTCTTATTGGCGCACCATGCCCGCGGAGGCTTCACCTCTGGCCTGCCTGGCCAAAGGCGGCAGGATAGACCGCGCAAGCGATCCCCATCTGATCTCGGCGGCCGAGAGTGCGACAGCGTCTTTTTGCAGGAAGACAGGCATCAACCTGGCCGGGTTCGATTTTCTTTTCAGCACGGATCCATCTGTCGCCGATCCGCGGAGTCCGCTTTTTCTCGAAATCAATTATTTTTTCGGACGCCGCGGTCTTCAGGGGTCTGATGCTTATTACCGGCGATTGATGAAGGCCATCGCCTACTGGTTGCAGAAAGGTGCTGTCGTCCCGCGGCCGTCGGAGAGAAAATCATCCCCATGACCAAAAGGCAATCCGATTTCATCGATGACGCAACCCTCCGCCGTGAACGCCGCAAGGCCCGCGAGCTGCGCCAGTCCCAGTGGTGGAAACGGCGCTGTGCCAAGGGGGTCTGCCATTACTGCCAGCGGCCCACCCCGGCGCGGGAGCTGACCATGGACCACGTGGTTCCCCTGGTTCGAGGCGGCCGCACGACCAAGGGCAACGTTGTGACGGCCTGCAAAGACTGCAACAATCGTAAAAAAAGCCTTCTGCCGATGGAATGGGAGGCCTACATCGAGGCGCTCAGGAAACAGAAACCCTAGCCGCCGGCAGGCTGCCGAAACGGTCTGAAAGGTGTTGCTAAAAACCAATTAAGCAGGCTATAAGCGGTGAATTATTTTACACTTTACAACTTATCAGGAGGAATCTTATGAGCCGGAGATTCACGGTGATTCTATGTTGTCTGGCGCTGGCCCTGAGTGCGGCGCCCACAATGGCCAAGGACTTTCAGGTGGGTTTTGTGTACGTTTCGCCTATCGGAGATGCGGGTTGGTCTTACGCCCATGACCAGGGCCGCCTGTTTATCGACCAGATGGACGGCGTCAGCACGGCCTTTGTGGAAGCGGTACCCGAAGGCCCCGACTCCGAACGCGTCATGCTCAATATGGCCCGCAAAAACTACGATCTCATTTTTGCCACCAGTTTCGGCTACATGGATCCCATGCTGAAAGTTGCCAAGAAGTTCCCCAAAACAATCTTTATGCACTGCTCGGGATTTAAAACGGCCCCTAACATGGGCAACTATTTTGGACGCATGTACCAGGCCCGTTATCTGTCCGGCATGGTGGCCGGGGCCATGACCAAGTCCAATATTCTCGGTTATGTGGCCGCTTTTCCGATTCCCGAAGTGATTCGGGGCATCAATGCCTTTACCTTGGGAGCCCAAGCTGTCAATCCCGATGCCCAGGTGCGGGTGGTGTGGACCAAAACCTGGTACGACCCCGCCACGGAAAAGGAAGCGGCCAAGAGCCTGCTGGATGTGGGCGCGGACGTCATCGCCCAGCACCAGGATTCACCCGGCCCCCAGGAGGCCGCCCAGGAAAAGGGCGTCTACTCCATCGGCTATAACAGCGACATGTCCGCCTTCGCTCCCAAGGCCCACCTCTGCGCCCCCATCTGGAACTGGGGCCCTTTTTATAAAGAAGTGGTCGATGCGGTTCGCAGCGGTACCTTCGAACCCAAGGCCTACTGGTACGGGATGGAACACGGCATTGTGGACTTGAGCCCCATGAGCAGTATGGTTCCGGCGGAAGTCCAGAAAAAGGTGCTTGAAGAGAAAGAGGCCATCAAATCGGGAAAGGTGGTTGTCTTCACCGGGCCGGTCAAGGATCAGGATGGAAAGGTGCGTATTCCTGCCGGCAAGGCGGCCGATGACGGTGCGCTGCTCGGGATGGATTATTTCGTCCAGGGCGTCATCGGCACCACACAGTAAACACCACGGCCGATGACGGTGAGTCGGCTGTTCGTCGCTCGTTCCCCCTTACGCCATGATTCGTATCAACGCCTATAAAAGACAGGAGCTGCGTCCCTGGAGCTCCTGTCTTATTTTTTTGACCGCCGTGATGTTGTCCCTGGGTGTCAGCGCCCTTATGCTTAAACTCCAGGGCAAACCAGCTCTTGAGGGCATTGCCCTCCTATTTAAGGGGGCGTTGGGCTCCCGCTGGTCCATCGAAGACTGTCTGATCAAAGCCATTCCCATTTTTTTGTGCTCTTTGGGTGTAGCGATCGCCTTTCGTCTCCAGATCTGGAACATCGGCGCCGAAGGCCAGTTTGCCCTCGGGGCGATTGGTGCAACCTGGGCGGCGCTGACCTTTCCGGGCCAACCCTGGTATGTGCTGCTGCCCCTGATGGCGATCATGGCGTTTGTGGGCGGCGGCCTGTGGGGACTGATACCGGCACTCTTGAAATTGCGCATGCGCGCCAATGAAATCATCGTCACCCTGATGCTCAATTACATTGCCATTCTTTTCCTCGACTATCTCGTCTACGGCCGCTGGAAAGATCCGAGCAGCTTCGGTTTTCCGATGACCCTGACTTTTTCCGAAAACGCTATCGTGCCCAAAATCGCCACCACCGAACTCAACTGGGGTCTGGCCGTGTGCCTGGTATGCGGGGTGGCCATGTGGGTTTTCTTCCGCTTTACCCGCATGGGCTTTGAGCTCAAGGTAGCGGGGGAAAATCTCCATGCGACCCGCTATGCCGGCCTGCCGTATGAAAAGCTGGTGTGTTTTGTGATGATCGTCAGCGGCGGTCTGGCCGGCCTGGCGGGCTTCCTGGAAGCCTCGGCCACGATTAACCGTCTGCAGCCCAGCATTATGGTCGGCTATGGCTATACGGCCATCGTGGTCGCCTGGCTGGCGCGCCTGAACCCTTTGACCATCGGCATTGCATCCTTTCTGCTGGCCGCTCTGCGCGTGGGTGTCGAAAATTTACAACTCGAATTGCAGGTGCCGGCGGCCTTCGGCGGCATCATGGAGGGGCTGATTCTATTGACGGTGCTGGCTGGCACTTTTTTCAATGAATTTGGCATTCATCTCCGGAGGCGATCATGAATACGGCATTGATCGTACCGCTGCTGGCGGCCGCTATCCAGTCCGGCACCCCCATATTGTACGCCACCCTGGGTGAAATTCTCACCGAGAAGTCGGGCGTGCTCAACCTTGGCGTCGAAGGCATGATGATCACCGGTGCACTGGCCGCCTTCGTCACGGCCCAGTTGACCGGTCAACCCGCGCTGGCTTTTCTGGTAGCGGGACTGACCGGGGCCGCCGTGGGCGGCATTCATGCCGTTGTGTGCCTTTGGTTTCTCGGCAACCAGGTGGTTTCAGGTCTGGCACTGACCATTTTCGGGTTGGGATTGGCCGACTACCTGGGCACCCCCCTCATCGGGCAGACGGCTCCGGGATTCGACAAACTCACCCTACCCCTCTTGCATCGCATTCCCGGTCTCGGCCCCGTGTTGTTCCAGCAGGATGTGCTGGTTTACATGGCGATTCTGATGGTGCCGCTGCTATGGGTCTTTCTTGAAAAAAGCCGGTGGGGTCTTCATCTTAGAGCGGTGGGGGAGCATCCTGAAGCGGCTGCCGCCGCCGGTATCGGCGTCCTGCGCTATCGCTGGATCGGAATTCTTGGCGGGGGGGCTTTAGTGGGCTTCGGAGGTGCCTACCTTTCCTTGGCTTATACCCACCTTTGGACCAACGGCCTTTCCGCCGGACGGGGCTGGATTGCCGTGGCGCTGGTGATATTCGCCTTCTGGCGTCCGGGGCGCGCCCTCCTGGGCGCCTACCTTTTCGGCGGCGTCATGGCCTTTCAATTGCGCCTTCAGGCCGTGGGGACCCATCTGCCGTCCTCGCTGCTGTTGATGCTGCCCTATCTTCTCACCGTTGCCGTATTGGTTTTTTCCTCCTGGAAAAACCGACACACGGCCGCCCCGGCGTCCCTGGGCGTCAATATGGAACCAAACGACTAGCAGGAGAATGAACATGACCTCGGCACGCTATCGCAAGACCTACCCGATTTCATGGGACCAGCTCCACCGGGATGCCAAAGCCCTGGCCTGGCGCCTGTTGGATCATGATTTTTATCAGGGCATCGTCGCCATAACCCGGGGCGGACTTGTTCCAGCGTCCATTATCGCACGGGAGCTGGACATCCATTTGGTGGATACGGTCTGTGTGACCAGCTATGACTGGAAAGACCAGAGGGGTGAAATCGAAATTCTCAAGCCCCTTGACTACGATGGCAGCGGCTGGCTTATCATCGACGATCTCGTCGATACCGGCCGCACTGCGGAAGTGGTACGCAAGATGCTGCCCAAGGCCCATTTTGCAACGATCTATGCCAAGCCGGCTGGACGTCCCCTGGTGGATACCTTTGTTACCGAAGTCAGCCAGGATACCTGGATCCTATTCCCTTGGGATTCCGAATCACAGTTTGTGCAGCCCATTATCGGACAGGCGCAGGAGCACGTGTGACCAAGGATATTCCGCTTATACGGTTGGAGGGTCTCAGCAAGAAATTCGGCTCCCAATACGCCAACCGCCGCATCAGCCTGGACATCCACGCAGGCAAGATAAAATCGCTCCTGGGGGAAAACGGGGCTGGCAAAAGCACGCTCATGGGCATGCTGGCTGGTCGGCTGCGTCCTGATGAGGGGCGCATTCTCATCGAGGGTCGGCCCTGCTACTTTGCAACGGCCAGGGATGCCATCCACGAGGGCATCGGCATGGTCTACCAGCATTTTATGCTGGTGGAAGCCATGACCGTGGCTGAAAATATCTTCCTGGGACATCCCGGTGGATTCCTGCTTAATTCCCAGGAAATGGAACGCAGGGTTGCGGAACTGGCCCAGGATGTGCGGCTCGACATCGATCCTGCCGCCCGCGTTGCAACCCTCTCCATGGGTGAAAAGCAACGTGTGGAAATTCTCAAACTGCTCTTCCGCCGCAACCGCGTCTTGATTTTCGACGAACCCACTGCTGTCCTAACGCCACAGGAGGCCCAACAGCTTTTTGATGCGCTGCGTCAAATGGCCCGTCGCGGCAACGCCATTGTTTTTATCAGCCATAAACTAGGCGAGGTCATGGCGCTTTCAGATGAAATCGCTGTCCTTCGTAAAGGCGAAGTCGTGTCCGACTTGAATGCGGACGCCGTGCAGACCAAAGAAGAGCTCGCCCGCCTGATGGTGGGCCGCGAGGTGATTTTACAGGTTGCGCGGGAATCGATGGAACCCCGGCAGAGCGTTTTACGGATCAAGGGGCTGAACGACCCGCCCCTCAAAGATGTCCACCTGACTGTGCGGCAGGGGGAAATTCTTGGCCTGGTGGGCGTCGCCGGAAACGGCCAGCGGCCCCTTGTGGAGACGATTTGCGGTCTGCGCCCGCCACACACCGGAAACGTTCACGTGATGGGTCAGGACTGGTCCCCTTTCCACCGTCGAAGGCAATGGGACGGGAATCTCTCCTACATCCCCGAGGACCGGCAAGGCCGCGCCACCTGTCGCCGTCTGACCTTGACGGAAAACTTCCTGTTGACGACCCGGCAGGGATTTTGCCGCGGCCCCTGGCTCTTGCGCAGCAAAGCACAAGAACGATTGCTTCAGTTGATCCAGGATTTCGATATCCAGCCGCCTGATCCCCATGCCCAGGCCCGCCACCTTTCCGGGGGCAACCTCCAGAAAATGGTTCTGGCGCGCGAATTTTACCGCCGTCCACGCTTGATCGTCGCCGAGCAGCCGACCCAGGGTCTTGATATCGCCGCAACGGAAGATGTCTGGCAGGTTCTCTTGAAAGCGCGCGAGCGGGCGGGCATCCTCCTGGTCACCGGCGATTTGGCCGAAGCCCTCTCCCTGGCCGACCGGATTGCGGTCATTTTCGACGGTCGCATCGTCGATACCTTTGATGCCGATAACCAGGCTAAAATCGACCGTATCGGGCTGATGATGGCCGGCGTCACCGCATAGACGCGCCGCGACACACGCTGCTTTCACCTTCCTTATCATTGTCGATACCTCCGCCCCAGCTTAATGCCATTCAGTATTTTATTGACATTCTCCTTTAGATATGAATTAGTCGTCCTTTTACTTTATAGCCCTCGGTCGAAGCATTTACTTCTACAAAGGACCGAAAAGGCTCCAAGGGTTTCTCCCGGTGTGCCCCGGAAAAGGAATCTCTTAATGATCCCAGGAGGATGCTCTGATGGGTTTGGAAAATATCGCATTGTACAATGGCTGGTCCCAGGCGTTTCTCGGCGCCGTCATCGTCATGACCGGCCTCGTCATCTTATCGTTGGCGATCTCCCAGATTCATAAACTTGTGGGTATTTGGGAGCGTCGCCAAGCCGGTTCGACGACCGAAAGCGGGCTTTCTACTCCTCCCGGCATGGATATCCCGCCCTCGGTGGCAGTCCAATGCCCCTTGGATCTCAACGCTACTTTAAAACTCTACCGCCCCTTGACGGAGTCTTTAGGCGCCCCTTTTCAATTGAAAGATCTCTACCAGCGGGCCGTCGAATACGACCTGCCCCACCCCCATATCACCATCCGTTGTCTGCGTGAGGACGGCCACCTGCTCGCCTTGGGGGAGGGTTTTTTCAACTGGAACGAATAGTCAGGGACCGTTTATCAAATCCCAGAGGTTGAACCATGTTTGATTTATTGATCTCTTTTCTTACCAACACCGGCTACTACTTCATATCTCAGGATTTTCGCTATGTGATCATGATCCTGGTGGGCTGCCTTTTCCTCTACCTGGGTGTCGCCAAGAAATACGAGCCCCTACTCCTGGTACCTATCGCCTTTGGCATTATTGTAGGTAACGTTCCGTTTTTTAAAGGTTTTGGAATCGGCATCTACGAGAATAACAGCGTTTTTCACTACCTTTATTTTGGCGTAACCACCGGCGTCTACCCCTCCATCGTGTTTCTAGGCCTGGGTGCTATGACAGACTTCTCGTCTCTGCTGGCGCAGCCCAAGCTGATGCTTTTGGGAGCCGCCGCCCAAATGGGGGTATTTTTCACCTTGCTGGGGGCCTTGTTTCTGGGGTTTCTTCCCAAGGAAGCAGCCTCCATCGCCATCATCGGCGGGGCCGACGGACCCACTTCCATCTTTTTGACGGCCAAGCTCGCGCCTCACTTGATCGGGCCGATTGCCATCGCAGCCTACTCTTACATGGCCCTTATTCCCGTAATTCAACCGCCCATCATGCGGGCGTTGACCTCGCGCAAGGAGCGGCTTATACGAATGGAAGATCTGCGCGATGTTTCCCGCACCGAGAAGCTGGTTTTTCCTGTACTGGGCGTACTGCTTTGCTGTCTGCTGGCACCCACCGCCCTGCCGCTGCTCGGCATGCTGTTTCTGGGTAATTTACTCAAGGAATGTGGCGTTGTCGATCGCTTGGCCAACACGGCCCGCAACGCCATCATTGACACCGCCACCGTATTTCTAGGCTTCTCCGTGGGGATGAGCACCCAGGCGGATGTATTCCTAACTCCGCAGTCTTTGATGATTTTCGGTTTAGGAGCTCTGGCCTTTTCTCTTGCCACGGCATCAGGTGTCATCTTTGGGAAGATCATGAATCTTTTCCTGCAGAGAAAGATCAACCCGCTGTTAGGCGCGGCCGGCGTTTCCGCAGTTCCCGGATCGGCCCGCGAAGTTCATCTGATGGGCCAGCATGAAGACCCGGACAATTACCTGCTCATGCATGCCATGGCCTGCAATTCCTCCGGGGTTATCGGCTCGGCAATCGCCGCCGGGGTGCTCTGGTCCTTCAACATCATGGGTTGACGTCGACGATAATAAGGAGACCATATGGCGAAGTGGCACTGTGCCATATGTGGTTATGATCATGTAGATGACGGACCCCCGCCCCACTGCCCGGTATGCGGATCGGACCGCAGCCGGTTCTCCGCCGTTGAGGCCGCCGAAGAGAAGGGTTCTGGCGCCGAAACCCTTTCCGAGGAACCCCCCACCACTGAATCCCAGCGCTGGCAATGCGGCGTTTGCGGCTATGTCCATACAGGCCCTGAACCGCCGCAAAACTGCCCGGTTTGCGGCGCCGATCGATCCCAATTTGATCTTTTCGAGGCCCCGCCGAAACAACCCGCGGCAGCCCAGCATAGTGAAGAATCGGCGGCCCCAGACCAGCCGCCCGCGATTGATCCACCGGCAGCCGCCTCGCTATTCGAACCCTACCGTCGCTGGATCGATATGGCGATCGAACACCACGCCCACCCCATCGCCGTACACATCCCCAACGGTGTCCTGCCCGTTACGGTGGTAATGGTTCTGCTGGCCGGCCTGTTTGACTGGCCCGCTATTGGAAAGGCCGGTGTCTACAACATGGGTTTTATCTTTCTTTCCATGCCGCTGGTCCTGTTAAACGGGTACTTGACCTGGCAATTCAAATTTGGCGGCAGCATGACCAACCTTTTCAAGGGGAAGATTGTCTGCGGTGCTATCGTCTTCCTGCTCTCGTTGATTCTCTTCGCTTGGGGGCTGGTCTCCCCAAATGCGGCGCAGGACCCGGCAGGGATGTACCTGCTCCTGCACCTCGTCTTGTTGGTGGCCGCCGGGGCGGCCGGATGGTTGGGCGGGAAACTCGTTTTCCGCCAATAGGTAAAAAAGTCGGATAATCATTTTTCTGAAAAGACACCCCAAACCTGCATTTCCAGACCGCTATACCCCACCTAAGGGCAGCTGCCCTAAAAAGGCGCCGACCTTCTCGACAATCTTCGCAAAGCCTTTACTGGTAAGGGTTGAGAAAGCCTCTCCCTTAAACGCTACATATAATGCAATCATAGACTAGAGAATACCATATATTGTGTTTATGAGTTTTTTTAAATTTCGCGCTCTGAGTGCGCCTGGGGCGGACGAGGTCAAACAAGGGGCATTTCGGAGGTTGCATCGGAGGATAGTAGCGTCGGGAAGCTAAAAAGACCGCCAGCCCAGCCGGTCAAAGTCTCATACCACTGGCATTGCAGTCCCATCCCGGCATAGGTGTTCACCAATTGGCACCACTCTTCTTCTCTGCATCCGCTGACAAGCAAACAGCCGGTATATTTCAGATGCGACTGCATCCAATTC
>Ga0316576_10002004_pt1 | contig 11404 bp, 8 predicted proteins | sample S0NA_FD_203075 | JGI IMG/M metagenome (GOLD analysis project Ga0316576, IMG submission 203075) | Rhizosphere microbial communities from salt marsh grasses in Alabama, United States - S0-2_050615r3r5 | ecosystem: Host-associated > Plants > Roots > Rhizosphere | place: USA: Alabama | collected... | reverse complement strand
GTCGCCGGCTTCGAACCGCGGGAGGCGCCGTACCATCTCGTCACCAGCGTCGTGTTCCGTGATCGCAGCTACATCGATCGCGCCCCACGACCCGGACCGGCGGGCGGGGTGATGACCGACGCGCCCCGCTGGCTCGCCGGGCAGTCTGGTCACGGCACCGGACCGGTCGTGCTCGACTGGCGGTCGGCGCAGCGCCACATCGCCAACCCGACCGGCGGCGAGAACGTGATCGTCCACGAGTTCGCACACAAGCTCGACCAGCTCAACGGCGCCGCCGACGGGTTGCCACCCCTCCCCGACCGCGCCACACAGGACGAGTGGATCCAGACGCTCGGGACGAACTTCCGTCGGCTCCGCCGTCGCGGACCCGACGGTCTCGTGCGCGCCTACGGCGCGACCAACGAGGCCGAGTACTTCGCCGTGATGTCGGAGCTGTTCTTCACGCGGCCCGCCGAGCTGCGCGAACGCCTCCCGCGCGTCTACGCCCGACTCGCCGACTTCTACCGGCAGGACCCCGCGGCGGCCTGAGGGTTCGCGTCGAAGACGGCCGGCGCGCGCAGATCGCGGCCGGTCAGCCGGGCCGAACGCGACGCGAGCCGCACCCGACGACCGTCGCTCCGGTCAGCGGGGTCGGCCGGGCACACCGTCGGGGTGCCCCGTCGCGTGCTTCCGGGACTCGGCACGACTCCAGGCCCGAGTCGGTCGCATCATGCCGACGACGATCCGCCACCGCTCGTTCCGCCGGCCGGCGCCACCGCCGGCGCCACCCGATCGTGCCGGTGCTCGAAGGCGTCGTCGAGCGGGGTGCGCTTCGGGAGCGTGAACGCGGTGACGACCGCACCGGCGAACGCCACGACGGCACCGAGGGTGAACGCGGTGTCCATGCCGTCGACGAACGCGCCCTGCGCGGCGGCGAGGATCTCGCCCGACCGGGCACCGAGTTGGGGCAGCACCTGGAGCGTCTCACCGAGCGAGCTGGAGACACGTTCGGCCACGTCGGGCGGCAGCCCGGCGCCGATGTCGCCGATGGAGGAGCGGTAGGCGGTGCCGAAGGCGGTGCCGAGCACCGCGACGCCCAATGCGCCACCGAGCTCCCTGGTCGTGTCGTTCATGGCCGAGCCGATCCCCGCCTTGGCTTGCGGCAGCGACGACATGATGGCCTCGGTCGACGGCGACATCGTGAGGCCCATTCCCGCGGCGAGCAGGACGAGGCCCACGGCGATCGGCCCGTAGCCGCCGGTGACGCTCGCCGACTTCCCGAAGAACAACAGCCCGGTGCCGGCCACCGTGAGTCCGATCGGAACGATGGTGCGGGTGCCGAACTTCCCGGCGAGGGCGGCTGCGCTCGGCGCCGCGATCATCATCGTCGCCGCGAACGGGAGCGTTCGGATCCCCGCCTGGAGCGCGGTGTACCCGTGCACCATCTGGAGGTACTGGGTCAGCAGGAAGAACATGCCGAACATGCCGAAGAAGACCATCGAGATCGCCAGGCTGCCGCCCGTGAAGCCACGTCGCCCGAAGAAGCGGATGTCGAGCATCGGATGATCGATCCGCAGCTCCCACGCGACGAAGCACACCCCGAGCACCAGGGCGACGGCGAAGGAGACCAGGATCAGCGGGTCGGTCCAGCCGTAGGCGTGGGCCTCGATCACGGCGTAGACCAGCGAACCGATCATCCCGATCGACAGCAGCGCGCCCACCGGGTCGAGGGGCGACACGTCGGGGTCTCTCGACGTCGGCACCAGGAAGTACCCGGCGACCACCGCCACGGCGACCACCGGCACGTTCAGCCAGAACACCGAACCCCAGTAGAAGTGCTCGAGCAGCCACCCGCTCGCGATCGGCCCGACGGCGCCGGCGGCACCGGCGACACCCGCCCACGCCCCGATCGCCTTGGCCCGCTCCTCGGGTGGGAACACGTGCGTGAGGATCGACAGGGTCGACGGCATCACCAGCGCCGCGCCCACGCCCATCACCGCACGACACGCGATGACCATCCCGGCCACCGACGCCGTCGTCGCCAGTGCCGAGCCGGCGCCGAAGACGAGCAGCCCGACGGTGAGCGTGCCCTTCCGCCCGAACCGGTCGCCGATGGCGCCGGCGGTGAACAGGAGGCCTGCGAAGACGAGCGAGTACGCGTCGACGATCCACTGCAGCTGCGTGCCGGTCGCGCCGAGCGCCTCGGACATCGCCGGTAGCGCGATGTTGAGCACGGTGTTGCCCATGATCACCATGAAGAGGCTCAGACACAGCACCAGCAGGATCCACCACCGGCGGGGGTCCGCCTCCCGCGGTGCGCGGGGCCGGTCAGCAGTCGTCTCGATCACGTGTCCTCCGATCGAACTCGATCAGTACGGAACCGCACCGTACCCGACGACCACGAAGCGACAGCAGGGCGGCGGTCGCGGGCGCGGGAGCTCGGGCGGGGATGCGGCACGGGGCGTCGCCCTGCCACGTCGGCCGACCGAGGAGACGCCGGCGTTCGGTGACGGACGCTCGCGAGTCGGTCCCCGACCGTGGTCGGCGGTGAAGATCACGAACGTGCGGTCGGCCTCGCCCGAGGCGACGAGCGCATCGAGGAGAGCTCAACACTGCGGTCGACGTCGCGAATGCAGTCGAGGTGGAAGTTCACGCCCGCGGGACCATGGGCGTCGTCGACGACCGAGCCGAAGGTGAGCTCGAGCACCGCCGGTGCTCGCGCACGGCATCAGGTGCGTCGGCGAGCTCGTCGCGCCGGGTCGACGGGAGCTCGAGGTCCCAGATTCCGCACTCCGCCGAGCGGTCCGGTCACTCGCCGGTGAACTCGGGAGCGCGCTTGGTCGCGAAGGCGGCGATGCCCTCCTGCCCGTCGCGGCGGCCCATCGACTCGGCGATCACCGCGCCCTCGTACTCGCCGGCGGTGGCGAGCGATGCGTCGTAGCCGTGGTAGACGACACGCTTCGCATGGCCCGTCGTCCACGACGGGCCGTCGGCGAGCTGCTGCGCGAGATCGGCGGTCGCCTGGTCGACGTCGTCGTCGGGCACGACCCGGTTGACGAGCCCCCAGTCCTCGGCTTCCGCCGCCGAGAGCACCCGGTTGGTGAGCGTGAGATCCATCATCCGCCGCAGACCGATGTGCCGGGCGACGAAGTACGACGACGTGCCGTCGGGCGTGACCCCGGCGCGCGTGTACGCCATCGTGTACTTGGCGGATTCACCCGAGATCACCAGGTCGAACGCCGACATCAGGGAGAGCCCGGCCCCGCCGGCGGCACCGCGCACCCCGGCCACGAACGGCTTGGGGATCGAGTTCATCTTGTAGATCGCACCGTGGTAGTCGACGAGCATGTCGCTGGCGAGGCTCGGGACGTCGGCGCCCGCCTCGTGGAACAGCTTGAGGTCGCCGCCGGCGCAGAACACCTTGCCCTCGGCGGTGACCGACACCGCCTTCACCGCATCGTCGAACTCGATCGCGATCATGACCGCGCGCAGGTCGGCGGAGAAGGCGGGGTTGACGGCGTTCGCACCCTCCGGCCGGGTGAACCGCACGTGTGCCACCCGGTCACGCACCTCGTAGGTCATCGTCGTGAGCTCCATGGGGCGGACCCTACGCCGCCGTCGCGATCGCGCACGATCGGGCCGAACCGGCCCGGACGCGGACCGGACGATCCTGCTCCGTTCGACGGTTGCTGGTTCGTTTGGGGAATGGAACCACCGGGAACCGGTGTTCCATTCGTTGCCGTCACGAGGAGGCACCATGAGCACCGCACGCGACACCGATGTCCGTACCGACGAGGCCGGCGACGCGAGCGCCGCGCTCTCGCACGAACCGGTCCCCTGGCAGGGGATCAATCACCTCGCGCTGATCACCAACGACATGGACGCCACCGTCCGGTTCTGGCACGGGGTGCTCGGAGCGCCCCTCGTGGCGACGATCGGCACCGACACGTTCCGCCACTACTTCTTCGAATTCGGTCCGCACACCTCGGTCGCGTTCTTCGAGTACCTCGGCGAGCACGCCGATCAGATCGCCAAGCCGGCCGGTGTGTTCGACCCCCGTGCCGGGCAGTTCGACCACCTGTCGGTCGACCTGCCCGACGAGGCGGCCCTGACCGACCTGCGCCGGCGCCTCGGCGAGGCCGGGATCGAGGTGACCGATGTCGTCGATCACGGGCTGATGCGCTCGATCTACTTCACCGATCCGAACGGGATCGCGCTGGAGGCATCGCACTGGGCGGACGACCCCACCGTCGGCGAGCCCGACTTCGACGATCCCCACTACTTCCGGGACCCCGACCCGGTGCCGGCGCTCATCGAGCTCCGCGACGGGGGCTTGCGCACCTATCCGAAGACCACCCTCGTCGACGCGCCGCAGGACGACTACCGGGTCTCGTAGAGGAGCGCGTGGCCGCGCAGGAAGAACTCCGCGGCGGCGACGACCGGGTCGTCGGTGGCCATCACCGTCGCGTAGCCGAGCGTGGCGCCGAACGGCGCGTTCCAGAAGTCGTCGTCCCCGGGCCGATCGCCGGTCCACGGTCCGACGTACAGGTACGGCTCGGACGAGAACCCGTCGCCCGGTGAGCCGCCGAGGTTGACGCGTCGCTCGTCCGTCGCGGCCGGATCGAACGCCGCATCGAGCGCGAGGTCGAAGTGCTCCGGCCACAGCTGGATCGCGGTGGGTGTCGAGTCGGGCCGCACGGCAGCGACAGCGTCGAGTGCCGATCCGATCACCGTGTACCACCCGCTCAGCGCCCGGACGGCCGCCACGTCGATCGACACGGGACGGTCGAGGTCGCCCATCGGCGGGGTGTCGTGGCCGACGTCGAGTTCCGCGTCCAGGTCGACACCGACGAAGTGCGCCAGTTGGGCCAGCGAGGCCCCGTCGATCGCCGTGGACCGCGTCCGTGCGGATCCGGCAGGAGCCGCCTCGTGCACCAGGAGCCCGCGCGAGGTCCGGACGCGCTCGACGTCGTCACCGAAGGTCGGGGTCCCGAAACCACCCGACGTCACGCGCAGACCGAATCGACCGGTCGCCTGCCGGCGGGCGCGGGCCACGACGTGCACGGCGATCCGGTGCATCTCGTCGCGGGTCGCGTCGAACCCGTCGGGCAGCGCAGGGAGCTTCATGTCGCCGGGGCGAGCGCGTCGGTGATGATGCGCGCCAGTTCGAGTGGCTGATCGCCCTGCACGCTGTGACCGGCGTCGACCTCGATCACGACGGCGTCGGGTCGGCGCCGGCGCAGCTCCTCCACGTCGTCGTCGGCCACCACCGACTGCTCGCGCATCCCTCGGACGAGGGTGAGTGGACCGGGGTAGGCCTCGAGGTCGGCCCACGCGGACGTGTGGTCGAGCCGCTCGTCGTCGCCGGGGTCGGACATGGCTGCGAAGTCGTCGCGGCGATGGCGCCAGACCCAGCTGCCGTCGTCGAGCTGCTTCGCGTTGTGGAGGATGCCGCGACGCAACGAGGACTCCGAGCGCGTCGGGTTGAACTGCATCGTCCGTGCGAGCAGTTCGTCGAAGCTCGGGAACGTGGCCGGACCGCGCACGAAGTCGTGGATCGCCTTCGCCTTCTCCCCGGTCACGCCCGGGGTGATGTCGACGAGGACGAGGCGACGCACGAGGTCGGGGCGACGCGTCGCCAGCGCGATCGAGCTCAGCCCGCCGAGCGACATGCCGACGATCAGCTCCGCGCCCGGCGCCTGTTCGTCGATGACCGCCGCGAGATCGTCGGCGATCGCCGCCGGCGTCAGACCACTCCCCGCGGCCGGGCTGTCGGAGTGACCGTGACCCGGGAGGTCGGGTGCGAGCAGCGGTTCGCCGAGCGCCAGCGCCACGGTGTCCCACGTGTGCGCGTTCTGCGCACCACCGTGGATCAGCACGAGCCGAGGCGGCGCGTCGCCCCAGCGGAGAGCACTGATCACCCGCCCGTCCCCGAGCGTCGTCGCGACCCGCTCCACCACGGGGGGCGCCTCGAACGGCAGTCCCCACTCGTCGGCGTTCTCGTGGAAGTAGGCGAATTCGTCGTACTCGACGCGGTCGGACATCGTCGGCTCCTCTCCGTTGCCGTGCTGCACCGTAGGCGCGCCGGCGTCGCACGGCGAGCCGACGGGCGAGTCCGGTCCGAGCGTCGAACCGTGCGCGACCTGACGGGTTCGCCACCACGCTCAGCTCGTTCACATCACCTGCGGCGGCGCGTTCGGCGCGACCGGCCGAGGCTCGCTAGTGTGCAGCTCGTCGCCGGGACGTGCCATCGGTCACACCGGCGAGATCGAGTCGGATCCCGCATCCGACGCGGATGAGGGGGAGCTTGCACGAATGACGCTGACCGTTGACGAGACGACACCGACCGGCGCGTCATCCGGCGATCTGTTGGTGGTCGATGATCTGCGCACCCACTTCCGGGTGCCGGCTGGCGTCGTCAAGGCGGTGGACGGGGTCTCGCTGTCGATCGCACGCGGCCGCACGCTCGGCGTCGTCGGTGAGTCGGGATCGGGCAAGACGGTGCTGTCCCGCTCGATCATGGGACTCAACGTGGCGTCGAACGCCGTCACCACGGGCTCGGTCCGTTACGACGGCGAGGAGCTCGTCGGGCGCACCCCGCGCCAGATGCGCGAGCTGTGGGGCTCCGAGATGGCGATGGTGTTCCAGGACCCGATGACCTCGCTCAACCCGGTCGTCAAGGTCGGCCGGCAGCTCACCGAGCACATGCGCAAGCACCTCGGCATCGGCAAGGCCGAGGCGCGCGAGCGGGCGATCGAACTGCTCAAGTCGGTGCGGATCCCCGAGGCCGAGCAGCGCTTCGACAACTATCCGCACGAGATGTCGGGTGGCATGCGCCAACGCGTGTGCATCGCCATCGCGCTCGCGTGCGGCCCCAAGATGCTGTTCGCCGACGAGCCGACGACCGCGCTCGACGTGACGGTGCAGCACCAGATCCTCAACCTGCTCGCCCAACAGCAGCGCGAGCGGCACATGACGATGATCCTGGTCACCCACGACCTCGGCGTCGTCGCGACCCGTGCCGACGAGATCGCCGTGATGTACGCCGGCAAGGTCGTCGAGAAGGCGCCGACCGAGCTGCTGTTCTCCGAGATGCGCCACCCCTACACGCAGGCCCTGCTCTGGTCGATCCCGAAGACGTCGCAGCCCAAGCACACTCGGCTGAGCGCCATCCTCGGCCGCCCGCCCGACCTGATCTCGCCGCCGCCGGGCTGCTCGTTCGCGCCACGGTGCCCGTACGCGCAGCCGCAGTGCACCGAGGTCGAGCCGACGTTGCGCAGCGAGGGCAACGAGCTCCACCAGTTCGCCTGCCACATCCCGGTCGGCACGCCCGAGAACAAGGCGGCGTTCGACCGCAACCTGGCCGCCGGAATGCCCCAGACGCTCGTGGCGGCGGGCAAGATGGCGGCCCGCGAGGACGAGCCGATGACACCGGGTCTCACCGTGCCGAGCGAGGTCGACCAGAACGTCATCGTCCGCACCGCCCACCTCGAGCAGCAGCAGCTCGCAGCCGAGGAGCGCGCGGAGGCCGAAGGGCGGAGCCTCTGATGGCCGGCACCGGCAAGGCCCACCTGCGCACGGGCGACGACACCCTGCTCGCCGTCGAGGACCTCGTGGTCGAGTTCCCGGCCGGCGGTGGTCGCAAGGTCCACGCCGTCAGCGGGATCAGCTTCGACATCAAGGCGGGCGAGACGCTCGGACTGGTCGGCGAGTCCGGCTGTGGGAAGTCGACGACCGGCAAGGCGCTGCTCCAGCTCCCGAGGCCGACATCGGGCTCGGTGCGGCTGAAGAACGACGACCTGACCACGCTCGACGGTGAGGCGATGCGGCGCAAGCGCACCGACATCCAGATGATCTTCCAGGACCCGATCTCGTCGCTCAACCCGCGGCGCACGATCGGCCACGTCGTCGCCGAGCCGCTCCAGGTGTGGGGCCCACACGGCGACGACGCCCAGTGGCAGAAGGTGTCCGAGATGCTCGACGCGGTCGGCATCGATCCCGACGTCGCCCGCAACAAGCGGCCGCACGAGTTCTCCGGCGGTCAGTGCCAGCGCATCTCGATCGCCCGCGCGCTCGTCATGGAGCCCGAGCTGATCATCTGCGACGAGCCTGTCTCGGCGCTCGACGTGTCGGTGCAGGCCCAGATCCTCAACCTGCTCGAGGACCTCAAGGCCAAGTACGGCCTGACCCTGGTCTTCATCGCCCACGACCTCGCTGTGGTCAAGAACATCAGCGATCGCATCGCCGTGATGTACCTCGGGAAGATGTGCGAGCTGTCGGAGTCCGACGAGCTGTACGCCAATCCGGCGCACCCGTACACCAAGCTCCTCATGGAGTCGCACCCCGAGCCGAACCCGCACGCCGAGATCGACGAGTCGATCGTCGCGCTCGGCGAACTGCCGTCGCCGATCAACCCACCGTCGGGTTGCCGGTTCCGCACCCGCTGCGATCGTGCCACCGACGTGTGCGCGGCGGAGGAGCCCCAGATGCGCGCCGTCGACGCCGAGCACTTCGTCGCGTGCCACCACCCGCTCGTCGACGTGCGGGAGGTCGCCATCGGCTGATCGACGGCCGGCGAAACAGTCCTATCCAACGTGCCGTCCCGGCACCCGAGCCATCCAAGCACCGGAGCAACCGCTCCGATCCAGCCGGAGCGACCGCTCCAACTCAGAGGGGGAAACCACCAGATGAAGCAACGACGATTGCAGAAGTCGTTCGCCGTCCTGTTCGCCGCGGGCCTCGTGATCGCGGCGTGCGGCGGCGATGACGACGACGGCGGCGCCTCACCGGCGACGACCGAAGCGAGCAGCGGCGGCGACGCCACGACGGCCACGACCGCCGCCGACAGCGGTGACTCCGGGAGCACCGAGGAGACGACCGCCACGACCGCCGCCGAAGGTGGTGGTGAGGAGGCCGAAGGTGACGTCGACACCGATGTCACCGACGAGAGCTCCGGCGCCCAGTACGGCGGCACGCTCACCGTCGGCCTCGAAGCGGAGGCGACCGGGCTGCGCCCCTGGGAGGACGCCTGCTCGGCACCGTGCTACACGATGATGACGGCGATCTACGACAAGCTCATCGAGCAGGACGAGACCGGTCAGTACCAGCCCTGGCTCGCCGAGTCGATCGAGCCGAACGAGGACTTCACCGTCTGGACGATGACCCTGCGCCCCGACGTGAAGTTCCACAACGGCACCGACCTCACCGCGCAGACGATCGTCGACATGTTCGCGATCCAGCAGACCGGAGCCGCGTCGTCGGGCGCGATCAGCACCGCCAACCTCGAGAACGTCGAGGCGACCGGAGACCTCGAGGTCACCTACACCCTCTCGCAACAGAACTCGGCCTTCCCGGCCGCGCTCTCACGTGCGCCGCTCGGGATGCCGTTCGATCCGGCGGCCGCCACGGCCGATCCGGCCGGCTACAGCACCGACCCGATCGGCACCGGCCCGTTCATGATCCAGTCGCGCGACCTCGACAACGAGACCGTCGTGGTGAAGAACCCCGACTACTGGGGCACCGATCCCGAAGGGAACCAGTTGCCGTACCTCGACGAGATCTCGTTCCGCCCGATCCCCGACGAGGGCACGCGTCTCGACGCGCTGCTGTCGGGCACGACGAACGTGATGCAGACCCTGCGCCAGGGCACCATCCGTGACGCTCGCGCCGCCCGCGACGGCGGCGACGACATCGTCCTCATCGAGTACCAGGGCAACAACACCGGCGGCGGCATGTACAACGTCGCCGTCGCCCCGTTCGACGACGTCCGCGTCCGCATGGGCCTCACGCTCATGAACAGCCAGGAGAAGGTCATCGAGGCCCTCGGCGGCACCGGCATCTCCCTGCCCGCCACCCAGTGGTTCTCGCCCGACAGCCCGTGGTGGACCCAGGAAGCGGCCGACGCCTGGCCGCAGTTCGACTTCGATGCGGGCGTCGCCTCGATCACCGAGTACGTGAACGACCCGGAGCGCTCCGACGGCAAGGGCGCCGGCGAGCCGATCGACGTCGAGCTCTCCTGCCCGCCCGACCCGACGCTGATCGCCGCCATGCAGGTGCTCCAGCAGACGTGGACCGCGAGCGGCCTGGTGAACGTCACGCTGACCAACTACGACCAGCAGACGCACATCAACATCGCGCTCGGCGCCGACAACGGCTTCATCGGCACGCACCAGGCCCACTGCTGGCGCTGGGGCAGTGAGGACGACCCGGCGGTCGTCCTCAACCCCGCCCTGGCGCCGCCGACGGCGGAGATCGCCGAGGCCGCCGGTCTGCCCGGCGTGGTGTCGCCGCTCAACTTCCCGAACTGGTTCAACCCGCAGGCCTTCGGTGACGCCGTCGCCGCCCTGCAGACCGACGACTTCGAGACCCGCAAGGGGCTGTACAGCGACATCATGATCCTGATGGCGCAGGAGGTCCCGGTCTGGTACTCGGGCCACACGGCCACCGCGTTCGGCACCGCGCCCGACGTCCACGGCATCAACGGCTGGCACCTCCCGTCGGGTGACCTCGGTGCAGGCATGGCCGGCGCCGAAGGACGCCTGCTCGAGACCTACATCAGCAGCAGCTGACCCACCGCCGACCGACGTAACGACGGATTCCCGGGGAGGAAATCACACACCATGACGAGAGTCATCGCCACCAGGCTGATCCGGCTGCTGGGCACCCTGCTCGCAGTCACGTTCCTGACGTTCAGCATGACGGCACTCCTCCCCGGGGATCCGGTCGACGCCATCCTCGGCATCCAGGGCGATCGCGATCCCGAGGTCGTCGCGCAGATCCGCGCCGACCTCGGGCTCGACGATCCGTTCGTCATCCGCTACTTCAACTGGCTCGGCGATGCCGCCACCGGCGACCTCGGCCAGTCGTACATCACCGATCAACCCGTGATGGACACCATCACGCAGCGACTCCCCGTCACCGCCGAGCTCGCCTTCCTCGCGGTGCTCTTCGCCGTGATCCTGGCCCTGCCGATCGGCATCATCGGCGCCTACAAACGTGGCCGATGGCAGGACAACATCACGTCCGCCGGCGTCCAGATCGCGCTGAGCATCCCGAACTTCATCATCGGCATCTTTCTGATCCTCGTCTTCGCCGTCACGTTGGGATGGCTCCCGGCATCCAACTGGAACCGGCTGAGTGCGGGCCTGATCCCCAACCTGAAGACGGCGATCCTGCCCGCCACCGCACTCGCCATGACCCAGATGGCGATCTTCTCCCGGCTCGTGCGCGCCGACATGATCGCCACGCTGCAGGAGAACTACATCCTCGCCGCCCGCTCGAAGGGCCTGAGCGACAAGTACATCCTCGTCCGCCACGCCCTCCGGCCGAGTTCGCTCAGCCTGATGACCATCATCGGCATCAACTTCGGCGCGCTGCTCGGCGGCACGGTCATCATCGAGACCCTGTTCGCCATCCCCGGCCTCGG
>Ga0316576_10002003_pt1 | contig 11406 bp, 7 predicted proteins | sample S0NA_FD_203075 | JGI IMG/M metagenome (GOLD analysis project Ga0316576, IMG submission 203075) | Rhizosphere microbial communities from salt marsh grasses in Alabama, United States - S0-2_050615r3r5 | ecosystem: Host-associated > Plants > Roots > Rhizosphere | place: USA: Alabama | collected... | reverse complement strand
CGCTGGCGACCAAGCTGGAGGCTCTGGGGGTCGAGAAAGGGGACCGGGTGTCGCTGCTGCTGCCGCCCAGCCCTGACTTTCTCATTGCTACCATCGCCGCGGTCAAGCTGGGGGCGATCATGTCCCCCACAAACCCGCTTTTCACTCCGGGGGAGATGGTAACGCAGCTCAAGGACATGGACCCCAAGGCGATCATCATGATGTCCGAGTTCATGGGCCGTGACTTTGCGGCGATCGTGGATAAGGCCCGGCCCGAACTGCCCGAGCTGAAGCACGTGATCGCCCGTGGGCCGGAGCGTGAGGGCTTCCTGCCCCTGGATCCCATCTATGCCACGCCTGTGCCGCCGCGTGCATCGTACGTCAAGCCAGGGCTGACCGACGAAGATAACGTCGTCATCCTGTTCAGCGGCGGCACCACGGGTCTGCCCAAGGGCGTGCCTCGGGACACCTATAGCCTGTTCTACTCCTACGCCCATGGGATGGAAAGCTATGTAACGGAGGAGGACGCGATGCTCTTGATCCCCCCTCTTTTCATGGCCGCCGGGGTTTATCAGTTGGCCTATCCGGTGCTGTTTGGCACCAAACTGGTGGGCATGGCTGCCTTCAACCCGCAGGTCATCCTGAAGACGATCCAGGATGAACGGATCACGCAGATGTTCTCCTACCCAACGATGATGCGCTGGATCCTGGGCCAGCCGAACTTTGACCAATTCGACGTATCCTCGATGCGGGTCATATCCATTGGGGGCGAAGCGGTCTCGACCGAGCTGATCGAGACCATCCAGGAAAAGTTCGGCTGCCAGACCACTACCGGGTATGGGTCGTCCGAACTGACCGGCGCGGCTGCGACGCCGATCGATGCCCCACCCGAGTTGATCTCCGGATCCGACGGCAAAGTCCTGCCCGACTACGAGGTGAGGCTTGTGGATGCTGATGGCAACGACGTACCGCCAGGTGAGGCTGGCGAGTTCATCGTCCGTGGACGCCCGGTATTCAAGGGCTACTGGAAAAGACCGGAGCTGAATGACGTGGTCTTTACGCCAGACGGCTTTTTCCACACCGGCGACCTGATTCGCCAGATCAACGACGAGGGCTACATACGCTTCGTCGGCCGTGTCAAGGACACGATTCGCCGCATGGCCATGACCATCTATCCCGACGAGGTGGAGAATGTCATCAAGACCCATCCCCAGGTAGCGCAGGTCGGCGTGGTCGGCGTGGAGAGCGAGTTCGCCGGGGACCGGGTGTGGGCCTTCATACAGCTCCAGCCAGAGCAGGAGATGACCGCGACGGAAATCATGGACCATTGCCGCGGGAAGCTGGCGGCCTTCAAGCTGCCTGACGAGGTACGGTTTGTGCCCGAGCTGCCGATGAGCTCCGTGCGCCGCGTCCAACGCATCAAGCTGCGCGAACAGGCGCGCCGCGAAATGGAATCAGCATCAGGCTAGCAGCTCATCCTGAGGCCCGGTCGAACGTGGGCCAGGGGTGAGTACCCGCTGTGCACGCACGGGGTGACGGTGGCCAGCCCGCCGGACTGGGGTCTCACCACCTTCCGCCGGGTCGAACATGCAGTCTGGAAGTACCATCTTGAGCAAGAGCCGTGAAAATGAGCCGAACAGAAAGGAACTCACAATGGACGAGAGCGCGACTGCAATAACCTTCGACGAGTTCAAGGGAGTACTGGCCGACATCCTGATGGTCGGGCCGGACAGACTCACGCCCGAAGCCCACTTTATGAATGACCTGTCGGTCGATTCGATCAAGTGGCTGGAGATGGCCTTGACGCTGGAAAAGCTGGGCGTGGCGCTCAGCGCCGAGGCGGTGTGGGATATCCACACCGTGGGCGATGCCTACCAACATTATCTGACCGAGTTTCAAGGTGGCAGCGCAGCATAACGCCACTTCTTGAGGTGCCGGACATCGGCAGGGGATAGAGCGCGCCGAGTCATCGCCCTCTTTGCTGACGAGGATCCGGGAAGGCAAAGGGGCTGGAGGGTGCGCCTGAGATCGTCGATCTGGATGTGGCAGTGCCGGCGTGCTAGCACATGAGGTTCGCTGGTTCCGTCCAGATAGTCTGTGCTGCCGGACCCACGACACCCACTGGATAGTGCGCCGGGAGCAGGGCCGGGACTTGCGGCTTGCAGTGGCGGCAGGGCCGCCCGATCTGCTGGGCCAAGGGATGGCGCTCGCGGCCTGGTACGGCGAGATGTAGCGGTACCGTAAGCCGTCGCCCATCCCGGCATCCGGCCTGGCCCTGGCGCCAGGCGAGGAGTTCTGCCTGACAACGGGGAGCGTCAAGCTGATTGCCTATCCGTCGAACGAGTTGCTGGGGGGCTGGATAGGGCGCGAGCCGCCCCAGGACGCGATCCTGAGGCGGTGATTCTTCCCGCCCTGATGGGCGAGGTCTCAGAATATCCGAAGAGGAGGAGAACCATGAAATCCATGACATTTCGGGACAAGTTGCAGTTACACAGCAGGGAGCTCCCCATACGAGTGATCAATCTTCTCATGACGCTTGTGTACCGCTTCCGCATCGAGGGCAAGGAGAATGTGCCCACGGACGGGCCCATGATCATCCTGTACAACGAACCCTCACTGCTTACGACGCTGCTGGAGGCTGCGGTCACGCCTACCTTCTTCAACGATCTCTATTTCGAGGGGAAGGTGTTGAACCTCGTGGGCGAGGAGTTATTTTCCTTCGCGTTCTTCCGCAACGCTTTCAAGTCCGCCGCCCCCACCATCCCCTCCCAGCCCCATGGCGGTGGAAAGCTGGGCTTGGGTTTGCTGCAAGCCCTCGCCTATCTGAGGGAGGGAGGGGTCTTTCTCACCAACCCCGATGGCGACATTGCCCGCGATGGGCGGCCGATGCCTATGGGGCGCGGGGCGGCCTGGGTGGGCTTGCACAGCGCCGCGCCGATGGTGCCCATCGTGCCCGGGATCGGTAGCTACGACAGCTGGCCGCCCTGGCGGCTCACACCCAGCCTGAGGGGCAGGATCGTCCAGCGCGTGGGAAAGCCGTTCAAGCTCACAGAGGAGCCCTTGGAGACAGTCGGCGAAGAGGATATAGCCAAGGCTAACGCCCGCATCGCAGCCGAGATCGAGCGTCTGTGTTACGGGCCGGGGGGCGTAGCCGAGTGGGCAGGACCGCCGAAGAAGAACGGCCAGCCCCTGGAGGAGCCCACCGACCTGCTGCGGTCGGCGGCGGAGCAGCTGGAGGTCGCCGACCCGCCGCCGCTGGGCGGAGCGGAGGTAGACAGCAACCAGCGCTCGCTCTGGATGCGGGGAATGCCCTTGCTGCTGTGGCGCTGTCCGGTATGCCTGACAAACGATGCCTTGGTCCACAATCGCCCCTGGTTCCGGGCTCAGAGCCTCTACTGCCAGGCCTGCGGCACCCGCTGGAAAGTGCAGCGGGCGTACGGCAAGGACTTTCGGTTGAAGGTTGTGGAAGGGCCGCCAGACCTGGTGGGCGTAGACATGGCCCTCACGACCTGGTACGACGAGATGAAGCGGGACTTTCAGCCTCTGCCGATCTCCCCATCCGGCTTGGACTTGGAGCCAGGCGAGGAGCTGTACCTGAGGACGTGGAAGTCAAGGCTGCTGCCCTATCTCTCCAACCCCCTGTTCGACGGCTGGACCGGGCGCGAGCCGCCCATGGACTGGGTCCCGGGGCGCTCCGATGCGGGGCTGTTCGGACCTTTGGCCGCCGGTGAGTTGCTCCTGACCAATCGCCGGCTGATGTGGGAAGGGCCCACGGGAGGGCTCGACTTTCGGTTGGAGCACATCACAGATGTGACCATGAGGCTGTTCTTCCAGATGAAGATCAATTACGAGGCGACGCCGTACCGGTTCGACTTTACCCAAGACAGCGGTCTGAAGTGGCTGACCTATCTGGCTGCGGTGACCCCGGAAGCTGCTGCCAAGCTGGGCCGCAAGGTCACGCTGTCAAGACTCTAGGAGGGCGGCCAAATACAAAGAGCCCCGCCCGCCTATACGGGTCGAGGCTCTCCTATCGCGATGGCCAGGGGTTACTCGGCCTGCGTCACTGGTTTCAATCGGGCAGCTGATGCCGCCTGAGACTTTTGCTGCTTTGCCTTGGGCTTCCGATCGTACGGGTCGCCCCACAAAATCACTCGCAGGTAGAGACGCAATATCGCAAATGCTGCTCGGCTATCCATCGGAACCTCCCTCTGCTGCAACGGCCATTCCCCCGATTGGTCGTTGCGCCGGCGGCGCAGCGCCGCCAGCTTCTCTTTATCAACTACAGTCATTATACCCCATTACCTCGATACGCGCATCGTCCTGCGGGACAGATCACACTCTGTACCTTAGGTCATTGTACGATGGTACTGCAGACGTGGTACGTTTTGGTGTTGTATCATGAGCTCGGTCATGCAACGTGACGCGCACCACTGGATCGCCTCTTGGGCCGGGCTGACACGGCAGCTGCCACGATGGCGGCCGCCTTTGATCCGTCGATGTCCATCACCTTTGGTGTGCTGGCTGCCCTCGCTATGAGACAGGTTGGTGAATCGATGGGGCCGGTGCTGAGTGGAGATGCCTTTGACCGCGGCCAAGCTTGCCCTGCCGGTGTGGTGATGAGGTGTAGTAGCGGTGCTGTACGGCGGGGAACTGACCGAGTGAGTATGTTGCCATCTAGCGACTGCACCCCATCATTCAGGGTTGTCTCGGCCGCTGCGCTTCCGTGCTGTCACATAATGGCTCGATCTGGTACGTCTCTCGCTCGGCACAAGTGAGCTCGGGCAGGTAGCGGTTGGCGGTCACCCACGCTCTCAACTCGTCGAGGGAAGGATTGCCGATCCGCCATCGCGTGATGGTCGTGTCCGACGAGCCAAAGAGGATGGACTGACCGTCCGGAGCGAGGGCGAGATCAAAGATCACGCCGTGCCCCTCAGAGTGGCGGATCAGTTCGCCGCTCTCCAGATCCCACAGCATCAAGCTCCCAGCCATGCTAGCAGTCAGCGCCAGGCGCCCGTCCGGGGTGACGACCACCCGTGTCCGGGTCCCTGCACCTGGACCCAAGCGGCGGATCTCCTGCCCGGTCTCCAGGTCCCATTCGATGAGGTACCCATCGTTTTCACAAGAGAGAGCTGTGTCACCATTCGGCAAGAAGGCATGGCCGGTGCTGCCTGCCTGTCCCGGTTCGTCCCGTCGCACAAAGCTGCGGATTTCCTCCCCCGTCTCCAGATCCCATAGGACCATGCTGCTGGTGCCCGAGTCGGACAGGGCGGTACGGCCGTCAGGGCCGATGGTCAGAGCCCACAGTGACTCGCCCGGTACATCGAACCAGCGAATTTCCCGTCCGCCTGGCACGTCCCATAGGATCAGCATCCCGTCGACAGAGACAGACAAAGCCCTCTGCCCGTCCGGCGCGAACTCGACGCCGGTCACCGGAGCCGCATGTCCCTCCAGCCGACCGATTTCCCGCCACGCTTCCAGGTCCCAGATACGGAGGAAGGGCTCGTTGGTGGCAATCAGCGCCGTTTGGCCGTCGGGGCTGATGGCCACTTGGAAGATCACATCGACGGGTAGCTCGGAGGTCTGAAGCTGTGTCCCCAGCTCCATATCCCAGAGGCGGATGCTGGCGTCCTGGACCGGGGCACCGGGCGCTGCCGCGCCCGAGGAGGAGAGGGCCCGCTTTCCGTCGGGCGTGAACTCCACATCCCAGACCGTGTCTCCATGCCCCACGAGGCGCTTCATCTCGGCCGCATCCACCAGATCCCACAGGATCACTCCCCCATCCTGGGAACTGGAGAGAGCGGCGTGTCCGTCGGGGCTGAAGGCGACGTCCAACACATCGCTGCGGTGGGCATCGAGACGGGCGATGGAGCGGCCGGTCTTGAGGTCCCACGGAATCAGGCTGTCGTCGGAGGATCCGGACAGCGCCTGGTGCCCATCGGGGCCCATTGCAACCGAAACGACGGCTTCCTGATGCCCTTCTAGGGTCAGGATCCTCTCTCCCGTCGTCAGGTTCCACACCGCTGATACGTTGTTATAGCTGGACCCGGTCACGGCCTGGGCACCATCGGGACTGATGGATAGGCAGTAGACGTCGTCGCCTGCCAGGTCAAAGCGCTGGCGCATCTCCCCGGTCTCAACATCCCAGAGAAGCAGGTCAAAAGGGACCGTACCTGCTTCCAATGTTGATGTGATCAGCTCACTCGAAAAAATGACTGCATCCCCCGAGCTGACCAGCAGGGCATCCCCAGCAGGTGCGAACTCGGCAGCCACGATGCCGGCGATGTGGCCGTTCAACCGCCTGAACTCCTTGCCAGTTTCCAGGTCCCACAGGATCAGCTCGCCCGGTTGCATGAAATTCGTCCCGGCAAATCCGCCCGAGACCGCCGTACGGCCATCAGGGCTGATGTCCACCGCGCGCACCGTCCCGGAGTGCCCGCGGAAACGACGGATCTCTTCTCCGGTTACCAGGTCCCACAGGATAACCAACGCATCCTCCCCACCGGAGATGGCGATCGAACCATCGGGGCCAAAGGCGACGTCATTGATCCGGGCCGTATGGCCGCGGAGACGCCAAATCTCCGCCCTGGTCTCCAGGTCCCACACTACGAGGTTCCCATCTGCCATGCCGGCAAGGACTGTCCACCCGCCCGGACCGATCCCCAGGGCGGTGGCTGGACCCTCCACGCCAGCAAAGAGCGTCTGCACATCGGCGCGCCACCGGGCGCCAGGTGCATAGGCTGTCTCCAGGAGGACACGTTGCGCGGCTCGGGGCGGGTCGTCGATCCGATTCGCCGCCAGGGCCAGGGATAGGGCGGTGGTGTTGTCCAGGTTGTTCAACATTTCCCGCGCGTTGGCGGTCAGGCTGAGGCTGTAAGCTTCCACCGCCTGGCGCCGCTGACCGAATGAGAAGAAGGTCATCACCAGGGCGACCACGCCGGCTGCCGCCAGCACCCCGGCCAGCGCGCCCCACAGCCGGCGGGCGCGGCGCTCCGTGGCTAGCTCCCGCTGCCGCTGGGCCTCGCGGGCGGCCGTCCGCTGCTCGCGCAGCGCGGCGCTCGCACCAATGAACGCCCTTTCGTCCGGGCTTAGCTCCTCGTCCCGCGCCGCGAGCCACTCCTCCGCTTGGGCCAGCGGTGCGCCGCGCAGGAGCGCCCCCTCATCCCGGCCGCTGTGTTCCCATTGGCGCTGGGCGGCCCGCAGCCCTTCCTGCCAGAGGCGAAAGGCGCGGTCGCTGGCCAGCCACCTCTGGAGCCGTCCCCAGTGCTCGATCAGTGCTTCGTGGGCCACCTCCACGATTTCGTTTCCAGTTGTGTCCCGGCCAGTGACCACCAGCCGTTTGTCTGCTAGGTGCCGGGTCAGCGGCCAGTTGGCCTCGCCCACCTCGGCGCGGGCCGCTACGCGGCGAGTGCCCTCGGTGCCCTCACCTGGCTGCACCAACTGCGCCAGGATGCGGGGCACCCTCGCCTGATCGTCCGGTGCCAGATCCACGAACACCTGCTCCGCATACCGCGCCAGGGCCCCCTCGACGCGGCCCAGCGCGTCGTACGTTTCGTGGGTGAGCCAGCCATCCTCTGCCTGTTCCCACAGCAGGGTCAAGGCGAACTCGAGCAGGGGCAGGTTGCCGGGCTCCTCACCCACGTCGTCCAGGATCCGATCCACAAGCCCTGCCTCGAAGGCCGCCCCCTGCACCTGCGCCGGCTCCGCAATCGCCGCCCGCAGCTCGTCGCGCTTCATCGGGCCCAGCATCACCGCGCCCTCCTGGAGGGCGTCCGCAAAGGGCCGGTAGGCCAGCGCCTGTCCCATAAAATCGGCCCGTAGGGTGAGCAGCAGGACCAAGGGCGGGATTGGCCTGATTTCCCCGGCCTGGGCCGCCAGCAGCAGGGCCAGAAAGTGCTGCCGTTCGGCCGCTTCGGGACAGAGGGTGTAGAGCTCTTCGAACTGGTCAATGATCAATAGCAGACGCCTTTTTCCCGGATGGATCTCCAGCACGCGCTGGATTGTTGGGAGGAGAGCGACGTCTCCCTTGTGCCACGCTGTGGCGAGCTTCTGGGCCTCGATCAGGCGGTCGGTTTCACCCGACTGAGGTTCTAATAGAGGCAACAGGGTCGCAGCCAGTGCCTGGAAGGGCAGCCCTCCGGGACGGCAATGGGCGATCAGCCACTCTCCGTCACCACCGCCTCGCAGCTGCGGCAGGAGGCCGGCATACACGGTCGACGACTTGCCTGAGCCGGAGGAACCAATAAGCACGGTGACAAGGGGTTTCTGGTGGAGGGCGTCCAGCAGCAGAGCGATAGAGTCCTCGCGGCCAAAGAAGAAGGGCGCATCTAGCTCGCGAAAGGCGGCTAGGCCGCGATAGGGACATGCCCCCACGGCTCTGGGCTGACGAACGGGAGACCCAGCCTCCGCTGGCACAGGGGCTGCCCATTCCTCTCTGAGCAATTGCTGGTACAACTGCTGGGTTCTTGCCGAGGGTTCAGCACTCAGCTCTGCTGCCAGCAGCCGGCGACAGGTTTCGTATTGGGCCAGGGCGGCATCCCTTCGGCCGTCCAGAGCCAGTAGTCGCATCACGCGGCAATGAGCGCTTTCCCGCCAGGGATCGAGCTCCAACTGGCGCCAGGCAAAGGGCAGCGCGCGCTTGTACTGACCCTGCTCCTCATACACGGCGGACAGGTGGTGGAGGGCCTCCATGACTTGACGGAAGAGCTGCTCGCGGGTAAGTACTATCCATTCCTCGAAACCGGGGCTGTCGTCGATGGAGAAGCCTTCCAGAAAGGGACCGCGGTACAGCCGCACGGCGTTTTCAAGTTGCTGCACGTTTGGGGGGCGCGAGGATTTGTCAGACTCCAGCAAAGTCTGAAAGGCGACTACGTCAATCCACGCGTCGCCGGCGATGTTGAACTGGATGGTTTTCCGTGTGGCGTGGAGGTGAGGGGGTGTCGCCTCCCGATCGCCAATAGCCTGCCGTAGGTCTGCCAGGGCACGGCGCAGGTTTGCCCGCGCAGACGCCCCGGTGTAGTCGGGCCACAGCATGCCGGCCAGCCGTTCGCGGCGGTGGGCCCGGTCCGACTCGACGGCAAGGTAGGCGAGGAGAGCAAGTGCCTTGTCGGAGCGAAGCTCGGCAACGGATTCCTGAGCCAGGCTCACCTGGGGAGGGCCTAGTAGCCGGATTGACAGAGATGTCATTTCTCCTCCTCAACCCAAGAACGAAAGCGAGCCGAAGGGTTGACATTTCTCAGCGAGGCAACCACGAAGGACTCAACCCGTGGCCATATTGTACATCAGATGCGACCAGAATTCAACTTTCACATTCTACTCACGCTGTGGGGGCGTTTCTCTCACGTGTGGCTGCTATACTGCCAGTAGAGTGAGGTCATGAGGGAATCATGAGCAAAAAGGCTGAAGGCAAGGGGGAGCAGCCACAATACCAATCGTATCTGCTTCGCCTGTGGCGGGTGGACAAAGGGGAGAATGGCGTGCAGGCGTCCTTGGAGAGTGCCCACACGGGCGAGAGGCGGGGCTTTGCCAACCTTGAGGCGATGCTCGATTTTCTACGGCGGCAGATGGCCGCGCAGTCGGAGAGAAGCAGCGACGAAAGACAGGGGAGGGGGTGATCATCCAGCTCGAGGAGGCAGTCATATCGTCCGCAATCGTGTCGACGGTCTATGAATCACAAGTCTGTAGAAGGAGGGAATGCGATGAAACGGAAGAGTGTGTTGGTTTGGCTTGGGTTGGTTGTATTGGTGGCCCTGCTGTTGGTGCCCGGGTCGGCTGCCGCAGTAGCCACGCGGGTCGAATTCACCGGGGTCGAAGAGTGGGTGGCGCAGGCTGCTGAAGGCGACTGGACATTCCCCGGTGGGAACGTACACGTGCGGGGCATGACCACCGTTTATCAAGAGACTGCTTCAGACTGGCGCATGTCAGGCCTGAACACGTCCGTCATGAATGCCAACTGGGGACCCGATTTCGCCGGCCCCATGTACGGGACCTTTGAGAACGTCCTGGAGGCTAGCGCGGATTGCGCGGGTGGTGGGGTCTGGCAAGGCAGATGGACTGGGATGATGAACATAGACGGGAGCTACACCTACGATGCGGTGGGGAGGGGCCTTTCCGGGTGCGTGGCAGGGCTGCACATGTCCCTGACCGCGTTCAATTCTGGTACAGGCGAGCTGACCACGTTCACCGGGCAGATCCTGGACCCGCACGGCGAGTGACGCGGACTGGAACTTGAGTCGCAACAACAATGAAAAGCATGATTCACCAGGAGGGAGCTAGAAAGATGAAACAACGAAAGGTCTTCGTCGGGCTAGTAGTCACCATTGCGCTGCTGGTGGTGCCGCTCGCACTCTATGCACAGGAAGCCGATCCGGTTCAGGTGTGCTATGGCCCTGCCTACGAAGCGTTCGTGGCCGGGGAGCAGGCCTGCGATCCAGCGATCTGGGCTGAAGATGCCGTGCAGACCTCGATCATCGGAGACATGGTTACTACATATACGGGCGTGGACGAGATTTGCGCTCACTTTGAGGAGCTGCTGGCCAGTGGCTTCACCATGGAGATCACTGTGCAGAGCGTCGAGGACAGCACGGTTACCTCCGAGAGCAAGGTGTGGGACAACGATACCCGGGCGCTGGGCGTGGCTCCGCTGGTTGGCACTGAGGTGTGCGTTGTTGAGGATGGCAAGATCAAATCCTTGACCTGGACCATATCTGAAGCGTCCCTGGCTGCGTTGGGCGCTGCGCTGGCCGCCTTGCCCCAAACCGGAGGCGAGGGACTCCCTGGGCAGGTCTGGGTTGTGGTGCTGGGGGGAGTGGCGCTCGCCGCTGGGCTTGGTGTTGGGCATCTGGGCCGCCGGGTACGCCACGGGCGATAGCCGGCGGCACGAAAGCCATCATGAGTACGGTAGGGCCTGGCAGTATCTGCCAGGCCCTACCGATGTCCGAGCGCATAGCATAGCGTCTGTTGCGAGCCTGGCTTCGTTTCATCGACCGGATACTAATACTACGCCAGCTGACAGATACACCAATTCATGGTATACTCGCCCCAGCGAGCACCGCCGGTAGCACCCATCATCGCCTCCGAGCGGGCAACTGCCACCGGCCCCAAGGAAAAGTCAAGCCGGCCCGGGAACGTACGGGCCGGCTTCTAGTTTCCTCAGTTGGTCAGAATATCCAGATCAGCAGGGCCAGCGCCATCACCAGGATGAGCAGCCCGCCGACTATGGAGGCATCACCGCCCGGATCTCCCTCCTCCCAGATGCTGCGAGCTTTCCAGCCGATCAGCAGCATCAGCAGTCCGTGTCCGCCCACGCTGCCGGTCACCAGCAGACCGATGACTTGCAGGATTGTCAGTTCCATGGTGTCCCCCCTTTTCACACCCTCCTCCTGCTGCCTGGTCCGATCCTCGCCCATAGGGTACAGGAAGCGGAGGTGC
>Ga0316576_10002002_pt1 | contig 11409 bp, 9 predicted proteins | sample S0NA_FD_203075 | JGI IMG/M metagenome (GOLD analysis project Ga0316576, IMG submission 203075) | Rhizosphere microbial communities from salt marsh grasses in Alabama, United States - S0-2_050615r3r5 | ecosystem: Host-associated > Plants > Roots > Rhizosphere | place: USA: Alabama | collected... | reverse complement strand
TCGTCGGGCCGCTCGTGACCGCCGGGCTCATGGTGATCCTCGGGCCGTCCGGGTACTTCTGGAGCCTCGGAGCGATGTTCATCCCGACCATCGCGTACGCGATCGTCCGGATCGTGTCGAAGGCGCGGCCGCCCCAAGAGCGCTTCATCGGCCTCCCCCCCCGGTCCTCGCCCGCGGTGGCGCTGCTCGCCGACGAGGCGGGGGACCGGCCGCCGCGCGCCGACGCCGGAGCGCACGTCGACGGTTGACACCCGGCGGTTGTTCACCTCGCGTGTGTCGTGCGGTATGGTTCACTCAATGGCAGCGCGGTCCAAGAGCCGCGGGGCTGCGGGGCGGAGCAAAGCGACCCCGAAAACGAAGAAGCGGGTCTCCCGCCGAGCCGGCATCGTCCACGCGCTGAGGACGGGCCGGGATCGGGCTCGGGAACGCTTCGCACGTCAGAGCGACGACGTGTGGGGCGTCGTGCTCATCGTTCTCGCCGCGATGGTCGGCCTGTCCTTCTTCGGCCTCTCCGGACCCATCGGAGCGGGCATCTCCGGCGCACTGCGCTTCCTCTTCGGCGTGTGGGCCTACGTCGTGCCGGTCTTCCTCAGCGTCGCCGGCCTGTCGCTCATCGGCGTGTGCTGCGGCGACGACCGTCGACGGCTCGCGGCCGGCATGCTGGCGCTCTACCTGGCGTCCGTCGCGATGTTCCATCTCCTCACCGGGTCGATCGCGCTGGCCGGCCATGTCGACCAGGTCCGCGAGAGCGGCGGCGCCGTCGGGGCGCTCATCGCCTACCCGCTCCGTCGGACCATCGGCTTCTGGGGCGCGTTCCTCGTGCTCTCGGCGGCGATCGCGCTCTCGACGCTGATGCTCACGGGAGCGAGCATCCGTGATGTCGCATCCACGATGGCCCGGGCGATCAGGCTGATGCGGCAGTGGACCGGATTCGGAGAAGCACCGGCACCGGCCCCGCCGGTGATCCAGGTCCAGGAGCCGGTCGCAAGCCGCCCCGCTCCTCCCGCCGCCGCGCCGCGTCCCGCGGTCGAAGATCGCGAGCCGTCGAAGCAGCCCAAGCCGAAGCGCGTACCGGCGCCGCGCCCGGTCGACGTCGCCGGGTATCAACTGCCACCGGTGGAGCTCCTCGAAGGTTCCCGAGCAGAAGGCCCGAATCGTGGCGGCCTCGAGCAGACCGCCGCCGAGCTGCAGGAGGCCCTCCGCCAGCACGGGGTCGATGCGCGCCTCACCCGGATCGTGCCGGGCCCCACCGTCACGCGCTATGAGATCGAGCTCGCCCCCGGCGTGAAGGTCTCGCGCGTCACGAACCTCTCCCACGACATCGCCTACGCACTCGCCTCTCCCGACGTCCGCATCCTCGCCCCGATCCCCGGCAAGAGCGCCATCGGCATCGAAGTCCCGAACCGCCATCGGCAGACGGTCACCCTCGGCGACATCCTCGCGAGCCCCACGGCCGGCGAGGACGCCGACCCCATGCTCGTCGCCCTCGGCAAAGACGTGAGCGGAAGGCCGCGGATGTTGCGCCTCACCGAGTTGCCCCACGTGCTCATCGCCGGCGCGACGGGTGCAGGGAAGTCGTCGTGCATCAACGCGCTGCTCACATCGATGCTCATGCGCGCCAAGCCGGACGAGGTGCGGCTCATCCTCGTCGACCCGAAGCGGGTCGAGCTCGGGCAGTACAACGACGTCCCGCACCTCCTGACACGGGTCATCACGAGCCCGAAAAAGGCGGCGGACGCGCTGCAGTGGGCTGTTGCCGAGATGGACCGCCGCTACGACCTCCTCGCCGACGCCGGAGTGCGGGACATCGAGTCGTACCGAGAGAAGTACGACGCCGGCGGCCTCGAAGAAGACCTGTTCGACCGATTCCCGTACATCGTGGTCGTGGTCGACGAGCTCAACGACCTCATGATGGTGGCGGGCCGCGTCGTCGAGGACTCGATCGTGCGGATCGCCCAGATGGCACGTGCCGTCGGCATCCACCTCGTTCTCGCGACGCAGCGGCCGTCGGTGAATGTCATCACGGGAGTGATCAAGGCGAACGTGCCGTCGCGCCTTGCCTTCTCGGTGGCCTCCCAGACCGACTCGCGGGTCATCATCGACCAAGCCGGCGCCGAGAAGCTCGTCGGCCTCGGCGACATGCTCGTGGTGACCGCTCGCGAGCCCAAGCCGGAGCGGATCCAGGGTGCCTGGGTCTCGGAGGCAGAGATCCACCGCGTCGTCGAGTTCGTTCGGGAGCAACAGGCGGCGAGGTACCGCGACGCCGACGTCTTCGAGGTCGCTGAGAAGGCCGACGTGCCCGACGACGAGTTCGAAGGCGAGGATCCGGAGATCATCCGCCAGGCGATCGATCTCGTCGTCCGGAGCCAGCTCGGCTCGACCTCCATGCTCCAACGCAAGCTCCGTATCGGATTCGCCCGAGCCGGCCGAGTCATGGACATCCTCGAGAACAAGGGCATCGTCGGCCCGTCCGAGGGATCGAAAGCGCGTGCCGTGCTGGTGACCGAGGAAGAGCTCGGCGCGAACGTCGGCGCATAGGCTGCCTGGATCCGTCGCAGTCGGTCTCGTCTGTCACGGCGGCAAATCGGGGCGTAGGCTGAGTTCGATGGTTCGCGCACGTCTCGATCAGTTCACGTCGACCGACTCCCGCTCGCTGGAATTCACCCGGCTCGCCGGAATCGTCCAAGCCGACCGCGTCGAGGACGTCGTCGCGGCGTTCGAGGAGGCAGAGGCGGCGACTCACGCCGGGCTTTGGGCCGTCGGCTACGTCTCGTACGAGGCAGCTCCGGCCTTCGACCCGCGATACGGGGCGCTGCACCGGCGACCCGACGAGCCGCTTGCCGGGCTGCCGCTCGTCTGGTTCGGGCTGTTCGCCGAACGGGACTACGTCACGCCGTTCATCGGGGAGGAGCGGCTCGACGGTTCGCCGTACACGGTCTCACCGTGGATGCCGACGATGGGCGAGGAGCGCTACGAGCGGAACGTCGCGAAGCTCCGTCGCCTCATCCGGAGAGGTGACCTGAACCAGGTCAACTACGCGTTGCGCCTCGACGCCGCGGTGAGCGGCGACCTTCGCGAGTTCTACCGCGATCTCGTGCTCTCCCAGCGCGGCGGACACGGGGCCTACCTCGACCTGGGGAGGTTCCAGGTGCTCAGCGCCTCCCCGGAGCAGTTCTACGCGACGGTCGGTGCGACCATCACCGTGCGCCCGGTCAAGGGGACGATCCCCCGTGGCCGGTGGTCGGAGGAGGATGAGGAGAAGGCCGGGGAGCTGGCCGCTTCGCGGAAGGACCGGGACGAGCACCAGGTCATCGTCGACCGGATGCGCGAAGCGCTGGCACAGGTCACCATCCCCGGGTCGATCCGGATCGAGGAGCTCATGGGCATCGAGCGGCTCGAGACCGTGTGGCAGCTGGCCTCGACGATGACCGGTGCGCTGCCGCCCGAAGTCACGAATGTCGACATCTTCCACGCGTTGTTCCCGGCGACCGCCGTCACCGGTGACCCCAGAGGGGAGGCGATGGATGCGATCGCCGCCTTCGAGGGCCGCTCGCGCGGCGTGTACGGAGGCGCGATCGGGGTGATGGCCCCGGTTGACGAAGGCCGGCCGGATGCCCGCTTCAGCGTCGCGATCAGGACGCTCACCGTCGCCGTGGCCGAGGGCGTGGGGGAGTACGGGGTCGGTGCCGGCATCACGGCGCGCTCCCTGCCGCGCGGTGAGTACGACGAGGCACAAGGGAAGGCCAAGGTCCTCGTGGTCCGCCGCCCCGAGGTGAAGCTCCTCGAAACGATCCGCTGGGACGACGAGCACGGCTTCTGGTGGCTCGATCGGCACCTCCGCCGGATGGCGGGGAGCGCCGCCTACTTCGGTTTCGTGTTCGACGAGGAAGCCGTTCGAAGCGTCCTCGACGCATCGGTGTCCGGCGAGGACGGCGCCCGGGAGGTCGGTATCACGGTCGACCGCCTCGGAACGGTCGCCGTCGACGTGCGTCGAGCACAGGAAGCGACGGCCCGTTGGTGGCCGCACCCGTCGCGCACGCTGGTGACGTGCGAGGTGAACAGCGAAGCCGTCTCGTCGGCCAGCGTGTACCGCTACCACAGCACGACGGCGAGGCGTCCCTACGACGAGCGGCGGAACGCCCATCCGGGCGTCGACGAGGTGGTCATGGTCAACGAGCGGGGCGAGGTCGTGGGGGGCTCGCGGCACAACCTGGCGATCCGCTCCGGCGGTCAGTGGGTGACGCCGCCGCTCGCGTCCGGGTGCCTGCCCGGGGTCCTTCGCGCGGTGCTCCTCGACGAGGGGATCCTCCTCGAAGAGGTCGTCATGGCCGACGACCTCGACAGCGCGGAGGCGATGGCACTGCTCAGCTCCGTGAACGGGTGGCGCCCGGCCCGCCTCGCACCCCGGTAGCCTCCCGCCCGATGACCACGGTCGGCGGCCCATGACGTTCTTCGAGGCGCTCGCCCTTGTGCTCGGCGGTGCTGCGGCCGGGTTCATCAACGCCCTCGCCGGGGGCGGCTCGGCGATCACGATCCCCATCCTGACCGAGATCGTCGGGATCAACACGGCGAACGGCACGAACCGCATCGCGATCTTCCTCGCCAACCTGACGGCGATCGCGGGATACGAGAAGGGGAAGGCGATACCGTGGCGCCGCATTGGTGTCCTGCTCGCGCCGACGCTCATCGGGGCGGCCGCCGGTGCATGGCTGTCGACGGTGACGCCGCCCGACGTCCTCCGGAAGGTCTTCGCCGGCGTCCTACTCCTCGTCGCCGCTTCGGTCCTCTTCCGGCCGTCCCGCTGGCTCGAGGAGCGCGACGCGACGCTCCACGAGCCGTGGCGGTCGATCGTGTTCCTCGCGATCGGCTTCTACGGCGGGTTCGTGCAGGCCGGCGTCGGCTTCCTCCTGCTCGCCGGCCTCGTGCTGGGGGCCGGGATGAACCTCGTCAACGGCAACGCCGCGAAGGTCGTGTTGATCGCCGCGTACTCGCCGATCGCGATCATCATGTTCGCGTCGGCCTCGCAGGTCGACCTCGCCGTCGGCGGCGTGCTCGCGGCAGGTCAGATGACGGGCGCCTGGGTGGGATCGCGCTTGGCCGTGCTGAGGGGCGCGGCCTGGATCCGTTGGGTGCTCGTCGTGGCGGCCGTGATCGCGGCCCTCAGGCTCGCCTTCGGATAGGGTGAGAGCATGAGCGAGACGAGCCTCGATGCCGCCATCAAAGAAGTCGGGGAGATCCAGGATCATCTCAACGTCCTGCCGGGCGATGCGTTCGCCGAGCGGTACGAGCTCCGCAGGCGCCTGGACGAGCTGCGGGCCATGATGCGGCCCGTGCCCGTCGACTTCGACGCGGACCGCTCCGACGCCGACCTGCTCGCCGAGCTGGCCGGGCAACGGGCCCGACTCGTCGAGATCGAGCACCGGCGGATCGACATGGTCTCCCAATCGGGAGGCTCTGGGGGCTCAGGGTCGGGCTCGGACGGCTGGGGCGGTGTGGGGATCAACCAGCAGATCGAATCGGCCGCAGGCGTATCCACGATCAAGGCGCGGATCGGGAGGATCAAGGGGATCCTCATCGACCGCGGTGTCGACATCCCGGAGGGACCATGACCGGCGAGATCCACGAAGGCCAGAACCCGTTCGTCGCACCGGAGGCCGACCGCGATCCGGTGCGTCGATTCCGCGGCCGGCTTGCCGCACCGGTGACGATCGTCACCGCGGGGGAAGGTCCGACGGCGGCCGGACTGACCGTGTCGTCGCTCATCCTCGCCGAGGGAGAGCCTGGGACCGCGCTCTTCATGCTCGGGCACACCGCCGACGTGTACGACGCGATCCAACGGTCCGACCGGTTCGTCGTTCACATCCTCTCCACCCGTCACCGGGATCTCTCCGAGGTCTTCGCCGGGCGGCGACCGAGCCCGGGCGGCCCTTTCGCAGGGATTGCGACGTCGGTGTCCGAATGGGGGATCGTGCTCGACGACGTCCCCGATCGCGCGTACTGCCGGGGCGTCTCAGCTTCGGAACGGGGCGCGTCACTCCTCGTGGAGGCGTCGATCGACCGGGTCGATGTCTCGGACCTCGCCGACCCGCTCACGTACTTCCGGGGCCAGTACCGGCGGCTCGCATAGGCACTTTCGACCGCACCCGGAGGTACGCTCTCGGGGTGGCCGTCTCCGCCCCTTCCGTCTGGTTGACCACGCTCGGGTGTGCGAAGAACCAAGTCGACTCGGACAAGATCTCCGGCGTGCTCGGCTCCGCCGGGTACGTCACGGCGGCATCGCCCGAGTCGGCCGACGTCGTGATGGTGAACACCTGCGGCTTCATCGAACCGGCTCGGCGGGAGTCGATCGACACCATCCTCGATCTTGCCGAGACGAAGCGCGACGACGCGAGCCTCGTCGTCATCGGATGCATGGCACAGCGCTACGAGACGGAGCTCGCGGCGGCGCTCCCCGAAGCGGACGCGGTGATCGGCCTCGACCGGTACCCGGAGCTGCTCGACCGGCTCGACGACCTGCGCGGATGGACGCCGCTGACGATCGACCCGCCGCAACGCTCGCACATGGACATCCTCTACGAGACGCGGCGGCCGACGCCGTCGACGCCGTACGCCTACGTCAAGGTGGCCGAGGGCTGCGACAAGCACTGCGCGTTCTGTGCGATCCCCCAGTTCCGCGGGAAGCAGCGCTCGCGTGATCCCGAGAACATCGCCGGGGAGGTCGCCCGGCTGACCGCCGACGGCGTCGGGGAGATCGCGCTCGTGGCGCAAGACCTCGCCGCGTACGGGCGCGACATCGGCGGCCCGGGCATCGTCGAGCTCGTCCGTCTCGTCGGCACGGTCCCCGGACTGCGGCGTCTGCGCCTCTACTACCTCTATCCGCGTGAGATCCGCCAGAGCCTGATCGACGAGATCGCCGGGAACCCGGTCGTCGCGGACTACTTCGACCTGTCGCTCCAGCACACGTCGGAGAGCCTGCTCCGCGCGATGCGGCGGCCCGGGTCGGGCGACGGCCATCGGGGCCTCATCGAGCGCATACGGGCAGCGGCACCCGACGCGGCGCTCCGCTCGTCGTTCATCGTCGGGTTCCCCGGAGAGACGGACGACGACGTCGACGGGCTCGCCGAGTTCCTTGCCGACGCGCAGATCGATTGGGTGGGGCTGTTCCCGTACTCAGCGGAGGAGGGAACGGCTGCGGCGAGCATGGGAGGCCAGATTCCGGCCGACGAGGTCGAGGGGCGGCTCCGTCACCTCCAGGGGGTCCAGGACGACGTGACCGTAGCCCGATCCATCGCCCAGATCGGGCGCACGATGACGGTCGTCGTCGACCTGGTCGAAGAAGGGCGACCGGTCGCCCGCTCCTATCGGGAGGCCCCGGAGATCGACGGGGTCATCCTCCTCGATCGCGGAGCACCGGGGGACTGGCTCAGGGCCGAGGTCACGGCAGGCTACGGAACCGACCTCGAGGCCGTCGTTCGAGGCCCGGCATGATCGTCGAGATCCTCGCCGTCGGCACGGAGCTCCTCCTCGGCCAGATCGTCAACTCGAATGCGTCCCGGATCGCCGAGCGGCTCGCGGACGCCGGGCTGGACCACTACCGCCAGACCGTCGTCGGCGACAACGAGGAGCGCATCGCGGACGCCGTCCTCGCTTCCTGCTCCCGGGCCGACGCCGTCATCATCACCGGGGGGCTCGGCCCGACGAAGGACGACCTGACGCGCGAGGCGATCGCACGGGCCGCCGGTGTCGGGATGGTCTTCGACGAGGATCAGGCAGAGCGGTTGAGAGAGCGGTGGCGCCGAAGGGGCCGGGAGATGCCGGTTTCGAACCTCCAGCAGGCCGAGTACCCGGACGGGTGCACGCTCATCGAGAACCCGAAGGGCACGGCGCCCGGCATCCGTTGCCGCGTCGGGGGCTCATGGGTCTTCGCGCTCCCAGGAGTGCCGGCCGAGATGATCCCGATGCTCGAGCGCGACGTGATCCCTTTCCTCCGTCGCGACGATCGGTCCGTCGTCGTGAGCCGGCTGCTCCGGACCTGGGGCGAGACGGAGTCGGCGATCGGGGAGCGCCTCGGCGACCTCTACGACGCCTCGGCGAACCCGACGATCGCGTTCCTCGCCTCCGGGGGTGAGATCAAGGTCCGAATCACCGCGAAGGCGCCCACCGAAGGGGAGGCCGAAGCGATGATCGGCCCGGTCGAAGCCGAGGTGCGGGAGCGGCTCGGCACCCGGATCTTCGGGACGGACGGCGACACCGTTGAGGTCGTGATCCTCCGCATGCTCGAAGCGCGCGGCTGGACGCTTGCGACGGCCGAGTCGGTGACGGGCGGGCTCATCGCGGGTCGGATCACGGGGGTGCCGGGAGCGAGCCGCGCTTACCGGGGATCCGTCGTCGCGTACGCCACGGAGGTCAAGACACCGGCTCTTGGGGTGCCGCGCGAGGTCATCGCCGAGCACGGGGTGGTGAGCGAGCCCGTCGCGGTTGCGATGGCCGAAGGCGCGCGCGTGCGGCTCGGCGCCGACGTCGCCGTCGCAACGACGGGGTCGGCCGGCCCCGACCCGCTCGAGCAGCCGGTCGGGACGGTCGTCGTCGCGGTGGCGACGCCGGACGGGACGCGCGTGCGCACGCTCCAGATGCCGGGGGACCGGGAGCGGGTGCGGACGTTCGCAACCACCGCCGCACTCCAGCTCACCCGCATGGCACTCCAGGGCGTCGACTGGGGACGCCGTTGAAGGAGCGGCTCTTCCTGGCCGTCGCGCTCACCGACGACGTTCGGCACGGCCTCGCGGCCTTCCTCGCGGACGAGGCCGCGGTCCTCCCCGGAAAGCTCACGCCGCCGTCGAATTGGCACGTCACGCTCCGCTTCCTGGGATCGACGGAGCCGCAGCAGCGCGACCGCATCGTCGCTTTCCTCGCCGATCATCGCCCCGTCGAGCCGTTCACGCTCGGCTTCGCCGGCCTCGGTGCGTTCCCGCGCGCATCGAGGGCATCGGTCCTCTGGCTCGGCGTCGGGCCCGGGGCGGAGCAGGTGGCGTCGCTGGCGGAGGTGTCGGAGTCCGCCGCCGTGGCCGCCGGCTTCGACCCGGAGGAGCGCCCGTTCCATGCCCACCTCACGCTGTCCCGGATCCGCCCGCCGGTGGACGTGCAGCGGCTCGTCGAGCGGGTGCCGCGCTTCCCGCTCGGCATGGAGGTGGCCGGGGTGACGCTCTATCGGAGCGTGATGGGGGAGGGGCCGGTCCGCTACGAGGTCGTCGACGAGGTGCCCCTCTAGGAGATCGCGTCGTTCGTGTCGCCGACTCCATGTGATGTGGCCGTAGACACAAACGATCGCGTAGCCTCTCTCGGCATGGAGATCCGTGAGCTGCAGGGCGCCGATGTCGACGGGTGGATCGGCCTGCGATGCCGACTCTGGCCGAGCGCCGACCGCGCGGATCTCGCCGCAGAGATCGTCGAGTGGGCACGAGGACGCACCGGCGTGTTCGTCGCGGACGTCGACGGCGAGCTCGTCGGGTTTGCCGAAGTGACGATGCGCGACCGTGCCGACGGATGCGCAACGTCGCCGGTCGGCTACCTCGAGGGCTGGTGGGTCGCCGAGGGACATCGGCGCCGCGGCATCGGGAGCGGCCTCGTCGCGGCTGCCGAAGCGTGGGCGCGGGACCGCCGCGCCGTCGAATTCGCATCGGACGCCCACGCCGACAACGACACATCAATCGCCGCTCACGTGGCGAACGGCTTCATCGCCGAGGCTCCGGTGACCCGCTTCGCCAAGCGGCTCGAGGAATCGACCGGCGAAGCCGACGGTGCCGCGCCTGCCCCGGATGCGCCCGTCACGCTGCGGGAAATCGACGACGACAACGTCCGGGCCGTCACGGACCTCGACGTGTCGCCTCACCAGCGGGCGTTCGTCGCCCCCAACGCCCTCTCGCTCGCGCAGTACGGCGTCACGACCAAGGCCTGGACGCGTGCCGTGTATGCCGGGGACACACCCGTGGGCTACGTGCTGCTCTCCGACGACGACGTGCGCGAGCGGTACTACCTCTGGCGGTTCATGATCGACCGGCGGTACCAGGGTCGCGGTTATGGGGCTGCGGCCCTCGACCTGGTCGTCGCATACGTGAAGAGCCGGCCGGGGGCGAAGGGGTTGTTCACGAGCTATGTGCCGTTGAGCGGGGGGCCGGGCCCGTTCTACCACCGCCGTGGGTTCGTCGACACGGGCGTCGAGGACGACGGCGAGCTCGAGTCGTTCCTCGCTTTCTGAACGACGCTCGTGTCGCGCACCACACGTGGTGTGGTCGTAGACACGAACGACAGGCGTCCTCGACATCGAACACACGTTCGCCTATGCTACGCCGTGCTCTTCGAATAACATCGTTGTCGTTCGCGGAGCAGAAACCTGTCACAGGCGCCCGATACGTTACGGGACGTTACGGGTCGTCGACAAAGGAGACATCGTGGCTGACAACCGGGGCGACCGGGACAAGAACATCGAGATGGCCATGTCCCAGATCGAACGGCAGTTCGGCAAGGGCGCCATCATGAGGTTGGGTGACGAGGAGATCCGCAGGATCGCCGCGATCCCGACCGGGGCGCTCTCGCTCGATCTCGCCCTCGGGATCGGGGGCGTCCCACGCGGCCGGATCGTCGAGATCTACGGCCCCGAGTCGAGTGGCAAGACGTCGCTCGCCCTCCACGTCGTCGCCGAAGCGCAGCGCAACGGCGGCCTCGCGGCGTTCATCGACGCCGAGCACGCCCTCGACCCGGTGTACGCCCGGGCGATCGGCGTCGACGTCGACGAACTGCTCATCTCCCAACCGGATACGGGGGAGCAGGCGCTCGAGATCACCGACATGCTGATCCGCTCCGGGGCCCTCGACGTCGTCGTCGTGGACTCGGTCGCGGCCCTCGTCCCTCGCGCCGAGCTCGAAGGTGACATGGGCGACACCCATGTGGGCCTCCAGGCGCGGCTCATGTCGCAAGCGCTGCGCAAGCTCGCCGGCACGATCAACCGGTCGCAGACGACGGCGATCTTCATCAACCAGCTGCGCGAGAAGATCGGCGTGATGTTCGGGTCCCCCGAGACGACCCCCGGCGGGCGCGCCCTCAAGTTCTACTCGACCGTCCGGATCGACGTCCGGCGCATCGAGGCGATCAAGTCGGGGACCGACAACATCGGCAACCGGGTTCGGACGAAGATCGTGAAGAACAAGGTCGCCCCGCCGTTCCGCATCGCCGAGTTCGACATCATGTTCGGCGAGGGCATCTCTCGCGAGGGGAGCCTGCTCGATGTCGCCGTCGAGGAGGGGGTCGTGAAGAAGGCCGGCGCCTGGTACACCTACGAAGGCGATCAGCTCGGCCAGGGACGCGAGAAGGCGAAGCAGTTCCTCCGGGAGAACCCTCAACTCGCGGTTCAAC
>Ga0316576_10002001_pt1 | contig 11411 bp, 7 predicted proteins | sample S0NA_FD_203075 | JGI IMG/M metagenome (GOLD analysis project Ga0316576, IMG submission 203075) | Rhizosphere microbial communities from salt marsh grasses in Alabama, United States - S0-2_050615r3r5 | ecosystem: Host-associated > Plants > Roots > Rhizosphere | place: USA: Alabama | collected... | reverse complement strand
TAAAGTTACCATAAACTCGCGCGCCCAGGATATAAGAATAATTTGCGAAAGCGGCAGGGACGCGCGCCGACCGGGCAACTGGGTGTAACGCGTGCTGCGCCTCAGGGTCTCAGTTGATCGGCCCGAAGGTCACCATCAGCCTGAAGAATATCAATGACTTCGAGAAGCTTCTTACCCTCCCCCGCAGCCTTCAGTCGGACGCCCGCCTCGAAATAGGCATCCAGGGCCTGGGTCGGCTTGCCCATCGACCGATAGAGATTTCCCAGCTCGCCAAATGCGTCGGCGTCTGCCGGATAGGCGCTGATCAGGATCATGTAGGCGGCCTCGGCGGCCTCGAAGTCACCGTTCCAGAACGCCCGTCGGGCCTGCTGCACAAGATCGTCGCGCGGTCTGGCCGACGGATCTGAGCGCGCCTCGTCCGAGGCCGGACGGAACGACCGATCCACCTCATCCGTACCTGGCGTCACGCCAAGGTGAGCCAAACGCGAGCCCTCATAGAGCGGCAGGCTGCCACCGATCAACCTGGGTGCCTTGTAGGCTGGCTCCGGTGCCTGCACGGCGACCGCCCCAGCCCGCGTCGCAGCCGGCTTATGCGGCACCGCCACCGAGGCCGGATTCTTCAGCTCGGGCTGCTCCGGCGCGCTGCCTGGACCCCTCGTGACCACGTTGTCTGCGGGAACCTGCATGCTGTGCGTTGCCACCGGGGGCGCCTGTCGGACAGGCCCCAGCTCGATCACGCCAAACACCAGTAGTCCGGCCAACACGAACCCGGTCAGACTGAACAAGACCAGGTGGCTGGTCAGCCAGCCCAAGACGATCGAAACCAGGCTGATGGGCATAAGAAGGCTCAGGCCAATATATCGGCGTACAGCACGGCGGCCAACGCGTTCCACTCGGCCGCGCCCTTACCGCGCGGCTCCTGCTCGAACACCGTCAGGCCCTCACTAAACGAACGCCTGTATACCGTGCGCTGCGCAAGGCGGGGTTTCAGGTAGCGGATACCCGGCAGAGACACCAGCGCGGCCGCGGCCTCGTCAGACTCGCGGACCGCCCGGTGGGTATCACCCCGGTTGATGAATCCGAGCACCTCGGGCCTGTCTTTGCCGACAATCGAATCGACGAAACGCAGGAACCGCTGCGTGGACCAGATATCGGCCTGACTCGGCGGCACCGGCACCAGGACGCGGTCCGCAATCGACACCGCGAGCCTGAGATTGTCCATCGAGGCCGTGCCGACATCGATCAGGACCTCCTCGCGTTTGAGCAGGCCGCGACGGTCTTGCATGCGCGAGGCGTCCAACAGCTCAACCATCGGCTGAAAACCCTCCTCGCGCCTGACGTCGAGCACATCGGTCAGGGTAGCCTGGGGGTCTGCATCGATCACGGCGACATCGCGCTCGGCCATCGCCAGCCAGATCGCGAGGTTGAAGGTAACTGTGCTCTTTCCTGACCCGCCCTTGAGGGTTCCGATTACCGTGATCATTCAGGTCCCTAGTGGGTATCAGCTGCCGCTACACCAACTGCAGGAATCCGCGAATCCGGAGTCCTCATAGGTTGTCACCCAGCCAGGCAGTTTGTGCTGGGTGGAATTGCCACCAACCTCGCCGCGCCACGCAACGCGTTCGTCGCCGCGCTGGCTGCGCCCATAAGCGGCCGGGCGGAACGCGACATCGGCGCGAAGGGTACTGCGCTGCGCGCCGGACACCGGCCGCCACTGAAAGCGATTCAGACCTGCCGGCGCAGGATTGAGTCCAGCCATTCGAGAACCAGGCACCTGCCACGCGGGCGCACTGACGGTTCGGTATCCGTACTGTTGGGGAGCAGTATAGACGGGCGCCTGGTACGCGAACCGCGGGGCCGCCTGGGGAGGTCGGTCGGCCGGACGCCAACTGCCATATGCCGGCGGATAGCCAGCCGTACCCGGCCGGAATTCAGCCGTTCGGGGTGCCCCCGCAACCGGATACCGCGGCCACCCCTGAACGCCGGGCTGCGCCGTCCACGGCTGCTCTGCAGGACGCCAGGGGAGCTGGCGCACGAACACAGGCATTTGCTGCTGCCACGCCTGAGCCATGTCGCTGAATGGCTGAACCCAACCCGGCGCCGGGTACATCATAGCGGCAGGCATCTGCTGCGCCTGGTAGGACTGATAGGGCCGGTAATGCGGATAAGGCTGATAAGCATCCTGCACTCCGCGCATCGCCACCGGATAGTCACCGGTGTGCGGCGCAGCAGCCAGCTGCGGCGTGCGCTGCCGGGACTGCTGATAGGTCACCGGATACGCATATGGATTTGGTGCCGACCAGGGACGAAACGCCGGCACATTGGCGACCCGCTGCACGGGCGCGCCGGATGCCGAAACGAAACCGGACGCGGGCCGCCACTGCTGACCGAAGGCATACGCTTCGCTGCCCGGCAGGATCGCACTGGAGAAAACGACAATTCCACCAAAAACAATTATCTGTCTTGCAAACTTCATCTTCTTCCTCTGTTATTCCCGGGCCGCGGCGAACGCCACAACGTCAGCAAACGGGGGGCCAAAGAGCACTGTCGTGCGGGGCTACGCCAACGCAACTGATTCACCACGTCGGCCAGTACCCGCCATATACCGCGGGCGGCGCGGTCCCGGTGCCGGGATACGGCATGTAGCCGGATGCATAAACCTGTCGATACCCGGGCGTGGCGCGCTGCATCTCCTCGTACGCCGGCTTGCGTCGGTGTGGCGCCGGGCGGAACTGGGATTGTAACTCTGATTGTCCGGGCTCCGATGTGCCGCCCGGTGGGTTCCCAACAGGCCCGTACAGGGACTGGCGGTCATCCGGTCTAAACCTCACGCCGAGGTGCTGCGCCGGCCTTGACGGGCCGACACTGCGCATCCCAGCTGCTGCCGGGGTTGCGCGACCGTACCTCGACTCCGACCCCAACACGGCCACGGTTCGGGGCCTGACTGCCGATGTCCTCGACCTTGCCTGGCCGGCGACCTGCTGGGGCCGCCAGCGTCCAACAGTGACCGCCGCCTCGCGGCGGTTCCACGGTCGAAACTGCGGTCGCTTTGACGGGGACGAATAGGCGGACCAGCTCGGATAGGCGGCTTGCGCCGCCGAAAGGGGCGCGATTCCCAGCGAGGCCAGGTTCGCAAGCCCCAGCACCACACTGATGGAAATCACCCGCGCTAGCAAAGTTGCCACCTCCTGGTTGACGTGCAGTCCACGCAGACAGGGATTGCATCGACGCCTGGCCACAATATATACCCTGCGCAATAGCTGTCAACCACAATATCTTGTGTATAAAAGCTGTGGAAAACCGTGTAGAAGCTGTGCGGGACCTGTGCAAGTCCCGTCCCTCAAGGCCATTTTTTTCAATCAATTCCGCAGCTTGTATGAATACCAAACGACTGAAACAAGATGTGAATCCGCGCGCACCCCGCCCGGCCCAAGGCCGGCAGGGCCCCATCGCCGGCCCGACCACGGTATCGCGGAATCTTGACTTGTAGGATCGTGAAGACGAAGCCATCCGAATATGGCCTGCCGGCTAAGGATGGCGGATATTCCTCACCACTCGGGCCAATGCCGCCCATAGCCCGGCAGCGGGGGTGGAGCCATCATCGGGTAAGGCAAGATAGGCGGTGGCAGCGATGGCGCCGACGATGCATCCTCGGCGCCATACAAGTCCTCATAGGTGCGCTTAGCCCTTTTTTCGGTCGGTCGGAACTGCGACTGTAACTCTAGCGACTGGGGATCGGTTGGCGTGCCACTGGTGGGCATACTGGGCTGGCCATAGGGCGATTCGCGCTCGTCCGGGCGGAAACGCAGGCCAAGTTCCTGGCCTCGTGTAACCGGTACGGCCTTGCGGGCCCCTGCACGGCCGCTCGGCGACACCGGTCCCCGGCCCTTGCGGTCGGCCAATACCCCAGGGGCCCGGCGCGGCTGCCAGGAGACCCACGCCGGCCGGTACGATCTGCGGCCGGACAGGGCAGACATCGGCGCGGCCTGGCGCGTGATTGCGAGGACCGGGCGAAACCGATGCGCGGACGCGACACCGTCAGGCGAACGACTCGCTTGGGCGGCAGACCAAGGCAAAACCGCGACATTGGCCAGGGTCACAAGCCCCAACCCAACAACGCTGTAAAGCAGCCGCGCGACCAAGATACCTACCCTCCGGTACCGACTCCACCGTGCGGCACCCGTCTCAATACAGGTCGGCATCGCCCGGTCGAATCTTTACGCCTGCCTTTAGTTTAGACCGTCTCCACTTGGTTTTTCCAAACTTTTCAACTGGATACCCCGTCTACCTGAAGCCTTTTTTCGGCTCCGCGCGGCAGCGGGCTTGGCCGACGCGCCGGCCCTTACCACCGGCCTGTTCGAACCGGCGGCTTCTTTCGCCGCGGGTGGGCTCGCTTCCGTCGCACCTTTCCTGGCCGACGTCTCGTGCGCAGTCGTCTTCTTGGCAACACCCGCCCGGGCGCCCGGGCGGCGCGCGGCGGACGCGCCCTGCGCCCTGGTTTTGCTCCCAGAGGCCTTCTTCACGGCCGCCTTTTTCGGCACCGACTTGGCTACCCGGGGCGATTCGGCGTGATGTTTCCTGGCGACCCGCGGTGCCGATTCCTGTGCAGGGGCCTGGGCCACGTCCGCAGTCATGTTGGCCAGTGTCTTGCTGGAGGCATGCCCGGCCCCCTGCGCTCGCGGTGTCGCCTCGGCGGTGCCGGCCGGAGGCACTGCCACCGCATGCGACCCGGTCCGGGCGGCTTTCTTCACACCGCGTTTCGACTTGAACGGCCTGGCGGCCCAGCCGACCAGCACCGCTGCAGCGCCAATGACAGTGAACATCACACTGGCAAAACCACTCCAGGCGCGCACCCAGAGCGGGTCACCAACCCGCGGACCACCACCCTGAGGACCGTTCGGGCCACCGTCCGGTTCATCACGCTTGGAAAACTTGCGGCACTTGGTGCTGCCGGCAACGGCGCACAGCGAGTCGGCAGCCGCGACGCAGCCCAGCGGGATGACCACCAGCGTCAACAGCGTCGAAACCAACACGCCGGAGGCCAGCGAGATGGCCATACCCTGAAAGATCGGGTCAAAAAAGATCACCGACGAACCAGCCACCAGCGCCAGCGCGGTGATCAGGATCGGGCGTGTACGCGTTTTACATGCGGTGATGACCGCGTCGACGACCGAGTCCCCCTCCTGGATTCGGTGCACCGAGAAGTCCACCAGCAGGATCGAGTTGCGCACGATGATGCCGGCCAGTGCGATCCAGCCGATCATCGAGGTCGCGGTGAACTCGCCGCCCCAACCCGCCTGGAAAAACAGCGTGTGCGCCGGAATGATGCCGAGCAGGGTCAGCGGGATAGGCGCCATGATCAGCGCGGGTATCCGGAAGTTGCCGAATTCCCAGACGACAAGGATGTAGATCAGGACCAGCGCAGCGCCGAACGCGATACCCATGTCACGGAAGGTTTCGTAAGTCACCGTCCACTCGCCGGCCCATTCGATCCCGGAGGTGCTGTCGTCGGGTGGAGGACCGGTATAAAAGATGTGTTCGCAAAGCTGAGCGCCATCGGGGGTGCGACAACCCAGTTCATGGAGCTTGTCTTCGACCTGCAGCATGCCGTAGATCGGCGCCGCCAGGTGACCACCCACGTCGGCCACGACGTACTCGACCGGACGCAGGTCCTTGTTGTAGATGATGTCGGACTCGGTGCGCCGCTCGAACGTGCCGAGCTCACGCAGTGGCACGGTGGCGCCCGAGTTGGGGGACAGCACCAGGATGTCGCCAAGCCGGTTGATCTGCGAACGCTCGGCGAGCGGCACCTGGATCACGATATTGATCGGTTCATGGCCGGCGCGCTGCTTGACGTCGCCGAGCACGAATCCGCCCAGCGCCATGGACAACTCGCGGTTGATGTCCTCCACCGAGATACCGCGCCGCTGCGCCTTCTCCTGATCGACCTCGAAATGCCAGTAGTCGTAGGGTTCGCGCATGTAGTTGTCGACGTCACGCAGGCTCTCGGTCTGGGCAAAGATTTCGGTCAGGTCGTGCGCCACCTGGCGCCGCGTATCCGGATCGGGGCCATGCACCTCGGCGACCACCGACTGCAGCACCGGCGGTCCCGGCGGCATCTCGACGACCGCGAAGCGAGCGCGGCTACCCTCGACCAGCGCCTTGACCTGCTCACGCGCATCGACCGCAATCTCGTGACTGGAGCGCGAGCGCTCGCCCTTGTCGAGCAGCTGGACCTGCACCTCGGCCTGCCACGAGGACTGGCGCAGATAGTAGTGACGGACCATGCCGTTGAAATCGAACGGGCGCGCAGTCCCAACATAGATCTGTGCCGCCGTCACTTCGGGCATACGCCGCAGGCGCTCGGCAATCATGTGCGCCATGTTGCCGGTGTCAGCCAGCGCGGTGCCCTCCGGCATATCCAGGACGACCGAGAATTCCGGCTTGTTGTCCAGCGGCAGCATCTTCACCGCCACCCACTTGAAGTAGAAGAACGAGCACATCACCAGCAGCGCGCCCCACATGGCAAGCTTGAACAGCCGCGCCTTGCTCCGGTCGAGGATCATCGGCATCAGGACGCGCCGGTAGAGACGCTCCAGCCACTCGGCCTCCTTGAGTTCGCGCTTTTCGGCGCTCTCTAGGTAATGCATGGTCGGGCGGAACATGCCGTGGATCGCAAACCAGGGCGTGAACACAAACGCCGCAAACAGAGATATCCCCATCGCCACCGAGCCCAGTACCGGAATCGGCAACATGTAGGGGCCCATCATGCCGGTAACGGCCCCCATTGGCAGCAGCGCGCCTATCACGGTAAGCGTCGCCAGGATGGTCGGGTTGCCCACTTCGCGCACCGCGTCAACCGCGGTGGCCATGTCGGTCTTGCCTTCCTCCAACCAGCGCCGGTAGATGTTCTCGACCACGACGATCGCATCGTCGACCAGGATGCCGATCGAGAAGATCAGCGCGAACAGCGACACCCTGTCGATCGTGAAGTCGAGCAGCATGGCGCACAGGATCGTGAACAGCAGCACCACCGGCACGACGAACAGGACCACGAACGCCGGCTTGAGCGCGCGGAACGCGATCCACACCAGCAGGAATACGAACATGGTCGCGACGAACAGCTTGAAGATCAGTTCGTTGACCTTTTCCTCGGCAGTCTTGCCGTAGTTGCGCGTAATGCTGACGTGGACGTCGTTGGGGATCATCCGACCGCGCAGGTTTTCGACGCGCTGGATGATCGCCTCGGCGACCTTGACCCCGTTGGTGCCCTTCTTTTTCGCGACCGCGATCGTGACGGCCGGCACACTGACCGCCTGATCGGGGTCAGCGGCAGCCGCCCCGGTGTAATAGGCGACCGTCTGCGAGGCATCCTCAGGCCCCTGCCGAACGTCGGCCACGTCGTGCACGTAGACCGGCACGCCGTTGTGGCTGCCGACCTGCAGCCGATTGATATCGTCGACCGTTTCGAGGAAGGCGCCGGAGACCACCATCATGTGCGAACCGCCGGATTCGACACCACCCATCTGCTGCTCGACATTGGACCCGGTAATCGCCTGCGCGACCTGGGCCAGGCTCAGACCAAAACCGGCCAGACGCTCCGGGTAGACCTCGACGGTGACCTGTTCGGCTCGCCCTCCGACAACGAAGCTGTCGCCGGTCTCGGGGATCTCCTTGATATGCTGCATGACCGACTGCGCCAGGCGGCGCAACTGCGAGTCGTCGACATCCGGGACCCCGTCACCGTTGTAGTCTTTCTCCGACCACAGCGTGAGCGTCACCACCGGGACGTCGTCGATGCCCTTCGCCTTCACCAGCGGTGGCTTGACCCCCGGAGGAATCCTGTCCATGTTGGACTGGAGCTTGTCATTGACCTTGACCAGCGACTTCTCCATCTCCTCGCCGACGTCGAACTGGATGGTCACGATGCCCATGCCGCGCTGACTGGCGGAATAGACGTGATCCACACCCTGGATCTCGTACATGATGCGTTCCAGCGGCTGCACCGCCAGCGACGCCACCTGCTCGGGATCGGCCCCGGGGTACTGCACGATCAGGTCGATCATCGGCACCGAGATCTGCGGATCCTCCTGGCGCGGCGTTGCCAACAGGCCGAGGATTCCCAACATCAGCATCGCCAGGTACAGCAGCGGCGACAGCGGCGAGTTGATAAAAAAGCGCGCCATGTTCCCGGCGAGGCCGAGATGGGCCGTCGGGTGGGTGCCTGACTCCGAGCCGTCGGAGGGACGCTGTTCGAGATCGCTCATGCGTTTGTTCTAAATCCGTTCTGCGCTTAGGCGCCAAGCGATACAAAAGGCGCCATGGGTGTCCGCGGCACTTACTGGCCGCGACTCCGGGTCATGATGTCAGGACCGGGGTTCGGGTAGACGCGGTCGCCCGGGGCGATACCGGAGAGCACCATGGTCATGCCATTGTCCAGTCGTTTGCCCTGGCGGATCATGCGCAATTCGGGCTCGCCCTGTTCGTTCTGAACGTAAACGACCGGCAGGCTGCCGCGATAGCGGATGGCCGTACTCGGGATCACCGGCTGCTGACCCTTCGTGGGTGCGGTGGCATCCGGGATCAGCACCTTGGCGTACATGCCCGGTTTCGATACGCCCTGAGGGATGTCAAACTTGACCTTCACGGTATGGCGCTGCACGTCGGCCATCGGAAACACCTGCGCGACGCGCACCGCGACCGGCTCCGGGTGATCGTCGAAGGTGGCCGCATTCTGCAGCACGCTCATCGGCTGCAAGCCCCTTGCGAGGCTCGCCGGCACATCCACCTCGATCTGCAGCCAGGTGACGTCGGCAAACTTCAACATCGGCAGCCCGGGCTGGACGGTATCCCCTTCCTCGACGTATTTCTCGACGATCACACCGTCGAACGGGGCCAGGCTCTTGGCATCGCGCAGTTTCGCGTCGATCGCGCGAATCTCGGACTGCGCCTGCAGCATCGCGCTGCGTGCCTGCTCCATCCGCGTACTCGAGGCATAAAGGTCCGCGCTGCGCTCGGCCCCGCGGTCACGCTGACCCATGAAACCCTCAGCCGGGCGGGTGAACATCTGGTCGAACAGGTTGGGTATACCCATACCGCCAGGGGCATTCGCCGACTGCGGCGACCACAACTCGCGCGAATACTGCACGCCCGCATTGCGCAGCTGCGCGTCGGCCGACGCCAACTGGGCATAGGCGGCACTGCGCTTGGCCAGCAGCTCGTCCTCTTCGAGGGCGACCAGCGTGGTCCCGGTCTCGAAGGTCTCACCTTCGATACCGGCGATGAACTTCACCCGGCCGGGCAGCTGGGCGGCCAGGGTCACCTCCTTGAACGGCACCACACTGCCACTGACCACCACGGTCGGAACCTCGGAGGACTCCTTGACGACAAAGATGTCTTCGAACTCACGGTCCCGCGCAAAGGTCGGCGCAGATAGCGCTACTGCGGCGGCGGTGACGGTGGCAATCAGAATCTTGTGCATTATTCAGTAACCTGTGGTTGCGTCGAACAACGAGCCACCGGTCGTGAGCTGACGGCGGGCCCGCCGGGGCGGTCAGTTGCTTGTGCGAGATTCGTGCGCGGGAGGTGCTGGCGTGACGCATCCAACGTCGACCTCGCGACCTTCGCGGGTGCGCATGCCGAAGGGTGCGGCCAGGTGGCGTTTGGTGCAGTAAGCAAGCCACTTCAACTCCCTGACTATGCGCAAAAAAACTACTCGATTGCATGTAGATGCACGGCCTTTTGCGGACCGTTTCGAGATACTTCCGGGTCGGGGGATTATCCGCCAGTCGCAGCGCCAAATGCAATAAAACAATACCCCGCCCCAGACCACGGGACGGCGCCTGGCGGCCATGTCCAAGCGGTTCGCGGACCAAATGCGCCGGTACGGCTAAACGGAAGCTGCACCTTGCTCGTCCCAAAAGGGTACCATGCGAAAAACAACCGCTGAGGACATGAGGAGTAAGGTCATATGCGTGGTGCAGGCCCGGTCATCGAGACCCGTCTAAAACATCTCGAAGCCCACCTGGAGCAGGAAAACCCAGTCCTGCTGACGACGGTTCAGAGCTTCCGCGAACTCGACAAGGTCGCCTATAAAATGGGCCTGTTCAGCCCTGAGCAGTCGTTCGCGACGCAGATCCCGTGGTGGCCACTGATATCGGTACTCGGTACCTTTTCCGCCGGCAAGTCGACCTTCATCAACCACTACCTCGGCAGCAAACTGCAGCGCAGCGGCAACCAGGCGGTCGACGACAAATTCACGGTACTGTGCTACAGCAACCACTCCTCGACCCACGCCCTGCCCGGCGTGGCACTGGATTCCGACCCGAGGTTTCCGTTTTACAAGGTCAGCGGCGAGATCGAGAAGGTCGCCGCGGGTGAGGGCTCGCGCATCGATGCCTACCTGCAACTGAAGACCAGCGCGAGCCCGGCCCTGCGCGGCAAGATCCTGATCGATTCGCCGGGATTCGATGCCGACGCGCAACGCACCTCGACACTGAAGATCACCGATCACATCATCGATCTCTCGGACCTGGTACTGGTATTTTTCGACGCGCGTCACCCCGAACCCGGCGCAATGCGCGACACGCTGGATCACCTGGTATCGAAGACCATCTCACGGCCGGATTCCGGCAAGTTCCTGTACATCCTCAACCAGATCGATACCACCGCGCGCGAGGACAATCCCGAAGAGGTGGTCGCGGCCTGGCAGCGGGCGATGGGCGAGCGCGGTCTGACCGCTGGGCGTTTCTTTGCGATCTACAACGAAGAGGCGGCCACACCGATCCCGGACGAGGCACTGCGCCGCCGTTTCCGCGGCAAGCGCGATGCCGACCTTGCCGAGATCCACGAGCGCATGGAGCAGGTCGAGATCGAGCGTGCCTACCGCATCGTGGGGTCGCTGGAAAAGGCCGCGCGTGGCTTCGAGGGAAAGGTCGTGCCGGCACTCAATCAGCTGCTGCAGCAATGGCGCAGACGCACCCTGATCGGCGACGCGGTTGCCGCCGTGCTGCTCATCGCCGCGTTTATCGGCATCACCGTGCAGCTGGGCCAGTGGGACGGCATGCAACTGAAGGCCGACTGGTGGAGCACCCTCACCGCCACGCCGAAGAGCATCTACTTCACCGCGCTTGGGGCCTACCTGGTATGGCTCGCGGTGCATTTCGGGGTTCGCCGCGTGGCCGCCAAGTCCCTGCTTGGCACAGCGCAGCGCCTCGGTCAGCAGCAGGGCATTCGCGGCAGCCTGAAAGAGGCATTCCGGCTCAACACTAGGCCGTGGCGCAGCATCTTCAGCCGCAGCCCCGCAGGCTGGGGACGCCGCAGCCGCAGGCGCATCCAACAGGTGCTGGAAGATACCGACCGCTACGTGCAGGAACTCAATGACCGTTTCGCCAACCCCTCGGGCAACCCAC
>Ga0316576_10002000_pt1 | contig 11415 bp, 12 predicted proteins | sample S0NA_FD_203075 | JGI IMG/M metagenome (GOLD analysis project Ga0316576, IMG submission 203075) | Rhizosphere microbial communities from salt marsh grasses in Alabama, United States - S0-2_050615r3r5 | ecosystem: Host-associated > Plants > Roots > Rhizosphere | place: USA: Alabama | collected... | reverse complement strand
CCGCGGACGGATGCGGAGTCCACAGGCAAGGAGGGCTCGGAGGGGTAACGAACCCCACGCGTTGGGGCGTGGCCAAGTGGTTAAGGCGCGGGGCTTTGGACCCCGGATCGAAGGTTCGAATCCTTCCGCCCCAGCCACCCAACGCCTGAGGCCATCCGGACATGCGGCGAGAGCTCAAGATCTTCACCGGAACCGCTCATGCCGAGCTCGGCGAGGCCATTGCCCGCTACCTCGGGTTCCCTCTCGGGCGCGCCCACCTCGCGCGCTTCAGTGACGGGGAGGTCTGGTACCAGATCCACGACAACGTCCGGGGTGCGGATGTCTTCGTGATCCAGCCGACGAGCCCGCCGGTCAACGAGAACCTGATGGAGCTGCTGTTGATGCTCGACGCCTTCAAGCGCTCGAGCGCCTCGCGGCTCACCGCGGTCATTCCCTACTACGGCTACGGCCGCCAGGACCGCAAGGACAAGCCCCGGGTACCGATCTCGGCCAAGCTGGTGGCCGACCTGCTGTCCACCGCCGGGACCGACCGGGTGCTGACCATGGACCTGCACGCCGCGCAGATCCAGGGCTTCTTCGACGTGCCGGTCGACCATCTCTTCGCGGCGCCGGTGATCATCGACCACGTGTCCCAGCTGGATCTGAAGGACCTCATCGTCGTGTCGCCGGACGCCGGGGGTGTGGAGCGCGCCCGCGCCTACGCCAAGCGCCTCGACGCCGCCCTCGCCATCGTCGACAAGCGGCGCGATCAGCCCAACGTGGCCGAGGTCCACCACGTGATCGGTGACGTCGAGGGACGCACCGCGCTCATCGTCGACGACATCGTCGACACCGCGGGCACGCTCACCAAGGTGGCCGAGGCCATCAAGGTCGCCGGCGCGCGGGAGGTCATTGCCTCCTGCTCGCACGCGGTCCTCTCCGGGCACGCTCTCGAGCGGATCGAGAAGAGCCCGCTCGCCAAGCTCATCATCACCGACTCCATGCCGCTGTCGCCGGAAAAGCGCGAGAGCGACAAGATCGTGGTGCTCACCATCGCCGAGCTGCTCGCTCGGGCGATCAAGAACATCCACGAGGAGACCTCGGTGACCAGCCTGTTCGTCTGACCCATCGTTTCGCGGGAGTAGCACATGTCTGAATTCGTGGTCGCGGCGGAGAGCCGGACCGAGAGTGGAAAGAGTTCGAATCGCCGGCTGCGGAGTCGAGGTCTGATCCCGGGGGTCGTCTACGGCGCGGGCAAGGAGACGGTACCGGTAGCCGTTTCCCCCTCCGCGATCACCGACATCCTGCGCAGCGCCTCGGGCGAGAACACCCTGTTCGACCTCGAGGTGGAGGGAGGGCGGCGGAAGGTGATCCTCAAGGAGTTCCAGCGTGAGCCCCTGAAGGGCGAGCTGCTGCACGCCGACTTCTTCGAGGTGGCCCTGGACAAGCCGATCGAGGTCGGGGTGCACATCGAGCTCCTGGGTACGCCCACCGGTGTGAAGAACCAGGGAGGGATCCTCGACTTCATCACCCGTGAGCTCGAGGTCGAGTGCCTTCCTGCGGACATCCCGGACAGCATCTCGCTCGACGTCTCCGGGCTCGAGCTCGGCAAGCACCTGCGGGTCTCGGACGTCCAGGCGCCGAGCGACAAGGTCACCATCCTCACCGACCCCGAGGTCGTCATCGTCCACGTGGTGACCCCGAGGGCCGAGGTTGCCGCGGCCGAGGAAGAGGCCGCGGAGGAAGAGGCCGCGGAGGCTGGAGCCGAGCCCGAGGTGGGCAAGAAGGGGAAGGCCGAAGAGGGCGAGGCCGGGGAAAAGGCCGAAAAGAAGGAGAAGTAGCCTCCCCACGGACTCGACTGCGGCCAGGGACACAGTCGTCCCATGAGTGTGTCCCTGGCCAAGGCAGCCGGCCGCAGGCTGGTTCGGTCCTCGACATGCGCTTCGTGGTCGGCCTCGGCAATCCCGGCGAGCGCTACCGCCACACCCGGCACAACGCCGGCTTCATGGTGGTGGACGCACTCGCGAGACGGCTCGAGGGGGTCGCTGGCGAGGTGCAGGCCGGGGCCTGGGTCGCCAGGACGCGGCTTGGCGCCGAGCCCGTCCTCCTGGTCAAGCCCCTGTCCTTCATGAACCTCAGCGGCGAGCCGGTGGCGCGGCTCCTCGAGATCCACGACGGGTCTGCCGCCGACCTCGTGGTCGCGGTCGACGACGTGGCCCTGGACCTGGGCACGATCCGTGTCCGCGAGCGGGGCGGCGACGGGGGCCACAACGGGCTCGGCTCACTCATCGAGACCCTGGGGACGGTGGAGTTCGCCCGCGTTCGGGTGGGCGTCCGCCAGGGCGAGCTGCCGGAGGATCTGGCGGCCTACGTGCTTGCGGACTTTCCGGCCGAGGACCGGGAGGCCGTCGACGAGGCCGTCGACCTCGCGGCCGGGGCCGTGTCTTCCCTGGTGACGGAGGGCCCGGCGGCGGCCATGAGCCGCTTCAACGCCCGGCGCGACTGAGCTATACTACTCGTCTGCCGTGGCCGACGAGGGCCCGGCCTGATCATGACCCCTTGCTCCCGGTACGGCCCCTCGGGTCCGAAAGGAGCTCTCCGGACGCGAAGAGGCGACGGAGATCCGGAAGGAGGAGCAGCGAACGTGAGCAACCGTGTGTACGAGATCCTGTTCATTGCCGACCCCAATCTCGGGGAAGAGGCGGTGGACACCCTGACCGAGCAGGTCCAGGGATTCGTCGAGAAGGACGGCGGCAAGGTCGAGAGGGTCGAGAAGTGGGGCAAGAAGCGCCTCGCCTACGAGGTCCATGGCCACCGCGAAGGCTACTACGTGCTCCTCGTGGTCGAGAGCACGGGGCCCCTCGTCAAGGAAGTCGAGCGCAAGATGAAGGTGACCGACGGGGTGATCCGCTACCTCACGGTTCGCGTCGACGAGGAACTGCGCAAGGCCGAGCGGCGCAAGGCCCGCCGGGCCCTGGCCGACGAGAAGCGCAAGTCACGCCCGGGCGGCGCGGTGCCCGCCAGGTCCGAGGAGGTGCGATCGTGAGTTCCGAGAACGACAACAGAGCCAGCGGTGAGTCGTCGGAGGGTTCGTTGGGCGGCTCCCGGCCGGCCTTTGGTGGCGGGCGCCCCGGTGGCGGCGGTGGCCGCGGGGGACGTCCCGGCGGTGGGCGTGGCGGCAAGCGCTATTTCTTCCGCCGCCGGAAGGTCTGCAAGCCCTGCGCGGACAAGATCGACCACATCGACTACAAGGACATCAAGCTCCTGTCGCAGTTCGTGCCCGAGCGCGGCAAGCTGCTCCCGCGCCGCATGTTCGGGACCTGCGCCGAGCACCAGCGCAAGCTCACCGTCGCGATCAAGCGCGCTCGCCACATCGCCCTGCTCCCCTTCCAGGGCGACTGACGCCCGGGAGCGCGCCAGGGCGATGAGCGACCGGGGATCGGTGTCGACGCCGGTGGGCGCCGGGAACGAGGCCGAGCCTCGCCTCGGCTCGCTCCTGGGGGCGGGTGTCCTCGCGGCGGGGCTCTTCGTGGTGCCTCGGTTCGCGCCCGCTGTCTTCCTCCTGGGCCTCTTGTCTCCCCTGCCGTTGATGCTGCAGCGCCTGCGGGGCGGGAGCGGGAGCACCGCACTCGCCACCGTGTTCGCCGCGGCCCTGATCGGGGCCCTGCTCGCACCCGGCCCGGCCGTCTGGTTCCTCGCCGTGGTGGCGGCCCCGGCCCTGGTCATGGCGGAGTCGCTGGTCCGGGGTCGCGGGCTGGTGCGCGGGTGCGCCTGGGCCTTCGCGCTGGTGGTGGCCGAGATTGCGGTGGCGCTGCTCTTCTGGAGCGGGCCCCTGGCCGAGCAGGTGCTGACCCCGCTCGAGCACCTGCGCTCGGACGCGTTCCTGGGAGAGCTTCGGGCGGGCGGGGTCCCTCCGGAGCAGGTGACCGCCTGGTCCGAGCAGGTGGGAACGCTCCGCTCGGCCCTCGAGATCGTCTTTCCGGCGATCTTCGTGATCGGCGGGGCGCTGATGGTGCTGGCGAACGCCGCCATCCTGCGACTCTATCTGGCGCGGCGAGACCCCGGCTGGCTGGAGGACGGCGAGTTCGAGCGGGTGCGCTGGCCCCTCGGCCTCGTCGGCGTCTTCATCCTTTCGGGGACGGCGGTCCTGGTGCCGGCCGCGCGTACCACTGCCTACAACGTGCTCCTGGTGGTGGCGTTCTTCTTCGCCCTCCAGGGGCTGGCCGTCGTCGGCTTCTACGCTCGACGCCTGGCCGGGCCGCCGCTGCTACGGGCGGCAGTCGTCGTGCTGGTGCTCGTGAACCCCTGGGCCCCGCAGATCCTCGCCCTGCTGGGCCTGTTCGACAACTGGTTCGACTTTCGACGCTGGGCCGAGCCCCCGCGCGAGGACACGGGGACCTGATGGGGCAGGCGAGCGTGATCCAATCTGTTCGAGGAGAGACATGGAGCTGATCCTGAGGGACGACATCGAGAAGCTGGGCCGTCGGGGCGAGATAGTGAACGTCGCCGCCGGCTACGGTCGGAACTACCTCCTGCCCCGCGGGCTGGCCATGCCCGTGACCGAGTCCAACCGGGCCATGGTCGAGAAGGAGAAGAAGGCCTGGGAAGCCCGGATGGCGAAGGAGAAGGAGGAGTTCGAGTCGCTCGCGGAGCGGATCGCCGAGCTCCGCTTCGTGGCGCCCCGGAAGGTGGGCGAGAACGACCTGCTCTACGGGTCGGTGACCTCCGCCGACGTCGGGGAGTTCCTGGAGAGCAAGGGCATCGAGGTGGACAAGCGCCGTGTGCTCCTCGATGAGCCGGTCAAGCACCTCGGCGAGCACGAGGTGAAGATCCGTCTCCACCCCGAGGTCCACGCGACCCTCAAGCTGCTGGTGACCAAGGAGGGCTAGAGAGGGGTCCCTGTGTCGACCGACACGCCGACGCGGGAGCGAACGCTTCCGAGCAACCTCGAAGCGGAGAGGACCGTCCTCGGGGCGGTCCTGGTGGACAACGCCGCCTTCAACTCGGCCGCCGAGCTCCTGAGTCGCGAGGACTTCTATCGCGATCCCCACCGACGCATCTACGAGGCGATGGCCTCGCTCGCCGAGCGGAGCCAGCCCATCGATCTGGTCACCCTGAAGGACGAGCTGACCCGTCGCAACGCCCTCGAGGCGGTGGGGGGGGCAGCCTTCCTGGCCGGGCTCGTGGATGGTGTGCCTCGCATCACCAACGTCGAGCACTGGAGCCGCCTCATCAAGGAGAAGGCGGTCCTTCGCAACCTCATTCACGCCGGGAACCGCATCGTCCAGGAGTGCTACGAGGGCGAGGACGAGGCGTCGGAGCTGCTGGACCGGGCGGAGAAGGCGATCTTCGACATCGCCGAGCGCCGGATCCGCCAGGGCTTCGTCGACATGGGGGAGATCGTCAAGGAGAGCTTCCGGACGATCGACCAGCTCTCCCAGTCGAAGGACGTCGTCACCGGGCTCGCGACGGGCTTCGTCGACCTGGATGAGATGACGAGCGGGCTCCAGAAGGGCGACCTGGTCCTCGTGGCTGCCCGCCCCGCCATGGGCAAGACCTCGTTCTGCCTCAACGTGGCCCAGCACGCCGCCCAGAGGGTGGGGGAGACGGTGGGCCTGTTCTCCCTCGAGATGTCCCGGGCCCAGCTCGCCCTGCGGCTGCTCTGCGCCGACGCTCGCATCGACGCCCACCGTCTGCGCACCGGCAAGCTCACCGAGAAGGACTGGGCCCGGCTGGCCAAGTCCTACACCGACCTCTCCCAGGCCCGTATCTTCATCGACGACTCCGCCACCATCACCCCTCTCGAGATGCGGGCGAAGTGCCGCCGCCTGAAGGCCGAGCACGGGCTCGGGCTGGTCATCGTCGACTACCTCCAGCTGGTGACCGGCGCGGGCCGGATCGAGAACCGGCAGCAGGAGCTGTCGGCGATCAGCCGGTCGATGAAGGGCCTGGCCAAGGAGCTGGACGTCCCGGTCGTCGCCCTCTCCCAGCTCTCCCGCGCCCCCGAGGCGCGGACGGACAAGCGCCCCCAGCTGTCGGATCTGAGAGAGTCGGGAGCCCTGGAGCAGGACGCGGACATCGTGATGTTCATCTACCGCGAGGAGGAGTACAAGGCCACCGACGAGAACCGGGGGATCGCGGAGATCATCATCGGGAAGCAACGCAACGGTCCCACCGGGAGCCGGCGGCTCGCGTTCATCAAGGAGTTCACCCGCTTCGAGAACCTGGAGTGGCACCCCAGCTAGTGCCCGGGTCCGAGGCCGGAAGGAGCGGCAGCCGGTGAGCAAGGTCCGCACCGTCTTCGTCTGCCAGGCCTGCGGGTTCGAGAGCTCCAAGTGGCTCGGTCGCTGCCCGGACTGCGGCGAGTGGAACAGCCTGGTCGAGGAGCGCCAGGAGGTCGCCCCCCCTCCGGGACGCGGGCGGCCCGACCAGATGGCGCTCCCCGGGGCCGCCTCCCGTCCCACCGAGTTCGACCTCGTGGACCCCGGCGAGGAGCCCCGCGTGGCCTCCGGGATCGGCGAGTTCGATCGTGTCCTCGGGGGTGGAATCGTCCCCGGCTCGCTGGTGCTCATCGGTGGCGAGCCCGGGATTGGCAAGAGCACGCTGCTCCTGCAGGTGGCCCACCTCCTGGGCCGCACCCACGGGAGCGTCCTCTACGTCTCCGGCGAGGAGTCGGAGCGCCAGATCCGGATGCGGGGAGAGAGGCTCGGCATCTCCGGGGGCGGCCTCTTCCTCATGGCCGAGACCTCCCTCGAGCGCATCCTCGAGGAGGTCGACAACCTGAAGCCAGCGGCCCTGGTGATCGATTCCGTCCAGACGATCTTCTCGTCTCGCTTCCCGTCCGCCCCTGGCAGCATCAGCCAGGTGCGGGAGGTGGCCACCCAGCTGCTCTTCGTGGCCAAGCGGCGCGGAATCACCTCCTTCCTCATCGGCCACGTGACCAAGGACGGCAGCCTGGCCGGGCCGAAGTCGCTGGAGCACATCGTCGACACCGTCCTGTACTTCGAAGGCGAGAAGCGCCAGCACCACCGGGTGGTGCGGGCGGTCAAGAACCGCTTCGGCGCGGTGTCCGAGCTCGGGGTCTTCGAGATGACCGGCGCCGGCCTGAAGCCCGTGCCCAATCCCTCTGCCCTCTTCCTGGCCGAGCGCAAGGAGGGCGCCCCGGGCTCGGCGGTGGTGGCCACCATCGAGGGGTCGCGACCCATGCTGGTGGAGGTCCAGGCCCTCGTCTCGCCCACCTCCTTCGGCACGCCTCGTCGCATGTCCCTGGGCATCGACCCGAACCGCACCAGCCTCCTCCTCGCCGTCCTCGAGAAGCGGGTGGGGCTCGAGCTGCTGGGAGACGACGTCTTCGTGAGCGTGGCCGGGGGCCTCGACGTGGACGAGCCGGCGGCCGACCTGGGCGTGGCCGCGGCCATCGCCTCGTCGTTTCGCGGTCGCCCCCTGGCGCCCCACACCGTCATCTTCGGGGAGGTGGGGCTCGGCGGCGAGGTGCGAGGCGCCGGTCAAGCCCTCCTCCGGGTGCGAGAAGCCGCACAGATGGGATTCACGCGCTGCGTTCTCCCCGCCCGCAACGTGCCCGCGGACGCCGACCCCGGGATCGGCCTCTCGGGGGTTTCGACCCTCGAAGAGGCTCTCGATACCCTTCTCCACGACGCCTGATCGGCGCGCCGTCACTTGCCCGTCGAAGGCGCGGGAGTATGATAGTGAGCCCGACCCACGGGTCGAATCATGTCTCGCGCTGCTTCATTCGCGATGGGGGGTCGCTCTCTTCGACCCCGAAAGGCTTCACCATGTGGCTCATCCTGTTCCGCACGCTGGTGGTGCTGGCCCTCGGCTGGGCGGGCTGGCACTACGATCCGTTCCCCGGTCGGCCCCTCGTCGGACTCGCTCTCGGCGTCCTCTTCGCTTTCGCGATCATCGGCCTCGAGCTGAGGCTCCGCCAGGTCTCCGCCCACGACATGGTGGGCGCCCTGGTGGGCGGTGTCACCGGGCTCATTGGCGCGTCCCTCGTTCTGGGGGTGATCGACCGGCTCGACCTGGCCGCCGAGAACTTCGTCCACATGCTCCTGATCGTCTTCCTGGTGTACATCGGGATGGTCATCGGGGCGCACCACGGGGACTGGTTCGAGCCGGCGCGCATCATCGCCGCCTTCAAGGACGCCTCGCGCCTGCACCAGTACAAGATCCTCGACACCTCGGTGATCATCGACGGAAGGATCGCGGACATCTGCGAGACCGGCTTCCTCGAGGGGACGCTGGTCGCCCCCCAGTTCGTCCTGCGGGAGCTGCAGCAGGTGGCCGACTCCTCCGACTCGCTGAAGCGCAACCGGGGCCGGCGGGGTCTCGACGTCCTGCAGCGCATCCAGAAGATGCCCCACATGCAGGTGCAGATCGTGGAGACCGACTTTCCCGAGGTCCGCGAGGTGGACCTCAAGCTCATCGAGCTGGCTCGGCACATGAGCGGCAAGATCGTCACCAATGACTTCAACCTCAACAAGGTGGCCCAGCTGCGCGGGGTGGCCGTGCTCAACATCAACGAGCTCGCCAACTCGCTGAAGCCGGTGGTGCTGCCCGGCGAGGTCCTCCGCGTCTTCGTCCTCAAGGAGGGCAAGGAAGCGGGACAGGGGGTCGCCTACCTCGACGACGGGACGATGGTCGTCGTGGACCAGGGCAAGCGGGCTCTTGGCAAGACGATCGAGGTCACGGTCACCAGCGTGCTCCAGACCACGGCCGGGAAGATGATCTTCTGCCGCTGGCCGGAGGCCACGGGCTCGGGGCCGGCGGAGAACGACTCCCCCCGGCGCTCCGGTGAGCGGCGCAGCCACCGGGGTGAGCGGCGCGAGGGAAACGACCGGGGGCATCCCCCCGAGGCGGCCGATCCGCGGCGCGGGGCGGAGGGCTCGGCGCCGGCGGAACGAGCGGAGTAGCCCTATTCGCGCGGTGGTCCGGCTGCTCGTCCAGGCGCCGCTGGCCGCCGCGGTCACCGTGGCTCTGTCCCTGGTCGCCATCGCCGCCGGGGGCGTCGACCGCAGCGGCCGGGCGTGCCGAACCATCGCCGGGGTCTGGGCTCGCGTGCTCCTGCGCATCGGCCGCGTGGGTGTCCACGTTGAAGGCCTGGAGCACCTGCCCCGAGGCCCGGCCGTCTACGCCGCCAACCACGCCAGCGCCCTCGACATCCCTGTCGTCCTCGGTCACCTCCCGGTCGACTTCCGGATCATCCACAAGCTCTCGATCTACCTCATCCCGCTCTTCGGCCAGGCGGTCTGGGCCGGCCGGCACATTGGCATCGACCGGAGGAACGCCTTCCGGGCCCGGCGCAGCCTGGCCGAGGCCGCCCGCCGCATCCGGGAGGGGACGAGCGTCGTGGTGTACCCCGAGGGGACGCGCAGCCCCGACGGGACCGTGCGGCGCTTCAAGCGGGGGAGCTTCGGCCTGGCCCTCGAGGCGGGAGTCCCGATCGTGCCGGTCTCCCTCGTCGGCGTGAAAGAAGTCGTCCCCCGCGGACTGCTCAGCCTCGTCCCGGGGACGGTGGGAGTCCGCGTGCACGCGCCGGTGCCGGTGGAGGGCCGGACTCCGGAAGAGGCGGAGGCGCTGGCCGAGGAGGTGCGACAGATCGTGGCCGCGGGCTGCGCCCTCCGAGAAGGGCCGTCCGCACCAGGGAGATCCACATGACGACGCGTGCGCGCGGCACGCGGTGGCTCGCGCTGGTCGTCGCGCTGGCGTTGGTCGCGGCCGGCCCTGCGCACGGCGATCCTTCGAGGACCTCTCTCGCCGCCGCGATCGATCGCATCATCGAAGATCCGGCACTGGCCCACGCCTTCTGGGGGATCCAGGTCCTTGGCCTCGAGAGCGGCCGGGTTCTCTACGAGCGCAACGCCGACAAGGGCTTCCGGCCGGCGTCGACGCTCAAGCTCGTCACCACCGCCGCCTCCCTCGACGCCTTCGGGCCCGGGGCCCGGGTCGACACCACCGTGGAGACCGCCGCCCGGCTCGACGGCCAGGGGCGCCTCCTCGGCGACCTCCTTCTCGTGGGTCGTGGAGACCCCGGCCTCTCCGGACGGTTTGGCGAGGGGCCGCCGACCGCCGCCTTCGAGACGATGGCCGATACGCTGCTCGAGACCGGCGTCCGGCGCGTCGAGGGGCGCCTCGTTGGGCACGAGGGGGCGTTCGGCGGGGGCCGTCGTGGCCCCGACTGGATGGTCGAGGACCTGGCGTGGGGCTACGGGGCCGAGGTCTCGGCGCTGACCTTCAACGACAACGTCGTACACGTGACCCTAGCCCCGGGAGAGCGGCCGGGCGACCCGGCCGCCCTCGAGGTCGTGCCCCGCACGTCGTTCGTCCGGGTCGTGTCGGCCGTGGTGACCGCCCCGGCGGGGACCGAGGAGGACGTCGTCCTCCGGCGTCCCCTCGGCTCGAACCACATCCGCCTGTCCGGAGTGCTTCCTCGAGGCGGGGAGTGGGAGGAAGACGTCGCGGTCGAGGACCCGGCCCGATTCGCGATCACGGCCTTCCGGGAGGTTCTGGAGGCGAGGGGCATCGCGGTGATGGGGGAAGTGACCACGTCGTCCGAACCCGTGCCTGGCGACGCACGCGTGCTCGTCACCCACGAGGGTGTGCCGATGGCCCGGTGGATCGAGGAGATCAACAAGGAGAGCCAGAACCTCCACGCGGAGCTGCTGCTCCGGCTCCTGGGCCAGAGGACGCACGGCGAAGGGACGAGGGAGAAGGGGATCGAGGCCGTCGAGGCGTTCCTCGACCGCCTCGAGGTCCCGCGCGCGGGCTGGCACCTCGAAGATGGCTCCGGGCTCTCCCACACGAACGTGGTCACACCCCGCGGCCTGGCCGCGCTCCTGGCCGCCATGGACCGGCACCCCCGGGGCGAGGTCGCCCAGGCATTTCGCGCGTCGCTGCCGGTGGCGGGTGCCTCGGGGAAGCTCGCGGAACGGATGCGGGGCACGCCGGCCGAAGCACGCGTGGCCGCCAAGACCGGAGCCCTCAAGAGCGTGAACGAGCTCGCCGGGTACGTCACGAACGAAAGTGGGGCCCGGCTGGTCTTTGTGCTCCTGGTCAACGATCACGTGGAGCTCTCGGCGACGGCCCGGGCCGCGATCGACGAGGTCGTCATCGCTCTGGCGGCCGCCCGCTGAATTCCCCCTCGTAGGGTCTATGATCAGCCCACCCCATGGTGGTGCGATCGTCCTGTTTGGAGCATGGATCATCAGGACTTCAAGCGCCCGGATCGGTTTTCCGGCCGGAGGTTTATGCCATTCCAGAATAGTCACTTAACTCGTACGGAATGCTGGATTGAAGTCCAATTCTTCGTCGCGTTTTGGACATCGTGGGTCGTATGGTCTACATCGTTGCTTTTTTCTTGACTGACTTTCACACACCTCTAGAATTCCTGTGTCTGGCGTCTCTCCGCCAGGCGAACAT
>Ga0316576_10001999_pt1 | contig 11417 bp, 14 predicted proteins | sample S0NA_FD_203075 | JGI IMG/M metagenome (GOLD analysis project Ga0316576, IMG submission 203075) | Rhizosphere microbial communities from salt marsh grasses in Alabama, United States - S0-2_050615r3r5 | ecosystem: Host-associated > Plants > Roots > Rhizosphere | place: USA: Alabama | collected... | reverse complement strand
CGCGGTGAGACATCCGGGCTAGCGCGGTAGACCGGCGAGGCTGTCCGCCAGCGCGTCCAGGAAGGCCGCGTTTTCGTCGGCGGTGCCGACGGTGACGCGCAGGCAGTCGGCGAGGAGCGGGTGGGCGCCGTCGAGCTTCTTGATCAGTACGCCGCGGGCGAGCAGGGCGTCGAAGAGCGCCCCGGCCTGGCCCCGGGGGGTGCGGGCCAGGATGAAGTTGGCGTCGCTCGGGTACGGATGGATGCCGTCCATCGCCGCCAGCGCCTCGTGCAGCTCGGTGCGGTGGCGGCGGATCTGATCCGTCTGCGCGTCCAGCGTCGCGCGATGCCGCAGCGCGAAGGTGGCACTTGCCTGGGTCAGCACGTTGACATTGTAGGGCAGGCGGACCTTGTCGATCTGCTCGATCCACCCGGCGGGGCCGGCGAGATAGCCCAGCCTCAGGCCCGCGAGGCCCATCTTCGACACCGTGCGCATGACGAGCAGGTTCGGCCAGCGGCCGAGACGCGGCAGGAAGCTGTGGTCGGTGAACGGGGCGTAGGCCTCGTCGACGATGACGAGTCCCGGGCTTGCGTCGATGATGCGCTCGATGGCGGCGGCGTCGAACAGGTTGCCGGTGGGGTTGTTCGGATAGGCGATGAAGACCAGCGCCGGGCGCTCGCGCTCGATGGCGGCGAGCGTTGCGTCCAGGTCCAGCGAGAAGTCGTCCGGCCGCAGCGGAACGCCGGCGTAGCCCAGGCCCGCGAACAGCGCGATCATCCGGTACATGACAAAGCCGGGGTCCACCGACAGCACCGTGCGCCCGGGCCGGGACACGGCCAGCGCCAGCATCTGGATCAGCTCGTCGGAGCCATTGCCGAGCAGCAGCGCCATGTCCGCCGGGATATCCATCGCCTCGCGCAGGGCCTGCTGCAGCGCGCTGCCCTGGGGATCCGGATAGCGGTTCAGCGACGCGTCGCGCAGCGCCGCGAGCCATTCCTCGCGCAGGTCTTCCGGCCAGGTGTAGGGGTTCTCCATCGCGTCGAGCTTGATCAGCCCCGCGCTGTCGGGGACGTGGTACGCGCTGAGCGCCTGGATGTCGGGGCGGATGAGGTCCGTGGGGGTCATGATGCAGTGCGAAGTGCGCGGTGGGAAGTGCGTGTTGCCGGCAGTGCCGGGGCCGGGGCGCCATCGGAGCCCGGGGGTGCAAGCAACATCGCTTCGCTCGCTGCCGGGGCCGGCTGGAAGCCGGCCCGGGCTCGAGCGCTTTGGTGGAGCCGCTGCGCCTGTGCCGGCCTACTCGTCGCGGGGATCACCGCGGTATTCGGCGGAGCGGGCGTGGGCCGTGAGGCCCTCGCCGCGGGCCAGCGCCGAGGCGGTCTTCGACAGCTCGGCGGCGCCGGCCGCGGAGGCCATGATCAGGCTGGAGCGCTTCTGGAAGTCGTAGACGCCCAGCGGTGAGCTGAACCGCGCGGTGCCGGAGGTCGGCAGCACGTGGTTCGGACCAGCGCAGTAGTCGCCGAGGGCCTCGGCCGTGTAGCGGCCCATGAAGATGGCGCCGGCGTGGCGGATCTTGGTCGCGAGCGCCTCGGGCTCGGCGACGGACAGCTCCAGGTGCTCCGGCGCGATGCGATTGGCCACCGCGGCGGCGTCGTCCTCGTCGCGGGCCAGGATCAACGCGCTGCGCGCCCGCAGCGCGCTGGCGATGATGGAGGCGCGCTCCATGGTCGGCAGCAGCCGGTCGATGCTGGCCGCGACCTGGTCCAGATATCCGGCGTCCCAGGCGACCAGGATGGACTGGGCGTCCTCGTCGTGCTCGGCCTGGGAGAACAGGTCCATCGCGATCCAGTCCGGATCGGTGTGGCCGTCGCAGAGCACCAGGATCTCCGACGGGCCGGCGACCATGTCGATCCCCACCTGGCCGAACACGGCGCGCTTGGCCGTCGCGACGTAGATGTTGCCGGGGCCGACGATCTTGTCGCAGGCGGGGACCGACTCGGTGCCATAGGCGAGGGCGGCAACGGCCTGGGCGCCGCCGAGCGCGAAGGCGCGGTCGACACCGGCGATGCAGGCCGCCGCCAGCACCAGCTCGCTCAGCTCGCCGTCCGGGGTCGGCACCACCATGATCAGCTCACCGACGCCGGCGACCTTGGCCGGAATCGCGTTCATCAGCACCGACGACGGATAGGCAGCCTTGCCGCCCGGCACGTACAGGCCGACCCGGTCCAGCGGCGTGACCTTCTGCCCGAGCAGGGTGCCATCCGGCTCGCGGAACTCCCAGTCCTGCATGCGCTGATGCTGGGCGTAGGCGCGGATGCGCGTGGCGGCGTGCTCTAGCGCCTCGCGCTGTGCGGCCGGGATCGCCTCCAGCGCCTGCTGCAGCCGCTCGGCCGACAGCTCCAGCGCCTCGGCGCCCGCCGGCTGCCAGCGGTCGAAGCGGGCGGTGTAGTCGAGCAGGGCCGCGTCGCCGCGGGCGCGCACGTCATCGATGATGGCGTCGACGCTCTGCTGCACCTGTTTGTCGGAGACCGACTCCCAGGCCAGCAGCGCGTCCAGGCGCTCGCTGAAATCGGCGTCGGTGGTGGCGAGTCGGGTGATGTCGGGCATGGCTTCGGGTCTCGGAGTCGGTCGTGCGGACGCCGCCGGGGCGGGCGGCCATGGCGGGCGCCTCTCTCAGGCGGCGTTGCGGCCCTCCACGGCCTCGCGCAGCGCGCCGAGCAGGCCGATGACCCGGGCGTGCTTCATCTTCCAGGAGGCCTTGTTGACGATCAGCCGCGAGCTGATGTCCCGGATGTGCTCCAGCGGCACCAGTCCGTTGGCCTTCAACGTGTTGCCGCTCTCGACCAGATCGACGATCAGGTCCGCGAGACCCACCAGCGGCGCCAGCTCCATGGAGCCGTAGAGCTTGATGATCTCCACCTGCTTGCCCTGGGCGGCGAAGTGCCGCTCGGCGCTGTGCACGTACTTGGTGGCGATGCGCAGCCGCCGCCGCTGCTCGAGCCCGGCGTCCGGCTTGCCGGCCACCATCAGGCGGCAGCGGGCGATGCGCAGGTCCAGCGGCTCGTACAGCCCCTCGCCGCCATGCTCCAGCAGCACGTCCTTGCCGGCGACGCCCAGGTCCGCGGCGCCGTACTGCACGTAGGTGGGCACGTCGCTGGCGCGGATGATGACGAGCTTCACGCTCGGGTCGTTGGTGTCGAGGATCAGCTTGCGGCTGCGCTCCGGGTCGTCGAGCGCGCGGATGCCGGCCGCCTCGAGCAGCGGCATGGTCTGCTCGAAGATGCGGCCCTTGGACAGGGCGATGGTCAGCGTGTCGGGCATGGGCAGTCCGGGGATACGGAGTACGGAATACGGGGGCGGCGCTCGCGGTCGGCTGCGCGGGGCCGGTGCCCGCCTGCGTTCAGGCGTGCACGCGGCGGATCACGGCGCCGAGGGCGGCGAACTTCTCCTCGATATTGTCGTAGCCGCGGTCGATATGGTAAATGCGGTCGATCAGCGTCTCGCCCTGCGCCACGAGCCCGGCGAGCACCAGGCTCGCGGACGCGCGCAGGTCGGTGGCCATCACCGGCGCCGCGGTCAGGCGCTCGACGCCGCGGCAGATGGCCACGTTCCCCTCCAGCCGGATGTCCGCGCCCATGCGCTGCATCTCCAGCGCATGCATGAAGCGGTTCTCGAACACCGTCTCGGTGACGGTCGCCACGCCGTCTGCGATGCTGTTCAGCGCGCAGAACTGGGCCTGCATGTCGGTGGGGAAGGCTGGATGCGGCGCGGTGTAGACATTCACCGCCCGCGGCCGGCGGCCGTGCATGTCCACCTCGATCCAGTCCTCGCCGCTGCTGACCTCGGCGCCGCATTCGCGCAGCTTCGCCAGCACCGGCTCCAGCAGATCGGCGCGGGTGTCGCGCACCCGCACGCGCCCGCCGGTCATCGCCGCGGCCACCAGGTAGGTGCCGGTCTCGATGCGGTCCGGCAGGACGCTGTAGGCGCAGCCGGAAAGCCGCTCGACGCCGTCGACGACGATGGTATCGGTGCCGGCCCCCTGTACCCGGGCGCCCATCGCGTTCAGGAAGTCCGCCAGGTCGACGACCTCGGGCTCGCGGGCGGCGTTCTCGAGCACCGTGCGCCCGTCCGCCAGGGCGGCGGCCATCATCAGGTTTTCCGTGCCCGTGACGGTGACGATGTCCATCGTGTAATGGGCGCCGCGCAGCCGCTCGGCGCGGGCATGGATGTAGCCGTTCTCGACGCGAATGTCCGCGCCCATCGCGCGCATGCCGGCGATGTGAAGGTTCACGGGCCGGGCGCCGATGGCGCAGCCGCCGGGCAGCGACACCTCGGCCTCGCCGAAGCGCGTCAGCAGGGGCCCGAGCACCAGAATCGAGGCCCGCATGGTCTTGACCAGCTCGTAGGGGGCCTCGAGCCGGTGCACGCGGGTGGCGTCGGCGTGGATGCGCATGCGCTCGTCGACCGTCAGGCCCACGCCCATGCGGCCGAGCAGCTCCATCGTCGTCGTGATGTCGCGCAGGTGCGGCACATTGGACAGCACGCACTCGCCGTCCGCCAGCAGCGTTGCGGCGAGGATCGGCAGCGCGGCGTTCTTGGCGCCGGAGGCGCGCACCTCGCCGGCGAGGCGATTGCCGCCCGTGATCAGCAGTTTGTCCATCTATGTTTCGTTCAGCGGGGTGCCCGGGATCGCCGTCGACCGGATGCGCGGGACGCGCTTCGGCGGGGTACGCGCGGGCCCTGGGTCTCCCCTGGCTCCCCTAGCCCTCGCTCAGGCCCAGCAGGCCGTCGACGTTGGAGAAGGCCGCGATGCGCCGCAGCGCGTCGGGGCAGTTGTGCAGCCGAAGCCGCCCGCCGGCCTGCAGCAGCTGCTCGCGCCACTGCAGCAGCAGCGCGACCGCCGCGCTGCTGAAGTGATCGACGCCGCCCAGATCGAGCTCCGCGACCTCGCCGGCGGGTGCGCAGGGTGCCGACCCGGCGGCCAGGTCGGCGACGCCGGCGAGCGTCAGACTGCCGTCGAGCCGCCAGCGACCGGGCTCGACCTGCCGCAGCCGGATGCCGCTCATACGCCGGGGGTGTTCTTGGCGTTGAGCTCGGCGATCAGGCCGTCGATGCCCGAGCGCCCGATGGTGGTGCGGAACTGGCTGCGGTAATTGGAGATCAGGCTGACGTTGTCGATGACCAGATCGTAGACCTTCCAGCTGCCGCCCTTCTTGTACATCCGGTAGTCGATCGGTATCGGTGCCGCCCCCGGTGCCCGCACCTGCGTCGGCACCACGACCGTGCCCTTGTGGGGACCGGGCTTGGCGGCCTGGTAGATGACCTCCTGGCCGGTGTAGCGCAGCAGGGCCTTGCCGTAGGTACGCACCAACAGCTGGCGGAAGCCCTCGATCAGCGCGTCGCGCTGCGCCGGCGTCGCCTTGCCCCAGTCCCGGCCCACCGCGGATTGGGTGATGCGCGCGAAATCGAAGTGCGGCGCCAGCTTGGCGCCGACGAGCCGGTAGATCAGCCCCGGATCGGCGTCGATCTCGGTGCGGCGGCTCTCCAACGTGCGCAGCATGTCCTCGGCGGTGCGCTCCACCAGCTGGGTCGCGGACTCGTCTGCCTGGACGGCGGACGACAGGCCGGCCAGCAGCAGCAACGGCGCCAGCCATAGGCCGGCGCGAGTGAAACGGAACACTCTGGAAACCGTCATTGGGAATTCTCCTCTGCCTTGCTGAACAGGAATTGCCCGATCATACGCTCCAGCACCAGCGCCGACTGGGTGTGCTCGATCTGATCGCCGTCGGCCAGGTAGTCCGGGCTGCCACCCGGATCGAGACCGATGTATTGCTCGCCGAGCAGTCCCGCCGTGTAGATATTGGCGAAGGTATCGGTCGGAATCCGGTCGAAGCGCTGCTCGATGCGCATGGTCACCACCGCCTGGTAGGTCTCCTGGTCGAAGCGGATCGACTCGACCCGGCCGACGCGCACGCCGGCCATGCTCACCGCCGCGCGCACCTTAAGGGTGCCGACGTTGTCGAACCGTGCCTCGATGGCATAGCCGTCTCCATTCGCGGCGGCGCTGAGGTTGCTGACCTTCATCGCGAGGAAGAACAGCGCGACGAAGCCCGCGACCATGAAGGCGCCGACGAGGATCTCCAGTGTGCGTAAGCGCGCCATGCGTCAGTCTCCGAGCATCATTCGCCAAACATCAGGGCCGTGAGGACGAAGTCGAGTCCCAGCACCGCGAGCGCCGAGTGCACCACGGTGCGCGTGGTGGCGCTGCTGACGCCGGCGGACGTGGGCGTGGCGTCGTAGCCCTGGAACAGCGCGATCCAGGTGACGACGACACCGAACACGAGGCTTTTGATGACGCCGTTGACCACATCCTCGTGGAAGTCCACCTTCGCCTGCATCTGGCTCCAGAAGGCACCATCGTCGACGCCCAGCAGCCCGACGCCGACGAAGTAGCCGCCGAGCACGCCGACGGCGCTGAACATCGCCGCGAGCAGCGGCATGGCGATGAAGCCGCCGAAGAAGCGCGGCGTCAGCACCCGGCGCACCGGGTCCACCGCCATCATCTCCAGCCCCGAGAGCTGCTCGGTGGCCTTCATCAGGCCGATCTCGGCGGTCAGGGCCGAGCCGGCACGGCCGGCGACGAGCAGCGCGGTCACCACCGGGCCCAGCTCCCGCACCAGCGATGCGGCGACCATCACGCCGAGGCTCTCCGCCGCACCGAACTGCGACAGCACATAGTAGCCCTGGAGGCCGAGCACCATGCCGACGAACAGGCCGGACACCAGGATGATCAGCAGCGACAGCACGCCGACGCCGTAGAGCTGCGCGACCAGCAGCCGCGGGCGCACCAGCATGGAAGGCAGGCCCGCGAGGATCGCCAGCAGCAGCAGGTGCGCGCGCCCGACGCTCGCGATGGCCGCGAGGCCGAAGCGGCCCAGGCTGGCCAGCGCGTTGATCACGAACGCTTGACTCCCGCGCCGCGCAGGTCCTGCTCCAGCGGCCGGGCCTCGTAATGGAAGTGCACCGGGCCATCCGGCTGGCCGTCCATGAATTGCCGCACCCACGGGGAGTCGTCCGCGGCGACCTCCGCGGGCGTGCCCCGGCACATGACCTTGCCGTTGGCGATGATGTAGATGTAGTCGGAGATGCTCGCCGTCTCGCGCACGTCGTGGGAGACGACGATGCTGGTCAGTCGGCTGGCGTCGTTGAGGTTGCGGATCAACGAGACCAGCACGCCCATCGAAATGGGATCCTGGCCCGTGAAGGGCTCGTCGTACATGATCATCATCGGATCCAGCGCCACCGCCCGAGCCAGCGCGACACGCCGGGCCATGCCGCCGGACAGCTCGCTCGGCAGCAGCCGTGCGGCGCCGCGCAGGCCCACCGCCTCGAGCTTCAGCAACACCAGCTTGCGCAGCACCGGCTCGGGCAGGCGCGCGTGCTCGCGCAGCGGGAAGGCCACGTTCTCGAACACGTCCAGGTCGGTGAGCAGGGCGCCGCTCTGAAACAGCATGCCCATGCGCTTGCGCAGCTCGAACAGGGCGCCGCGGCCGAGCCGATGCACATTCTGCCCGTCCACCAACACCTCGCCCGCGTCGGGCCGCAGCTGGCCGCTGATCAGCTTGAGCAGCGTGGTCTTGCCGGTGCCGGAGGGCCCCATGATGGCCGTGACCTTGCCGCGCGGGATGTCCAGGTCCACCCGGTCGAGAATGCGGCGGCCCTGCCGGCTGAAGGTCAGTCCGCGAATGCGCACCAGATCATCGCCGGCGACGTCGTGGCGGCTCGACGGCGCACGCGCATCGGCCGCTCCCGGCCGGCTACCGCGCTGCATGTCCGGACCTGTCCATTGGCAGCACCACGCCGCACTTTACCCCGTTACAAAAAAGTCCGGCATTGTCTGACCCGCCGGCGCCGCGCGTCAACCGCGTTCGGCCTCCCACGCGCCGTGCGGTCGTGCCGGCGGCTCTGCTGCCCGCGGCGCCGGCCGGGCTCAGGCGTGCAGGCCCATCAGTGCGGTCAGGGTCCGCCAGGCCTCGAGCTGTGCGGCAGTGGGACGGTCCAGGATGACCAGGTGCGAGCCCGGCTGTTGCCGGATCAGCGCCTCCAGCCAGGCGCGGGCCGCGCGCATATCCCCGCTGAGGCGGCGCGGGCAGCGCACGGCGCTGCCGAGCGGCTCGCCCGCGCCCGCTGTCAGCAGCTCCAGCGTCGGGTAGCGCACGACGGCCGCGAGCGTGTCTCCCAGCGCGCCGTGGGCCTGATCGAGGAGCTCCCGCGCGGTGCCGGCGCCGGCGCGGTCGTCCCAGCCGAGATAGAAGCGGAAGCCGCCGTGCACGTCGTCGCGCCAGTCGCGCAGCGCCGTCCCGGCGGGCCAGGCATCCGGCGGCACGAGCACCGCGCCGAACTGGTTGGCGTAGTAGGTGAGACGCCATTCCGGCGGCAGATCCTCCGGGAAGAACCCGTCGGCATCGCCGAGGGCCCACCAGCCCTCCGGCACCACCTCGACGAAGGCGCTCATCGCCGCGGGCCGCCGGCCGCCGGCGCCGCGCTCGCGGAGATCCATTGCGGGCGGGTTATCATAGCGGGCGATTGGGCATCCTCGGACCTGTCGACAAACCGCGGAGGGGCACGCGATGCTGGAACCGTTAGACCGAGCCAGAGAAATCCGGGTCGTGGCGTTCGACGTCGACGGCGTGCTCACCGACGGCAGCCTCTACCTGGGCGATGATGGCCAGGAATACAAGGCGTTCTACTCCCGGGACGGCCACGGCATGGCCATGCTCCGCGACAGCGGCGTGGCGCTGGCGGTGATCACGGGGCGGCGCTCCGAGGTCGTTCGCATCCGCATGGAGAGCCTCGGCGTGGAGTATGTTTTCCAGGGCTGCCGCGAAAAGCTGCCGGCCTACGAGACGCTCAAGCGGCAGCTCGGCGTCGACGATGCCCAGATCGCGTTCGTCGGTGACGACGTCATGGACCTTCCGCCCCTGCGGCGCGCAGGCCTCGCGGTGGCGGTCGCGGATGCCCACCCGCTGGTGCGGCAGCATGCCCACTGGTGTACGCCGAGCCCGGGCGGCCGTGGCGCGGCGCGCGACGTCTGCGAGCTGATCCTGCACGCGCGCGGCCAGCTCGATGCCCTGCACGCGGCCTACCTGAGCTGAGGGCGCACGCGGCCGATGGCCCCATCGCTGCGTGAGACGATCCTCGGGCTGGCGCTCGCGGTGCTCGGACTGCTCGCCTGGTGGTACGGTGCAAGCCGGGAGCCGGCGCCCGCGCCCGGCGGCCCCACGGAGCGCCGCCCCGACTATGTCGTCGAGGACGTGACCGGTGTCACCATGGACGCCGACGGCAGGCCGGCGCGCCGGCTGGTCAGCCCCCAGCTGCGCCATTACCCGGACGACGGGAGCACCGAGCTGGACCGGCCGCTGGTGACCGTCTTCGACGATGCGGCCCCACCCTGGCGCGTCCAGGCCGAGCGGGGCTGGATCGACGCCACCGGCGACGAGCTGCTGCTGGAGGGGGCGGTGCAGGCGACACGGGCCGCGACGCCGGAGCTGGAGCCGGTCAAGCTGACGACCAGCGAGCTGCTGGTGCTCGTGGACACGGACTACGCCGAGACCGACCGCTTCGCCGAGCTGGAGCGCGGTGCCGACTGGGTGACGGCCAACGACGGTATGCGGGTCTGGTTCTCCGAGCCGATGCGCGTGCGCACCTTCGGCCGCACCCGCTCGCGGGTCGGCGTCCGATCATCGACAGAAGGAGACGATTGAGGCAGTCTCCGCGGAGCGGGGCGCATCGCGCAACGGCTGCCGGACCCTCGGCCCGCGCCCCCATTCCAGATCATCCGCCCCCAAACATCCGCTCCCGACCATCCAACGATCCCGACCCCGATGCCCAGTCACGTCACCATCGCCGGCCACCTCCTCCGCCTCGCGTCACCGCGGCGCCGCCCGCGGGCCTGGCTGCTGGCGGCGGGTCTGCTCGTCGTGCAGTGCGCGGCCGCCCTCGACAGCGATCAGAAGCAACCCCTCTACATCGAGGCGGACGCCGCCGAGCTCGACGACAAGCAATCCTTCAGCCTGTATATCGGCAACGTGGAGGTGGAGCAGGGCAGCATGCGCATCTTCGCCGACGAGGTGCTGGTCCATCACCGGCCCAACCGGCAGCCGCAGAAGATCATCGCCATCGGTGATCCGGTGCGTTATCGCCAGCTGCTCGACGACGAGCCGGACGAGGTCCGGGGCCGCGCGCAGCGCATGGAGTACGAGGCCGACCGCGACGAGATTACGCTGATCGACAAGGCCGAGCTGACGCAGGGCGAGGACCGCTTCGCCAGCGATCGCATCGTCTACAACCGTGTCACCGAGCGCGTCACCGCGGGCACCAGCGCGAGCGGTCGCGAGCGGGTCAAGATCCGCATCGAGCCGCAGAGCAAATGACCACGCTGACCGCCGAGGGGCTCGCCAAGAGCTATCGCCGGCGGCGCGTCGTCGACGACGTGAGCCTGGCGGTGGATGCCGGCGATGTGGTCGGCCTGCTCGGCCCCAATGGGGCCGGCAAGACCACGAGCTTCTATATGATCGTCGGACTGATCGTCGCCGACGCCGGCCGCATCGAGCTGGACGGCGAAGACATCACGCTGCGTCCGATGCACGCCCGCGCGCGCCGCGGCCTGAGCTACCTGGCCCAGGAGCCGTCCGTGTTCCGCAAGCTCAAGGCGCGCGAGAATCTGATGGCCGTGCTGGAGACGCGCCGCGACCTGACGCGCGAGCAGCGGCTGCGGCGCTGCGATCAGCTGCTCGACGAGCTCGGCATCGCCCACGTCGCGGACTCGCTGGCGCTGAGCCTCTCCGGCGGCGAGCGCCGGCGACTGGAGATCGCCCGCGCGCTGGCGGTCGAGCCCAAGGTGATGCTGCTCGATGAGCCCTTCGCCGGCGTCGACCCGATCGCGGTCGGCGACATCAAGGCCATCATCGGCCACCTGCGCGCCCGCGACATCGGCGTGCTGATCACCGACCACAACGTCCGCGAGACCCTGGACATCTGCGACCGGGCGTACATCATCAATGCAGGCAGCGTGATTGCCGAGGGCTCGCCGTCGGCGCTGCTGCAAAACGCGCAGGTGCGCTCCGTCTACCTCGGCGAGGACTTCCGGCTGTGACGCCGCCGCCGGCCGCGGGCCCCGGCCGGGGGGCCGGCCACCACCATCAACGGCCAGCCGCCGCGATGGCCGTTGCGATTTCCGCTAGAATCCAGACAATGCAGATACAAGTACCGTACCAGCAAGATCGACGGTCTCGATGAAACAGACCATCCAACTGCGTCTCGGTCAGCAGCTGACCATGACACCGCAGCTGCAGCAGGCGATCAAGCTGCTGCAGCTTTCGACGCTGGATCTCCAGCGCGAGATCCAGGAGGCGCTGGAGTCGAACCTGATGCTGGAGAAC
>Ga0316576_10001997_pt1 | contig 11419 bp, 12 predicted proteins | sample S0NA_FD_203075 | JGI IMG/M metagenome (GOLD analysis project Ga0316576, IMG submission 203075) | Rhizosphere microbial communities from salt marsh grasses in Alabama, United States - S0-2_050615r3r5 | ecosystem: Host-associated > Plants > Roots > Rhizosphere | place: USA: Alabama | collected... | reverse complement strand
GCGGTCGGGCTCTCCGGGGATGAGCTTCTGGTCGAGGCCGCCAGCCCGTTCCACCAGGAGATGATCGAAGACCGGTTTCAGCCGGTGCTGCTGGAGATCGGTGAGCGGATCCTCGGCCGCACCCTCGAGCTGCGCCTCCAGGCCGCGGACCCGGAGCGCCCTCGCTTTCCTCCCGTCGAGTTCGCCCCCGAGCCCCATGCCGTGCCCACGGCCGTCCGCCAGGACAGGATGATGCCGGATCCCGGTATCTCAGCGGAGGCCTCCGGGCTGAACGGCCGCTACACCTTCGACCGCTTCGTGGTCGGGAACAACAACCAGTTGGCGGCCGCCGCCTGCCGGGCCGTAGCCGAGAAGCCGGCCCGCATGTACAACCCCCTGTTCCTGTACGGGGGCGTGGGTCTCGGGAAGACCCACCTGATGCACGCCATCGGCAACGCCATCCTTCAGGACGCTCCCTCCAGCCGGATCACGTACGTCTCGTCCGAACGGTTCATGAACGAGCTCGTGAACGCCATCCAGAACGGGAAGACGGGGGATTTCCGTCGGCGGTTCCGGGCGATGGATCTCCTCCTCGTGGACGATGTCCACTTCCTGGAGGGAAAGGAGCGCACCCAGGAGGAGTTCTTCCACACCTTCAACGCCCTCTACGACGCCCAGAAGCAGATCATCCTCACCAGTGACCGGCCGCCGAAGGAGATCCCGGGGCTGGAGGACCGCCTGGTCAGTCGGTTCGAGTGGGGGCTGGTGGCGGACATCAAGCCACCGGACTACGAGACCCGGGTGGCCATCCTCCGCAAGAAGGCCTCGGACGATCAGCTCACGCTGGAGGACGACGTCATCGACTTCATCGCCCACGCGTGCACCGCGTCCGTGCGTGAGCTCGAAGGGGCGGTGATCAAGCTCCTGGCCTACTCGTCCCTGACCAACCAGGAGGTCACGGTCTCGCTCGCGCGGACAGCCCTGTCCGGCATGCTCCGGGAGCCCGGAAGCGGGGAGCGGGGAGCGGCCATGACCCCCGAGCACATCAAGCGGGTCGTCGCCCAGGAGTGGAACGTGAAGGTCGAGGCCCTCGCCTCCCGGCGTCGCACCAAAGACCTCACCGTGCCGCGCCAGGTCGCCATGTTCCTCCTCAAGGAGCTCCTGGAGCTTCCCCTGGTCCAGATCGGCGACCTCTTCGGAGGCCGGGATCACTCCACCGTGATCTACTCCATCCAGAAGGTGGAGAACTCCTGCGGCGAGGACCGGAACTTCGAGCACCGCGTCTCGGAAGTCCGCCGCCGGATCGTCGACGCATGACGCCTTCCACAGAGGTTGTGGAAACTCCGTGGAGATCGTCGAGGTTCTCCACGCCATCCACACCCGCCGGGGATCCGGCACCGGACCCGTCCACATCTCCACAAACCCGTCCACATCCCTGCCACCCCGCGAAGTGGGCCCGGTGCCGGGGATTCCGGGGGCTCGGAGGGGTCTCCCTCCACATTCCCACACCCTCTACTACTTCTTTCTTTATTGATCTCTTACAAAGAGATTAGACCCCGTCGTTCCGCGAGACCCGACCCCACGGAGAGAGCACTCCCATGCAATTCACCGTCACCCGGCAGAACCTCCACCAGGGACTGGCTTCCGTTTCGGCCAGCATCCCGACCAAGACCACCCTCCCGGTGCTGTCGAACATCCTGTTCGAGACCACGGAGGGCGGTGTGTGGATGAGCGGGACCGACCTGGACGTGTCGATCCGGGTGAAGGTCCCCGCCGAGGTGCAGGAGCCTGGGAGCCTCACGGCTCCGGGGAAGAAGCTCCAGGAGATCACCCGGGAGCTTCCCGATCAGCCGGTGGAGATCAGCACGCGGTCGGACCAGATCGAACTCTCCTGCGGCCGGGCCCGGTTCAAGCTCAACGGGCTTCCGGCCGACGAGTTCCCGTCGTTGCCCGGCGTGAACTTCGAGAGCGGGATCGCAGTCCCGGGGGAGGACCTCCAGAAGCTGATCCACCACACCTCCTTCGCGGTCTCGACGGAAGAGAGTCGTCCCATCCTCAACGGGGTCCTCTGGGAGCTGCGGGACGGCTCGATGCGGATGGTGGCGACGAACGGGCACCGGCTGGCCCGCATGGGACTGCACACCAACGGCCCATCCGAGGCCAGCGGTATCTCCTTCATCGTGCCGCCGGCGGCGCTTCAGCAGGTGCAGCGCCTCTTCAAGGACGTCGAGAACATCCAGGTCTCCTGGGAGGAGGGGGAGGGCGGGGCACGGAAGAACCACATCGGTTTCCGCTCCAACGGGGTCGAGGTCTACACCCGACTGATCGAGGGGACGTATCCCAACTACGAGCAGGTCATCCCGAAGGACAACGACAAGATCGCCGTGGTGGACAAGCGGACGTTGGAGTCGGCGGTCCGGCGCATGGCGGTGGTCGCCAGCGATCAGACGCATCGGATCAGGGTGACGCTGGAGGAGGACCGGATGCACCTCAACGTGCTGACGCCGGACCTCGGAGAAGGCCACGACGAGCTCGAGCTGTCCTATGGGGGGGAGCCCCTGGAGATCGGCTTCAACGCCACGTATCTCCTGGAGGTGCTCCGGTACATGCCTTCGGACGAGGTCCGGATGACCTTCAAGGCGCCGGAGCGGGCCGCGACGCTGGAGCCCTCCATCCCGGAGGGTGACGACGAGGCCATGGACTACCTCTGCCTGGTGATGCCCCTCCGCCTTCTGGACTGACGGTCAGGGAGAGGGTCGGTTCCCGTCCGCTCACGTCCACCCCGATCCGTCATGGAGTGGTTCGGGACCCTGCGCGTCTGCCTCGGGCCCGGGCCGCCGCCAGGAGCTCGGGGCCGGAGTAGACGCTGACGAGAGGGTATCCCGCGTCCTCGAGGCGCTTCCTGCCACCCTCCTCCCGGTCCACCAGGGTCAGGACCCCTACGACCGCGGCTCCGAAGTCCTGGAGGACCTGAATGGCCTTCAGCGCGCTTCCCCCGGTGGTCATCGAGTCCTCGATGACGAGGCAGCGCGCGTTCTCGGGGAGCCCTCCTTCGATCTGCTGCCCCGTGCCGTGACCCTTGGGCTCCTTGCGGACGGAGAATCCGTCGAGCGGATGCCCCTGCTCGAAGCTCTCCCGGGCGAGGGCATAGGTCACGGGATCCGCCCCCATGGTCAGGCCCCCGACGTGGGTGGGATCGAGCCCACTCTCCCGGAGCGCGGTCCAGCAGACCGGACCGGTGAGGTGCTGACCCTCGGCGGACATGGTGGTTCGCCGAGCGTCCACGTAGTAGCTGGAACGGGCTCCGCTGGCGAGGGTGAAGTCTCCCAGGCGGACCGAGCGGTCCACCAGGATCTCCATGAGGCGATCGCGTGGGTTCATGCCCGGAACGCTCCCGCCCCGGGGGGCGCCCGTCAAGGTTGAGGGGGGACCGTGGTTTCGGCTTGGGATGACGAGCGGGTCGAAGGGGACTCAGCCTGGACCGGGGCCCACGGAAGTTCGAGAGCCCAGGCCAACCGGCGCCCGTGGTGCGAAAGGGAGACGTCCGCGTCGGCCAGGGGGACTCCGTCGAGGTGGATGAACGGGGGCCGTCGGCCCGTCGGACCGGGGACGCACTGAATGGTCAGCCGGTCCTCCGGAAGCTCGAGATGCCGAGCGGCGTCTCGTCGGGCGAGGACCCGGACCAGCGCGGAGGCCCGGCTGTGGGCGGACTCCCGCTCCTCCGGGGACATCCGTCGCGCCTGCCAGTCCTGGAACGGCTCTCCGACCCCGAGGAGAGCTTCCGCCTCCGCCAAATCCATGTCACAGACCAGGATCATCGAGGCGGGGTGGCTCCAGGCGTGCACCACGACACGGGTGTCGTCGACCTGCGTGGTGACGCGGAACGCGTGGTCCCGATAGGTGACCATCGCGACGGGCGTTCCCGGCGGGTCCCGCACCTCGAAGGCGCGATGGCGAAAGACCGGGGGTGCCCCGAGGACCTTGCTGGCGACCTTGAAGGCCGCCTCCTTGGCGGCCCACAGCGACCACAGCTCCACGTCGGGATCGGCTGCGGCCCGGATCCGCGTCTGCTCGCCGGCTGTGAAGACCCGGTCGAGGAAGCGGCCATCCCGCGTGCGGTCCCGAAGTTCGTCGACACCCAGGTCGACCACGTCGACGCCCACGAAGCGACCCTTCGTTCCCTCGGTTCCTCTCTTCTCGGCCTTCATGCCGAAGGATCCTTCGTCAGGACCGGGCGGTCAAGCGTCGCCGAGGGCCCGTCGCACCTCATCCGGGATCCGCATCGGCCGGCCTTCGGGACCGATCCAGACGGCAACGACTCTGGCTTCGGCGTAGATCACATCCGGGTCGTCCGGGTCACCGGCGATCTGTCGAAAGGTGAAGCTCGTCTTTCTGAACGATTCGACACCCGTCCGCACCTCCAGCTCCGTCCCCTGCCGGACCTCGCGACGGTAGTCGACCTCGACCCGCACGACATGAACCCCCTCACCGCGGCCTCGGATCTCCTCGGCGAGGATCCCGTGGCTGGCCAGGGTCTGGAAGCGGGCGTGCTCGAAGTAGTTCAGATAGACCGCGTGGTTCAGGTGCCCGAAGGCGTCCAGCTCGTAGCTTCTGGCCTCGACGGGGCAGCGATGGAGGATGCGCACGGGATCGTCGGGGTCGGTGCGGAGGGCCGGGTCGGGTCCGATGGGCCCCGTGGCCGGGGTCAGCCCGCGGCAGCCTGGGGAGACAGTGCGCCGAACCGTCGTTCCCGGTCCCGGAACGCGCTCACCGCCTGGGTCAGGTCGGCTTCGCCGAAGTCCGGCCACAGCGTCGGGGTGAAGACGAACTCCGCGTACGCGCACTCCCACAGGAGGAAGTCGCTCAGGCGCTCTTCACCACTCGTGCGGATCAGGAGATCCACGTCCCGCGCCTCTCCCTCGTCGTGAATGGCCCGGGAGAGGGCCTCGGAGAAGCGTTCCCGGCAGACCGGCTCCTGACTGCCCCGGAGCAGCTCGGCGGCCTGTACCAGAGCATCCCGGGCAGAGTAGTCGATGGCGAGCCGAAGCTGGAGGCTGGTTCCGTCCCGGGTCGCATCCTCCGCGGCTTCCGCGGCCTGCAGAACCCGCGTAGGCAAACGGTCACGGCGGCCCAGGAGCCGCACGCGAACGCCACGTTCCACCAGCTCCGCGGTCTCGGTGCGGAGATAGCGGTGCAGGAGCCGCATGAGGGCGTTCACCTCGGGACGGGGCCGCTTCCAGTTGTCGGCCGAGAAGGCGTAGAGCGTCAGGGTATCGATGCCGAGTCCCGGAGAGGCCTCGACGACCCGTCGTACCGCGGCGGCGCCCTCCCGGTGACCGCGCGACCGGGAGAATCCCCGGGTCCGGGCCCAGCGCCCGTTCCCGTCCATGATGATCGCGACGTGGAGTCCGGGGCGGCTGTTCACGAGGCCCCTCCGTCCCGCGTGGCCCGGATGAGGGCCTCCATGTGCTCCAGATAGGCGTCCAGCTCCCGCTGCCCGTCGGGGGTCAGGCTGAACTCCGTGCGAGGAGTGCGCCCATCGAAGGACTTCGTGCACCGGATGTAGCCGGCGTCCTCGAGCTTGCGGGCGTGAGCGGAGAGATTCCCGTCGGTGAGGTCCAAAATCGCTTTCAGATCGTTGAAGGTGAGGGACCCGTTCACCGCCAGCGCGCTGACGATCCCCAGGCGGACCCTCTCGTGGATGAGACGGTCGAGCTCCAGCGGCCCGGCGTCCTGATCTACGCCTTCCACGCTCCAGAGTCGGCGCGTGGCCGACGCGAGGTCCTCCAACGCACGTGGTTTCTCAGCCACCGTGCCTCCTGGCGATGATGAGACCGAATACCACATGGAGTCCGCCGAACCCGGCGGCCATGTAGGCACCGGCCCATTCGTGCGGTGAAAGCAGGGCCGCGGCCCCCAGCCCCAGGAAACAGAGTCCCATGACCGGAATGGTCCGAACCGAGAAGACCCCTCCCGAAGTCACGGCCGTTCCGTAGAGCAGAAGCCAGACCGGAGGAAGGAGTCCGGACTGCCCCGCCTGGTGCAGAGGAAGAGTCAGAACGCCTCCGACCGAGAGCGCCGGGAGGACGCCGAGGATGAGCTTCCGCCCCGGACCCCGGAGCAGCGGCTCACCGCTCAACCTGGCCTTCCAGGCGGTCGCCACGGTGGCGATCACGATGGCCAGGCCGGCGGCGGACATCCAGATCGCCACCCACCGATCGGCGGATACGTTCCGGCTGAGCCCCCAGGCGACGAGGGCCACCGCACCCATGAGGACCAGTGCGCCCCCTGAGACCGCGGTGAAGGCCGAAGACCGCTCCATGGTCTTCCGGATGTACTGCAGGTTGTCCATCGCCCGATCGTGAAGGGCCACGGGCGGACGGCGGGGTCCGATATGGGGGATCGGGTCGGACATGCGGGACGGCTCTGACTCCGTGTGGATGCGTGTCACTTTGCGTGACAAAGCGTCTACTTCGAAGCTAGACCGCAGGGCGCATCCGACACAAGGCTCTCGTGGTCGGAGCGGGATTCGAGCCGGGCTCAGGCGAGGATGCGCAGCGCTCCGGCCCGGGCCTCCAGGGTCAGGTCGGACTCTTCGGCGACGAAGAGGTCGCCGTCGATCTCGAACCGGGGAGGACGCTCGAAGGCCAGGCGGAACCGGGGGGAATGCACCATCTCCACCTCCGGCTGACCGACGTGCCGCCCCTTCCCTGCCTTGCCGAAGAGGCTCATGCGCCGGAGCGGACTGGCGTCCCGGATCACGCAGGCGTGCAGCTCGCCGTCCTCGATGTCGGCCCCCGGGGCGATCGGGAACCCGCCACCGAACCAGGTGCCGTTCGTGATCGTGACCATGAGGTGGCTCACCGGCGTTCCCGGCTCGTCCCCGGTGGACCAGGCCATCGGCAGCCCCCCGAAACGGAAGAGCTGCTGCAGCGCAGTGGTCTTGTAGAGGACCTCGCCCTTGAGGATCCGGGCTCCCGCAGCGGCATCCACCACCGCCACGTCGAACCCCACCCCCACCACGTTCAGGAAGTGACGTACCCGGAGACCGTCGCCCTCGGTCTTGCCCTGCTCGGCGGGCCGGCTCGGGGTGAGGATCCGCCCGACGTCCACGGATCGCACGGTCCCTCCTGCCAGGCGGCCGACGGCATCAGCCGGATCCCCGTAGCTCAGGCCGAGATTCCGGCCGAAGTCATTCCCGGTCCCGGAAGGGAGCAGCCCGAGGACGACCTCATCCCGCCCCGATGCGACGATCCGGTCCGCGACGTGACTCCAGGTCCCGTCACCCCCGACGGCCACCAGAAGCTCCGCCCCGTCCGCCAGCGCCCGGTCGGCGAGCTCGTACTCGTGCCCGGGGTACTCGGACACCACATGACTGGCGTGGGGAACGGCTTCAGCGAGCAACTCGCGGAAGGCGGCCATGCGGCGGGCACCCCGCCCTCGGCCGGAGGCCGGATTGAAGAGGACGACGGTCTTCCGACCGGCGACCGCCTCCCCGCTCAGAGCGTCTCCAGTTCCTCGAAGGTCTGGACGCCGGCCCTGTACCATTCCTCGCGGAAGGGATAGCTCGCCACCTCTTCGAGGGTGAGCATCGAGGTCATGGGGTGCTCGTGGAGGATCAACTCGCCCTCTTCCTCCTCATGCTCGGAGTGGGGCGCCTCCATGTAGATGTTGACCTTGAAGTTGCCTTCGCCGCCCACCGATGCGCCCGAGGTGAAGCAGTGATAGGGGTTCAAGGCCGGTGAGAAGTCGTGCTCCGTGACGGTGAGCTCGACGACGGGATCCTCCCCGTCGCGGACCACCACACGCATCGAGCCGTCGGACTCCTCGAAATCGAAATCCAGGGCCGCCATGTGGTGGGGCAGCCGCCACCGTTCGATGGCATGCGCCCGGGAGGCGTCCGTGCTCGTGGCCACCATGAAGGGGAAGAAGGCGGCCTTCGGCAGGGGTTTCCCCGGCTCCACCAGAGGCGGAGTGATGACCGCGAGGACGAGCTCGTCGTACTCCCCCACCTCGCTCTCGGTGAAGCGGAACGCCAGCGCCGCCATGACGCTGCGTTCGTGCTGGATCTCCACCGGCTGCAGATGAGCGGGCAGGATCCGGCGGGCGTCCTGCGTGCTCATCTCGAAGAAAGCACCGACGCAGCAGTCGAAGCCGTATCGGGTGAGATTCATGAGCCGATGATCCCGTTCCTCTTAAGGACCCGGATGATGATCTCCGCACCCTCGTCCATGTCCTCCCGGGTGTGGGCGGCGGAGATGGACATCCGGAAACGGGACTTGTGCTTGCCCACCGCGGGATACTTGACCGGGTTGATGAACACGCCTTCCCGGAGCAGCTCCTCGCCCAGATCGAAGATGAGCGCGTCGTTCCGCACCATGATCGGAATGACCTGGGACTCGGAATCCCCGACGTCCACCCCGGCGTCCCGGAGCCGCTTCTGCATGAACTCCACGTTCTCCCAGAGGCGGGTCCGGAGCTCGGGCTCGGCGTCGGCCAGCTCCAGCGCCTTCAGGATCCCCGCCGTCACGGTGGGCGCCAGGGCGCAGGAGAAGAACCGGGACCGGGAGAAGCCGCGGATGTAGTTGATCAGGGCATGGCTCCCCGCCAGGAAGCCACCCTGCCCACCCAGGCTCTTCGAGAAGGTGCCGATGTGAAGATCGATCTCGTCGTCGAGCCCGAAATGCTCGGCGACTCCGCGGCCCTTCTCCCCGAAGACGAACGTCGAGTGAGCCTCGTCGATCAGGATCCGGGCGTCATGGCGCTTGGCCACCTCGACGATCTCCGGGAGGGAGGCCACGTCCCCGTCCATCGAGTAGACGCCCTCGATGATGACGAGCTTCTTCCCCTCGAACCCCTTCAACTTCCGGTCGAGGTCGTCCGCCCGGTTGTGACGGAAGAAGCGGCTCTTGGCCTTGGAGAGGATCATTCCGTCCACGATGGAGGCGTGGGCGTACTGATCCGCCACGATCAGGTCGCCGGAGCGCATGAGCCCGGCGATCACCCCGACGTTCGCGCTGTAGCCCGTCGGGAAGATCAGTGTGGCCTCCTTCCCCTTGAAGGCCGCCAGTCGCTCGGAGAGCTGACGGTGGAGGCTGGTGGTGCCCGACAGGATCGGGGAACCGGAGGAGCCACCACCGTAGACGTCGACCGCGGCCTTGATCGCTTCCTTCACCTCGTCCCGATAGGAGAGGCCCAGGTAGTTGTAGGACGCGAAATTGATCAGGTTCTTGCGGAGCTCCCCGGTCTTCGTGTCCTCCACGTCGACCCGGGTCGCAGGCGCGGTGTGGATGGGCAACTCATACTGGTAGTACCCCTTCGGACGGACCTGGCTGTACCAGTCCTGGAAGGGCTCCAGCATGGCGAAGGGATCGTCCCCGGCCCCGAAGTAGAAGTTGGTGTAGTCGTAGTCCATCGGATTGGCTTCCACCCGGGACTCCTCCGATTCCACCGTACGGATCCGGTTGTGCCGCGCCGGAGACGACTCGTCCATCGTCGCCTCGGCGTCTTGAAGTGCGTCCTTGTTCCTCATTAGCCTTCGCCTCCTAGCTGAATCCGCCCTGGAGAGGCGCCGTGTCGATCACCGCCGTTGTCCCGGGTCCCCGGAGCCCGTCGTGAAGATCCGGGGCACCCTGACGCTCGCCCTGCTCGCGGTCATACTCATCGCTGCCGATCTGGTCCAGCGCTTCGTGATCGCTCCGTCGACCCGAGTGTTTCCGAGTCGCCGCCACGCCATCCTGGCCGGCTGGCAGCAACTCATGGCACTCGCGGTCCTGGTGCCCGTTCGCTTCGTCGGTGGGGCACAGATTGGAGATATCCCACAGATCCCTGGCGGGTCCGGGATTCTCATTCTGATGAACCACCAATCGTTGTTGGACATCCCCCTGGTCGTCCGAGCCACCCGACCGGGCTACCCCCGGATCGTGACAAGGGAGCGCTACGCCTCGGGCAAACCGCTAATTTCGCACATGGTCAGGCTGTATCAATACCCGACGGTGAATCCACGGGCAACGGGACGAGTCGATCTCTCCCGTCTCGCCCAGGCCGCTGCGTCTTCGCCGGTTCCTCTGGTGGTCTATCCGGAAGGGACCCGGACGAAGGACGGGGGCATCGGTCGCTTCCGGCGAGCGGGGCTCCGGGCGATCCTCCCCGCCCGTGACTGGGAGGTGTGGGTCGTCACCGCGGATGGGTTCTGGGAATGCGCTCGGCTCGAGGATTTCCGGGCGAACGTATCCTCGATCCGTGGTGCGGTCCGGGTCGACGGACCATTTCAGGGACCGGGCCAGGATGCCTCCTCCGAGGCGGTGGACGCCTTCATCGGTCGTGTGGAGGCGGAAATGCGCGGGAGCCTCGAAGTGCTGCGGACGACGGAGCTCGCCCCCGAGGCGGGGCCGTGAGCGTTCCGGATGCCCCCGCGGGCGCGGGGGTACCGTCCATCGCCAGGGAACTGGCGGCCCGCCTTGTGGAGTACGGGGGGGGAGAGGTGATGGCCGTGATCCTCTACGGATCGCAGCTCCACCGCTCGTCTCCCGACGCCCACTCCGCCTGGGACCTCGTCGTGGTCGTCGAGCACTATCCGCCCTTCCACCGGGCCATGCGCGCCGCGGGCGCATACTCCCGATCCCCGGCCCTCATGAATCTCATGGGCGCGATCCTCCCGCCGTACGTCACCGCGTTCGCCCCGTGGGGCGACGGTCGACCCCTGGCCAAATGCCTGGTGCTGCGGCAGGACCAGTTCCGCCGCGCCATGGGCCCCAGGCCTCGCGACCATTTCCTCAAGGGCCGTCTCGTCCAACACGTCCGGACGGTCTGGGCGAGAAACGCCGACGTGGCCTCGGACATCGAGCGCATACTCGCGGACGCACGTCGCGAGACCCTGGACTGGACGCGTCCCTTCCTGGGGGATCGTACCTTCGATGCCGCGACCTTCAGCCAGGAAATGCTCGCCGTGTCCTTCGCCGGGGAGGTGCGTCCCGAATCCTCCGATCGGGTTCGCGAGGTATGGGCATCGCAGCGGGATTGGTTGGTCCCCACCTTCGCGGAGGTGCTGGCGGCCGCCGCCGCCGAGGGGACGGTCCTGGAGGAGGAGGCGGGCGTCTACCGTTTCGCCGATCCCGCCTCCACGTGGGAGCGGTGGGTCCGTCGCGGGTACTTCTTCCGGTCGAAGGTCCGGGGGATCGCTCGTTGGTTCAAGCACATGGTCACCTTCAACGACTGGCAGACCTACATTGTGCGGAAGGTGGAGCGGCGCACCGGGATGACGGTGGAGCTGACGCCGGCCGAGCGCCGCTGGCCTCTTCTGCTCCTCTGGCCAAAGGTCTTCAAGGTGCTCAGGGAGGGACGTGGAATGGATCGTCGCGGCGACGCCGACGCATGAGTCGGGAGATTCTGGCGCTCCTGGTCGTGGTGGGCATCGCCGTGGCCACCATGCCGGTCTACG
>Ga0316576_10001995_pt1 | contig 11423 bp, 8 predicted proteins | sample S0NA_FD_203075 | JGI IMG/M metagenome (GOLD analysis project Ga0316576, IMG submission 203075) | Rhizosphere microbial communities from salt marsh grasses in Alabama, United States - S0-2_050615r3r5 | ecosystem: Host-associated > Plants > Roots > Rhizosphere | place: USA: Alabama | collected... | reverse complement strand
GTCGCGCTCCACCGTCAGGAGCGCCGCCATGTACTCGACCGGGTAGTTGGCCTTGAAGAACGCCGTCTGGCAGACGATCACCGCGTAGTCGGCGGCATGCGCCTTGTTGAAGCCGTATCGGGCGAATGTCTCGATGTCGTCGAATAACTCGCCCGCCGTCTTCTTGGGGATGCCGTTGCTGACGGCGCCCTCTACGAACTTCTCCCTGTGCCGGAGCAGCTTCTCCTTGATCTTCTTGCCCACCGCCTTGCGGATCGTGTCGGCCTCGCCCGCGTTGTACCCGGCCAGATCACGGGCGATGCGGATGATCTGCTCCTGGTAGACGCAGATCCCGTAGGTCTCGGCCAGGATCTGCTCCAGCAGCGGGTGGCGATAGGTGATCTCCTCGTCGCCGTGCAGGCGGGCGATGTAGGCGGGGATGTAGTCCATCGGTCCCGGCCGGTAGAGGGCGACGGCGGCCACGACGTGCTCGAACTGCTGCGGCTTCATCTGGCGCAGCATCTTGCGCATGCCGGCGCCCTCGACCTGGAACACCCCGGTCACGTTCCCGCTCGACAGCAGCTCGTAGATCGACGGGTCGTCGAGCGGGATGTTGTCGAGCGTGTAGCGCACGCCGTGGTTGAGCTCGATCAGCTCGGCCGCCCTCCGCAGCACGGTCAGCGTCGACAACCCGAGGAAGTCCACCTTCAGCAGGCCCAGCCGATCGACGTCCTTCATCGCGAACTGCGTCACCGGCAGCGGGGGCTGCTCGTCCGCGGCGGCGTGCGTCGGGCGATGCAGCGGCACGTACTCGACCAGCGGTCGATCCGCGATGACCACCCCCGCGGCGTGCGTCGATGCGTGCCGCGTGACGCCCTCGATGGCACGCGCCGTGTCGATGAGGTGGCGCACCTCGTCGTTCTTCCCGTAGAGCTCGGCGAGCTCGCCGCGGTAGAACTCGTTGGCGGAATCGCGGTCCTGGCCCGGCTCGCGCAGCACGTCGTCGATGCCGCACGGCTTGCCCGGGATGGCCGGCACTATCCGCGCCACCTGGTCGACAAGGTCGAGCTGCATGTCGAGGGCTCGGCCGGCGTCGCGAATAGCCGCTCGCGCCCCGAGCGTGCCGAAGGTGATTATCTGCGCCACGCGGTCATGGCCGTACTTGTCGAACGTGTACCTGATCAGGTCGTCCCGCTGGTCGTCCGGGAAGTCCAGGTCGATGTCGGGCATGGAGACGCGCGACGGGTTCAGGAAGCGCTCGAATATCAGGTTGTGAGCGATCGGGTCGATGCTCGTCACCCCGAGGACATAGGCCACGATCGAGCCGGCGCCCGAGCCGCGGACGTTCCACCAGATGCCCTGGCGCCGAGCGTGGCGGCAAAGGTCCCAGACGATCAGGAAGTAGTCGTCGAAGCCCATGCCGTGGATGATCTCGAGCTCGTAGTCGAGCCGCTCGCGAATCTCGGACGTGACCGTCGGGTAGCGGTCGCCGAGGCCCGCCTCGCACATCCGGCGAAGGTACGTCTGAGCCGTCTCGCCTTCCGGGACGTCGAAGCGGGGCAGCTTGTATTGGTTGAACGTCAGCTCGACCTCGCACATGTCGGCGATCAGCGACGTGTTGTCGATCGCCTCGGGCAGATCGGGGAACAGAGCGCGCATCTCGTCCTCGGTGCGGAGGTAGAACGAGTCGCCGATGCGCATCCGGTTGGGGTCGACCATGGTGGTACCGGTCTGCACGCACAGAAGCACCTCGTGGGCGTGCGTGTCGGTCGGCAGCGCGTAGTGGACGTCGTTGGTCGCAACCAGCGGCAGGTCCATGTCGCGGGCCATGCCGACCAGGTGCCTGTTCAGCTCGGGGATGAAGTCGAGGTCGTGGTTCTGCACCTCGACGAAGAACCGCTCGCCGAACACGTCCCGGTGCCAGGCGAGGGACTTGCGCGCCTTGTCCAATTGCCCGGTCAAGATGTAGTCCGCGATCTCGGCCGACGGGCAGCCCGACAGGATGATCAGCCCGTCGCTATGCTGCTCGAGCAGCTCGTGATCGACGCGCGGCCGGTAGTAGAAACCTTCGAGCTGGGCCCGGCTGACAAGCTCCAGCAGGTTGCGGTAGCCGGTCTCGTTCGCTGCGAGCGCGGTCAGATGGTACGATCGCCGGTCCAGCTTCGAATCGCGGTCGTGCCGCGTACGCTTCGCGACGTAGAGCTCGCAGCCCAGGATCGGCTTGATGCCGACCGCGTTCGCCTCCTGGTAGAAGCGAATCGCACCGTACATGACGCCGTGGTCGGTGAGCGCCAGAGCGTCGAAGCCGCGGTCCTTGGCGGTCCTGACCAGATCGGGCACGCGTGCCAGCCCGTCGAGCAGGCTGTACTCGCTGTGGACGTGTAGATGAGTGAAAGACATGGGCGCCGTCGGCTGTGGGGTGCGTCGCTGGTCGCCCAGGCCACCTGTCAGGTGTCCCCTGGGGCGCGCGTCGGCCTGAGAGGCTCGTATCATACCATAGAACGGCCGTTCGACTGGTGGCCCCGCGGGCCAATCCGGGACGAGTTATCCACCACCCGGGTGAACGGAGCGCGTCGTGCCTGAGCTGCCCGAGGTCGAGACCTACGCCCGCGACCTGCGCGAGGTCCTTCCGGGGCGCAGTTTCACCGGCGCTTCGTGCGACTGGCCGAACCAGCTGCCCCGCAACGAGCCGTCGGAGCTCGACGCGCGGGTGCGCGGCCAGCGCGTGGAGAGTGTCGGCCGGCGCGGCAAGTACCTCACGTTCGGGCTCACCGACGATTGGCTGCTGGTGCACCTGAAGATGAGCGGCCGCCTGCGGATCGCCGACGCCGCCGATCCGCCGGACCCTCACGCCCACGTGGTGTTCCGCCTGGACGGCGGCGACGAGCTGCGGTTCCACAATCCCCGCAAGTTCGGCCGCGTGTACCTCCTGGCCGACCCCGACGAGATGCTCGGTGAGCTAGGACCCGAACCGCTCGGCGACGCCTTCACCGCCCGGTGGCTGCGCGAGGCCCTGCGCTCGCGACGTGGCCGGCTCAAGCCGCTGCTGACGGACCAGCGTTTCCTGGCCGGACTCGGCAACATCTACGTCGACGAGTCGCTGTGGCGGGCGCAGTTGCACCCGTTGCAGACCGCCGACTCCCTCACCGACGCGGACTGCCGTCGTCTGCACAGGGCGATCCGGCACGTCCTGGCGCGGGCGATCGAGGCGCGCGGCACCAGCTTCACGCCCACCGGCTATCGCGACCTGACCGGCAACCCGGGTGAGATGCAGGGCACGCTGGCGGTGTTCGGGAGGACCGACCAGCAGTGCCCGGCCTGCGGCTCGCCGATCGTCAAGATGGTGGTCGCAGGGCGCGGCACCCACGTGTGCCCGATCTGCCAGCCCCGGCCGAGTGACGCGTAGCGCGCTCGCGGCGTGGCAAGCGCAGGGCGGCAAGCGCAGGGCAGCAAGCGCAGGGCAGCAAGCGCAGGGCGGCAGGCGCAAGGCAGCAGGCGCAAGGCAGCAGGCGCAGGGCGGCAGGCGCAAGGCAGCAGGTGCCAGGCAGCACGATGCCGGGCGCGACTTGCCATGACCGGAGCGACGTAGTATCCTGGTCACGATAACGTTAAGAGCGGCTGCGCGGCATGGTTGCGCAAGCCGTCTCCAGGCGGCCGACAGGCCGGCCGCGCCGACGCGGCGTGGCGCCAGGAGGGGCGGATGGCTGGACGTGCTCGAGCGCTAGGGCTGGTGGCGATTGCGGCGCTCACCGTGGTCGCCGCGTCCTGCGGCTCCACGACCGGGTCGGTGGACCAGGTGCGCCGCAACGTCAAGCGCGTCCAGTCCATGCTCGGGAGCAGCAACCTGGCCGTGCCGGCCATCGTCTTCGAGGTGCGCCCCGACGGCACCGTCGACAAGGTCGGCGGCTTCAGCGCCGACTTCGTGGACGACGTGTTCGAGGCGCGCTTCGGCTATCCGCTCATAGGCAAGCTCGTCAAGTTCGATCCCGAGCTGGTGGAGCGACTGGACCGCGCCGGCATCCAGCAGGTGACCGTGGCGTCGCGGCCCGAGGGCCTGTTCTTCCTTGTCAACGGGCAGCCGCTGCCCCACCTGGCCTGGGACGCGGAGGCGTTCGACAACCTCGAGGCCCTGGCCTCGATGGTCGTCGAGCCGACCGATCCGGCCCTGGCCGATGACATGTACTCGCTGCTGTCGGAGGACGGCTACGAGCAGGCCCGATGGTGGCTCGAGGCCCTGCGCACGATCAACATGCGCTTCGACATCAAGTTCCCGCAGACCAGGGGCGGGCCGAAGCGCGTCGAGCTGCCGCTGGCCGGCGACGAGGCGTTCGAGGCCGCGCTCACCACCGAGGAGATCGACGAGGAGCCGCTGCAGACGGTCGATCTGATCGTCGACTACAAACCGCTGGTGGACGAGCAAGGACGGACGGCGGCATGGGTGCCGTCCGTCTTCGGCTTGACGACGGTCGAGCTCCAGGCCCTGGCCGAGCCGTTCGACACCGAGGTGCCGGTGCTGCGCATGCGCGACGACGTGCGGATGCGCCTGGAGCACGAGGGCATAGTCGGCGTCGGTCTCGAGGCGCGCAAGGACGGGCTGTTCGTCTCGGTCAACGATAGGCTGCTGCCGCACGTCGCCTGGAACGAGACGACGCTAGTCAACCTGTCGGATTTCCTGGTCCGGATGTTCCCCGAGGGGCTCGAGGACGATGGCGGCGGCGCGGAGTCCGAGGACGCGGTCGACTGGCTCGAAGTTCTCCAGATGTCGGCCCCGATGTACAACGACTACGCGATCGCCGTGCTCTTGCGGTTCCCGGTGGACGCGCCGGCCGTCGACTAGCGCCCCGGCGGGAGGTCGATGACCCGGAGCTCGCGCACGCGAATCAGGCGCGAGGTCACCTGGCGGCACGCCTCCGGAGCGAGCTCCTCGATGCCCTTGACCTCGACGTACTCCGCCACGTAGAGGTCGAGCGTCAGCTCCGGGTCCGGCAGATCCTGGACCAAGACGGCGACGGCCTTGTTGCCCGGCGGTCCCTCCGGCTTGGTGAGCAGGATGTGCCGTGCCGGAGGGCAGGCCTCGCGCCCGGCCCGTTGCATCTCGGCCAGGTAGCCGCGCGCCGTCGGCACGACCGGCGGCGGGACGGTCTCGTCGTACGCCGCCTCGACACGCGGCAGGTAGAGCGGCAGCACTAGCGGCTCGGGGTCGACCACAGGAGTGCCGGACGTTGGCTCCGGAGCCGTGGTGGGCTCCGACGTGAGCGGCGACTCCGGTGTGGAGGTGGGCTCGGGCTGCTGGTCAGCCGGCGCGCCCGAGACACGGGCGGCCAGCACCAGCAGGGCCAGAGCAAGGGAGATTCCGACTGTCAGGGTACGCACCGTGGCCGGCTCCGCGGGCTCGCGTCGGACAGGGGCCGCACTGGGCGATATGATAGCACCGTGGGACAGGCCTCGAGCGGCTGGCCGTCCGCGACCCCTGTGGTAGAATCCGCCGCATGCCGATCGTTGTCGACGCGATGGGGGGGGACAACGCGCCTGGGGCCGTGGTTGACGGCGCCGTCATGGGCGCGCGATCGGCCGGTCGTCCAATAATCCTGGTGGGGCGCGAGGAGGTCGTACGCGCCGAGCTCGCCCGCCATGACCTGAGCGACGTCGACGTGACGGTGGTGCACGCCGAGGGCGTCATCGACATGCACGAGCTGTCCCCGGCGTCGGCAGTGCGAACTATGCCCGACAGCTCCATCGCTCGCGGCCTCGAGCTGGTGCATGACGGCGAGGCCGAGGCGTTCGTCACCGCCGGGCACACTGGCGCGACGGCCGCGGGGGCCACCATGCGGCTCGGTCGCATCAAGGGCGTCCGCCGCCCGGCCCTCGCGACGCAGTTCCCGACCGCCAAGGGGCCGTGCGTCATGATAGACGTCGGCGCCAACACGGAGGTCAAGCCCGAGTACCTCGTGCAGTTCGCCGTCATGGGCTCGTCTTACGCCGAGCTGGTCCTCGGCGTCGAGGACCCGACGGTCGGCCTGGTCACCATCGGCGAGGAGCGCGGCAAGGGCAGCCCCGCCGTGCGCGCCGCGCTGCCGATGCTCGAGGCGACCTCGCTCAACTTCGTCGGCAACATCGAGGGCCGCGACATCCCGATCGGGACCACCGACGTGGCGGTTCTCGACGGCTTCACGGGCAACGTGCTGCTGAAGTTCGCGGAGGGCGCCGGCATCCTCGTGCAAGGCATCCTGCGCGACTCGCTGGCGAGCGATCCGCTAGGGGTCATCGGCGCGCTCCTGCTGCGGGGCTCGCTCACGCGTGCGCGGTCACAGATGGACTACCGCTCGACTGGCGGCGCGGTGCTCCTCGGCGTTCGCGGCGTCGTGGTGATCGGTCACGGCCGCTCCGACGCGGAGGCGATAAAGACGGCAGTCGAGGTGGCCGCTCGGGGCGTGGACAACGGCCTGGTCGAGGCGATTCGCGAGGGCGTGGCCGAGGCGCGCGCGGCCGAGATCGCCGCACACCCGGGATGAAGGTCCGCACCAACGAAGCGCTTGTGGCGAAGCGCCGCCGAACGGCGCTCCTCCTGTCTCTGGGCGGCATCGCGGTCCTTGGCGTGGGCCTGGCGATCAACATGAAGGGATGGGGGGGAGCCGCCGGCGCGTCCGGGGATCTGGCGCCAGGGGTTCCGTTCGCCTCGCTGCCGTACTTCGCGCTCGTGATCGGCACGATCATGAGCTGGATCGGCATCTCCATCTCGGACCGCTGGTCGTTGCCCCCGCGCGCCGATCTGGCGCTCGAGCACGGCCTCAAAGGCGCGGGTCAGGCCTACACGCTGTACAACTGGCTGCTGCCGGCCGAGCACGTGCTCCTCGCGCCGTGGGGGCTTGCGGTGATCGCCGTGAACAACTGCGACGGGCCGGTCGAGGTCAAGGGCTCGCGCTGGCGTGATGCGCGCCCCATCTGGCGGCGTGCGCTGTCGGTGGGGCGCCGACCGGTCCGCGATCCGCGGCGGCGGCTGGGGATCGAGACGGCGGCGCTCGCCTCTGCCATCGCCGCTCGCGACGCCGACTCCGAGCTCGGGGACGTGACTGTCGAGGGCCTGGCCGTGTTCTCTCAGCCTGCCGTCTCGGTCAGCGCCACCGAGCCCAGCGTGCCCGCGCTGCGCACCGACGAGCTGGCCGCCTGGCTGCGGGACAAGGCCAAGTCACCTAGCATGTCGCCGGGGCGGCGACGGCGACTCGAGCGGCTGCTGGACGAGATCGCGAACGAGCGCCTGGAGCGCTGACCGGGGTCGCGCGCGGTGCCGAGCGATCTGTCTCCGCTCTCAGAGCGAGAACGGGTCGGGCGTGATCAGCAGGAAGAACAGCCCCAGCGCGAGCAAGCCCAGCACTCGCCGCCAGAGGCCGAGCTGCGTCAGGTCGTTCAGCGCCGGCGGGTGCTCTATTCCCATCATGAACACCAGGCCCAGCATCAGCATGTAGCCCGGATTGGCCATCAGCGCGACGGCGCCCGCGAGCAGGAACATCCCCCAGGCCACGTAGCGGTGGTAGTCGCCGAACAGCGCGTACGAGATGTGCCCCCCGTCAAGCTGCGACACGGGCAGCAAGTTCAGCGCGGTGATGAAGAAGCCCCACCAGCCGGCCATCAGCAGCGGGTTCATGGCGAAGTCGACACCTGCGGCGCGCGGTCCGCGCACGAGCAGCGCCATCCACTGGAACAGGAGCGGCTCGTTGAACACGGTGATCGACGCGTCGGGGCCAGTGGGCACGGCGACGAGCTCGGCCTGCGCCAGGCCCATCGCCACGACCGGCACCGCCAAGGCCAAGCCGGCCAGAGGTCCGGCTATGCCGACGTCGAACAGCGCCTTGCGCGACTTGAACGGCGAGCTGATCCGGATCACCGCGCCCAGCGTGCCGGTCAGCGGGTTGAGCGGGAACGGGATGAAGTACGGGAGGGTCACGTTGAGGCCGTAGTGCCGCGCAACGAAGTAGTGGCCGAGCTCGTGGATGCCCAGTATCCCGAGCAACGCGACCGCGAACGGCAGGCCCAGCGCCCAATTGTCGACCATCACCCGCACCAGCTCGGGCACGGACTCGATGACGATCGAGGGCGGGAGCGACTGCCAGGTGCCGGCCATGAGCACTGAGAAAACGGTGGCCACGAAGAGGGCGAGGTTCACCCACCGGCGGCCGGACCGCGCGTCGTCTGGCGCCGGATACGCCACCAGCACGTCGCGTCCGTCCTCGTTGCGCAGCAGCGGGACGAAGCCCAGCGCGCGGAAGTCGTCGACGATTGCCTCGTAGACCTGCTCCGGCTCGAGCAGGTACTGCCCGCTGAACACGACGACCTTGCCGCGTCCCCGCAGCGAGACCCCGTCGACGGCGAATACCTCGCCGATCGCGGCCTCGAGATCCAAGACGCGACCGTCTGTCGGCATTGGGGTGAACCAGCCTGTGCTCAAAGTACCTCGTTTCTGGGCGGTCAAAGCGTCTTTTCCGACTCTGGCGTAAGTCTAGCATGGCGGCCGCCGCGTGCCCGCGACCGCGGTCCCGAATCCTGCCGGGCCGTCAACGCCGCCGAGCGCCCTGGCGCGACGGAGAGGCTTGATCCGCGACTCCGGGGCGGCGAGCCCGTCACGGTGTTATAATGGATGCCTTCGAGAGCGCGCCGGAGTGGGAGCCGCCCAGCGGCCAACGGATGTACCCATGATCGATTCAACCGCAGCATGACGCCTCGACGCGTGGTGGTAACGGGGCTGGGCGCGATCACGCCTCTAGCTCACGACGCGCCCGGCACTTGGCAGGCGATGCTCGATGGGCAATCGGGCCTCGGCTGGTTCACGCAGTTCGATCCCGACGATTTCGGGTTGGAGGCGCGGGCGGCCGGCGAGGTCAAGGACTTCGACGCGGCCGCAGTCTTGGGGCCCAAGGCCGCTCGGCGCACCGACCGCGTGGCGCAGTTCGCGTTCGTCGCTGCGCGCGAGGCGCTGGCCGATGCCGGCTTGCTCGCCGATGGCGGCGACGACGGCTCCGGAGCGCTCGACACGCGGCAGGTCCCGGCCACGCGCGCCGGGACGTACATCGGCACGGGCCTCGGCGGCATCCTCACGTTCGTAGCCGAGGAGGCGAAGCTGCGCGACAAGGGGGCCCGCCGCGTCAGCGCCTTCCTGCTGCCGATGGTCCTGGCCGACGCGGTGCCGGGGTCGGTGGCCATCGAGTTGGGGCTGCGGGGGCCGAACATGGCGCACCTCTCGGCGTGCGCCTCAGGGGCCAACGCCATCGGCGAGGCGCGCGAGGCCATCGTCCGCGGTGTTGCCGACGTGATGCTGGCAGGCGGCGCCGAGGCCGCGCTGACACCGACGGTCATCGCCGGCTTCCAGAACATGGGAGCGCTGTCCAAGTGGCAAGGCGACCCGCGGCTGGCCAGTCGCCCGTTCGACCTCGAGCGCGACGGGTTCGTCGCCGGCGAGGGCGCCGGCGTGCTCGTTCTCGAGGAGCGGGGGCACGCGATGGCGCGGGGGGCGCGCATCTACGCTGAGCTAGCCGGCTACGGCACGACCGCCGATGCCGTGCACGTCACCGCTCCGGCCGAGGACGGCGAGGGCATCCTGGAGGCGATGCGCGTGGCTCTCGACGAGGCCGAGGCTACGCCGGGCGACCTGGACTACATCAACGCGCACGGCACCAGCACTCAACTGAACGACGTCGTCGAGACGAGGGCGGTTCACCGGCTCCTCGGGGGCCGGGCGCACGATGTTCCTCTCAGCTCGTGCAAGAGCATGATCGGCCATCTGCTGGGCGCGGGGGGGGCGGTGGAGGCGGTCGTGACATCGCGCGTAGTAGAGACCGGTGAGATCCCGCCGACCATCAACCTGCACACGCCGGATCCCGAATGCGACCTGGACTACGTTCCGCACGTCGCGCGCCGCCCGTCGGGCGGCGTGCAGCTCGCGATGTCCAACTCCCTCGGCTTCGGTGGCCACAACGTGGCCCTGGTGTTCCGGGCAGCGTGAGCGCCGCTAGCCCGCACCGACCGCCGGCGGCACCGACCTGCGAGGCTCTGCCATGACCGAGACTAGATACGCGCACATCACCGGCTGGGGGGCGTACGCCCCGCCGCGAGTCGTCACGAACGACGAGCTCGCGCAGCTGGTGCCGACTTCGGACGACTGGATACGGGGGCGAACCGGCATCGCCGAGCGGCGAATAGCCGACGACCACGACTTCACCTCCACCATGTCGACGAAGGCCGGCAAGCGAGCCCTCGAGGTGGCCAACCTGGAGCCGGGCCGCCTCGACCTGATAATCGTCGCGTCTGCGACACCCGACCACCTTATGCCCAGCACCGCCAGCATGGTGCAGAACGCCCTCGGCGCGACCAACGCGGCCGCGTTCGACTTGAACGCCGCCTGCTCGGGCTTCGTGTACGCGCTCAGCGTGGCGTCGTCGCTCGTCAAGGTCGGGGCATACGACACGGTCTTGGTCATCGGCGCCGAGTCGCTCTCGCGCGTCACGAACTGGACGGATCGGCAGACCTGCGTCTTGTTCGGCGACGGCGCCGGGGCGGTCGTAGTGGAGGCGTCCGACCAGCCGGGCGGCGTGCTCGGCTACGATCTCGGGGCGGACGGGTCCGGCGGCGACTACATCACGATCGGGCTCGGCACGCGCAACCCGATCTACTCCGACGTCGCGCCGGTTAGCGACAACTACATCAAAATGAAGGGGCGCGACGTCTTCCGGTTCGCCACGAAGATCATGGAGCAATCGACCAGGACGGTCGTTGCTCAAGCGGGTCTCGAGGTCGACGACATCGACCTGATAATCCCGCACCAGGCCAACGAGCGCATCCTGCAGGTGGCGGCCAAGAGGCTCGACTACCCGCTCGACCGGCTGTTCTCCAACTTGGAGCGCTACGGCAACACGTCGGCGGCGAGCGTGCCGCTAGCCCTGGTCGACGCCATCGAGCAGGGTCGGGTGAAGGCCGGCGACAACATCGTGATGGTCGGGTTCGGTGGCGGCCTGACCTGGGCCTCGTGCCTCGTGCGGTGGGCCTATGACCCGGAGGAGCGCGAGTGGTCGTCTTGGCGGCGCGGCGTGCGCTGGACGCGCGGTCGCGTGTCGGGCGCCAAGAACTGGCTCAATCGCGCCGACCGGCGGCTGGCGGCAATGGACGACTGGCTGCGCCGCCGCGGCGACGACGGCCGGATGAACGGCCGGGGCGGTGGGCGCCGACTCGTGGGCCGCGGTCGCCCGAGCCGCAGCTAGCGGGCGCTAGAGGCTCCGGAGCCGCCTCGACGGCCTGATTCGCCCGAACAGGAGCTACTCGCCGGTCTGAGAGTCCGACAGCTCGCGGGTGACGCGCTCACGCTCGTCTTGGGAGAGCCCGGTCAGCTCGTCTAGCGCCGTGCCGCGATAGGGCTCGTCGCGCCTAGCGGCGAGCGCGCCCAGCAGGATCCCCGCGCG
>Ga0316576_10001994_pt1 | contig 11423 bp, 14 predicted proteins | sample S0NA_FD_203075 | JGI IMG/M metagenome (GOLD analysis project Ga0316576, IMG submission 203075) | Rhizosphere microbial communities from salt marsh grasses in Alabama, United States - S0-2_050615r3r5 | ecosystem: Host-associated > Plants > Roots > Rhizosphere | place: USA: Alabama | collected... | reverse complement strand
TTGCCGGCTATACCCAGGATGCCGTCAAAGAATTCGTGGAAGCCAACCTGACCTATGCCCTGGTTCGTAACAGGCCGCTGCCTCGTCCTGAAGACCTGGAGGCCGAGACAAACACCTGGCTCAACGGTCTTGCCGAAGCAGCCACCGAGCTTCGCCGCCGTATTCTGGACATTATTCGCCATGGTCACAGCAACGAAGCGGAACGCCTGCTCGATGCCATGGACCAAATCTACAGCGTGCTCGTCACCTTCGATTTCAACGACAGCATAACCGGCGGCCTCCGGCGACGCACAGACACCGTCCGCGCCGTTCTTGAGCGCACACGCGGCGACATTACCACGAGCCTGCGTCAGGCCGAACTGGAAGAAGCGCTTGAAGCACTGGAATCCCGCCTTCGCAGCCTCTCCCCGGCTCAGTTAGAAGAGTAATCCCGGCAAAAGCTGCCTTTTGTTTTGATCTTTCTTCGATCTAATTCTTGGTGAATGGGCGCTGCCCGTTGCTCGTCCTGGCCAACAATAAAAGACCTGCACCTAGGCCGGCCAGGACTCCCACAAGGCTCCACAAGGGTAAAAGTTGCCACACGGCCGTTATCTCTGCCGGGGAGAATTCCGGACCGTGCGCGTGCAGCCCGGTTTTGATAGCCATCAAAAACAGCGACATCAGCACCGTCCCCGCCCCCATCGCCAATCCCCATAGCGCCATAATTGAGAGCCCACCTATCACGGAAAACACACGGCCGTTCATGGAACGCCGAAAAAGGTAAGCCAATCCTGTCAGCGTTGTAAGAAATCCAAAAAAGCTCACCCGCTGCAGGTCCCCCTCTAACTGCGACCACAGAACGGCCGATATGGCCCAAAAAACAACCAGCCACTTAAAACCAGGCAACCGATCCGGCATTTGCATTATCTAAGTATTGGCCCCTTAATTACCTTGTAATTTGCTAGAATCATCTATGTCATTAAGCCGCAAATAAAATCATTATGGAGAAAAAGTTATGTCTGACGACCCTATTAAAGATGCTCTCAACAGAATACCATACGGTTTCTACAGCCTCACGTCTTGCTCCGAAGACGACGTAAATGCCATGGTGTTCAACTGGTTCATGCAAACATCATTTACGCCACGCCTGGTTGCCGTCGGCCTCTCTAAAACGGCCTATACCCATGACCTGATCAGCAAAAGCGGTGTATTCGCCGTCAACATATTCGATATGGAAGATCAAGATACCCTGACCCAGTTTACCAAGCCACGCGCCAAAGCGCCTGATAAAATGGAAGGTGCAAATTATTCCCGCGGACCACAAACAGGCTGTCCCATCTTCGACAGTGCGGCTGCTTACTTAGAATGTAAAGTTGTCGAGATAGTGGATATCGGGGGCGATCATGATATCGTCGTTGGCGAAGTAATCAATGCTGAAATTCTGAAGCCGGGCGAAGTTGAAGATACGCTGACCCTGCCTGATCTCGGCTGGAGCTACGCTGGTTAAATAAAAAAACGGCACAGTCGTGGTGACGGCTGTGCCGGAAATCCTTCTCTTTATTCGCTCGGCGCGGCGGGCGTTACAGCAAACCCCTTTGGAATCTCCTGTATGTAATCCGGGGCTGGTTCAGGCGCCTCATCCGTGAAAATGATATTCTCAAATCCGAGTCCGCTCAAAAAACCAATCATATACTGCCGCGCGTTATTATCTGCGCGTTCCAAAATCTCGCTTTCATCAGCCGCCGCGCGAATAGCCTTCTCGGCTTCTTGTCGCACCTGTGTCTCCAGTTCCGGATCTGCGCGCGTAAAAAGACCGGTATCACGGTCAGCCACATAAGATCGTTCATTATCCAGGACCGGGATGTCAGAAAATATTTCCGCTTTGGGCAGGTGTACGTAAACAGTCACCGGATCATATACCTGCAGATCGCCCTCTGCCATCTTAGCAAAATCGACGCCGGCATAGACCTTGCCATTGGCCACAAAAACCACCGACTCGCCCAACAGACCCCATAACAAATCCTGTTTGGTTTCGGCCGTAATGACCTTTTCATACTCGAATGAAGCCGTTTCCAATCGCTGCAGGTCCTTGATCTCCCGGATAATCGTCGTTGGGTTGGGCAAAATTACCGGCGTTACCGGTAAGGTAAGCTGCCGCACCAGATTTCGGACCGGCTCGACCACATCATTTTTCGCCTGGTTAGCTCCCACGGCAAACATAGCAACGGCTCCCGTGGCCATACAAAAAAAGATAATAATAGAAAGAAAAGCCAGATTTCTAAGCCAGTTACCGCCTCTCTTTGTTTCAGTAACAGGACTGGCTGCTTGAGCAGATGGAGTCTCTTTAACCGGCCGTTTATCTCTAACCGGTTCGCCCAAAGGAACCTCTGTCTCACGTGATGCGGCCGAATCTACTTTCTTTTCTTCCATAATCTGCTGTACTCCAGGTTGTAATATCGTGCAAAACCTGAATTCTATACGTGTTTAAGCTCAAAAACTCTCACTATTAAACATAAACACGATTTTTCCGGTTCCGTTTCACACCGCCAGCTTAAATAAATCTGGTTATAATCCAGGTCTCAAGTATTAAAAGGACAGCCTTCGTAATGACCGTTCACGTTGCAACTTGTACCATCGAGCTTAATCTCATAGGAGTTCGTTCATTAAAGGAAAAGCGGCGCATCATAAAATCAGTGCTTTCACGCTTGCCCAGACAATTCAATGTCGCCGTGGCCGAGGTTGACAAGCAGGATGCCTGGCAGTCGGCTGTCATTGCCTTAGTGACGATCGGCAATGATGCAGCTTATTTACATGGCTTGTTAGAAAAATCCGTTGCCTGGATCGAAAATACCCGCCCCGATGTGCCGGTCGACGCCTATGCAATCGAATTCCGCTAAAAACCGCAGCGGGGCAGTTTACGGCTGCTTGGCCATCCTGAACTCCATCTCTAGCTCTCGCTGCTTTTCATCCTTCGCGCGATTTGCATCATTGACGGCCGTTTGCCAGCGCATCTCGGCATCGGAGATGAGGTCTTCACCAGATTTTGGTGTAAAAAGCAGGGTCACGACCCCGCCAACCAGGGCTCCTGACAACGCGCCGGCAGTAAAACTCCAAAATTTACTCATTCTTAAATTCCTATATGATAGATCAACTTAATACCAATTATACCCGATTGGCACCGCCTTCCTCTATAATGAAGAAATTGTCAAAAAACATAGGTTGGTCTATGAACCATCGAATATCCAGATGGTTTTTGTTAACATCACCCGTTTCCTATTCCTTAGGTTTTTCGTTTCCATAACTATGTCTGAATACATTGAAATTACCACGGAAGATGGCGAAGATAACGACTCCATATACATCCTCACTAACCTTCTGCTAACAGAAGGTGAGATCGAAGAATATGCCTCGCAAGAAGCGATGGAGTTCGGCTCACCAGTCGCGCAAGCGTTATCGGCCGTTACCGGGCTGCATTTTGTCCGCCTGCAAAACAGCGAAATCTATGTGCGGCGCGAACCCGGCGCCGATTGGTACGCCATAATTGAGGATATAACAGCCGTCCTCAAAGACTTCTTCCTTTAATATAAAAGGGCATAAAACGTTTTTCATGCCCTTCAATCTACTTGATAATTGCTTACGTTGCCGGAATTTCAATCCGATTTTTCAAACCCCCTTTTCTCTTAAGAAGAGGCATCCTCTTTTGAAGAGTCGTCTTCCGGAAGCGCCAGAGCGATAGACAGCTGATCGAGTTGGTGCGCTGCGACAACGGTTGGCGAATCAGACATGAGATCCGTAGCCTGGTTCGTTTTCGGGAAAGCGATGACCTCACGAATGTTCGGCTCGCCGGCCATCAAAGCCACAAGACGATCGATACCCGGGGCGATACCACCGTGGGGCGGCGCACCATATTCGAACGCCTCCAGCATATGACCAAACTGATCGCGCGCTTCCTCCATGGAGAATCCTATTAATTCCATGATTTTGCGCTGTAACGGCCGTTCGTGGATCCTGATGCTGCCCCCGGCAACTTCAAAGCCATTACACACCAGGTCATACTGCTCGCTTAAAACGGCCGCAGGATCACTGTCCAGCAGCGGAATTTGTTCCCGCTTCGGTGAGGTGAACATATGGTGGCTGGGCGCATAATGCCCATCCTCCAACGCTTCTTCAAAAAGTGGAAAATCAATTACCCACAAGAAAGCAAGCTCATTCTTATCCGTCAGCCCCAGGCGGTCGGCCATCTCCATACGCAGCATACTCAATGTAGCGTTGACCACCGTCGGCTCGCCGCTGGCAATCAGGATCAAATCACCCGGCTTGGCTTCCATACGATCCGTAATGGCAATCAATTGATCGACGGTGAAGAATTTGGTGATTGGCCCGCGGATTTCTTCCGTATCAGGGTGAATCGCCAGCCACGCCAGCCCCTTCGCGCCTTCCTCCTTCGCCAGATCCTCCAATTCCGTCAACTGCTTCCGGCTGTATGTACCACAGCCTTCGACGCAGATCGCTTTTACCGGCTTGCCGGCAGCCACATTTTCCGCAAAAACGCGGAAAGCACTATTCCCAACCAGGTCGGCGATGCTTTTCAGTTCCAAACCAAACCGAATATCCGGCCGGTCGATTCCGAAACGATCCATCACTTCTGCGTAGCTCAAGCGTGGGAACTGTTCGCTCGCCAGTGGCACCAGGCTGGCTTCTTTGACCATACCTACCATCAACTCTTCGATCAGATCCAGAATATCATCCCGTTCGACAAAACTCATCTCAAGATCTAGCTGCGTAAACTCCGGTTGGCGATCAGCTCTTAAATCCTCATCACGGAAACAGCGGGCGATTTGAAAATAACGTTCGTAGCCGGCAACCATCAACAACTGCTTTAATTGCTGCGGGCTTTGCGGTAGTGCATAAAACTTACCCGGATGGATGCGACTTGGGACGAGATAATCACGTGCACCCTCGGGTGTGCTTTTAAAAAGAATGGGCGTTTCGATTTCTAAGAAATCACGTTTGCTCAGAAAATCACGGATAAATTTCACTGCCTTATGGCGGATTGTCAGATTGCGCTGCAGTCGTTCGCGGCGTAAATCGAGATAGCGATATTTCAGACGCAGCGTTTCATCAACCACCTCATCGCGATCGATCAGGAAGGGCGGTGTCTTTGCCGGATTGAGGACTACGAGTTCATCGACCAATACTTCAATTTCACCGGTCGGCAGATCAGGGTTCTCCATCCCTTCCGGACGCCTGTTAACCTCGCCAACTACCTGCAAAACATACTCTCCACGAACCTGCTCGGCCGCTTCGAACGCCTCTGGTGAACGGCCGGAATTAACCACAACCTGGGTTTTACCATTGCGATCGCGCAAATCGATGAATACGACGCCTCCCATATCCCGGCGCCGGTTGACCCAACCGGCCAGAGTGACCAGGTGCCCTGCATGCTCAGCGCGTAGTTCTCCGCATGTGTGTGTCTTTAACATTCTACGTTTCCTTAAAAACAAAGGCGCATCCATTTGCGCCGCTTAATTACATCTTTTCGCCTACTAAAACAGCTATTTCATGTGCGCAAAATTGTATCATGGAGCCCATATAGCGACAATCAGCCTTCCTTCAATCACACCAGATGGTTTTTCAGAGTTTTTTGATAAAAATTGACATCGTAGGGGCGCTTTGCTAGAATCTTCAAATAGACTGGCATCAATAAATGACCATTCATAAACAGCAAAATTAAGAGGTAAAACAAATGTTGGATTCCCTTGAGCAAACAACGACCGAAACGATTTATATCACTGATGAAGCCATTGAAACAGTGAAGAATCTGCTTCAAGAAAAGAATGTGCCCGATTATGGCTTGCGGGTATTTGTAGCTGGTGGTGGCTGTTCAGGTTTGCAGTATGGTATGGCCTTAGAAGCCGAGGCGCGACCGTATGATCATGTCATTGAGCAAGGTGGGGTAAAGGTTTTTGTTGATCCGACCAGCATGATGTACTTGAATCAGGCCACAATTGGCTACGAGGACAGTCTGATGGGTGGTGGTTTCAAGATTGATAATCCCAATGCCGTATCTTCTTGTGGCTGTGGCTCTTCCTTCAAAACGGAAGACAGCCAGGGTGCCGCGTCAGCCGCTGGAGGTTGCAGCAGCTGCGGTTAAACAAAGTCCCAGACAAACCTGTTAAATTCAGGCGAGGCGCTATTCCTGTCATATAGGCGCTTCGCCTTTTTTATAAGTATGACGGCAAGATATTTCACTATCGAAGAGGCGAATGCCCTACTACCAACCTTGAAGCCGCTGATGGCCGAACTTCTTGAAAGAAGAGCCCGAGCAGCGCAAAAGGGACAGTGGGTAGCTGACGCATTGCGCCGGCCTCACGTCGATATTGGGGGACCTGTTTTTTCTGAATTAACGGTCGAATTCGCTGTAATAGAAGACCTGCTGAAGAAGATCAGGGAAACCGGGTGTGTTGTGAAGAGCCTCGAAGGCGGACTGGTCGATTTCCTCGCCAAAATTGACGACCGTGACGTATACCTTTGCTGGCGCTATGGGGAGGAAGCCGTGACCCATTATCATGAGCTTCATACCGGCTATCGCGGACGCCAGTTGCTCTCCTGATAATCTTCTCCCTTAATCACAACCGAAACAAAATAGCCCCTGATCCATTAGCCTCCTGGGGCCAATGGTGAACTGCTGTCCATTTCCCTTTACGATATAATCACCAGACATGAATACCATAATCAAGTGTCCGAACTGTTCCTTTTCCCTGGAAGAAATTGACGGCATTTGCCCGCAGTGTGGGCAATCCTACTGCCCAGAATGTGGCGCATTTCTCACGGATGACGCTGAGAGCTGCCCAAATTGCGGGATAGAATTTGCCGCGTACTGCTCAGCCTGCGACGAAGAGGTACCTGCCGACGCCACAGTTTGCCCTCACTGTGGCGCGCTCCTCGAAGAACTGCACGACGAGATAGAATTTGCCATGTACTGTTCAGCCTGTGACGAAGAGGTACCTGCCGACGCCACAGTTTGCCCTCACTGTGGCGCGCTCCTCGAAGAACTACAACCAGAAGATGATGCAGAAATCGATCTCAAACCTATCAATCTAATTCTACCCGCACAATATTCAGGCAAATGCCCATTATGTAACTCGCCCGTATTCTTGGAAGATGGTTATTGCAGCCACTGCGGGGCGACCTTTTGTTCCAACTGCGGTAAGCCAATCGGCGAAGAAGATGATGTTTGTCCCCACTGCCAGACTCCTCTGTACTTCAGCTGCCCAAGCTGCGGCTTTGAATTGATGACAGGGACTGATCATTGTCCCAACTGCGACGTGCTCGTGCCTGCATTCTGTACCGTATGTAGTGCACCATTACCGCGGGATGCCCAGCAGTGCCCACAGTGCGCAGCACCGGTGCGAGTTATCAGTCGCAAGAGCGCCAGGGTCATTCATTCCCTTAATCTGGGCGATAAAGTCGTCCAGGTAGCCGCCTGTCCTGGATGCGGCGGAAATCTTCACCTCGACGAAGGCGTATGCAAAGCCTGTGGCTACCGCATTTGCCCAACGTGCCAGATTGGTTTGTTGCCGGATGAAAACATTTGCCCCCGCTGCGGGCCTGAAAAAGCACAGATCGTTTTTACGGCGGATCAAGGGCGCAAATGCTCAAACTGCGGCCAACCATTGCAGTTCGGGGATGACGAGTGCCCAGAATGCGGTCAGTTGTTTTGCCCGGAATGTTTTGCCCCCGTAGGCGAGGATGACCCCTTTTGTAAAAAATGTGGTGTTGAGTTTGAATTTGAGTGCCCGCACTGTGGGCAGGCAGTTGGGGCCTTGGACGAAATCTGCGTTTCTTGTGGGGCGGAGATTTAGGATTTGCTGTTTGGGAGAACTCGTTTATTGCCTTAAACTTTTTGCAAAAAGCAAGGCTTCTTCCCGGGTCGTTATTTCGCCGGCAGCCTGATTTTCCTCGATCATGCCCAAGATGCGCCCAATTTTAGGGCCTGGTGGAAGATCAAGGTATTCCATTAAATCACGGCCGTTTACCAGGGGGGGTGGCTTGACCGTCTCTTCGTAACCATCGTAATAATAATCGTACAAAGCAGAAACCAGATTTAGCAGGTTCAGCCAGGATGTACTCTCGCCCGGCCCATCACAAGTGGCCAGATGGTCTGCCAGAGCCAACAACCCCACGTCAAGCCCATTTGTTTCGGCCGCTTTAAAGTAGCGGTAAGCGGCACGGCGTGATGGCTGTGCTCCTTGCGATTGTGCCAGCAGCAGGGGGCGCATATGTTCGCGGACAATTCGTGCGATTTGAGTTCTGGCATCATTGCTTAAGCAAAGTGCACGCAGCCGTGTGTCAGTAATTTCTGCACCTGCTTCCGCATGGCCGAAAAACCGGTAACGGCCGTCTTCATCGCGCGTCAAGGTTTCTTTTTTACCAACATCGTGAAATAAAGCGGCCAGGCGTAGAACATCTCGTCCGCGCAGTCCGCCGTCAACATTCCGCTCGAGATAGCTGCTAAGATCTTCAAGATGCGCTGCAAGAATTGATCGCATGGTTTCAAGGGCAGGATCATCCAGCGCAGAATCGCTGCTCAAGACATCTTCCAACTTTATCATCCAGCGTAAAACAGAACCGGTATGTTTCAACACTGGCTCGTGATGGGGTTCAGATTGCGGTACACCCTCGAGGGCAGCCAGCTCCGGCAGCACCACTTCAAGCAACCCTAAATCATTCATCTGCTCAAGGGCTTGGTCAGCCAGCCGGGTTTGAAATACCTTAACCAACTCATCCCGAATACGCTCGGCCGAGCTCTCTTGAATTTTGGAAGCTGCTGCTCTGACCGCCTCCTGCGTGTCTGGCGTGATAGCGTAGTCCAATCCGGCAGCGATCCGCACAGCCCGCAAAGCCCGGACCGGGTCACTTTCCAGAGCATCCGCGCGTGCAAGCCGCACCAGCTTCTCGTTTAAATCATCCAACCCATTCAGTGGATCGATGATCGCCGCTCTCGTGCGCGCCGCCGCCGGTATCGCCAGAGCATTAATCGTGAAATCCCGGTCATGCAGGTCGGCAAACAAATCCTCACCTCGATAGCGGGCAAAATCCAACATTGTATTTTGCGCGGTTAGAACGACCCGCCCGGTATCACGTTCAGCGTCAAGTTCATAAGCAGGGGCGCCGATCGCATCACCGAGATGATAGGCGAACGAAACAGCATCGCGTGGGACAATAAAATCGAGATCTTTACTCGTCCGATCCAACAGCGCGTCGCGAACCGCGCCGCCAACGAGATAAACCGGCAGTTCTTGTTCCTTAAAGAACGGCCGTATATCCTCCAATATAGATGAGAACGGCAGCGCGTCCCCCGGCTCATCTCCTATAAAATTGAGATAAAAACCTTCTCCGGGGTCTTGATCCAGGGCCGCGTAATAAGCTCCTTCAGGTGTCTCGCCAACAGCAATTACCCTAGCGCCGCTAACCGCCACCCAGCGTCCCTGATTGGGAGATAAATCGCTCACGTTTCAAAGAGATGTTTGAATAGGGCTGGTTTCAGGATTGCGATATATGGCAGGTTGCGATATTCCTCATCGAAATCAAGTCCGTAACCAACAACAAATTCATCGGGTATCTCAAAACCAATGTAATCTACGGCGACGTCTATTTCGCGGCGTGCCGGTTTAGACAATAAGGAACAGATACGCAAACTTGCCGGGCCGCGAGCCAGGAGATTTCGCCGCATATATTCCAGGGTCCGGCCGCTGTCAATAATATCCTCAACGATTAAAACATTACGGTCGGTTATAGGCGCTTTCAAATCCATGATGATCTGTACCGCCCCACTACTGGTGGTACCGGCGCCATAACTGGATATACCCATAAAATCTAGGTCATGCGGCCGTTTTAGGCCGCGGCTGAGGTCTGCCAGAAACATGTATCCGCCTTTCAGAACGCAAATCAGGAGCAAATCCTCCTGATCGAAGTAATCGGCTTCAATTTTTTCTGCCAGCTCTTTTACCCGCTTCTGTAGCTGCGCTTCGTCAATTAATATACTTGCGACATCATCTTCGAGATTTCGATAAGCCTTGGAAGTCATCAGGTCACCTCTTATCGTTCATCCAACACTTCATGACAGTTACGGCAGCGGGCCTCGTACACTTCAGAAGCACCCACCAGGACAATAGGATCGTTATAAGCGGCGGGATGACCGTCAATCAGGCGCTGGGTGCGGCTCGCTTCATCGCCACAAAGAACGCAAATCGCGTGAAGTTTTTGGACTTCTTCCGCGCGAGCCATGATCAAAGGCATTGGTCCAAATGGCTCTCCACGAAAATCCATATCTAAACCTGCACAAATTACACGCACCCCCTTATCGGCCAGTGTTTCGCAAATCTCGATCACACCTTCGTCAAAAAACTGCACTTCGTCAATAGCGACAACTGTTGTTTCAGGATCTAACTGCTCCAAAATCTCAGCAGAATCTGCAACAGGATGTGCATCTACACCAATGCCATTATGCGAGGTAACCTGTTGAACATGAAATCGCTTATCAATGGCCGGCTTAAACACCTGAACATTTTGTTTTGCTATGATCGCGCGGCGAATCCTGCGGATTAACTCCTCCGTCTTTCCGCTGAACATACTACCGCAAACGAGCTCAATACTTCCCTTGGTGTGTCTGGTCATACTACTCTCCTTCTGATCATAACTCTATCGCCATTCAGGCTCATTAACAAGGGAATTACAAGACCCTTAGCGTCAACGCCAGACCTTGAAAAACAAAAAGAGCAGACGTGATTTCTACACGTCTGCCCTCACTGTTTGTTACTAGAGTTCTAAGCCTGTTTAACCTTTAATAACCTTAAATAAGATTTTCTGCTCGTAAGAAGCGTTTGATATCAATCAAGGCTTTCTGGCCGATTCCGGGTAAAGCCAGCAGCGCATCATCTCCCTTCTCGAGCAGGGCCATTACATCACCCACTGTTGTGACATCGGATTCGTTCAGAGCGTTCGTTGCTCTTGTTCCTAAGGACATGGAATCAACAGTAAGCTTCGAAGGATCGCGCCTTTCTGCTTCTTCTTCGACTGCAGCATGTAGTTCTTCACGCCGCTGTAAACGTCGCATAAAGCGATCAACCTGCCCCTCTGTGTCCAAGAGGCGCTGTGTTCCGGTATAAAAAGGATGTGTACCCGACCAGATTTCCACATTGATTTCCGGCATTGTTGAGCCAACCGTCATGACGACTTCACCTTCGACGATAACCTTGGCATCCGGATACCATTTTGGATGGATGTCTTCTTTCATAATCCTATCCTTCTACTCCTCCACCGGATAAACGCTAACAACCTTACGGCCGTGCTTCGTTTCGAATTTCACCTGGCCTACTATAAGCGAGTAGATCGTGTAATCCCTACCTAAGCCAACGTGATTTCCAGGCTTATACTTGGTT
>Ga0316576_10001993_pt1 | contig 11425 bp, 6 predicted proteins | sample S0NA_FD_203075 | JGI IMG/M metagenome (GOLD analysis project Ga0316576, IMG submission 203075) | Rhizosphere microbial communities from salt marsh grasses in Alabama, United States - S0-2_050615r3r5 | ecosystem: Host-associated > Plants > Roots > Rhizosphere | place: USA: Alabama | collected... | reverse complement strand
GCCTTCGCCTACCTGCGCGCGAACCTGTCCGATCGGGCGGTGCCCCACCTCTGCACGGCGACCGCCATCGGCAAGATCGACTGGGGTGGCAGCGGCTGGGCGGTGGAGAAGGACGGGGATGATCCGAGATACCTGTGGCTAAGGACGCCGTACACCACCGAGTACTTCGAGGCCTTCGCTCCGATCCTCGATCTGTCGCGGGTCGCTCGACCGAACTCCGAGGGAACGCTGGATGCCCGCTTCTGGGTCGATGTTGGCGACGAGGAGTGGTTGCTCGGCCCTCGGGAAGGACGTCCGTGGAGCCTCGGCCCGGTCGCCCCTGAGAGCTTCCCCGAAGGGGAGTCGCGAGCTGCTCTGACCGAGCTCCAGCGACAAGCCATGACCTCGCAGGGACCCGGAAGGTCACTCGTGGCCACCGGCTCGCCGGCCCTGTACCGCGTCCACCGGACCAGAGTCGAGCTCGACGTCGACGCTGCTGACGAGCGTCTTGACGAAGACCTCGAATCGATCGCTGCCGATCGCCGAATCACCGATGTCGTGGTCTTCGCCGACCGAGACGCGACCCGTCGCCTCCACGCTGTCGCCCGTGTCCAGCAGCGGCTGCTCGGGATCCCTCATGTCACGGCCCTGCGGATCCGCAGCCGTCGCGTGGCGACGGAGCCGGAGGCCATCAGCGATGGTGTTGCGGCAAGGATCGGCTCGTGGAACGAAATCCGCGTGACGCGGCCGCTGCGGGTCGAGGTCGAGATTCCGGTGCTGCATCAGAGCGAGATTGGTGACGAGCTTCGTCGGGTCGTCGGTCGGCTGAGGCGACACGGCGTGTCGGCGTATGCCGTGATTCCGCTCCTGAGCTTCATCAACGATACCGAGGAAGCGCTGCTGGCCATCACCGCAGCTTGCCGCAGGATCGGCATCGAGGTCCATCATCTGGTCCTGGCCGGCCACCCGTTGCAGCGACGCTGGGCCGCGGAGCATCCGGTTGCGATGGGTCGGGTGATTGACCTGGCGACAGTCCTGCGGCGTCGAGGTAGCGGCCGCGAGCTGCCGCGCCTGATCCTCCAGACAGCCTTCGGCGAGCACGACTTCGGCCTCACAGCGGTGCCGATCCGGCGTGGCCGAGGGGCCTCTGTCTCTTTCCGACTGCTGGACGTTGATCTCGACGGTCTGCGGGAGCTCGATCCTGGCTTCGAGCTGCCAAGCGGCGTCAAGCTCGACGGCGACAGCCGGCCACTGGTCCGGATCCGCGGCATCACAGCCTGACCCGTATCATTCAGAATGATGCGGGCGCGTCGAAAACAAGGAGGTTCGTCATGTTGATGCAGGACAGAGTCGTGCTGGTGACCGGGGCGAGCCGGGGCATCGGGGCCGCGACGGCGAAGCTGCTCGCGGCTCACGGAGCGGCCGTGGCAGTGAACTTCTTCGCCAGCGAGGAGGCTGCGGGGGATGTCGTTGCGGCGATCGAGGCTGCGGGAGGTCGCGCCGTCGCGATCGGGGCCGACGTCCGCGACCCGGCTCAGGTCGATGCCATGGTCGAGCGAGCGACCGCCGAGCTCGGTCCGGTGGACACCCTGGTCAACAACGCGTCGATTCAGTTCCCGATCGTACCGTTTGTCGACTATGAGTGGTCGGCCTTCGAGGCCAAGCTGGTGGGCGAGCTCGGGGCGGCCTTCCACTGTGTGAAGGCGGTGGTGCCGGGGATGATCCAGCGCGGTTCGGGCTGTATCGTCGCGATTTCGAGCGGTCTGTCCCGCCACCCTGGGCCTGGCTTTTGCGCTCACAGCACCGCCAAGTCCGGGCTCGACGCATTTGCCAAGTCGCTGGCCCTCGAGCTTGGACCGCATGGCATTCGAGTCAACGTGGTGGCGCCCGGACTGACGATCACCGACGCCACCGCCTTCATGCCTGAGGAACGGAAGCAGGCGATGGCGAGTATGACGCCGCTCGGGCGTAACGGGCTGCCCGAGGACGTGGCCGGGGCCGTGCTGGCGATGGCTGCGGATGCCACCGCCTTCGTCAGCGGCGCCTACGTTCCGGTCAGCGGAGGCACTCTGATGCCGTGACGGGAAGGGGCGATGGGTCGGAGCCATTCCCCGAATGGCCGCAGAGGGCGCCGCGCAAGGAAACCCCCAGATTGACACCACGATTGCCGAGAAGTGCCGTTTCAGAGCGGGGATTGGCTCGAACAAGCTGCGGAATGAGCATCGCCACGCCGTGGTTGATCCGGGCGTGGATGTCTGGAGACGTCCGAACCAAAGGAGATGAACGACATGGCCACTGTCACCTTGAAGGGCAACCCGTTCCACACCCTCGGGGAGCTCCCAGCGATCGGCAGCACCGTCCCCGACTTTCGTCTGGTTCGCGGCGACCTGTCCGAGGCTACCCTCGGCGACTACTCCGGGAAGCGCAAGGTCATCAACATCGTCCCGAGCCTGGAAACTCCGGTCTGTGCGGCCCAGGCGCGGCGCTTCAACGAGGCCGCTGCCTCGCTCGACAACACCATTGTGCTCGTTGTGTCGAGCGATCTGCCTTTCGCCCAGCAGCGATTCTGCACGGCCGAAGGCATCGAAAACCTGGAAATGCTCTCAACCTTCCGGTCGCCGGGTTTTGGTCGCGAGTGGGGGATCGGCCTGGTCGATGGCCCTTTTGCCGGCCTCACCGCTCGCGCCGTGGTCGTGACCGACGACAACGATCGTGTGCTTCACGCGCAGCTGGTGCCGGAGATCGGTCAGGAACCGGACTACGAGGCCGCGCTCGGCGCCCTCGATGATTGATCCTCAAGTCGTTTACTCGACGCCGAGGAATGCGAACACCGATGCCGCGAAGGCGTCGGGCTCCTCGAGAGGCGCGAAGTGACCGCTTGAGGCGAAGAGCTCGAACTCGGCGTCGGGAATGCCGTCGGCGATGATGCGCACCCGCTCGGGCGGCAGGCTGTCGTGAGCCCCGGCGATGACCAGGCTTCGTGCCGTGATTGCGCCGAGCCGATCCGTATAGTCGAACGCCGGGCTCTCGCGGGTGGCGAACTGGGCGTGAGGCCAGCTCAGCTGGGCGTCGGCGAAGGCAGCCTGGATGCGCGGAGCGGCGGTCTCGGGATCGGCGGTGATGGCCGGGAAGTACTCGCCGAGCCACACCTCGCGCATGCGAGACGTGCGCTCGTCATCGGTCAGCGACGGGTCAGCCATCTCCTGCTGGAAGGCGACGTAATGCTGTGCGAGCTCGGGGTAGTGCTGGGCGAAGGCCGCCATGTCGGCGGGACCGAAGCTGGCGGCTCCGTGGACGAAGATCGCCGAGGAAATCGTGTCGGGACGTTCAGAGGCGAGCAGGATGAGGTTGGTGGCGCCGTTGGACCACCCGATGGCGTTGACCCGATCGAGGCCGAGGTGGCGCCGGAGGGCATCGAAGTCCTCGCGGACCGCGGCCAGGCTCATGTCGGCGTCCTCGGTCACCGGCGATGAGCCGCCCATCCCGCGCGGGTCGAAGGTCACCACGGTTAGCTTGGCCTCGAGGGGCTTGAACAGGCCGCGGAGGCCGTCCAGGCTCAGGCCCCACGAGTTGGTCAGGGCCAACACGACCGGTCCGGTTCCGTGCACCTCATAGTGGATCGTCCGACCGTCGACGACGGCGTCGAAGGCGCCATTGGCGAGCTCGGGCCCGGATGGTGTTTCGGACGGTTCATTGCCGGCACAGCCGATCAAGAGAGTGATCACGGTCACGGGGATGATCCAGATCGGTCGCATGCGAGCCTCCTCGACGGTACCAGCGGACCGATTCTCGTCGGCTCTCGGCTCCCCGTCAATGTACAGTTGGGGGGTGAGCCCTTCCTCAACCTCGCGTGTCGTGGTCGCCAATGTCCTCATCGTGCTCGTGCTGATCGGCGGCGCCGGGCCGATCGCCGCTGTCGATGCCTCCGATGATTGCTCGCCGACGATGCTGGCGCTGGTCGACAACCGCGATCTCGGAGACCTCGGTGATTCTGCGACGGTGCTCCACGACTATGGCGGGGCCAGCCTGGTCCGGTTGTGTGGCTCGCTGCCCACCGCTGCGGGGAACCGGATCCACCCGCTTGCCGGCGACGACGCGGTCGGCTTTCGCAGCTGGCATGCCGGGCGCGACGGCTGGGCCCAGCCTGCAAGCGACGTCGCCGGGGTCGTCGTACTGCGCCTGATCGGGCCGATCGATCCCGATTGGCGTGAGCAGCTGACGGCGGCTGGTGTCGACATCCTGGCGCCGGCCGACGGCCACGCACTCGTGGTGGCTGGCGAGGCCGCCGCCCTCGAGCGGGCGGCGACGATCACGACCTCGGAAGGCCTCGGTGTGGTGACGGGGCTCATGGCCCTGCCCCTCGAAGCGCGGGTCGAGAGATCGCTGCGCGCGGCGGTCCGCGGTGATTCCTCCGGTCCGTTGCCTCAGCTCGTGCCCGAGAGCTACCGCCGTCGCCCGCTGCCAGCGGACGTCAAGGCGGTCCTCGGCGACGGAACGATCCGGCTTGGCCCAGGGGAGCTCGGTGCGTTGCTTCGCCAGCATCCGCAGATCGCCTACGTGGAGCCGAAGCTCGAGCTCGAGCTGCACGCGAATCTGGCCGCCAGGGCCGGTTTGCTCGACGTGGAACCGGTGTGGCTCGAGCTTGGTGTCAACGGCGCCGGCATCACGGTCGCTCACAACGACGGCGGCGTCGATCTCGAGCACCCGGACCTGGCGGGCGTGGTGGCCGCCTCCGTGGGCCGGATGGCGTACGCCGATACCGCTCACGGCACCCACACGGCGGGCGCCATCGTCGGTCGCGGGCTGGCGCAGTCGCCGGCCAACCAGTCGACCTGCGGCGATGTCACCGAGCCGCTGTCGACGGTTCGCGGCATGGCTTGGGGCGCCACCCTGGTCACCAACAACCTGTTCGAGGAGGGTCTCGCCGGCGTTCCGGAGATGATGCTCTGGGGGGTCGATCATGGCGCTCAGGTGAGCAGCAACTCGTGGGGCCAGGTGAGCGGGTCGGAGCCGGTCGTCGGCTACACCCAGGCTGCGGCCGACGCCGACGCGGCAGCTCGCGACGCCGACCCGACGACGCCCGGGGCGCAGCCGATGACGATCTTTTTTTCGGTGGGGAACCTGGGCCCGGGGCCGGGGACTGTAACGGCGCCGTCGACCGCTAAGAATGTGGTCAGTGTCGGCGCCTCGCAGAACGACCGCTGCGGCGCCTGGGTGCCGGCTCGACAGGACGGGCCGGACCCGACGCAAGTGGTCAGCAGCTCAGGCAGGGGTCCTTCCCAGGGAAGGATCAAGCCAGACCTGGTGGCCCCGGGATCGGACGTGCTCTCCCTCGAGTCGGGCGACCCCTATGCCGTTCAGTCGTGGGACCAGCCGTGGACCGGACCCTGGTTGGCCCTCAACACCGGAACCTCCCAGGCGTGCGCCCTGGCAGCTGGGGCGGGTGCGGTCCTTCATGAGGCTCTGTGGCGGGACCGGGGACTTCGGCCGAGCCCGGCCCTGGTCAAGGCCGGCTTGATCACCGGCGCAGCGGGTACCGACGTCGATGCTGTCGCCGACCAGGGATGGGGTCGTCTCGATCTCGCTGCAACCGTGATTGGACCCGCCAGCGGTGAGGTCACCTGGCTCGACCAGGACGAAACCGCCGCCCTCCCAACCGGCGGTGCCTGGAGCACGCCGGTCGTGGTCCGTTCATCTTCAGCGCCATTGCTGGTGACTGTGGCGTGGACCGATGTGCCAGGCGAGGCCGACGCGGATCATCCCCTGGTCAACGACCTCGATCTGACGGTGACCGGACCAAACGGGACGATCTACCGTGGCAACGTCCTCGACGGTGCTTGGTCGCGACCCGACCCGGGTGCGGTCCGCGACGAGGTCAACAATCTCGAGGTGGTACGGGTGCCCGACCCGACGGTGGGGGATTGGTCGGTTGACGTCGTGGCGGTCGAGGTCGCCGAGAACCCGGCCGGGCTGTCGGGCCAGGACTTCGCGGTCGTCGTTTCGGGCGACGCCGGGACCTGCGCCGCGGCGCCGCCCGCACCTCTGGACGTGACAGCCGTACCGGCAGGCGACAACCGGATCAGGGTGTCCTGGTCGGCGGTCGCCGGTGCGCAACGCACTCAGGTGCTGCGATCGCGTACGACGGGCGGACGTCCGTATGTTCCGGTGGCCGAGGTCGAGGCTCCCGAGGTTTCATGGGTCGATACCGACGTCGAGGGTGGCCTCGGATACTTCTACGTCGTCCGGGCTTTCGACGATTGCTGGTCGGAGCTCTCGAGCGAGGCGTCGGCGGCTGCTACCGGCAGCTGTGACCTGCCGCCGCGGTTTGCAGGATTGACGCGGGTCAGCGACGGCGACGGAACGACCTGCGTCCTCCGCCTCGAGTGGTCGCCGGCGGTGTCGGAGTGTGGTCGGTCCGTCGTGTACGACGTCTATCGAGGGACGGCGGCGGGCTTCGAACCGACACCGGCAAACCGAGTGGCGAACGGGATTGTTGCCACCGACTGGAACGACCGGGGACTGGTCGACGATCGACCGTACCACTATGTCGTCCGCGCCCGTGACCAGGGGGTCGGCGTCGACGACGGCAATCGGATCGTCGGCACGGCGACGCCGACCGGCCCTGACGACGTCTTTCTCGCCGACGGTGCGGAGAACGGTGATGCCGGATGGCACCGAGCTTCCGGATCCAATGCCGATGCGGGGACCGACCCGTGGCAGATCACGGTCGATGATGCCTGGGAGGAGACTCATGCATGGTTCGCCGGCGCCGAGGACAGGGTCAAGGACCAGGTCCTCGCCACCGCCGAGCCGATCGCGATTCCGTTGGGCGCGTCGGCAATCCTCGAGTTTCGGCACCGCTACCGCCTCGATCGAGGTCACGACGGCGGTCGGCTCGAGGTCTCGACCAACGGCGGCCTCGACTGGAACGACATTCTAGCGAGCGACGGCCAGACCATTGCCGCCGATCCGGGACGCTGGGTCGAGGGCGGTTACACCGACACCATCGGCGATCCAGCGAACCCGCTCTATCGCGCCGACGGGTGGACCGGCGACTCGCGTGGCTGGCTGCGAACGGCGGTCGATATGGCCGCTTTCGCGGGTCGAGAGGTGTTGCTCCGGTGGCGGCTCGGTTGCGACGACAAGCCCGGGATTGCCGACGGCGGTTGGTGGCTCGACGGGATTCGTCTTGTCGAGCTCCATAGCTGCCAGTCGTGTCTCGGTCCGCCGGCGCCGACCGGGCTGACAGCCGAACCCACGGGCCTTGGAGTCGAGCTGAGGTGGCAGGTCGTGGCCGGCGCCCAGACCTACCACGTGGCCCGTTCGGCCGGCGCCGGCGGACCGCACCGGCCGCTGGCGACCGTCAGCGCGCCGATCGTCGAGTGGCTCGACACGACGGCTTCGGGGGGCAGCACCTACGGCTGGGTCGTGTCCGCGGACGACGGCTGCCGCTCGGAGCCATCCACCGAGGCGGTGGCCGTTGCTGCTGGTCCGTGCCTCGCCCCGCCTCGTTTCTGGGGTCTCGACTCGGTCTCCGATCCCCGCGACGACCGCTGTGCGCTCGACCTTCAGTGGCGGTCCGCCGTACCCGGTTGTGCCGGCGCCGAGGTCCGGTACCGGGTGTACCGGTCGTCGACGGTAGGTTTCGAGCCGAGCCCGGCCACGCTCCTCGCCGACGGGCAGGCAGGCCCCCGCTATCGCGACACCACCGTCGCGGACGGCGAGACCATGTTCTATCGCGTTCGTGCGGTGGATGGGACCAGCCTGACCGAGGACGACAACCCGGTGGAGCGGGGCGGCAGGACCACGGGGCCCGACCAGCTCCTGTTCGCCGACTCGGTGGAGGGCGCCGTCGACGAGTGGCGGACGGGTCCGGGATCGGGACAGGACAGCGGTACTGATCCCTGGGAGGTGACGGGCGACGTCTCACACACCGGCATGCACGCCTGGTACTGCGCCGATGAATCGGCGATCAAGGACCAGGTGCTCGAGCTCGAACGGGATTTCCGGATTGACGATCCGACGATGGTGCTCTCGTTTCACCACGTTTTCGACCACGAGATCTTCTGGGATGGAGGCCGCCTCGAGTACAGCACCGACAGCGGTGTGAGCTGGCACGACATTCTGGATGGCGACGGCGTCACCGTCGCAGCCAACCCGGACCGCTTCCTCCTCGGCGGCTACAACGGGACCCTGAGCTTCGGTACGGGCAACCCGCTCGCCGGTGAGTGGGCGTGGACGGGCTTCGTCACCGGCTGGCTCGAAACCGTGGTCGATCTCGGCGACATGGTCGGGCTCGACGTTCGGTTCCGTTGGCGGCTGGGCTGCGACGTCACCGAGGCCGGGACCGGGTGGTGGCTCGACGACGTCGAGCTCTGGCTGACCCGTAGCTGTACGACGGTCACGTTGCCGCCGCCGCGAGACGGTGTCGGAAGGCGGCCCTGACCCAAACCCGGGCGAGGCCTGTGACCGTCGTTCGGTAGCGGCTCTGTCCCGGACTGGCACGGACCGCCGGGCGCGGTACACCGCTTGAACCGGAATTCGGGCATCCGTCTTGCTACCGAGCTGGATGTCACGGCGGCGAGGTCGACCGCCGAGGCTCGACCCGGAGGGCGGGGAAGGCCGTACGATGAGTCGAAACCTCAGCGGCGACATCCAGATCAGCAACGGCGAACTCGGGTTGTCGCAGTGTGTGTGGTGCCGCCACCGACTGGCCGATGGCCAACGGTGTCGAGCATACCCCGACGGTATTCCGGAAAGCATCATCCGCAACCGCCACGACCACCGCAAGCCCTTCTCAGGGGACTCGGGCATCCTGTTCGAGCCCGAGGAGGTGGAAATCGAGTTCCTCGATGATGATCAGGGAGATGACCCGGTTCCGCTGCGAGTGGATGTGGATCTCGCAATGGCCGGCATCGCGACCGGCGACAACGTCGGACGGGGGGGCGAGCTTCCCGATCTCGACGATCTCGACTACGTCGTCCGCCCTGACGATCTCGATTGATCCGATCTAGGAGCTTGTAGCGCAAAGATCAGCGGCGTCTTTCGGGTTCCGTGAAGGCCCTTTTTCGTTGCATTTTCGGCCGTACTCTGAGTACTGCTCCGAAATCGTGCCTCAAATGGCACTTCACGGCTCTCCGAAATCCATCCGCCATCTTTACGCTACAAGCTCCTAGCTGCGGACTCTCACAGCTAGCCAGCTGGTTCGAGCCCCGTGTACCAGAACGCAACCTGCTCATCGGTCGAATGATACAATCCTCGAAGTGAGTGAGACCGCACGCTCGACAGGAGGACGTATGCAGGTCCGAACTGGCCTCTTAGTGATTGCGGTGCTGCTGGCTGTTGTGCCGGGGTGGTCCCAATCGCAGCGGCTGGGCGATGTGGCCGGGACGATCAAGCTCGACCGGAAGGCTCTCACCGAGGGGGATGGTGGCACAGTGCTTGATCCCCGCCTGAGTCGAAAGGCCGACCGGGAGCTTCTCGGCGGTTTGCTCGAGGACTGTGCGACCCGGGCGCGGCAGCTCGCCGACCTGATCGTCGAGGCAAGATCGACGATCATGTACCGCGACGACCAGCTCTCGAACCGTCTCCAGGCGGCATCTCTCGACCTGGCAGCAGCGGTGCAGGAAATCTACTCGCTACGACTCTCTGAACCCTTTGCCGAGCCCCTCGATGTCGCGCGGGACGCGGCTGCCGTGTGCGACACGGCTGCGGAAAGCACAAAGGAAGAGATCCAACGGCTCGGGGTGGCCTTCACCGAGGCGACCGAGCTCACTGCCTCATGCCGCCTCAAGCTCGAGGAGGCGTCGATCCTGTTGAGCGGAAGATCCATGCCCGCTGCCGCTGGCGGTGGGCCGGCGACCCCAGAGCCCGGGTCCGAAGCGGAGCAGACCGCGATCGATGTGCGGGTGGCGGAGCTCTGTCGTCCGGAACGAAGCGGTGGCCAGGACGCATGGCAACATTGCCTCGACCGGCAGTACCAGGCGCTTGCAGCCATCCAGGCTCGCTCCGCGACCAACGAGATGCTCCCCGAAGGGGTGTTTCAAGGTGTCCGAAAGGACTGCCGATTGCGCCACCCCGACGACTACGCGGCCATCGACCTCTGCGAGCAGGAGAGAATGACGGAGACTCGACTCGAGCTCGAAGCCAAGGCAGCGGCCGAAGCCGAGCCCGAGTAGCCTTTTCCCGTCCAGAGACTCTGGCGTGAACCGCGTCGTTCCCGATCCAGAAACGAGCGGTTTCCGGGCAAGGTTTAGGAAACCAAGGGTTTGCGCGGAGGCGTACTTTCGTACGCCGCACAAGGAAAACCGCAGGTTGACGCCAAGATTGTCGAAACCCGCCGTTTCTGGACGGGAACGGGCCAGGAGCTTGTAGCGTGAAGGTGGCGGATGGATTTCGGAGAGCCGTGAAGTGCCATTTGAGGCGCGATTTCGGAGCAGTACTCAGAGTACGGGCCGAAAATGCAACGACAAAGGGCCTTCACGGAACCCGAAAGACGCCGCTGATCTTTGCGCTACAAGCTCCTAGCGGTCGGGGATCCGCTCGGCCGCTCGCACGATGTCGGTGACCGCATTCCGAAGCTCGGGGTCCGGGATGAGCTTGATCAGGGCCGGATTCGTCCGACACACCCGCGTCAGGTGCAGGATCGCTTCGCCGCGTCGATTGCCTTCGTCGAGGCCAGCGGCGGCAGTTCTGTCGCCCTGCGCAGCGAGGGCGAGACCGAGCCCGAACTCGGCCTCCTCGTGAGGCCAGAGGGTCATGGCGTTTCGGAAGGCGGTTTCGGCGCCGACGTCGTCCTCCCGGAGCAGCCGTGCGCGGCCGACCAATCGCCACAGCCAGGAGCGGGATCCTGCGAGGGCAGGCAGCCGGGGGAGGATCTGGGCTTCCACCAGTGCGGCCTGCTGTGCCCGCGCTGCTCCTTCGAGGCGCTCGGCTGCGGTGAGGTCATACCGGAGCCCGCCGCGCCAGACATCGAGGGTCAGCCGCTGGAGCTGCCAATACGAGCCGATCACGACGGCGATCGCGACCAGTGCGGCTGCGGTTCGTCCAAGCCACGGCGCGGGCTCGAGCACGATCTCTCTGCTGCCGGCAAGAACGTGGCCGAGGATCAGGATCAACGGGACCAGCCCGACCGCCAGATGAGTCGGGAAGTGGAGGGCTGCGAAGGGCACGAATGCGGCGGCTGCCATTGGCGGCAAGGGGTCGCCGCGAGGTCGGTCGCGGACGAGCACGAACACCAGGGCTGCCATCCACAACAGGCCCGGGATCCCGAGCTCGGCGACCATTTGGAGGGGATCGCAGTGGGCAAGGTCGAAGTGGGTGGCAAGCTCGGAGCGGTGGCCGGCGACACCGGTGCGCTCGACCCAGGCGACGCGGCTCGGATAGTAGGCATGGGTGAAGTTGCCGGCGCCGACGCCGGTGAGGGGATGGGACCGGGTCATGTCCG
>Ga0316576_10001992_pt1 | contig 11426 bp, 7 predicted proteins | sample S0NA_FD_203075 | JGI IMG/M metagenome (GOLD analysis project Ga0316576, IMG submission 203075) | Rhizosphere microbial communities from salt marsh grasses in Alabama, United States - S0-2_050615r3r5 | ecosystem: Host-associated > Plants > Roots > Rhizosphere | place: USA: Alabama | collected... | reverse complement strand
CCTGTGTCCAGGTCGAGGCTGTTGAGCCCCCGGCCGTAGGTTCCGATCCATAGTGTTCTGTGTTGGTCTTCGTACAGGGCCAGGATGTAGCTGTCGCTAACGCTCTGCTCGTCGCCGGGGATGGGCTGGTAGACGGTAAGGTCGTAGCCGTCGTACTTGTTGAGTCCGTCCTGCGTCCCTGCCCACAGAAACCCCTTGCTGTCCTGGAGGATAGCAAAGACCGAACTCTGTGACAGGCCCTGCTCGATCGAGAGGCGCTGAAATGTGGTTGCCGCGTCAGCGGTACTCAAGTCGGCAGGCAGGCTGCCACTTGCCTCGGCCGTTGAGGCTTGGCTGCCTGCCGGTAGTTGGTCGGGCTGCGCATCGCAGCCGGCTAGTCCCATCAGCGCGCCCACAAGCAAAGCCAGCCCCAGCAGGCGAACCATGCGGTAGGATCTCATGCCGCTTCCACCACCAGGCTTTCGGGAATAGAGGACCACGCAGCAGCTACCCTTGTGCCGCACCCGGGCGCGGTCTCGATCTCGAGCCTGGCTGCGATGGTCTCGGCACGCTCGCGGATGATGCCAATGCCCAGTCGGTCATTGGGAATCAGGTTGGGGTCAAAGCCGGTGCCATCGTCGCGCACCTCGAGTTCAGCACGGATCTGGTGAGCCGGACGTGGTTTGCGCAGCAAGGGGGAGCGGCATAGGCGCACTTCTACATTGCGCGCCTTGGCATGTTTCACGACGTTGTTCAGTGCCTCCTGAGCGATGCGGTATAGGGCGACGTGAACATCTGGTGGAAGTTGTGCACGCCCTTCGACGGAAACCCGGACGCTTGCCCCGGTCCGACCGGCGACGGCTTCGCCCAGCTGGCGGAGCAGGTCTCCCAGATCTGCCTCGACGAGGGCCGCAGGCCGCAGCTCCAGCAGCAGGGTGCGCATCTCGGCCAGCGCGCCGCGACTCAATTGGCGTAGCTCGCCCAGCAGCTTTTGTCCCTCCACCGGATCGGTGCCCCACAAGTCGGGCAAGGCCTCAGCGATCAGGCTGGCCGAAAAGAGCGTCTGAGTGACGGCGTCGTGCAATTCCCGAGCCAGTCGTTGCCGCTCCTCCATCACAGCCAGCTGGCGCGCTTGTTCGTACAGGCGCGCGTTCTCGATGGCCACGGCTGCCTGATCTGCCAGGGAGCGGAGCACCGCCAGATCGCTTTCATCAAAGGCATGGGGTTGGTCGCTCTGAACGTCCAGCACGCCGATGATCGCGGTCTTGGTCTTGAGCGGAACGGCAAGCTCTGATTGTGTTCTCAGACCGTCCGGCAGCGAGAGATACTGGGGATCGTGGGTCACGCTGGGTGCCAGCCGGGGCTCACCGTGCCGTGCAACCCAGGCCATGATCCCATTGCCGTTTACCTTGAGGCGCGGCGGGTGAAACGCGGCGTCGCGAAACCGGTCTCCGACTCCGGCCTTGACGATCAAATCGCCTCCCTCGATGAGGGCGATGTCGACCAGGTAATAGCCGAACGTATCTCGGATCAGCGAGACGATCTCGGCGAGTAGTTGATCGACGTCGAGGATCGAGGTCATGCGCTGTCCAACCTCACTCATGACCCGGAATTGCTCAGCTCGACGCTGCTCTGCGTCAAAGAGCTGGGCGTTCTCAATGGCGATGGCTGCCTGGCTGGCTAGGGACTGTAGCACTGTCATGTCGCTTTCATCAAAAGCGTTGAGCTGCTCGCTCTGAACGTCGAGCACGCCGATCACCTGCTCCTTCAGTTTGATGGGCACCGTCAATTCTGATCGCGTATTGCTGCCCCGCATCTCGACGTAGCGCGGCTCCTGGCTCACATCGGGCACCAGGAGCGGCTCGCCGGTGGACGCCACCCAGCCGGTGACGCCTTCACCTCCCACGGCGAGCCGGATGGGCTCGAATTCAAAGCTAGGGTTGTTCCACCACGGACCCGCGCCAACCTTGTAGACTGCTTCGTTGTCCTCGATCAAGGCGATGCCCACGTGATCGTAGTTGAAGGCGTTCTGCAGTAGGTGCACGACCTGAACGAGAACCTCGTTGATATCGAGGATGGACGTTACGCGGCGGCCTACCTCGGTGACCACTCGCGATTGCTCGGCTCGCCTTCTCTCGGTCTGAAAGAGGCGGGCGCTGTCTACAGCCATGCCTATTTGATGCGCGATGGATGAGAGTAACTGCACGTTCTGCTGGGTGAACTCGTGCAAGCCGTAGGTCATGGCAAAGAACGTGCCCAGGATCCTGCCCTTGGAGCGCAGGGGCACGATGGCGACGGAGCGGAGTCCCTCCTCGCGGACGACCATTCGGGTCAGGCGCGGATCGGCGAATAGATCCCGCACCACCAAGGGCTCGCCGGTCGCCACGACGCGACCCGAGAAGCCTTCGCCGACTTGCAGTTGATCGACCCCAGCAACGAACTTGGGGCTCAGACCACGCTGTGCGGCTATGGTCAGTGCCCCCGTGCGCTCGTCGAGGAGGTAGATGCCACCGGCCTCGATGTCCATCACATCCAGTGTCTTGTCAAGCGCTCCGCCTAGGATCTCGTTTAGGTCCAGCGACTGGCTGACCACGGCGGCGATGGCGTTGAGTGCCTCCAGCTCGCGGGTACGGACGGATACTCGATGCTCGAGCTGCGCGTACGATGCCTGGAGCTCCCTGGACATTCTGTTGAATTGGCCGGCGAGCTCCTCAATTTCATCCCCCGTCTCGACCTGGATGGTGTAGCCTAGGTCGCCGTCAGCTACTCGGCTGGCGGCATCGATCAAGTCTACCACCGGTCTGGTAGCGCGCCGGACGCCAATCGCCACCACCCCGGCTGGCAAGACCAGCCCCAATACCAGCAGCGCGATCAGGTACCCACCATAGTGTGGGCTCGATGTCAGCAGCCCGCGCCACTGATCGCCGGCGCCCTGTTGGAAGGCCAGGTAGGCGAGCAGCGCCACGGCGCCAAGAACGACAGCCGCCGGGATCAAGGACCAGACGAGTATCTTGGTTCGCAGACTACCCCAACGAATCCCCAATAACATCCATCCACTCCCGCTCACGCGGAACCAGAGCCAGAGGCTACACCTGCTGCATCGCTTTGCGATAGATCGTGTGCTTCCCGGAGATCCGGTAGCCTGCTGCCTCATAGAGCGCTAGCGCCCCGCTCGGGTTATCGGCGTCCACGCCTAGGGCGGTCTCTTCCATGCCCATGCTTAAGAACATCGCGATGCTCTGCGACAGGAGCGATCGGGCCAGGCCACGCCTGCGCCATGGCCTGCGCACAAAGACGTCCTGCGTCCAGCCCCGCTTGCGCCCGTATTTGACACTCTCCGCCTCGTTGATCCGGTTCAGGACCATGCCGGCAACCTGCTCGCCGTCCCAGGCCACTTTCCACAGCCCGGGATTGAAGAGCGGGCCCTCCAGCCAGCGCCGGTAGGCCTGCTCGTCGCCCGGGGCAAAACCCCAGTGGTCGCGGTAGGCTTCCAGTCGCGCCTCCCAGATGGCCCTGAAATGATGTGGCTGGGCTGGGCGGACCTCAAGGCCCTGCGGCAGCGGCGCCTCGCGGAGCGGGGCAGTGGCGGGCCGCACCATCTCGAGCATGGTCCGAACCGCTTCGTACCCGGCGGCGGCGAACAACGCGTGCGCCGACACCTCGCGGTCGGACGCCCAACCCTGGTAGTGTTTAGGGGCGTCAGCCGGATGCATGCTGGCGATGTCGCGCAGCTGCCGTTCGTTGTACCGCAACATGGCCGTGCCGATGCCTCTCCTCTGCCACGCTGGCACCAGGAACCCGAGGGACTTGTACAGCCGCACGCCATCGTCCAGGACGTCCCACCAGACCCGGCTGAAAGCGATGACCTCGCCGTTCACTTCCGCTATCAGAACGTCCCGAAAGGGGTCGCAGTTGGTGAGGTGGCTGAAGACGAATTCGAGTTCCTCGAGGGAGTTGGCATACTCGATGCCGTGTCCGATGGTGTGGGCCTCCAGCACGGAGAGCATGTGGGGATAGTCAGCTTCGCCGCGAAACCTGCGGAATACCAGCTCGCGGATCTGGGGCGCGTCAGGAAGTGGCACCCGATCTGTTCCTCGCACGGCTTTCCCTTTCCGGGTATGACCTGAAACTAGGTGAAAACATCTCAAGTATACCGCATCGGGCGCGGAGAAGCATCGTCCAGATGGGCGATTTGGGATTAGCCAGGTGGCTAATCTTCCGGCACCTGCCCAAGATGCCGGCGTCGACAGGGCTGGCGAAGCTGCGCGGCCCGCAGCTGAGTGGTCATGCCTTGGTCTCTCGGTGCAGGATGCCGGTCAGGCATCCGATGCCGCCAGCGGCCCTGAGCAGCTCATCCACCCGCACGGTGTGACAGGCGATTCCCGCGTCTTCGTAGAACGATTGGGTGATCGGGTTCCCTGCAGGCATGAGGATCTGTCGCGGCGCCACCGTCACAAAATTGAGCGCCATGCCGTGCCGGGCCTCGCCCTCGTCGGGCAGGAAGAGCACTGAGAAGCCGCGGGCGCGCAATACCTCGACGGCGGCGTGCGGGACGCGTCCGGGCCAGGCGACGGCGAGGTCGTGGTCGGCGAAGCGCAACAAGCCCATGAGGTGCATGCTGCCGTGGGGCAGCCCAGCCTGAACGACGGTGATACCCATCTCGTGCAGCGTCGCCGCGACCTGGGCCGCGCCTTCCCGGTTGGTTCGCAGGCCGGTCGCCAGAAGGACCGTCTCTGAGTCAAGCCAGGCTGTGTCGGCGCCTTCGAAGGTCCCGCTGCCACGCACGGTGCGCAGAATCGGGATGCCCAATTCCGCGAGGCGGCGGGCGACCAGGCGCTCCTCGCCAGCGCGCACGGTTGAGGCGGGCCGGCCGACCAGCACACCCTCTGGTGTCATCAACAGCAGATCGGCGACGAACATGAGGTTGGGGGGCGGTGTCCCTGGTGGCTCGACATAATAGACTTCGACGTCCAGGTCGCGGAAGGCCCGGGTTAACGCATCGTGCTGGCTGCGCGCCAGCGCGGCGTCGAGGGTATCGAGCATCTGCGACTGGTCTGGCTCGGCGACCTCGGCTAGCTCCGGGCCTGGCGGGTGCAGCAGGACCGCTTTCAGCGGGGACCACTCGGATGCTATGCCACAGGGGCGCCAGATGGTTCCAATCTCCTCCCGGAGCGAGGTCACTCGCGGCGACCAACCGGGCCCGCCGTATGCAGAGGCCGTGTGAAGTTTGCTCATTCTAGCACTCCTTTAGCGGGGCGCATTGCTGCGTAGATCGTGCCTACGGAGCCTGGTCCAGCTCCTCTCCGGGCCGGTATTCCCACTCCAGGTGGGCGCGGATTTCCGCCTCATCGAGCCACACCGGCTTGAGCTGGCGGTTGACGAACAGTGGGGCCTGGTCGGCATAGTGCGGTGAATCCTCGTCGAGCGTTGCGCTCCCGTACTGATGGATGCTTCGGGAATGAACCTCCCCACTCTGGTTCCAGGTGATCAGCATCACGAAGGAATCGCCCTGCCTGCCGTGCAGTCGCCCATCGTCGAGCTGTTCGCCGTAGACGGCGTGCAGGACGTCGGGCCCGCCGCCCAGGCCGAGATCAACGTTGCCCCGCATCAGCCGGTTCACGTCGGACCAGGGTACCGCCACGCTGCCGTGAGCGTCCTTGAGGATGTCTACCGTGTCAGCGAATGCCTGGGCCAGTTCGACCGGTTGGATCTCGTCCGGGTCGGGGAAGCCCAGCGATTGCAGCGTCCAGATGACCAGCGCTGTGCCGGTACTGTCGGGAGTGGCCTGCATGTTCCATGCGCGGACGAGATCTAGGGCCGCCTGGACGTCGGTGTCCTGCGGCAAAGGCGCGGCGAGGATCATCTGCACATACTCCGGCATGTCCCCATCCTGGGAATAGGCCATGTCGTACTTGTAGGTCTGGAATTCCTGCTCGGTGATCGACAGATCGGAGCCAAATAGCTCCAGGGCGCGCCTCGCCCGGTTTGTCAGGCTGTCCTGAATGCCCAGGGTCGCCGAATAGTCCTCAGGGCGCGGGTTTTCGGGGCCCAGGGTGGTATCGTAGGGGGTCGAATTGCAGTTCTGGATAAAGCCGGAGGCGGGGTTGAGTACCTGGGGCAGTTGCTCGAAGGGCAGATACTCGGTCCACAGGGTCTCGGAGGTGTTGCCCGGCAGGTACTGCGACCAATCGTAGCCCTCGGCACGCTGAGGGATCAGGCCGTTGTACAGGTAGTATATATTGCCCTCGCGGTCGGCATACCCTACGTTGAACATCGGCAGGCCAGGGGTCCGGAGGGCTGCCTGCCATTCCTGGAAATTGCGTGCCTTGTTCATGCGGTACAACTGCTCGTAGATGCCGGCATGCCCCTGTCCGGCATATCGCACGGCGTAGGTGCCGTGGGGTCTGCGCAGCACGGGGCCATAGACCGACCAGGCGACCTCTTCCTGCACCGTCCACTTGATGCGCCCAAGTAGTTTGACTGTGATCGGCGCGGTGCGGATCTCCAGATCTAGCCACTCGCCGTCGAAGCGGTACTGATTGGGGTTGTCAGGGTGAATGTCCAGGACATAGACGTCCACCAGATCGGGCTTGTTCACGGTGAAGGCCCAGCCCAGGTTGCGGTTGTGCCCGTGCGTCACCATCGGCATGCCGGGCAATAGGCCACCGGCGGCATCCCAGCCTTCCTCACTGTGCAGATGGGCCTCGTACCAGGTGACCGGACCCTCCCAGGGCTGATGCGAATTCACTGCCAGGAAGGTCTCCCCGTTGGCCGACCGGGCGGGCGAAACGGCGAGGGTGTTGCTGCCGGTCGATGCCGATCGCGTGGAGACGGGCTTGGCTTGCTCTTCGCCGAATAGCTCGCCCAACACGCCGTCGAGGCCGAAAAACAGGGGCGACTTGTGCACCGAGCCGGCGAGGACGTCCTTGCCCGTCGCGGGAAAGAGCCCGGGAAATGCTTCGTCTGGGTGCAAGGCAGCATACCTGTTCAGCCCGTCGGCGTAGGCATCGCAGATGGCGCGCACCTCTTGGCTCAGATCCTCCGCATATGCGGCGTCTACCACGTCCCAGATGCGCAGGAGGTGGACCATGTAATCGTTTGGGGTCGCATCCAGGCCGTACACAGTGGCGAGCTTGCCGCGGGCCGCCAACATGGTTTGTTGGATGGTTAGAAAGTCGTCCTCTGCATGAGCATAGGCCAGGCCGTAGGCAACATCGGCATCGGTTTGGCCAAAGATATGCGGCACGCCCCACTCGTCGCGCAGGATGCGCACGTCGTAGGCCGCGCTGGCATCGATCAGACCGTCAAAGTCAGCCGTCTCGGGCCAAAAGACATAGACTGCGGCGGCGAGCAATAGCACCAGAATGACGGCTGCAATGCGTTTCCACATAGGGCGTATCCCTCCTCAGGAGCATAGTATACTCCAAGAACAAGCATGCAGCAAGCGATGAAGCGCAGGCCAGGGCTCTAGGATGAGGGCACTAGCCCATCCATCGGTCGAGAAGAACTGCGACAGATCTGGCTTCCTCGAGCGCTACCTTGCCGAGCGTGAAGTTGAGATAGGTGAGCTCAGCAAGGTTGAGGTTCTTCCGTTCTAGCACGCCCTTGAACTTGTCCATGATCTCGGCATGCATCTGCTTGAACTGCTCACGAGACAGGCGCCGGTAGGTGTCCTGGAACCAGATGAACTGCCGCTCGAACCGGGTGTTTAGCCTACGTTCCATGTCCTGGGGATAGTAGCCGTAGCATACCAGCGCGATGGGAAAGGCCCACCTGGGGAGTTGGAACATCTGTTGGTGTTCTTCGCAGCGACCCATGATGTCGCCAACGTAGCAGGAGCCAATGCCCAGCGATTCGGCTGCCAGCACTGAAGTCTGAGCAGCGATCAGCGCATCGCAGCAGCTCATGAAGAGGTTGGATGCCTGCGGCTTCTGAAATGGAAGGTCATTTGCTCGGCAGTACTCGGGGACGTCGAAAGCCTGGTAAAAGTCATAGATTCGCTGCATATCGGCCAGAAAGAGCAAGGTCAGCGGCGCGCCGGCAATGAAGGCATGATTGCAGGTCTCAGCCAGCCTGTCCTTCTTGGCCCGATCCTCGACCTGCACCACGGAGTAGAGCATCATGTTGCCCGCGGTTGGCGCGCGCATGATGCTGTTTACGATGGCATCGAGGTGCTCCTGCCGGATCGGTTCGGGTGCATACCTGCGCAGCGACATCCGCCGTCCCATGAGCTGAATGGTCTCATTCGCCATAGGTCTCGACTCCTTGGAAGCTCAGCACGGCGACGGGATGAACAAGCCGGGCGCTAGAACGACGTGGTGCAGACCGGTTTGCGCTCGACGGCAAAGATGCGGTTGACCGCCTCCAGGTAGCCAGGGTCGGAGATGTCGGCCAGACCGTAGCGGACGAGGCTGAAAAAGTCGACGCACCCCACCAGCAGCGAGGAGAATTCGGCCACGTCAAGCCGGATCTCGACGTCATATGCTTCCTCCTCGATCCGCTGCACACGCCCCTCCTGGAACCGCAGCATGGTGCTCCCGCTGTTTTCGGGCAGAAAGCTGTCAAGCACAGTCAGCCTCAGCGTGCAGGTCTGATCGCCAAAGTCGCGCTCGTGCAGCAGGTCAAAGATGCGAGGCGCGTCGATCACGCGGTACATCAGGCCCACGCCCTGGGCGTTGGTCTCATGGTAGACATCGGGAATGAGCCGGTCGGAGTTGTTGCGCGGGTCCAGCAGCAGGCAATGGAAGTACTCGTCCTGGGTGTTGACGATGATGTGGCGGATCTGGTCGGCCTGGGAGTGGAGGAAGGTCGAGAGCTCGGATAGCGCTTCCGCGTGTTCGTAGATCAGCTCCTGGACCTGGATGTCGTTGAGGATAAAGCTCTCGCCCTCCTCGAAGGTAAAGACCATGTAGGCCTTGATCTCGCCATCGATTACGCAACCAACGATGCGGTGTCGAGGGGCGGATAAGAGGCGCCTCACCTCGCGCTCTGTTTTTTCCATCATGCCGTGGGTCTGGCCCGCGAAGCGGTTGTAGCAGGCAACAACGGCATCCCGGTCATCCTCGGTCAGAGCGCGGACGCGGCCTTTGGAGGGACCCTTGGGGAACGCAGCGGGCTTGATGCGATACTGGTTCATCTTGGTGCCGTAGCCAAAGCCCATCTTGCGGTAGAAATCGGGGCGGAAAGGATAGAGCGCCGTCAGTGGCGCCCCCCGGCGGCGATAGTGGCGCAGAAAGTAGCCCATCATCTCTTTGGCTACGTGCTCCTTTTTGTGTAAAAGCGCGACGGCGAGCTGTCCCACACCCCCGGTAGGAATCCGCGCCTGGAGAAAGTTCATGGAAAAGTCGTAGAAGCACATGATACCCTGTAGCTCGCCATCCCGAAACAGCCCGTGGAATTGGGCGGTGGGTTCCTCTTCGTGCAGCTTGAGGGCTCGCTCGGCGAACTGCTTCTGCTCTTCCTCAGTGGTGATCTTGAATCCCGGATAGGCCTCGGCGAAGATGCGCGCCAGCGGCTCGAAATCGTCAGGTGCTAGTACTCGGATCTCGCTCATGGTCCCTCCTTTCTGGGGCTGCGATGTAGGTACGTTTGCACACGCTGCTCACACGGCAGGATGGTCGGTGTAGTCGCTTCAGCGTCTTTCGCTATCCAGAGATGGTTGCTGCGATGCCGGCTGCCAGCGAGTGCGGCATGGTGACGGGATGGCCGGAGTCTGGCTCCACCCAGCCATGGATCGTCCTGGCGCGCGCGATCGTGGCGCCATCGGCGGGGCGGGTGATGACAGTGTGGCGAACGGCGGTGGCGCTCTGGACATCAGAGAGCCACGTAGTGATCTCTAGCTCGTCGTCGAGCAGAGCAGGCTGGCGGTACTCGATGCGATGGTATCGGCTGGCCATGGCGATGCCTTCGGCTTCCAGGCGGGACATAGGCCAGCCGTAAGCAGCCAGCGATGCCAAGGCGCATTCTTGGATGTAGGCCAGGTAGACGGTATTGTTGACGTGCCCGGCGGCATCGATATCACGCCACTCGGCACACCGGCTCTGCCGGTAGGCGCCTGGCGGGGACGGCGGGGCCTCTGGGAACCGCTCTCGCGCCGGTGCCGGTGGAGGCGGCCCCTCGGGGAAAAAGGCAGCTCTCATCTCGGGCGAGATGTGCGCAGGCCGGCCGGTGGAAAGCTCCAGATGCACCCAATCGGTAGTGGCTTGGGCTACCAGTTCACCCGAGGCCGCGTGCCGGAACTCGTAGGCGCGGATGGACCGCACTCTCCGGAAATCGACCACCCAGGTCTTGACCTGCACCGAGTCGCCGTAGCGCAGGGGGTGCAGGTATTCGATCTCGCTCTCGCGGGCCAACCACAGGCGATCCAGCTCGGTGTACCGCTCCATGTCGTAGCCGGCTGCCGCCGACGCGTCGAAAGCCGCCTCCTGGGCGTAACGCATGTAGACGGCAGGGTGCACGCGCCTGTACGCGTCGCACTCGTGGTGGCGGACGCGGAACGTGCGGAGGTAGGTCAATGGCATGGCGTTCTCCTGTGTGCGATGGTGCGTACCGGCTATTTTGCTGCTACGTTGGCGGCGACCAGGATTGGGTCCCACACCGGGGCAAAGGGCGGCGCATAACTGAGATCCAATTCGCTGAGTTGCGCGATGGTCATGCCGTTGTAGAGGGCGGTAGCAAGCACGTCGATTCGCTTGGCTACGCCATGCTTGCCGGCGATCTGCCCGCCCAGCAGCTTGTGGGTGCCAGCCTCCGCAATCAGCTTGACGTGGATGTCCTCGGCGCCAGGGAAATAGTGGGCGATGTCCTTGGCCTGGATCGTCGTTTCCTCCACCTCAAAGCCGGCTTCGCGGGCGGCGGCGGCGCTCAATCCCGTTGTGGCGATCGCGAGGTCGAAGCAGCGCACGACCATGGTACCGACAATCCCGCGAAAGACTGCATCGCCTCCAGCGGCGTTCTCGCCCGCTGCCCGCCCCTGTTTGTTGGCGGTGCTGCCCAGAGGGACGTAGACTGGCTGTCCAGTGACCAGGTGCAGCGCCTCGGCGCAGTCGCCTGCGGCAAAGACGCCTGGCAGGTTGGTGCGCATCGCTGCGTCGGTGGCGATGGCGCCGGTCGGGCCAAGATCGATTCCGGCGTCCTGAGCCAGCTCAACGTTGGGCTCGGCGCCCACTCCCACCAGGACAATTTCGCAGGGATAGCGCCCGCCGGCAGTGACGACTGCTGTCAGCTCACCGTCGCCTTCGAAGGAGGCCGGCACATCCTGGACGATCTTGACCCTGTGGCGCTCGATCTCGGCCGTCACCAGCTTGCGGATGTCGTCGTCAATGGTTTCGCGCAGCACTTGGCCCGAGCGGATGACCATGGTGACGTCGATGCCGAGACGCCGGAAGGTCTCTGCCATCTCCACGCCGATGTATCCGCCACCGAGGATCACGGCGCATTTGGGCTTG
>Ga0316576_10001991_pt1 | contig 11433 bp, 6 predicted proteins | sample S0NA_FD_203075 | JGI IMG/M metagenome (GOLD analysis project Ga0316576, IMG submission 203075) | Rhizosphere microbial communities from salt marsh grasses in Alabama, United States - S0-2_050615r3r5 | ecosystem: Host-associated > Plants > Roots > Rhizosphere | place: USA: Alabama | collected... | reverse complement strand
GAGGAGATCCTGTCGGATCAACACGGCTCCCAGATCTACGTTCGCGAAGCGCCGGACCTGTCTCGCCTACCTTCTGCTGCGCCAGCTCACCGTGGATGCGCCGGGGCCGCACGTGCTGATGGAGCTGACCGATCAGAGCAACAGCCGCCTGTTCGAGCGCCGCCTCGAGGGCGAGCACACCGAAATCGTCCTCAGCTCGACCATCGTCAGCCACATGCTGGCCCGGTTCGCGCTGCGCCGGGAGCTGCGCTGCGTGTTCGACGAGCTGTTCAGCCCTGGCGGCTGTGACATCACCTTTCGGGGCATCGCGGAGTATGAGTTGAGGCCGGGTCGCTACGTCTTCGCCACCCTGCAGAAGGCGGTAGACGCGCGCGGCGACATCGCCATCGGACTGCGCAAGCACCAGTGCCGGCGGAACAGCGACCGCGGCATCCTGCTCAACCCCGGCCGCGACGAAGGCCTGGATCTGGCCGAGGAAAACGAACTCGTCGTGCTGTCCACGGTGGACTGATCATCCCGAGCCCGCGTTCGATGCCGCGTGGAGCCACGCGGTGAGCTTCCGGAGACCAATGAGATCGACGCTAGCGGCACGGCGCTTGATCTCACTCATCGGCGGCAGACGGCGCGTCGGCCTGGTCCCCGGCATCGATGCACTCGGTACCCAGCTCGATGAGACCGTCGCGGGTGTACTTGCAGGCGTTGTCGAGCAGGTTGCGCAATACCTGGATCAGCCGGCGCTGGTCGGTGATGACCCAATCCGCCAGCGCCAGGTCGACGCGCGTCGCGAACCGATTGCCGCCATGGACGGCCGATCGGGCGCAGGTCGCTTGAAGATGGTCGGCAAGCGCGGCCAGTGCTACCGGCGCTCGCTCCGGCACGATGGGCTTGGCGTCGCCGCGGCTGAGCTCCAGGATGTCGCCGATCAGGTGAAGCAGCTGCTTGCCGCTGTTCTGGATCACCGCCAGGCGCGCCCGGGCCTGCGCCGGGATCTCCCGAGCAAGCAACTGCGCGTAGCCCAACAGATGGAGATCGGGTCCGAACGGTCGTCGATGTGCCGTGCGTCGACGGAGCCGTCGAACAAGAATCCGGGCAGGTTCAGCGTCGGGGCCGAGGCTGAAGCCGTTGCGGGTAAAGCCAGCATCAACATCGCCTCGGCTCCCACGAATGCCGCGGCGAGCAGCAGCAACAGGGCCGAGAATCGGAGCATCATCCGGAGCTCGTGGCGCCCGGATACAACGGTAACAGCCAGGGTACGAGGGCGACGCTCAGTGCACCGACGATCAGGGTCAGCGGTAGTCCGATGCGGATGAAGTCCGCGAGTCGGTAGTTGCCCGCCGTGGTCACCAACGTATTCACCGGCGAGACCGGGGTCATGAAGGCGGCAGATGCGCCCAGCGCGACGATCATCGCGAAGGGATACGGCGACGCGCCCAGCTCTTCGGCGATGGCGAGCGCCAGCGGAATCAGCAGCACCGCGTTGGCGGTATTGACGATGAACATGCCGAGTAGCACCGTGATGGCGAACAGCACCGCAAGGATCAGGTGCGCGCTGCTGTTACCGAGGACACCGACCAGGAAGTCCGCCGCCAGGTCGACGCCGCCGGTGCGATCAAGTGCCAGCGCGAAAGGCATCATGCCGACGATCATGATCAGGCTCTTCATCTGGATGGCGCGGTACGCTCCGTCCAGATCGATGCAGCGGAACAGGCCCATCATCAGACAGCCGATGAGCGCGGCTTGGACATTGGGCACGGCACCGGTGGCCATCAGCACGATCACGACGATGAGCGTAAGCACGGCATAGGGCGCGCGCTTGGCCGCCGGCAGGTATTCGTCGAACTCTTGCGGCAGGTTCAGCAGGACCATTTCCTGGCCGCCCTTCTGCAGCCGGCGGATGGCCCGCCACGGTCCAGCCAGCAGCAAGGTATCGCCGGCCTTGAGCACCTTTTCGCGCAGGTGATGCGGCTCCAGCACGCCGCGCCGACGGCGCATGCCTACCAAGGTCAGCTCGAACTGGGCCATCGCCTCCGCCTCGGCGACGGTCCTGCCGACGAAGGCGGACTGGTAGGGCAGCATGACCTCCACCAGGCCCACGTCCTGCGGCCGGCCGGTGTAGTACGACCCAGTGCGGGGCAGCAGCTCGACGCCATACTCCCGGCACAGCGCATCGACATCGGCCGTATCGTCGTCCATGTCGATGAGCAGCACGTCGCCGGCCTGCAACAGGCTGTCGTCGGTACGCGGCAGCAAGCGCCGCGCGCGGCCGCTGCCGCGCTCGATGACGATGATCCGGGCGCCGATCTTGGCGGGCAGGTCCAGCTCGCCGAGCCGCGGCCCGATGAGGGGCGAGCCGGGCACCACACGCACGCGGTGCTCGCGCTGGCCGAGGCCGTAGTGCTCCACCAGGTTCCGCAGCCCCGGGCGCAGCTCTTTGGTGCTGCTCTCCGGGGCCTCCCGACCGAGCCACCGCCGCGCTAGCAGCATGTAGAGGATCCCGACGATCAGGATGGGCACGCCGAAGGGGGTGAAGCTGAAGAAGCTGAAGCCATCCGCCCCGGTGCGCACGAGCTCGTAGTTGATCACCAGGTTCGGCGAGGTCGCCACCAGGGTCATCATGCCGCTGATCAAGGCCGCGTAGGCCATCGGCATCATCAGCTCGGCAGGCGCGATCTCGCTGCGGCTCGCCATGCGCAGCACGATGGGCACGAAGATGGCCACCACGCCGGTGGAGCTCATGAAGGCGCCGAGGAAGCCCACCGCGAGCATCAAGAGCACCAGCAGGCGCCAGGCGCTGTTGCCGCCGTAGCGGACCAGCCAGTCACCGATGCTCCGTGCCACCCCGGTGCGGGCCAGGGCCTCGCCGATGACGAACATGGCGCCGATGAGCACGATGTTCGGGTTGCTGAACCCCGCCAGCGCCTCGTTCATGGTCAGCACGCCGGTGAAGGGCAGCAGCACCAGCATGATGAGCGCCACCGCGTCCACCCGCGGCTTGTTGATGGCGAACATGAGGATCGCTGCCGCGAGCAGCAGCAGCACCAGCAACAGGTCGGTGGGCATGGTGTCTCCCGTGCGAGGGCCGCCTTGTCCGGAATTCCGGAATTACACCACGATGGACGCGCTGAGCACGAAGGGATAGCGGGGGGCCACTCCCGGCCGTGGCGCAGGCCTTCCCTGGCAACCGCGCCGGCCGGCGGCCATCATCCCAGAAGGAGCAGTTGGACGGTCGTCAGGGTGCGTCCCGCGCGGTGTCCAGCAAGGCACAACGAGGCGGAATAGTCGCTCTATTCCAACGAGTTGTAACGCAGCTGGGCGCCGCGCGGGGCGCGCCATGGCGGCCGTAGCGCCGCTCACCCTGTGGGTGATGTGCCGAGACCTTCTGAACCACAACAAGCACGGGCATTTGCCTATATTCCGAAGCGGTCAACTGCTCTTTCTGGGATCATGGCTCGCAGGCCCGGGTGGCCGGACTGCCCGCCTCCACCGAGGTCACCGCGCGCCGCAAGCCGGGCACGGCGCGAATCACCAGCTTCTCCACCTCGACCACCAGGAAGAAGGCCAGACCGCCCAGGAACAGCCAGGGCCAAACCTGGAGAGGAATCGCTTCGGTGTCGAACAGGACTTGCAGTGGCGGCGCGTACGTGAACAGGGCCTGCAGCACAACAACGGCGGCGATGCCGAGCGGCAGGTAGCGGTTGCCAAGATGGGCGCGGATGGAGAACGACGAGTCCACCAGGTAGCGGCTATTCAGCAGATAGAACACCTGGCCAATGGTGATGGCGTTCACGGCGACCGTGCGCGCCAGGTCGTCGGACGCGCCCTGCCCCAGCATCCAGAAGAAAGCCGTCAGCGTGTAGCCAAGCAAGGCCACGCCAACGAAGATCACGCGCCAGATCCCGAATCCTGTGAGGATCGGGCGATCCACCGCCCGCGGGGGCCGCAGCATGACATCCCGCTCATGGGGCTCGAAGGCGATCACCAGACCGAGCGCCACCGAGGTCACCATGTTCACCCACAGCACCTGAGGGGCGGTGATGGGCATGGTGAAGCCGACCAAGATCGCCACTGCGATGACCAGCGCCTGAGCGACGTTGGTCGGCAGCATGAACAGGATCGCCTTCTCGATGTTGTTGTAGACCGTGCGGCCCTCCTTGACCGCCGCGGTGATGGAGGCGAAATTGTCGTCGGCCAGGATCATCCCGGCCGCCTCCTTGGTGACTTCGGTCCCCTTGATACCCATAGCGACGCCGATATCGGCCTTCTTCAGCGACGGGGCATCGTTGACGCCGTCCCCGGTCATGGCGACGATCTGCCGGTTGGCCTGGATCGCCTTGACCAGACGCAGCTTGTGCTCGGGACTCGCGCGGGCGAAGACGTCCACGTCGCGCACCGTCTCCTGCAACGCAGCGTCGTTCATGTCCTCGATCTCGGCCCCGGCCACCGCGGTCTTGCCGTCGCCGATACCGAGCATCTTGGCGATGGCCGCGGCAGTGATCTTGTGATCACCGGTGATCATGGTCACCCGGATGCCGCCCTCGTGGCAGGCATGGACCGCCTCGATAGCCTCCTGCCGCGGCGGATCGAGCAGGCCCACCAGTCCGAGCAATACCAGATCCTTTGGCAGATCCGCGGCACCCAGGCTGCCCGCGCCGACGGCGGGCTGTTGGCTCCAGGCCAGTGCCAGCACCCGCTCGCCCTGCCCCGCGAGCCGGTCGGCCATCTCCATGAAGCGCTCACGCTGCAGCGGCGCGGGCGTGCCCGTGCCGGTCTGCTGGCGATCGCAGTGCGCCAGAATCACCTCGGGCGCGCCCTTGGCGAGCAGCAGCTCTCTGCCGTCGGCCGCTCGGTGCAGCGTCGCCATGAACTTGTGCTCGGACTCGAACGGAATCGCATCGATGCGCGGCCAGACGGCGAGCTCCTCCTCGCGCGACAGGCCAACCTTGCCCGCGAAGGGATAGAGAGCACCCTCGGTTGGATCGCCCTCGACCTTCCAGACGCCGTCCTCCTGGCGCAGCACCGCGTCGTTGCACAGCATCGACACCCGACCGAGCGCGGCCAGCACCGCGTCCTCGCCGGCCGGCCCGCCGTCCGCGGTGACCTCGCCCTCGGGCGCGTAGCCGTTGCCGCTCACCTGGTACTCGCGCTCGGCCGTTACCGCAGAGACCACCATCATCTCCATCAGCGTCAGGGTGCCGGTCTTGTCGGAACAGATCCGCGAGACCGAGCCGAGGGTCTCCACCGCGGGCAGGCGCCGGATGATGGCGTTGCGGCTCGCCATGCGCTGCACGCCGATGGCGAGCGCGATGGTGATGATGGCCGGCAGACCCTCCGGGATCACCGACACCGCGATCGCCACCACCGCCTGGAAGAGCTCCACGAAGTCCATGCCCATCACCCACTTGCCGTAGGCGAAGACGAGGACACCGATGACGGCGATCACCGCGGTGATGGCGTAGCCGAACTTCTTGATCTGCCGGAGCAGCGGGGTCTCAAGCGCGCTCACGCCGGCCAGCAGCGCGTTGATGCGCCCGAGCTCGGTGCCGGCGCCGGTGGCCACGACGACGCCGGTGGCCCGACCGGACACCACCATGGTTCCCGAGAAACCCATGTTGTGGCGGTCGCCCACGGTCGCCTTCTCCGGCACAGGCTCCACCGATTTGTCCGCCGGCACCGACTCGCCGGTGAGCGCCGCCTCCTCGGTTCGCAGGTTCTTAGCGTCGACCAGGCGCAGATCCGCCGGGATCTTGTCACCGGACTCGAGCAGCACGATGTCCCCCGGCACCAAGTCTTCGGCTGGGATCAGGCGCGTCTCCCCGTTGCGCAGCGTGCGCGCCTCGGCGGAGAGCATATTGCGGATCGACTCCAGCGCCTTCTCCGCCTTGCCCTCCTGGAGGAACCCGAGCAGGGCGTTGATCAGGACCACGCCGAAGATGATCCCGGCATCGATCCAGAGATTCAGCATCAGCTTGGTGAACCCGGCACCCAGCAGCACGTAGACAAGGACGTTGTTTAGCTGAGAGAGGAAACGCAGGAATGGTCCGCGCGGCTTGGCCAAAGGTAGGCGGTTCGGGCCCTGCTCCGCGAGGCGCTTGGCCGCCTCGGCCGGCTCAAGCCCGATGGACAGATCCGTCGCGAGCTCTGCCGCAACGGCGTCCCCGGCCATGGTGTGCCACAACGTGGTGGCAGCGGTCGTGTCTTGCTTGTTCATCGCTTGTATGTCCGCGTTGGCCTTTGCAACAGGGTTCGCTCTAACTCTACTGGCGCCAGGTCAACGCTCTTCCCCACCATAGTACGGGCATCCCTCCGGCGGGCAAACCGGACTCTCGGTCAGGATCGTCGCAACCCCCGACCCGCGCTCTCGAACAGCATCGGTGCCGCGGATAGCGATGCGCCCTGACACCTTTGCCGTGTACTCCCGCACCACCTCGCCGAAGGCATTGCGCTGGATCGCGAGCGCCTGCCCCTCTTCCACCGGATCGTTGAGCTCCACCAGATACTCGACGAAGCCACCAGTGTCGGCCACGACGTCCACGAGCGCGTTACCACGGAAGGCGTCGACCGACTTCGCGGTACGGCTGACCTCCTCGCCGGTGACGCCATAATGGGCGAGCACATTCTCGATGCCTTCGACACCGGCCCGCACCATGTCGGGCTCGAAGCCGCGCGGCCCACCGAGCTCCAAGGTCAAGGCAGGGATGCCTGCCTTGACCAAGGCATACTCCAGGGTACCTTCAAGGCCCGGGTCCAGCTTGATCTGATCCACCGGGAACAGCTCAGCCAACTGCAGGGACTCCGGATCATCGGCGTACGCAAAAATGAATAGGGCGAAGTCGGCCCCGTTGCCGCCCGTGTGCATGTCCACCGCAACGTCCGCATTTCCCTTCACCAAGCGTTCCATGACCAGCCACGCCTGCCGTTGCACGGTGTTGCCGCTCTCTTTGCCCGGGAAAATGCGGTTCGGATTAACCCAGGTCGTGCCCAGCTCTTTCATTGGCCACTCCCTCGTTATGGACTCGATACCGGGCCGGTTGACGCCGACAATGGCGATGACACTGCCGGCAAGCTTGGTCGGATCGAGCTTGCGGAAGACCTCGTGCACGGTCGCGACGGGCGTGAGCTCATCGCCGTGGACCCCGGCGATGAGCAGGATGCGTTTACCGGGCTCGGCACCCTTTGCCACCAGCACCGGTATGTACCAATGTTGGCCCGACCCCATCTCGACAGATTCGAAGTAGAGGTAGTGGATCTTCCCCGCTTCGAGGGCGTCCACATCGAGCCGTTCGATGACGGGTTTGCCCTGGATGATGTCGCCCTCGGCGGCAGCGAGACTCCCGGGGGCTGACACCAGGACCAGGATCAACAGATACGTCAGGATAGGCATGGCTGCTCCTCTCAAGCTGCTTCAAGAAAGCGACCGCTGGAGACATGCCGGAGTGACGAGCCTTTCCGAGCGCATCTACACGGCCGCAGCCGGAAAATGTTTAAGAGCCTCAGGCGCTTCACCCGAGGCCAGCGGCCAGGGCCAGCACACCAGCCGCGACCAGAAAGAGCACGAGCAAGAGCGGCCAGATAAAACGCAGGTACTTGTCGTACCCCACCCCGGCGATGGCGAGCCCGCCGACCACCACCACGTTGGTCGGGGCGGCGAGTAGTGCGAGGCCGTGCCCCATGATCCAGGCGGTGATGGTCGTCGCGCGGCTGACCTCGGCGAAGTCCGCGAGCGGCGCCAGCAACGGCATGGCCAGGGTAGCGTGTCCGGAGCTGGATGGGATGAGCAACCCCAGCGGGATGTTGATCAGAATGGTGGCTAGGGCAAACAGCCCGACCGATGCGCCGGTGATCAGCTGTTCCATGGCGTGCAGCACGGTATCGAGGGTGCGGGTGTTGGTCATGATCACCGACACGCCGCCGGCGAGCAGCATGACCATCGCCGGCTTCATCATGTCCGCCGCCCCCGCGGCGATCAGCCGGACGGTCTCCTGCTCGCCCATGCGCGCCACCAGCCCGACGGCCACCGAAGCGAGGAGGAACAGCATCGCCAGCTCCGGGAACCACCAGTCCAGCTCGAACCAGTAGGGTTCCGCGCCGGCGACCTTGTGAGTGACGTAGTAGTCGGCAGGCCCCGGCACGGGGCTGATCAGGCTGGACCAGGGGATGACCGAGAAAATCATCAGCCCGAAGGCCAGCACCGTGATCGCCAGCACCCAGACCTGGGTCGTGGTTAGAGGCTCACTGGCATCGACCCGATGCGACGCGAGGTCGTCGGCCGCATGATCCATCGCGCTCTCCTCGGCCGGCGTCGGCGGCTCGAATCCGACCAAGGATGCCGTCGGATCCGACTTGATTCGGGCCGCGTAGCGCAGCACCCAAGCCACGGCAATCGCGGTCAGCAGGACCCAAAGGCCGACCCGCAGCAGGATGCCGTCGCCGATGCCGACGCCGGCTTCGCCGGCGGCGACACCGATGGAGAACGGGTTCACCGTCGCCCCCATGACGCCAACCGTCGCGCCGACGATGATCATGGCCGCGGTCACCAGGCGGTCGTAGCCGAGCGCGGTCATCAGCGGAATGAACAGCGCATAGAAGCCGAGCGTCTCGACCGAGAAGCCCATCGTCGAGCCCAGCAGGGAAAACAGCACCATGACGGCCGCAATCAGCAGCCAGCCGCGTCGCTGCAGGCGGCGCGCGAGCGCGGCGACTGCCACCTCCAGCGCACGCGTCTCGAAGCTGACGGCGATGAAGGCGCCAATGGCCATGATGAATACAATGACACCGATCTGGCCGAACAGTCGCCCGACCACCTCGGTGTCGACGATGCGGCGCTCGGGGCTGAGCAGACCGTAGACGCCGTTCACGGGCGCCAGCAGCAGCTGCTCCACGCGCTCGCCAGCGCTTAGCGAGGAGGCGATCGGCTCAAAGGTGCCTGGAATCGGCGAGCCGCCGGCGTCGCGGTCGTATTGCCCCGGCGGGATGAAGATCGCCGCGAACCAGACCAGCACGGTGACGATCGCAAGCGTCGTGACGGCACCGGGAAATCGCCAACGGGGCCGCACCGCTGCGCCCGTCGCGGCATCGCCGTCAGATGCATCCGACATGATCGCCCCCTTCGGCTCAGCTTCAGAACGACTTTCGCACCATCATCCACAGCTCTGTGGAGCTGTAGTTACCCCATAGGCTGGTACTTTCATCGCGCAGCCAGAGCACCTGCGGGCGCAAGGACCAACTCGGCGCGAATTCCCAGGTCAGCCCGGCCTCCAGCTCGTAGAGGTCGTCGCTGCGGGTATATACGGCCAGGGTGTCCAGGTTGTCGTCGAGCACGGCGCGATCCTCGTCGAAGGCGTTGTGCTCGTAGAGCCCGAACAAGAAGAAACCGAACTGGTCGTTCAAGTCCATGCTGAAGCTGGCCGTCGCGCCGTAGAAGTCTTGGTCGCGCTGGCGGTTTCCTTGGTTGGACCACTCGCGCCCGCCGAGGGCGGTGAGGGTGATCCCAGCGCGGCCGTCGAACAGACTGCGCGTCCAGCGGAGCCAGAACTGCGCGATGTCGCGACTGCGATCGCGCTCGCGACCGCGCGGATACTCGCGGGTACGCAGCTCGGCCTCGACTTCGATGCGGTTCGCGTCATCGAGGTTGAAGCCCTGCCGGGCATAGACGCCGTAATCCTGGCGGTAGCCGTCCGGGCCGCGGTAGCTGGCACGACCGCGCAACCCCAGGACCTGACTGCCGTTGGCCAGCGAGCGCGACAGCGCGGCGTTCCAGCGCAGGTCTTCGTCGTCGCGGCGGTTGGGATCGTCGTAGTAGCGGAAGCGGTAGTCGAGCGTCGCGTCGATGCTGAAGGCGTCGGTGAGGGTGTAGCCGAGACCGCCGCCGGCGCGGGCCTTCCAGAACCAGTCGCGGATTGGGTCGCCGCCTGCAGCGTTGGTCGATCGGGTCTCGTTCTCGCGGTAGTAGCCGCCGCCGGTCTCCAGGTAGCCGAAGGTGCTCAGGCGCCTGCCGGCCTCGTAGTCGCGCGCCGCCTGGTCGTAGATCTCGGCCTGCTGACGCAGGTCCGGCGGCAGGTTCTCGAAGGTGAGCACCTGCTCGAACTCGAGCACGGCCTCGGCGTAGCGACCCTGCTCCAGGTAGGCCCGGCCGCGCTCGAAGTGATCGCCAATGGGGTCGGACCCCGCCACAGCGGCCGGCTCGACCCCACCCGCGGCCACGCTAGGCCCTGGAAAAGACAGCATCAGTGCCCCCACCACGAGCCCGGCGGCCATATTTCGGAGACGGCCCTCGCCAGGTTCCGGTTGTGATGCGATGATCATGTTCGCTCCTCGCCGCAAGCCCGCAACCACCCCAGCCTGCTCCCAGGCGCGAATGGATGACCCGCGCACCGCGGTACGCGGGCATCGAACGGCTGCAGTGGGAAGGCCTCCGATGCGCGTCCTGTCTGCGGTCAGCCTTGCATCAGAAGTCCACCGCGTCCCGGATCAACGGGCAGGTCATGCAGTGACCGCCGCCGCGGCCACGGCCGAGCTCGGCGCCGACGATGGTGATGACCTCGACCCCGGCCTTGCGGAGCTCGGTGTTGGTCCAGGTGTTGCGGTCGTAGGCCACGACGACGCCCGGCGACAGCGCCACCAGATTGTTGCCGCTGTCCCACTGCGCGCGCTCCGAGGCGTAGTGGTCGCCGCCGGTCTCGATCACGCGCAATGCCTTGAAGTTCAGCGCCTCGGCGACGACGTCGGTGAAGGGGCGCTGTTCCAGCGTGGCATCGATCCCATCGGACTTATCGCTCGGCCGCAGGGAGATCGCGCGCACCTGATCCATGATCGGGCGATACAGCGTCACCAGATCTCGGTCGGCGAAGGTGAAGACCGTATCCAGGTGCATGGCCGAGCGCAGCTTGGGCATGGCCGCGACGATGACCTGCTCGGCTGCGCCGTTGGCGAACAGCGCCTGAGCCACCTGCGAGATGGCATGGCGGGAGGTGCGCTCGCTCATGCCGATCAGCACCACGCCGTTGCCGACCGGCATCACATCGCCGCCCTCCAACGTCGAGCGGCCGAACGGCTTGTCCGGATCGCCCCACCAGACCTTGATGTCGGCGTCGGCAAAGTCCGGGTGGAACTTGTAGATGGCCGTGGTGAGCAACGTCTCCTCGCGACGCACGAGCCAGTACATCGGGTTCAACGTCACGCCGCCGTAGATCCAACAGGTGGTGTCGCGGGTGTATAGGGTGTTCGGCAGCGGCGGCAGCAGGTATTCGGTAACGCCGTGGGCCTCGCGGACCAGTTCCAGATAGTCCGAGGTCGCGCAGCGATCCGGCACATCCACCACCGAGACTCCGCCGATCAGGAACTCGGCCAGGGTCTTTGGATTGAGCCCCTCGAGGAACTTGCGCGTCTCCTCCATCAGCCCCAAGCCGACGGTGTTCGGGGTGATCTTACGATCCA
>Ga0316576_10001990_pt1 | contig 11434 bp, 10 predicted proteins | sample S0NA_FD_203075 | JGI IMG/M metagenome (GOLD analysis project Ga0316576, IMG submission 203075) | Rhizosphere microbial communities from salt marsh grasses in Alabama, United States - S0-2_050615r3r5 | ecosystem: Host-associated > Plants > Roots > Rhizosphere | place: USA: Alabama | collected... | reverse complement strand
ACCGCTCCCCGGCGAGGTCCACGATCTTGGGGAGCAGCATTTCCTGCCGGTCCCTCCCGCAGGGCCGGGCGAGGTGGTGGACGAAGTCGTCCCAGAAGCGCTCCAGGAACCCGGCCGCCAGGGCCTGGCCCCCGGCGCCGAGCCCGCAGCGGTTGGCGTCGGTGACCCGGGCGGTCCAGGCCGCCGCCTCCTCGAGGGTGCCCTCGTTGGCGTGCCCGGAACCGAGGGCGGCGAAGCGGTCCGCCAGGGCGGTCGTCCCGAGCTTGCACGGCGGGCACTGCCCGCACGACTCACGGGACAGGAACGTCGCCAGCTGGGCGGCCACCTGGGCCATGCAGGCCGTGTCGTCGTAGACGGTGAATCCCCCCGACCCCAGACCCGCGCCGGCCGCCCGGAGCGAGGCGAAGTCCATCGGCGTGTCGAGGGCCGCCGCCGTCAGCGGGGCGTTGGACACCCCGGAGAGGATCGCCCGGGGCGATCGTCCCGCCTCGAGCCCGGCACCGACCTCGAAGACGAGGACCGACAGCGGTGTGCCCATCGGCAACTCGACGATCCCGTGCCGCCGCACGTCGCCGGAGATCGTGAAGACCATCGTGCCGGGAGCATCGGGGGTCCCGAACGAGCGGAACCAGTCGGCACCGTGGCGCAGGATATGCGGGACGTTCGAGAGGGTCTCGACGTTGTTGACCACGGTCGGGTTGGGCCGGACCGTGTCGCCGAGGAGTCCCTGCACGTAGGGCGGGTAGAGCGTGGGGAGCGGGTCGCGTCCGGCGACCACTTCGAGCAATGCCTTCTCCTCACCGAACAGGTAGCTGTCGGGTCCGGTCGCCACCCCGACGGGGACGTCGCCGAGGATCCCCGCCGCCTCCATCTCCTCGACGGCCGCGTCCAGCCGGGAGACCTCGGTGGTGAACGACGCCTTCGTGGCGACGAACGCCGAATCGGCGCCGACGGCGAATGCCGCGATCGCCAGGCCCTCGATCAGCTGGTACGGGTTCGACCGCATCAGGGCGCGGTCCTTGAAGGTGCCCGGCTCCCCCTCGGCTCCGTTGGCAACGGCGAACTTCGGGCCTTCCTCGGACCGGAGCCCCGCCCACTTGATCCCGGTGGGGAAGCCGGCCCCGCCTCTCCCCCGCAGCCCCGCCGCCCGGATCTCGGCGATGACCGCCTCCGGCCCGATCCGGCGTGCCCGCTCCATCGCCTCGCCGCCGCCGACGGCCCGGTAGGCATCGACCGAAGCCACCGGTGCGTCGGGGAGCAGGAACCCGCTCATCCGCCGGCGCCCTCACCCACGGCGGTCGCCTCGCCGGCCGCGGCCGCCGCCTCGTCGGCAGCGGCGAGCAGGGCGTCGAGTTCAGCCCGGATTTGACCGGCGAGACGGTCGACGTCGGGGACGAGGTCGAAATCGGAGGCGAGCCCCCAGTCGATCTTCCCGGCGTACGAGAACAGGGCGAACCCGACGCCGTGGGAGGCCCACAGCGGGACCATCGGGTAGTTGGCGACCATGGGCGCCCCGAGCAGGTACAGCGGGATCTGGGGACCGGGCACGTTGGTGATCGTGAGGTTGAACGGCCGCATGGTGGAGGCGGCGAGCCGGGCGGCGACGGAGAGCAGCGTCCCCGGCGTCCACGACATCGTCTGCGTCAGGGTGGCCGCTCCGAGCGCCTCGTCGCCCTCCTTGGAGCGGGTGGTCGAGGCGATGACCGACTTCAGCCGGGACGCCGGGTCGGGTTCCGCCACCGGCAGGTCGATGAGCCACATCGTGATCTGATTGCCCAGTTCCCCCGTGCCGCGATCTCCCCGGAGGCTGACCGGCACCATCGCCCGGATGTCGCCGCCGTCGACGGTGATCCCCCGATCCTCCGTGAAGAAGCGCCGCAGCGCGCCGGCGATGACGGCGATCACGACGTCGTTGACCGTGCCGCCGAGGGAGTTCTTGATCCGCTTCACCTCGTCGAGGTCGGTCGAGATCCAGGCGACTCTCCGGTTCGGCCCGATGTCGCCGTTGATCGGGGTCGACGAGACGTTGCTGAACCACCCGGAGCGGATCGACTGGACGATCGCCTCGAGGCGATGGCACACCTCGTCGCTCACCTCGCGCCCCTCCTCGAGGAACCGGGCGAGGCTGACCGAGGCGGCGGCGAACCCCTGCAGACGCCGGAACGCCTCGTCGACGACGAGTTGCGCCGGGGTCGGGGCGGGACGGGGCTCGTAGTGGTCGGCCGGGGAGACGACCGGATCCGGGATCGGCGACAGCAGGACCTTGAGGAGGTCCACCCCGGCGATGCCGTCGATCATGCAGTGGTGCACCTTGCTGACGAGGGCGAACCGATCGCCGTCGAGGCCCTCGACGACCCACACCTCCCACAGCGGCTTCCCGCGATCGAGGCGCTGACCGAACACGTGCCCGGCGAAGGCCCGCAACTGCTCCTCGGTACCCGGGTGGGGCAGGGCGGTGTGGCGCACGTGGCGCTCGAGTCGGAAATGCTCGTCGTCCACCCAGACCGGATGGCGCTCGAGGGGAATCCACTCGAGCCGCTGGCGATAGCGGGGGATGTACTGGAGAGCGGCCTCGACGAAGCCCCGGATCCGATCGATGTCGACACCGCCCTCCGGTGTGCGCAACGGACCCGCCTCGAAGACGATCGTGGCGCCGACGTGCATCGGTGTCTCGGCCGACTCGAGCGCGAGGAAGGTCGAATCGAGGAACGGCAGCCGCTCGTAGTGGGAGGTGGTCATTGGAACCCCAAGGGTAGGTCGCCGGACGCGGTGCGGCACCGGAGACGCCGGTTCCGGGCCCCTATCCTCGCCGCGTGCCACGGCGCACCGTCCACAGCCCGCTGCCGATCGACCTGCCCGCCTCGCTGTCGGCCGTCCGGGCCGGCCGCGGCGACCCGGCGGTGCTCCTGCTCGCCGGCGAGGCGGCGATCGCCACCAGGACGGCCGAGGGCCCGGCGACCCTCCACCTGCGCGGCCGGGGCGTGACGATCGAGGGCGAGGCCTGGGGGCCGGGAGCCGCCCTGCTCCTGGAGGCGGCACCGGGATGGTGCGGCGCCCTCGACGACCTCACCGGGTTCGACCCGGCCCACCGGATCGTCTCGGAACTGGCGAGGCGGCGCCCCGGGCTCCGGGTGGTCAGGACCGGAGCCGTGACCGAGGCGCTCGTCCGGACCGTGGTCGGGCAGAAGGTCACCGGCCGTGAGGCGGCCGCCTCCTACCTGTCGATGGCCCGGGCCCTCGGCGAGCCCGCCCCGGGGCCGTTCCCGCTGCTCGTCCCGCCGGACCCGGAGGTGCTCGCCGGCCTCGCTTCCCACCGCTTCCACCCGTGGGGGATCGAGCGCAAACGGGCCGAGACCATCATCCGGGTGGCGCGCCGGGCGGGCCGGCTCGAGGCAGCCGCGTCGATGGCGCGATCGGAGGCCCACGCCCGCCTCACGGCGATCCCGGGCGTCGGCCCCTGGACGGCCGCCGTGGTCGCCGGGCACGCCCTCGGCGACCCGGATGCGGTCCCGGTGGGCGACTACAACATCCCCAGCCTGGTGGCCTGGTCGCTCGCCGGCGAGCCCCGGGCCGACGACCGCCGGATGCTGGAACTGCTCGCCCCGTACGCCGGGCACCGCGGCCGGGTGATCCGCCTCCTGAAGTCGGCGGGGATCAAGCCGCCCCGGTTCGGGCCGCGAGCGCCGACGCGATCGTTCCGCTCGTCCTGAGGGGTCAGGCCCGGCCGGCGACCGCGATGAAGGCGACGAACACGCCGAGCAGCACGGCGCCCTCCCAGCGTGCGAGCTTCTTCCCGGTCGCCACGAAGACCCCGGCGGCGACCCCGGCACCGACCATGAAGACGAGCGCCGACCGGAACGAGGAGTCCACGCCGCCGGGCCCGATCAGCGTCGCGGTCCCGACGACCATGAGGGTGTTGAACAGGTTCGACCCGAGGACGTTGCCGACGATCAGGTCGGTCTCGCCGCGGCGGGCCGCCGCCATCGCCGTCGCCAGTTCGGGGAGGCTGGTCCCGATGGCGACGATCACCAGCCCGACGAACGCCTCCGAGATCCCCAGTTCCTCGGCGAGTCCCGAGGCGCCCCGCACCAGCAGGTCGGCGCCCAGCAGGGTGAGCGCCAGCATCCCGAGCCCGATGAGGCTCTCCCGGGCGGCCGAGGGCGGGGCCTCCCCGGCCGTCGCCTCGGTCACCATCTCGGCCCGGGGGTCGGAACGTGCCCAGAGGACCAGGAGGACCGCAGCACCGGCCATGCCGAACAGCAGCATCGCGCCGCCGAAACGGGTCAGCCGGAGGTCCCACAGCATCGCCGTCAGCCCCAGCAGCCCCAGGAACATCAGCACACCCTCCCGCCGGATCGTCTTGACCTGCGAGACGACCGGTCCCACCAGGGCGGCCGCACCGAGCACCAGGGTCATGTTGGCGGTGTTCGATCCGACGACGTTGCCGAGGGCGAGGTCGAGTTCGCCGCGTCCGGCGGCGAGCGCCGAGACGAGCAACTCGGGGGCCGAGGTCCCGAGCCCGATCACCAGCGCTCCGATGAGGATCGGAGAGAGCCCGAGAATGCGGGAGAGCCGGGCCGCAGCGACCACGAACCGATCCGCTCCGAGGGTCAGCAGGATCAAGCCGGCGAGGAGGAGGACGACGGGGATCAGCACGGGCCGCCGATGGTACCCGCGGCCCGGGCGGCATCGGCGATGCGCTGGAGCACCCCGGCGAGCAGCCGGGCTTCCCCGTCGTCGAGGTGCTCGGTGAAGTGGCGCCGGATCCCGTCGAGATGGATCGGGGCCGCCGCCCGGAAGGCGGCTCGTCCCTCCTCGGTCATCACGACGAAGGTCCCCCGCCGGTCGGCCTCGCAGGCCTCCCTGGTGACCAGCCCGGCCTTCTGCATGCGGTCCACGAAGCGGGTGGCGGCGCTGCGGCTCAGCAGCAGCGACTCGGCGAGTTCGTGCATTCGCAGCCGGCCCTCGCCCGACTCGTGGAGGTGGAGCAGCACGTCGTACCAGGAGAGCGGGAGGCCCCGGGCCTCCCGGAGCTCCCGTTCGAGGACGTCGACGACCTCGGCGTGAGCGGTCAGCAGCTGCCGCCAGGCATCGAGACGGGGGTCGGGATCGGGCATGGGGACCATTGTAGTTGCATAGTGCAATGACATGCATATAGTTGCAGAACGCAACAAAACGACGAGTCGAGGAGACGACCAATGACGACCAGCACCACCACGGCGACCCGGACCTGGGAGGGGACCACCGTCCCGGCCCCCGGCACCTACACCATCGATCCCGCCCACTCCACCGTCGAATTCGTGGCGCGCCACCTGATGGTGAGCAAGGTGCGCGGCGGGTTCGCCCGCTTCGACGGAACGATCACCATCGCCGAGCACCCGGAGGAGTCGGCGCTCGACGTGACCATCGACACGGCGAGCATCACCACCGGTGCGAACGACCGGGATGCCCATCTGCGGTCGGGGGACTTCCTCGACGCCGAGCAGTTCCCGGTGATGACCTACCGGGGCAGGAAGGTGGAGCGCACCTCCGGAGGGTGGCGGGTGCTCGGCGACCTCACCATCCGCGACCTCACCCTGCCGGTCCCGATGGACGTCGAGTTCCTCGGGGCGATCGCCGACCCGTGGGGCAACACGAAGTCGGCCTTCAGCGCCCGCGCCGAGATCGACCGGGAGGCCTTCGGGCTGACCTGGAACGTCGCCCTGGAGAGCGGCGGTGTCCTGGTCGGGAAGAAGGTCGCCATCGAGATCGAGGTCCAGTTGGCACCGTCGGCCTGAGCCACCGGTCCCGTCGCCGCCGCCCCGGCCGAAGCCGGGGCGGCGGCGCGCCGGTAGCCTCCAGGCGATGGCCGACTGGATCGAACTCGCAGAGGGGCTCTTCTTCAAGCACTACGAATCGCTGAGCCTCAACATCGGGGCGCTGCAGTGCGGCGACGGCGTCCTGCTGATCGACACCCGGGCTCACCACGGCCAGGCACGCGAACTGGCCTCCGATCTCCACCGGATCACCCGGTCCCCGGTGCGCTGGGTCGTCAACACCCACCACCACTGGGATCACACCTTCGGGAACTCGGTGTTCCTGCCGGCGGCGATCTGGGGCCACGTCCGCTGTGCCGAGGTCCTCCGGGACCGGGGCGAGGCGATGCGCCGTCGGCTCATGGAGTGGTCGCCGGACCACGCCGCCGCCTTCCAGGAAGTGGAGATCGTCCCGCCCGACCACACCTTCGCGACCGAGGCGACCGTGACGTTCGAAGGACGCGAGGTCCGGCTTCGCCACCTCGGCCGGGGGCACACCGACAACGACATCGTCGTCGCGGTGCCCGACGCCGGCGTGGTGTTCGCCGGCGACCTCATCGAGCAGGGGGCCCCGCCGGCGTTCCAGGACTCCTTCCCCCTCGAGTGGCCGGATGCCGTCGAACGGCTGTCCGGCGAGGTCGCCGGTCCGGTCGTACCGGGGCACGGCTGGGTGGTGGACCGCGCCTTCGTCGCCGCCCAGCAGGCAGACCTGGCGGAGGTGGCCCGGCTCGCCGCCGAACGCCACGCCGAGGGGATGCCGATCGCCGATGCCGCCGCCGCCGGGGGCCCCTTCCCGGAGGAGGCCCTCCGCGATGCCTTCACCCGGGCCTGGCCGTCCCTGGAGGTCGGTGGGTGAACGGAGCCGGCCCGCCCGAGTGGTTCCTCACCGCCGTGAGAACGCCGTTCGACGAGGCAACGGTGAGGGTCGCCGGCACCGCCGTCCACTTCCTTTCGTGGGGCCCCCCGCTGCGGCCCGGGATCGTGCTCGTCCACGGGGGAGCCGCCCACGCCCACTGGTGGAGCTTCATCGCACCGCTGCTGGCGGGCCAGTGGCGGGTCGTGGCCGTCGACCTGAGCGGCCACGGCGAGAGCGGCCGGCGTGATCGCTACTCACAGGAAGTATGGGCCGAGGAGGTCATGGCGATCGCCGACGCCGCCGGGTTCCCCGGGCCCCCGGTGGTCGTCGGGCACAGCCTCGGGGGGTTGGTGACGATCCAGACCGCCGCCACCTTCGGCGACCGGCTCGCCGGGGCGGTCATCGTGGACTCACCGGTGCGGCGGCCCGACCCCGAATCGGAGGCCGGGGCCCGCGGCCGGGCGTTCCGCAACCCCGGGGTCTACCCCGACGTGGACTCCGCCCTCGAGCACTTCCGGCTCATCCCGCCTCAACCGGTGAGCCACCCCTGGATCGTGGATCACATCGCCCGCCGGTCGCTCCGCCGTGTCGAGGGCGGATGGACGTGGAAGTTCGACCCTCACCTGTTCGACCACACCCTCGTCCCGATGCGGGACCAGTTGCGGTCGGTGCAGTGCCGGGTCGCCCTGTTCCGGGGCGAACTGAGCGCCGTCGTCCCCGCCGACACCGCGGCGTACATGTACGAACTGCTGGAGCGGAACGCACCGGTGGTGTCGATCCCCGAGGCCCACCACCACCTGATGCTCGACCAGCCGATCGCCTTCGTGGCGGCGCTGCGCACCCTGCTCACCGACTGGGAGCACTCGATCCCGGCGGGACGCCGCGGCTAGTTCGCCCGGCGCGGGCCGCCCGGCTCAGCCGCCCGGCGGGCGCTCCAGCGGGGCGATGCACTCCGGGTAGTTGTTTCGCACGCTGTTGACGAGCGTGGACACCGGATAGGCCCGCAACGGGCCCGGGTCGGGCCCCCGCAGCAGGGCCTCGAGTTCCGCCGGGTCTTCGGCTTCCCGATCGAGCCACCGGTCCCAGGCCTCCCGGGGGAGCACGACCGGCATCCGCCCGTGGATCGGCCTGAGCAGGTCGTCGGCCTCCGTCGTCACGATGGTGCACGTGACGAGCCGCTCCCCCGACTCCGGGTCCTTCCACGACGACCACAACCCGGCGAGGGCCAGCGGCTCGCCGGGGCGGTGGATGTAGTGCGGCAATTTGCCGCCCTCGGCGCGCCGCTGCCACTCGTAGAACCCGTCCGCCGGGACGATGCAGCGCTTGTGCAGGAACGCGTCCTTGAACGCCGGGCGCTCGGCGAGGGTCTCCGCCCTGGCGTTGATGTGGCGGGCACCGATGCCGGCGTCCTTGGCCCACCAGGGCACCAGCCCCCAGCGGAAGGTCCCCAGCATCCGGCGTCCCTCGTGCTCGGCGACGGCGTAGACCCGGTCGGTCGGGGCCACGTTGTACGACGGCGCCAGGGACTCGGTGAGGAGGGGCTCGGCCCCGAAGTAGGCGGCGTAGTCGGCGGGATCGAGGGATTGCACGAAACGTCCGCACATGGGCCCATCATCGCGCCCGGCACCGCCCTCTGCCGCTCAGGTCCGGCTGCCGTAGTCCCCGAACGGCTCGTCCCGCTCGCGCACCGCCTGCCGGAACCCGGCCTCGGCGGCCCGGGCGACGAAGGCACTCCCTTCCGGTGTGTGTCGGGCGATCCCGTCGAACAGCGTGCCCAGCAGCCGCCCGATCTCGATGTCCCCGGCCACCTGGCGGTTCAGCATCGCCTTCGTCATCGCCAGCTGGTTGGCCGGCAGCCGGGCGATCCTCCCCGCCAGCGCGGCGGCCGACTGCTCGAGCCGGGAGCCGGGGACCACCTCGAGGATCATGCCGATCCGGGCCGCCTCGGCCGCCGGGATCTCGTCGCCGGTGAACAGGTAGCGCTTCGCCCGCTCCAGGCCGAGGCGGGCCACCCACATGCCGGTGGTCGGGATCCCCCAGACCCGGGCCGGCGGGTAGCCGAACACGGCGTCGTCTGCGGCGACCACGAGGTCGGCACAGAGCACGAGGTCGGTGCCGCCGCCGATGCACCAGCCCTGCACCGCCGCCACCGTCGGCTTCGGCCCCGAGAAGAGCCGGTGGAACGTGGCGACGAACGGGCCGATCAGGTGGTGGAAGTCGATCATCGGATCCCACTCCTGCTCGGCGGCGGTCGCCTCGACCCCCCACGCCAGGTCGTAGCCGGCACAGAACGCCGGGCCCTCGGCCCTCAGCAGGACGACCCGGATCGACGGGTCGGCGAACGCCTCGTCGAGGGCCGTGTCGAGTTCGACGCGCAGGCCCTCGGTGATGGTGTTGTAGGCCGCCGGGCGGCACAGCACGAGCGATCGGACCGCTCCGTCGTCCTCGATGCGGAGGTGCTCCATCGCCGTCGACGCTACTCGGCCGCCCGCCCGGGGCGGGCTCACAGGGCGAGGAAGTCGGGGAACTCGAGGATGAGGATCGCAGCCGGGGCGAGCAGCAGGGCGGCGGCGCTCGCCCAGGCGACGATCGCCCGGGGGCCGGACGGCGCCAAGCCGGGGAGCAGCCGATCCGGGGCTTCGTCGCCGGCGACCCGCCGGGCGAGGCCGACCAGTCCGGCGAGCGCCGCTCCCCCGACCAGCACGAGCAGCACCGCAAGGGTCACGCCCCAGGTGAGCGCGGTCCCCCCGAGGCCCCCGGCGACGAAGTCCCGCTCGTTGAACAGCACGAGCGTCACCGCGATCGAGCCGTTCCAGAGGCCGTGCACGGCGGCCGCCGCCGCAAAGGACGAGAGAGCGATGCCGGGCCGGCGGCGTCGCAGTGCCGCCCACACGCCGAGCGACACGAGCCCGGCCCCCAGTGGGTGGACCGCCGCTCCGACCGATCGCAACAGGGCGACCGCCAGCCACGACTCCCCCCACAGGAACCACCCCGAGGCGTACAGCAGGTTCTCCACCACGGCGAACCCGGCCCCCGCCGCCACCCCGAACAGGAACGCATCGCGGGCGGTCGCCGGGCGGCGGGCCAATGATCCGATCGGCTTCAGGGCCTCCTCGACGAGCGGGGCCACGACGGCGAGGTGCACCAGCAGCACCAGGGCCCAGGGCGAGGACAGCACCCCGAGCAGCGTGGGATCCACCCGCAATTCGTCGAGCAGGTCGCGCCCGGCCTGGGCCAGTGGTTCGACGAGCCCGAACACGACTGCCGCCAGGGCTCCGCCGGCGATGAGCACGAGCGCGGGAACCGCCACGGCACCGATCAGCGCCGACGGCACCAGGCTCCGGGAGGCTCCCCCCGACACGGCAGCCGCCAGCAGCAGGGCCGTCACGGGCGGGCCGATCGCCGCCACGACGAGGAACGGGCCGGGGTCGATCGGGGCGAACAGCGCAACGACGACCGAACCGAGCGTCGCCGCCAGGGCGGCCCCCGGCAGGAGGTAACGGGAACGGGTCATCGCCAGCCCTCCAGACTCTGGGAGATCCGGCCGACCATCCGGCCGAACCGGACGCGGTTCTTCTCGAGAACCGACCCGATCAGGATCAGCAGGATCGACACCCCGGCACCGATCGCCAGCCAGGTCCCCGTCGGAAGGCCGCGAGCCGTCGAACGGGCGGCGATCACTGCGACGACGAGCACGATGGCCAGGACGGTCCCCCCGGCACCGACGACCAGTCGCCGGCGGACCTGGGTGACGAGCGCCCAGCCGAAGATCACCGCGCCCTCGGCGGCCATCAGCAGGCCGAAGGTCGTCGACCGGACCACCGTGTCGGCCGCCGCCAGGAGCAGCGGGGCGACCATGAGGGCCCATTCGGCGTACCGGGCCTCGTCCGGGAACGGGCGGCCCTCGTCCTCGCGGCGGATCCGTTCCATCTCGAGCACGGCCAGGCACAGCACGGCGGCACCGACGACGTAGCCGTGCGGATTGTCGTCGAACGCCCGGTGTGCGAGGATCGCCGCCGGGCCGAGCCACAGGAGCGTGCCGCTCTGCAGCAGCCACCAGCGGCCCGAACGCAACCCGAGTGCGATCGCGGCGGCGCCGGCGATGAGCAGGATCGTGGCGGTCTCGTTGGCCGCCGGCCCGAACACCCACAGCGTGGACCCGCAGGCCAGGCCGCCGAACCCCCCGCCGGCGACCAGCAGCGGGAGGGTCCACCGTCCTCGGGGGCGCGCCACCGCAGCCAGGGCGGCGGCCCCGCCGGCGGCCAGCACGAAGGCATGAGCCGCGAAGGCCGCCGGAGCGTCACCGATCGCAGCGAGGGCCAGGGCGGCCGACCCCAGGGCGAGGCCCGCCGACAGGAGGGGCAACTCGAGTTCGGGAAGGGTGTGGGCGACGACGGCGACCAGGATCGCGTCGGCGGCGCACACCCCGGCCGCGATCCACAGCAGCCCCTCCACCGGCACCACCTCGGCGGCAGCAGCGATCGTGACGACGGCTCCCGCCTGGGCGAGCAGGTGCATCCACGGCACCCACAGCCCCACCCGGCCCCCCACCCGACGCAGCCACAACACGGTCGCAGGCACCACCAGCACCACCGCCGCGGCACCCGCAGCCGCCGCCACCGTCTCCGGCCCCCACTCCAGCCACCGGGCCAGGGCGGCGGACGCCCCGGCCACCAGGGCCGTCGCCCCGGCCGCCCAGGCGTGGTCGAGGAACACGGTGGCGGCGCCGGCCGCCGGCAACGCCTCTGCGAGCAGCACCATGCAGACGATCCCGGCGAATCCG